>Ga0272446_1005945_pt1 | contig 13082 bp, 8 predicted proteins | sample YNPCB0061_FD_194587 | JGI IMG/M metagenome (GOLD analysis project Ga0272446, IMG submission 194587) | Hot spring microbial mat communities from Yellowstone National Park, WY, United States - YNP-CB-006-1 | ecosystem: Environmental > Aquatic > Thermal springs > Hot (42-90C) > Sediment | place... | reverse complement strand
GCTTCAAGACACAGGTCATGATGGACTATGAGCACCGACAGATTGTTGCTGTGGATTGCGCCGCAGGCAGGCAGCATGACTTCGCCCTCTGTACCAACACGCTGCCGGATTTGCCGGCGACGACCTATCTGATAGCTGACAGTGGTTATCAGGGCTTGGCGGGCTTGCACTACGCCGAAGCAGTCCAGATACCGTACACAGCAAGCAAAAACACCCCTTTGAGCGATGCAGAGAAGGACTTCAATCGTCATCTTGCCCGTAAGCGTGTGCGGATTGAACATCTTTTCGCACGGCTAAAGGTCTTCAAGATATTGGCGCATCGGTATCGCAATCGCCGACAACGCTTTGAACTACGCTTCGCCTTGATTGCGGCTCTTTACAATCTCCAACTCAACGACTTTTGAAAGAACTCTAATGAATTTAAGTTGAAACGAGGCTTTCAGGAAACATTTGGAACAGTCTATGCTCTTGTAGTAAAGGAGCAAATGAAAAAAGCCCGCGAACTCTTGTTTGCGAACCACACAAACCCACCACGAAGCATTGCAGACATTGCCGAAGCCGTTGGCTATGAACACGCAACACATTTCACGGCTGCATTCAAAAAGCATTTTGGGGAATTACCGCGCAATCTTCGCACACTGCATTCCATTGCATAATGTTAGCCAAGTGCAGGAATGGTTTGTGTGCGTGTACAATGACAGCGACTTTTTGAGTTTTGGTAGTGATGAAAACTTTGATAGCCCTGAACCTGATTGGGATAACGAAGCACGTCGATGAGACGATGTAGCGTGGGGGGTGTGCAATGCATAAATACTTTTGGCTATCAACGCTGCACGGCGCGACGGCTTTACGGTCGCGCTACATTATTTTTCCAGCGTTGGAAAAATGGGTAAGTTCAAGTATCCGTTCTGATGCAGCACTACGCGCACCGTGATTACAAGTGTGAGCGTCTCTACTCTCCTTGCCGACGTGTTCCATGTAGGCGGAACAAGGGAAGAGAATTGGAGAGCGTTTAGGTATTTATGAAGTATCGAGGTATCACAAAAAGAAACGGCTTGAAACTGAGATTTCAAGCCGCTTTATGTGTAGAGTGCAGAAGGTGGGAGTCGAACCCACACGGATGTTGAGTCCACTGGATTTTGAGTCCAGCGCGTCTGCCGATTCCGCCACTTCTGCATTAAAAAAAACGTTACACAAAAATAAAGCCTCGTTCGAGGAGGCTTGTGTGGGCGCGGAGAGACTTGAACTCCCGACATCCTGCTTGTAAGGCAGGCGCTCTGGACCAACTGAGCTACACGCCCTTTATGCACCTACTCGCTTACAAATTACGTAAGCGGGCAGACAACAAAAATACGGTGTTTTCATTGCAGGTGCAAGTTTTTTTTGAGTTTTTTTTCATATTGTTCGATGCCACATACCGAAAATTCCTCTTTTTAGAAGATTACTTCGCTGGTAGTCGCCTGATGTATTGCGCCCTCCATTTACGCCTCCACACAATGACATTCTTAGCAAACCGCTCTTGACGAACCGTTGCGCTTTGCTACGCAGATACTTTCACGGATACTTTCTTATTGGATTCTTATTGGACAGTGTTTGCAATTCGCCTAAATTCCCCTAATTTTGCGTCCGTGCTCCAAGTGCGTCTGAATACGTCTGAGCGATACTCAGACCAGCACCTCTACACCTTTACATAACCCCAGTAAATCAAGCAATCAATTCCAGTGTATTCATTTTTTTGAAGGAATGACTGTGGCACAACGAGACAATACAAAACGCAAACGTCGGATAGGATTTCCTCTCACGCTTGTAGGTGTCATAACCTTGGCAGCAGTGTTTGGGGCGTTATACCTTGCATGGTGGCGCGACACTGCACCACACGTTCTCTACAAAGCCTATACTGCCGCCCCTGCCGGATGGGATGCCGATTGGAGCATGGACGGCGACACATGTGGCGCAAAAACCGTCGGGACAACGGTGGTGGAATCGTTCAAAATGGAGATAGAAAACTTCCCCGCAGCCGCAAGCATTGCCTATGCGGGCTATATGGCGGGTATGGGTTGGAAAGAAGCAAGCAATGGTACAGAAATACTTGCTCCAACGCAAGGCATACCGCTGCCCGGCATTGAAGCTCTGAAAGCCACGCTAAACAACGCTCCCGGCTATGCGCTGGAATACCGCGCTCATTTCCCAAAAGCTGGCTGGACGGAATGGCTTGGCGACGGCATCATGGTTGGCGAACCCAAGAGTGGTGATGTGATGGATGCGTTTCAAGCACGGCTTGTTGTGGCTGACAGTGCAGTAGCAGTCTTCGAGGCAAAGCAGGGCGCACGAGTAGATTTTTCCGATATTTACTTCAAAGTCGGTTCGGAAGGGTTTAATTTTGAAGTGCCAGAGACCGCACGGAATCTTGCACGGCTCTACAAATTTGCCCAGCAGTCTTGTGATAACCTCCAAATGGTGATTGAAGGTCATTCTTCCGCCGAAGGCGATGCCGCCGTCAATCAAACCCTGTCTGAACAACGTGCTGCAAAAGTTCGTGATTGGCTTGTTCGCAAGGGGGTGAGCCCGACAAAAATTGCTCAAACAAAAGGGTTTGGTGCATCACAACCCAAAGTGCCAGAGCCACCAAGCGGAGCCGTTTCTGCGGCTGAACTGGAAGCCATTCGCAAGCAAAACCGTCGCATTAGTGTAACGATTGAGCGCGGCTGCCAGTAACCTGTTTGCAGGAAACATCACCAAGCAGCAACCAAGCAAGGCTCAAATCATCATTGCTTCATCGTCGATATGATTTGAGCCTTCGTGATTCAGCGTTGGAGCGTTGATTCTCAGCAAAGAGTTTCGTCAAGCAATAATACCCTTACCATGACACAAGAAGAAGTCCGACTTTACTGCCTTGCTAAAGCCGAAACAACAGAAGAATTACCGTTTGATGACATCACGCTGGTTTACAAAGTGGCCGGCAAAATGTTCGCGCTTGTTGCGCCCGAACGCGCCGCACTGACGGTCAAATGCGCCCCCGAACGTGCATTAGAACTTCGTGCACAGTATGAAGCCGTTGAGCCGGCATATCATTTTCATAAACGCCATTGGATAATGCTGCCCTTGAGCAGCGATATTCCCAAGCGTGAGGTGCTTCAGTGGATAAACGATTCATATACGTTGGTTGTTGCCAAACTTCCCAAAGCGGTCAGAGAGCGCATTGCAGCGCACCAATCGCACACATAGACCACTTCACGATTCACTATGCCGTACATCGCTATAGAACTCACTAACGCAGCACTTGAACTGCTCAAACACTTGATTGCTACGCCGTCGTTTAGCCGTGAAGAAGCGGAAACCGCCTCCATATTGCAAGATTTTTTGCATGAACGCGGCATCCCTACCGAACGGCAGGGCAACAACGTCTGGACGTGCAACCGTTACTACGACACCGCAAAGCCGACGGTATTGCTCAACTCTCACCACGATACCGTCAAACCCAATCAAGATTGGACGCTCGACCCTTTCGTGCCGCTTGAACAGGACGGCAAACTCTACGGTCTTGGGTCTAATGATGCTGGCGGAGCGTTAGTGTCGCTGGTGGCAACGTTTGTGCATTTGTACGAGCGCGAAGATTTGCCCTTTAACCTTGTGCTTGCTGCAAGTGCAGAAGAGGAAATCATTGGACGTGGCGGTTTGGAGTCCATACTGCCTAAACTTGGACGGTTAGATGTGGCTATCGTGGGCGAGCCTACGGGGTTGGAGATTGCCATTGCCGAAAAAGGGCTGTTGGTGCTGGACTGCACAGCACACGGAAAATCGGGTCATGCGGCACGAAAAACAGGCATTAACGCTATCGCGGAGGCAATGAAGGACATCGCATGGTTTCACAGTTTTCGCTTTCCCAATGAATCTGCGTTACTCGGACCTATCAACATGACCGTAACACAGATTCAAGCAGGTTCGCAGCACAATGTTATTCCCGACAAATGCACGTTCGTCGTGGATGTCCGCACGACCGATGCCTACACGAACGAAGAAACGTTGAGCATCATTCGTCAGCACGTGGCGTGTGAAGTGCAGCCACGCTCTACGCGCTTGCGTCCGTCTGCCATTGCATCAGACCACCCGCTCGTACAAGCAGGGGTAAGACTGGGATTGCACACGTTTGCTTCACCCACCATGTCCGACCAGACTGTTTTAACGATTCCTTCCATTAAACTTGGTCCAGGAATATCTGAGCGGTCGCACACAGCAAATGAATTTTTGTTGCTTGAAGAACTGCAGCAAGGCATCACCACCTACATTGCACTGCTGGAAGAATTTGCGCGGGGGCTGAATGGCTGAATGGAAGATACGCGAGGTTCAGCGCGGAGAAGACTTGGCAAAGCAAGCTGGTACGTTTTTTGCTTTGTTCTTGTTCTTCGCAACAACATCGTAACCGTATCGTAACCGTAGCTTGAACCATAAGATTGTAGGCTGTTCTCTTGGGTTGTTTTGTCTAACGGTGTTGCTGCATCCATGTTGTCGAACCAACTCTTGTAACCATGCTTCACCAACGCAAGCGCACTGCGCCACCATTATTGGCATCGAACCCAACGGCAAATGTAGCGCATCCACAAGCGCACCTCCACACCACAGAACCAAGCACAAACGCAGAAACTGGCGCGCCCACCCGCAGCACAGCCTCTGCCGTTGCCACGCCGTGCCTGAAATTGCGCGTGTCGGGCAGCAGCAGGCTTGTTACTATCAAACACGTGTTTGACCCTTCTGCGCCAGCACTGAACTCTGGCAAAGCGTAATACAATCACGGCAGACCAATCATCGTGTACAATTTCGAGACAGTGCCGTTGTGTTTTTGGTTCTCATCCCATTGCCACTGTCTCGAAATTGCTCTGCAATTGCGCCCTGCCTCTTCATCTGCAACCATCAAACAATTGTTGGCAGCAAAATCAAGCCTCTCAAACCCAGAGAAAAACACTACGCAAAACTTTCCTCGCGTACTTTGCCGTTTGTACGGCGTTCAGCAGTAGATTTTGGGGGTTGTTCTTCATAATCAGCAAACTTCACGGACACGATTTTCGACACACCTTCTTCTTCCATCGTTACGCCGTAGAGCGTCTCGGCAGCTTCCATCGTGCGTTTGTTGTGGGTAATCATGATGAACTGCGTGGTTTCGGCGAAACGGCGAATCAGGCGAATGTAGCGGTCAATATTTGCGTCGTCAAGCGGTGCGTCCACTTCGTCCAAAATGCAGAACGGACTTGGTTTGACAAGGTAAATGGCAAAGAGCAGGGCAATGGCGGTAAGCGTTTTTTCGCCGCCGGAGAGCATGTCTATAGAACTTGGGCGTTTGCCTCGGGGCTTGGCGATAATCTTGATTGGGGCTTCGAGCGGGTCGCCTTCCTCAATGAGCAAATCTGCCTCGTCGCCTTCATTGAACAGCGAGGTAAAAATGCTGATAAAGTTCGTGCGAATGCGCTCAAATACGTCGTAGAACTGTTTCTGAGCCGTTTGGTTGATTTCCTGAATGGTGTGCTTGAGCGTGCGCTCGGATTCTTGCAAGTCCTTAAATTGTTTTTCCAAAAACTCCAAACGCTGGCTTTCGCGCTCGTATTCCTCGTAGGCAAGCGGATTGACCGTGCCAATGGATTGCAACTGGCTTTTCAGCAATTTTGCCTCTTCGCGTAGCGCAGCTACGTCGCCGAGCGCGAACAGTTTTTGTGGGTCGCCTTCGGCATAAAATTCAGGATGAAAACCGTCTTGTGCCGTTTCGTGCATTTGGATAGTAGTGCCTACAACGTTCTCTGCGCCAGAGGCGGCATGAAACGGTTCTGCAAGCGCAGCGTCAAGGTCATCAATATCGAAGCCAAATTCTTCCAACGCGCGGCTTCGATAGCCGTCTGCACGGTTGCGAAGATTCGTCATGGCGAGTTCTGATTCATGCAAGGCTGCCGTTGCGGTTTCTGCCTCGCGGCGCACGGAGCGCAGAGTTTCGCTGTGCTGCTGGACGCGCTTGCGAAGTTCTGCTTGTTCTTCGGCTATGCGATTGCGCTGTGTTAATGCCTGAGAAGCCTCTTGTTGCAAGGTTTCCAGTCTGCCTGCATAGTCCTCAAATCGCGCTTCCACGCTTTGGGATTCTTCGGCGGCACGCTCGGCTTCGGCTGTACGCTCGGCAATGCGGCGTTCCAGCGTTTCTGATTCCTGCTCCAGCCGCCGCAGTTCGGCATCCAGTGAGCGTTCGTGGTTGCGGCAATGCACCACGTCCAACTCCGCTTTGCGGGCATCATCTTGCAACGTGGTATATTGTTCTTCTGCGTAGGAAAGTTCGCTTTGTGCTGCACTCAACCGAGCTTCGGCGGCGTGTTGTTCAGCCGTGAGCGCGTCCAATTCCGCACTCAAATTGCCCGTTTGCATTGCCGTTTCCTCCAGCGCACGGATTTCGGCGTTAAACGTGTCAATCTCCGCCATATGGCTTGCAATGCTTTCTTCGTAGCTGCGGAGTTGATATTCATACTGGCTGATGCGCTGTTCGTGCTTGTTTCGTGCCTGTTCTGCTTGGCGCAGTGCGTCGTTCAGGGCTTTGAGGTTGATGGAGCGCAAGGCGGCTTGCCGTTCTTCGATGTCGCCGTGCAGCGCGTCAAGCGCGGCGTGCAATGCCGCTATTTCTGCCTGCAATCGCTCGCTATACTCCTGCTTACCAATGGCTGCACCTTCCGACGGTTTTTTGCCGCCGCCGCGCAGGATGCCGTGCCGCGTAACGACTTCGCCGTCAAGCGATACTGCCGCTTCTGCCTGCCCTGTGGAAACCAGCATTTCTGCGGTTTGTAGCGAATCCACAATGATTGTGCGTCCCAGCAGCCCGCGCACCACCGAGCGCAGGGCTTCGTTATCGGCGGGATTGGTGCGGGAAAATGTGAGCAGTTCGCTTGCCAAGCCAAAAACCTGACCTGCTGTAATAGTCGGCTCACTCTCTGGCACAGCGTGTGGCAGAGCAATGTGTGGCAAAACAACGTGTGGTACGCCAACCGACGGCACGCGCTCTAAACAGACAAACGTTGCTTTGCCCTTACCGGACTCCTTCAGCGCAGCCATGCCTGAGTTCGCTTCCTGCACCGTGCGGACCACAAACCATTGCGCCGCCTCGCCCAAAGCGGATTCCACCGCCACACGGAAGCGTTCGTCGGTGCTGAGTGCTTCGGCAAGTGTCTGGCGTTCTGCGGGCTGCCAGAGCGGGGTGTTCATTAAAAATTCTGCACTTTCGACACTGCTGACTAATCCTTGCAAAAATTCCAGCGCAGCCTTGTTGTGGCTGAGTTCTGCCTGCAGACGGGCGCGTTCGTTCTTGGCATCGTCCAACTCGCACTGTAAGTTCTGCTGGCGTTGGTGCGCCTCTGCTACGTCATTCTGAGCATTGCTAACGGCATAGTCGAACTCTACCATTGCGGCAAGCGCAGCATCCACATCGCGCTGCGTGGCAGCGCGGCGTTCTTGCATGGCTTGCACGGTGCGTTCGGTGTCCGCCACACGGCGTTTGAGCGCGCCAATCGAGGCAATCGTTCGTTCAGCTTCGGCACGCAGAGCGTTCATCTTGCTCATTGCCGCCATCACCGCGGCGTTTGCTGAACGAACGCGGCTGCGAGCGGCTTGCACTTGTGCTTGGAGTTCGTCGGCAAGGGCTTTTTTGCGGGCAAATTCTTCTTCGGCAGCAATACGTTCACTTACGGCGCGTTCATGCTGAAGAGCAAGTTCACCCAAGCGAGTTTTGGTGCGCTCCAGCGTGGCAGTGGTTTCTTCTGCCTCGTGCAGCAGCCGCTCACGATTGCGCTGCAAGAAGTTCAGGCGTTCTTTGGCAACGGCAAGTTCTTGTTCGGCATTGGTTACGCGCATGGCGGCTGCGCTGGAGTGCTGTTCAGCCTCTGCGAGCCTTGCAGCAACAACATTTTGTTCGGCTTCTATGTCTTCAAGGTGGTGTTCTTGTTCGGCAAGTTCTTGCTCAAGAGCCTCTTTTGTGGTGCGTTGTTCGGCAATAAGGTGTTCTAACGGTGCAAGTTTTTCCTGTAACGCCGCATATTCCAACAGGACAATACATCGTTCAACGCGGTTGTATTTCTGGCGTACCTCGTTGGCAAGTTTTGCTTTCGCTGCTTGGCGCGAGAGCGAACGCACGGTTTTTTGGACTTCAGAGACAATATCTTGAATTCGCGTCAAATCCCCCTGAACAACTTCTAATTTTCGTTCGGCTTCTTTGCGGCGCGATTTGTATTTGGTTACCCCAGCAGCTTCTTCAAACAGTCGGCGGCGTTCGTCGGCTTTGTTGCTCAGAATAGTTTCAATCATTTTCAGTTCAATCACCGAATACGCATCGGGACCCATGCCCGTGTCCATAAACAAGTTGGTGATGTCCCGCAAGCGACATTCTGTGCCGTTGAGAAGATACTGGCTTTCGCCCGAACGGAACAGCCGCCGCGTGATTTTCACGTGGGTGTATTCGGTGGGCAGAATATTGCGGGTGTTTTCGATAGTCAGCGAAACCTCTGCCAAACCCAGAGGTCGGCGGTGTTTGGTGCCGTTAAAAATCACGTCGTACATTTTGTCGGAGCGCAACGTCGAGGCTTTTTGTTCGCCCAGCACCCAGCGCAGCGCATCCACAACGTTCGTTTTGCCGCAACCGTTTGGTCCGACAATTGCCGTCATGCCTGTGTTAAAGCGGACGTGCGTTTTTTGAGCAAACGATTTAAAGCCAAGAATTTCGATATCGGAAAGGTACATAGCGCGTATCTTAAACAATTGACCGCAAGCAAGCACTATGGACGAGGAACTTCGCACCGTTTCCAGCACGAAGCGCACAACGTCGTGTGCGGCTGCATTACAAGTCTGTTTTGCGTGAGATGATAAGTTTTGGAATCACCGAGAGTACCGCCGTGTACAGCGTTGTGAGCACGCCATAGAGCAGCAAAAAGTTGAGAACGTCAATTTCCGTTGAACGCAGATAGAAGAAGTAGTAGAGGAGGTTGTGGACAGCCCCACACACAAGCACAATAAGCGGGAACAGCCATGAGCCCGAACGTTCTTGCTCCATGCCGTTTTTGTAGAAATAGCCCGCTAAAAATATCGCCACGACTTTCGCCAGCGCATTGCTTCCCAACACATCTGCCGAAACAAGGTCAAACACTAACCCCGAAGTGAATCCCGTTACCATACCCACAAGCTGACCTTCTTGCAAGGCTACCCAAACACCAAAAATCAGCAGTAAGTCGGGGGTAATGCCTTCGATGGCAATAAGCGGCACAAGTACCACCTGAACAAGCGACAACACCAGCACCACAATTGCGTAGGTCACGTAGCGCAAAATCGGGTTGCTCAACACTGGTGGGCGGTCTGAAAGCACCCGCGACTGTCGAAAATATGCCATGCTGCCTTGTTGAATCGTTCGTCGAACTTGAGCAATTGCTCTTCGTGCTTGTCTTCGTGCTTGTCTTCGTGCTTATTGCGTGCTTATGCGAGTCTTGAGCGTGTGCAGAGTTCCTCTTTATCCTGCGTTTTTTTGCTTTTACCAGACTTACGTACAGCCCAGAGTATAACAAATCCAGCAAAGACTGCAAATATACGTAAAAGTCCGCTCTTTTTGCGCGTTTGCCCTGCAAGACGACAAAAGAGTTATCCACACCAACACGATAGAGATGGAGAGTTCGTCAGCATGGTATCCGCTAACACCTTAGAATTTAACAAGTCCTTAACAAGTGCTTAACACGATATTTGCAAATTCTGTTGTAAGTTCGTGGTTCACATCAAACACCAGCATTGTTCACCAACAATCACGACAATTGTATGCGCCACGCTACCAACACGTTCTTGCATATCCTTACCGTTCTTACCGTTGCTATCTGCGGGCTTACGTCGCTTCAGTGTTGGCAGACGGCAATAGTATATGCTCAAAATACACCTCAAAGCACAGGAAACACACAGCTCACACAGCACGCACCATTGACGCTTACGGGTGTAATGCTGGACAGTGGCTCGCGTGAGGCATTGGTGGGCGTTCGAGTGCGTCTGTTGCGGTCTGGCGGTGGCGACACTGCGCTTGTTGCTGGTGGCGTTACGGGTGCTGGTGGCATGTTTTGGCTCAAAAGCGTTCCGCCGGGCGCATACACCCTTGTTGCCGAACGTTTGGCATACACACCATTTCGCAAGCCCATAACGGTTAGCAGCGCGAGTGCCGACACCGTGCGGCTGGGGATAATGCTTTTGCAAGCCTCGGCGATTACAACACAGGAAGTTGAAGTGTCCGAGCGGGCTGCACGGGTAGAAGTCAAAGGCGACACCTTAGAATACAACGCCAAAGCCTTCAAAACCGACAAAAACGCCGCCGCAGAAGACCTGATTCGCAAACTGCCCGGTGTGGAAGTGGAAAATGGTGCCGTCAAAGCGCAAGGAGAAACCGTACGCCGTGTGCTCGTCGATGGCAAGCCTTTTTTTGGCGACGACCCAACGGCGGTGCTGAAAAACCTTCCTGCAGAAATTATTGACCGCATTCAAATTTCCGACCAAATGAGCGACCAAGCGCAATTTACGCGCTTTGACGACGGCGACCGCACCAAAACGCTGAACATTGTAACCCGCGCCGACAAGCGCAACGGACAGTTTGGCAAACTGTACGGCGGCTACGGCTCGAATACCGACCGCTTTGAAAGCCGCTACACAGCAGGCGGCAATGTGAATTTTTTTAACGGCGACCGCCGTATTGCCCTTATTGGCATGGGCAACAACATCAACCAACAAAACTTTTCTGTGCAAGATATTTTGGGTGTTCTGGGCAGTGGTGGCGGTGGTCAGGCACGAGTGATTGCCGCAGGCATGGGTGCAGGCGGCATGGGCGCAATGATGCGAGCCATGGGCGGCGGTGGCGGACAAATGCGGATGTTCGGCATGGGCGGTGGTAATCGCCCAGCGGGTGCTGGCAGCGTGGGCGACTTTTTAGTGCCGCAAAGCGACGGCATCACAGCAGCGCACGCACTCGGGGTCAATTACAACGATACGTGGGCGAAAAATCTGGTCGTGTCCGGAGCATATTTTGTGAATTTAACGGACAACAGCGCACAGCAAAGCGTCAATCGTCAGTATGTGCTAAGCGAAACGTTCTCGCAGCGCACTGTGCAGAACACCAGTTCGGAAACGCATAATATGAACCACCGCCTGAACGCACGGATTGAATATACCTTGGACAGCAGCAATTCGTTCATTTTTACCCCACGGATGACCTTGCAGACCAATAACCGTCTGAACTCCGCACTGAACACCACCCTCAACTCCAGTACCAACATGCTGCTCAACAGTGCCGATAACCGCAATACCGCACAAAATAGTGGCTGGACGTTTGACAGCGAATTGCTGTGGCGGCACCGTTTTGCAACAGAAGGTCGCACACTGTCAGCAAATGTGCGAACAAACCTGAGCCGCAATACAGGCGATGCCACGACCGCAGCACTCAACAGTTTTTACAGCCAAATTCCCACCGCGGCAATGATGCTCGGAACAGAGATACTCAGAACAGATTCCGTGCGTCAGGAATCACCCGTGCTGGGAAGTGGCATAACGCTGGGCGGGAACATCAACTACACCGAACCTCTTCACGACAAAGGTCAGATGCAAGCTACATACAACATTGCATGGACACGCAGCGACGCAGACCGCCGTGTGTATGATTTCAACAGTGCCACCAACGACTTTGACCGCCTGAACATGCTGCTGACCAATACGTCGGCAAATGGCTATCTGACGCATCGTCCGGGCGTGGGCTACCGCTATGCGTTCGACAGGGGCGCGAGTCTAAATGTGGGAGTGGATTATCAAGTGGCGGTGCTGTCGGTTGACCAAACGTTCCCACAAGCCTTTGCCGTGCAACGTTCGTTTGGTGATGTCTTGCCTTCGCTCTCGCTCACCATGCGTCCAAGCATGACCAGTAATTTCCGTGTCAATTACCGCACGTTTACCAACGCACCGAGCATTCGCCAACTGCAAAATGTGCTGGACAACAGCGACCCTCTCAGGCTCTACGTTGGCAATCCCGAATTGAATCAGGAATACACGCACTCCTTGTCGGCAAATTATGGCACATTTAATATCACGGACGCAACGGCATTCTTTGTTGTGGCATCGGTCAATGTAACATCGGCAAAGATTATCAATGCCTCCGTCATCGCCGCACAAGATAGTGTGCTGAACCTTATTACCAATGGCGGAGCAAATGAAGGCATACGATTGGGTGCAGGCGGGCAGCTCACGAAACCCGTCAATGCCGATGGGTTCTGGAATGCAAACACCTTTGTCACATATAGTTTTCCGATTGAGCCAGTGCAAGGCGTTCGGCTGAACACCAGTCTGACCGCAGGCGGCGTGTACACACGCAATCTCAGCCTTATCAATGGTGCTACGAACATCGCCAACAACTTCGTCCTCACGCCTTCGCTGAACGTGAGCAGCAACATTAGCGAAAATATTGATTTTTCGCTTTCGGGGCGCACGGCATACAATACCGTAACCAATTCCCTCCAGCAAACCCTGAACAGCACGTTTTTTACGCACACCCTGAGCGCACGGGGTACGTGGATTATCGGCGATGGTTGGCTTGTAACAGCAGATTTTATTTACATTGCCAACGTAGGGCTGTCGGGCGGGTTTAATCAGTCCATTCCACTGTTAAGCGGGGGCGTAGGTAAGCGGTTTTGGGATGGCGCAGGTGAGCTCAAACTGTCGGTGTTCGATGCACTGAACCAAAACACCAGCATCACGCGCAACGTAACGGGAAGCTACATTGAGGACGCACAAACTAACGTGCTGCGCCGCTACGCACTGCTGACGTTCACGTACAACCTGCGAGCATTCGGCTCGTAAAGAACGAGTGCTTTGGGTGCTGCCTTAGACTTCTTTCAGAAATGCCCTCACCTGCCCTCGTTACGATGGCATCCTCTCCCACTGGGAGCTATCCATTACCCATAAGTCCAAAAGCTAGTAATGGTGGTCTTTACGAGGGAGAAAAGTGGCGTTGAGCGATGCTCCAAGTACGAACAATATCGGTCAAACGGCTCCATCCTCGCCAAAGG
>Ga0272446_1005944_pt1 | contig 13082 bp, 12 predicted proteins | sample YNPCB0061_FD_194587 | JGI IMG/M metagenome (GOLD analysis project Ga0272446, IMG submission 194587) | Hot spring microbial mat communities from Yellowstone National Park, WY, United States - YNP-CB-006-1 | ecosystem: Environmental > Aquatic > Thermal springs > Hot (42-90C) > Sediment | place... | reverse complement strand
AACCGGCATGGTTTCCTCCTGGGGGCTGGAAGGTAGAACTACCAGTACCATAGCAGAGGTGACCTGCCGGTTCAATCTTCGATTGTTCAGGTGCTTAAGTTCGCGCCTATAGGGCGCAGCCCTCCCAAACCCTCCCGCGGGCGGGGGCGTGGGGAAACCAGGTTTCTCTACACCCCTGCTCCAGCAGCCTATTTTCACGTTAGACCCTCATGCGGCCGCGCCACACACTACCGTGATGAAAACGGCGGCGGGGTATCGGCTATCGGTTATCGGCTATCGGCTATGTTCACCTCAGGCATTGACATCCACCACGATGCGCCCGCGCACCTGGCCCCGGGTAATCGTCTCGCTGTACTCAGGGACGGCGGACATAGGGATCACCTCGGTAAGGCGGTCGATCAGCTCGCCGGGGAGGTCGCGGGCGATGCGCGCCCATGCTTCGCGGCGCTGCTCGGGGGGCACCATCACCGACTCGACGCCGACGAGTTGCACGCCCCGCAGGATGAAGGGGAAGACCGAGGTGGTAAACTCGGCCCCGCCGGCGTTGCCGCAGGCCGCCACGACGCCGTAGTAGGCCACCGAGCGGAAGATGCCGCCCAGCACCGCGCCGCCCACTGTGTCCACCGCTCCGGCCCAGCGTTCGGTCTCCAGGGGTCGCCCGGGCGCGGTCAGCACGGCGCGGTCGATCACCGCGGCGGCCCCCAGGCTCTTCAGATACTCCTCTTCCTGGAGCCGCCCGGTGGCGGCTACTACCTGGTAGCCGGCGCGGGCCAGCAGGGCGACGGCCACGCTGCCTACGCCACCCGCGGCGCCCGTCACCAGCACCTCGCGCCCGCCGGGCTTCACCCCGTGACGCTCCAGCGCCTGCACGCACAGCATGGCCGTGAACCCGGCCGTGCCGATGGCCATGGCCTGGCGCAGGCTCATCCCCTCCGGCAGCGGCACCAGCCAGTCGGCCTTGACCCGGTTGAGCTGGCTGTAGCCGCCCCAATGCCGCTCGCCGACGCCCCAGCCGGTCAGCACCACCTGGTCGCCGGGCTTGAATTGCGGCGAGGCCGACTCGACCACTGTGCCGGCGAAGTCAATACCCGGCGCCATGGGTGTCGAGCGCAGGATCTTGCCCTTCCCCGTAACCGCCAGCCCGTCCTTGAAGTTCAGCGTCGAGTACGCGACCCGCACCAGCACCTCGCCGGGCGGCAGGTCGCTCACCGGCACATCACGCACCTCGACGCGGCGCGACCCGCCGCTCTCGTCCACCACCAGGGCGCGAAAGGTCTCGTCGCTCATTGTTGTTGTCCTCCTCTAATGCGTGGCTGGATTATACCAGCCATCCATGCGGCTCGCGCCGCGCGCCGACGGGATGAACATCCTTCCTGGGAGGGCTGCGCCCTCCCAGACCCTCCCACCGGGTGGGGGTCTGGGGAAACCCGGTTTCCCCAGACCCCTGCGCACGGGCTGCGCCCGCCCCTTCCCGCGGGCCGGGGCCTGGGGAAACCCGGTTTCCCCATCCCCCTGCGCACGGGCTGCGCCCTCCCAGACCCTCCCACCGGGTGGGGGTCTGGGGAAACCCGGTTTCCCTATCCCCCTGCGCAAGGGCTGCGCCCTCACCTTCCCGGGGGCGGGGGCGTGGGGAAACCCGGTTTCCCCAGTTCCCTGCGGGGCGGGGGCGTGGGAAAACCCGGTTTCCCCATTCCCCTGCGTGAGGGCCAGGCCCTCCCGCGGGCGGGGGGGTGGGAAAACCTGGTTTCCCCCTACCCCTGCGTGAGGACCAGGCCCTCCTGCGGGCGGGGGTATGGGGGAACCTGGTTCCCCCATGTTCACGTTAGGACCTACGCAGTGGCGGGTTACAGAGCCTGCGGCCCGCTACCCTGCCACCAGGCGACCACGCAACTCCTGTATAATAGAGCCGTGTCGCTTGGCCAACTTCGCCAGATTGGGATGGAGCAAGCCCATGATACGAGGAATCGACCATGTCGTGATCCTGGTGGCGGACCTCGCGCAGGCGGTGCGGGACTACGAGGCCCTGGGCTTTCGGGTGGCGCCGGGCGGCGCCCATAGCGATGGCGCGACCCAAAACGCGCTGATTGGCTTTGCCGACGGCACCTATCTGGAGTTGCTGGCCTTTGCCCAGGAGGCGCCCGCGCATCGCTGGTGGCGCCATGTCGCCGCGGGCGAGGGCCTGATCGAGTTCGCCCTGCTGGCCGGCGAGATCGAGGCGGCTATGGCCGCGGCGGCGGCGCGCGGGCTGCACCTCGATGGCCCCTTCAGCGGTGGGCGCGAGCGGCCCGACGGCGCGCGCATCCAGTGGCAGAGCGCCTTCCCCGTGGCGCCTGAGTTGCCCTTCCTCTGCGGCGATGTGACGCCCCGCGACCTGCGCGTGCCCCACGGTGAGGATTGCCACCATCCTAATGGCATTACGGGCATCGGTCGCATGAGCGTGGCCGTGACCGATATCGAGACCAGCGCCGCGCTCTACGCCGAGTTGCTCGGCCACGGGCCGATGATGGAGCCCGGCCGCCGTATCTTTAAGCTGGGGCCACATTATGTCACGCTCCAGGCCCCCGATGCCGATCTGTCCGACCATGCGCTGATCGAGGCGCGGCTGGCCGCCCGCGGCCCCGGCATCGCCGGCGTGGTGCTGCGCCGCGACCATATGGCGAGCGAGCCGCAGCCGCTCGATCCGGCGCTCACCCACGGCGCGGCCATTGCCGTCGCGTAAGGCGCGCCGCGCGGGCCGGAGGCCCGCATCCCTGCGGAGGCCTGGCCCTCCCCGACCCTCCCGCGGGCGGGGGAATGGGGAAACCCGGTTTCCCCACACCCCTCGCCGAGGGCTTATGTTCACGTAAGACACACCGATGATCCCCAACCGCGACGCGCTGCTCGAACTGCTGCTGGCCCTTCAGGCGCGCATCCGCGACGCGGTGATCGCGGCCTGCGAGCGTCAGGCCATCGCCGAGCTTGCGGACGTGGCCGAGGACGAGGCTCAGGGGGATACGATCTACGCCGTTGATCGGGTGGGCGAGGCGACGCTGCTGGCCTTCTTCGCCGAACAGGTGGCGCCGCGCTGGCCGCTGGTGCTGGTCGCCGAGGGGCTGCCCGCCGGCCAGGTCACCCTGCCACAGGGTCTGCCCGAAAACGAGGCGCTGATCCGGGTGATCGTTGACCCGATTGACGGCACCCGCGGCTTGATGTACCAGAAACGCTCCGCCTGGTCCCTGGCGGGGGTGGCGCCCAACCGCGGTCCGGCGACGCGCCTGAGCGACATCGAACTGGCCGCGCAGACCGAGATCCCTCTGGTGAAGCAGCACCTCTGCGACGTGCTCTGGGCGGCGCAGGGCGAGCCGGTCCGCGCCGAGCGGGTCAACCGCCTCAGCAGGGAACGGCGCCCGCTGCACCCGCGCCCCTCCGCGGCGCCGAGCATCGCCCACGGCTTCGCCACCATCAGTCGCTTCTTCCCCGGCGCGCGCGATGAACTGGCCGCGATTGACGAGGCGCTGGTCCGGGCGACCCTCGGCCCGCCGCGGCCCGGCAAGGCCCACTGCTTCGAGGATCAGTACATCTGCACCGGCGGGCAACTCTACGAACTGATCGCCGGCCACGACCGCTTCGTGGCCGACCTGCGCCCCCTGCTGGAGCGCCACCTGGCGGCCCGCGGCGAGAGTCTGGGGATCTGTTGCCACCCGTACGATATCTGCACGGCCCTGATTGCGCGCCAGGCGGGCGTGCTGCTCACCGACGAGCGCGGCGGCGAACTCGACCCGCCCCTGGTCGTTGACGCCGACGTGGGCTGGATCGGCTACGCCAATCCCGCCATTCGCGCCCAGGTGGAGCCGGCGCTGCTGGGAGAACTGCGCCGCCGCGGGCTGATCGACTGAGCGGCGATGCCCACGGCATTTGAAGGCTTCATCAACGTGGCGCGCAGGCTGCGCGGGGATTTCTTCGATCCGCACCGGCCCATCATGGCCGCGCGGGCCCCCGGCTGGGTGGACCTGCTCGGGGGCGCGGCGGCCCCCGCCGGGGCGCTGGCCCTGGGCTGGCCCCTGGGGGTGATCGCCTGCGTCGCCGCCCAGGCCGACCCCGAGCCGCGCATTGTGGTGCGCGATGAGGCCGGGGGGAGCGCCACCCTGCCCCTGAACGACCTGGTGGACGACGAGGGCGCCCCGCGGCCCTACGCCCGCGTGAGCGCGCTGCTCGCCGGGCGTCCGCCGCACCAGCGGCTCGTCGGGGCGGCCTGGCTGGCGTTGATGCGCGAGGAGTTCGTGCGCTTCCCGGGGGGGGCGCGGCTGCTGGTGCGCCCCCACGCCGGCCCCGGCGCGACGATAAGCCTGCTGGCGGCGACAGCCCAGGCCCTGGTCGCGCTGGCCGGCGCGCGCCTGGCCCCGCGCGAACTGGGGCTGACCTGCCAGACCGCTCTGCAACGGGTGGTTCAGCCAGACGACCCTCATAGCGCCCTGGGGCCACTGGTCAGCGTGTGCGCCCCGGCCAATGCGCTGCTGCTGTTGCACCCCCAGCCGGCGTGGATCTGGGGGCACCTGCACCTGCCCCCGGGGACGGCGATCTGGGCCGCGCGGGTGGGCGAGGGGCCGGGGCCGGGCGCGCCGGCCTTCACCCGCGTGGCTACGGCCATGGCCTACCGCCTGGCCGCCGACGCCGAGGACCTGACCCCCGCCGACGCCGATGCCCGCTGGCAGGGCTACCTGGCCAACATTGGCCCCGACCGCTTCGAGCGCCACCTGCGCGACCTGCTGCCCGCCAGTGTGCGCGGGCGAACCTTTCGCGCCCGCTACGGGCCGCTCCCCGGCCTGGCGCTCGACCCCACGCAAAGCTACCCCGTGCGGGCCAGCGCGGCCCTGGCGGTGGACGAGCACCTGCGCGGGCGGCTGGCGCTGGCGCTGCTGCGCGCCGCGACGAGCAAGGACCAGCGCGAGGACGACTTGATGCTGGTGGGCGAACTGATGGTGCGCTCACACTGGGCGCAGCGGGCGGCGGGCCACGGCGACGCCCACGCTGACCAGGTGGTGGGCCGCGTGTATGGAACGGGCCTGGCGCGGGGGCTGTACGGCGCGCGGGCCGCCGCGGCGGAGAGCGGCGCGACCGTGGTGGTCCTGGGGCGCGCCGAGGCCGAAGGCGCGCTGCGGAGCATCGTCGAACGCTACGCCGCCGAGGCCGACCTGCCGGTGACGCTCTACGGGGGGAGCGCCTCGGGGTGCGGCGTGGCGGGCAGCCGGCAGGTTACGTAAACGCATCAACCACCAGGCGCGGTTGCGCTGGGGTGTGACGTAACATCACGCGCAGCGTCGCGCGCAAGATTTGCTATACTGCAAGCAAAGCCTCCCCGCGCGCCCTGACGTGACCATGGGGGAACCAGGTTCCCCCATACCCCCGCCCGCCGGAGGGTTTGGGAGAGCGTTGCCCTCACGCCGGAGTGGGGGGAAACCCGGGTTCCCCACGCCCCCACCCGCGGGAGGGTTTGGGAGAGCGTTGCCCCCGCGCAGGGGTCTGGAGAAAGCGGGTTTTCCCACGCCCCCGCCCGCGGGCGGGCCTGGCCCTCACGCAGGGATATGGGGGAACCAGGTTCCCCCATCCCCCACCCGCCGGAGGGTTTGGGAGAGCGTTGCCCCCGCGCAGGGGTCTGGAGAAAGCGGGTTTCCCCACGCCCCCGCCCGCGGGCGGGCCTGGCCCTCACGCAGGGATATGGGGGAACCAGGTTCCCCCATCCCACCGCCCGCCGGAGGGTTTGGGAGGACGCAGCCCTCCAAAGAAGAACCTATTTTCTGTTTGTGTGCGGCGTAGCTGCATGGACGGCTGATGTGAACATAGGCTACGAGAGCCAATCCCTTCCACCTCAGCGCATGCGGCGCCCCAGCCCCCCTCCCAACCTCCCCCCGCTGGGGGGAGGCGCCGGACTCCCTCCCCCCAGCGGGGGGAGGGCTGGGGAGGGGGGCCGTCACCTTCGTTGCAACGGATTGCCGCTTAAGCAGGGGGATGGGGAAACCAGGTTTCCCCATCCCCTCACCCGGTGGGAGAGTCTGGAAGGGCTGCGCCCTCACGCAGGGGTCTGGGGAACCCAGGTTCCTTACGCCCCCGCCCGCGCGAGGGCCTTGCCCTCAAGCAAGAATATGGGGGAACCAGGTTCCCCCATCCCCCCTGCCCGCAGAAGGGTTTGGGAGGGCGACGCCCTCACGCAGGGGGATGGGGAAACCGGGTTTCCCCACGCCCCGCCCCGCAGGGGGATGGGGAAACCCGGTTTCCCCATCCCCCCGTTTGCATTAGGCGGTGCGCCGCCCGGCGGCATGGACGGCTGAAATAGTGCTACCGGAGGTTGTGTGAACATATCCGTCCTCATCCCGCTAGCGGGCAGCGTGCTGCTCCTGCTCATCGCCTGCGGCGCGCCGCAGAGCGGCCCGCTGACGGATCGGCCGGCGGAAGGCTCCGCGGCGCAGGCGCGGGTTGAACTGACAGTGGCAGCGGCCAGCGATCTGACCCCGGCCTTCCAGGAGATCGGCGCGCTGTTCGAGCAACAAACCGGCATCCGCGTGGTCTTTAACTTTGGTTCAACCGGCCAGCTCGCCCAGCAGATCGAGCGCGGCGCGCCGTTTGATGTGTTCTTCGCGGCAAACCGGTCGTTTATAGAGGATCTGAACCGCGATGGGCTGGTCATCCCCGAAACCATGGAGGTCTACAGTCAGGGCCGGCTGACGCTCTGGACGCGCCGCGACAACCCGCACAGGCCCGAGCGCATCGAGGACCTGCTCGCCCCGGTCTATGCGCGGATCGCCATCCCCAACCCCGAGCACGCGCCCTACGGCCAGGCGGCGCAGGAGGCGCTGCGGCGCGCCGGGATCTGGGATGCGGTCGAGCCGCGCCTGGTCTTTGGCGAGAACGTCGCCCAGACGCTCACCCTGGCCGACACGGGCAATGTGGATGTAGCGATTGTAGCCCTTTCCGTCAGCGTGCAGAGCAACGGCGCATGGACGCTGGTTCCCGCGGAGTTGCACCCTGACCACCCGCTGATCCAGGCGGTCGCGGCGATCCAGGGCACGCCGCGCGAGGCCGAGGCCCGCCAGTTCATTGCCTTCGTCCAAGGCCCCGACGGGCACGCTATCATGAAGAAGTACGGTTTTACGCTGCCCGGTGAGATGACCAAATGAACTGGCCCGCCTTCTGGCTCTCCGTCCAGGTAACGACGATTGCTACGGTCTGCATCACCGTGGTCGGTCTGGCGCTGGCCCTGTTGCTCACCCGCGTCCGGCTGCCGGGGCAGATCGTGATCGAGACGCTCCTCCTGCTTCCGCTGGTGCTCCCGCCAAGTGTGATCGGCTACTATCTGTTGCTGGCCCTGGGTCGCGGCAGCCCGCTGGTAGAATGGTTCAATGTGCGCCTCCTGTTCACCTGGCCGGCCGCCGTGGTGGCCGCGACGGTGGTCGGGTTGCCGTTGATGATCCAGAGCAGCCGGGCGGCGCTGGCGAATGTTGACCCGGTGCTGGAAAATGCCGCTCGCACCCTGGGTTCGAGCGAGTGGCGCATCTTCTGGCGCATCACCCTGCCGCTGGCCCGGCGGGGCATCCTGGCGGGCATGATCCTCGGCGGGGCGCGGGCCCTCGGCGAATTCGGCGCGACGCTGATGGTCACCGGCAATATTCCGGGACGGACCCAGACCCTGCCGGTGGCGATCTACGATGCCGTCCAGGCCCAGCGCTATGCCGACGCGCACCTGATGGTGCTGGTGATGACCGGCCTGGCCTTCGCCGGCCTGCTCTGGGTGCGCTGGCTGGAACCGCCGCCGCAGCGCGCGCGCCGCGAGGCCCGCTCGGATGCGGTTGAGGAGTGATGCGCCTCGCCCCCGCCAGGAGGACCTGCCCTCCCAGAACGTTATCGGGCACACCACGTGCGCTGGCCGAGGCCAGGGACGTGTTCACATGTCTCCTGGGAGCGCGGGCAGCTTGCCCGCAGAGACGCGACGAGGGCGGGACGACCTCTGCCCATAAGAAAGAGGCGCCAACCCATGCAAATGGGACCAATTCAGGCGATCGCCGTATATGGACAGTCGCACAGGGGGCGATCCATGGGCCCACAGCTACAGGTCGAGTTCGAAAAACGCCTCGGGCCGATGCTGCTCCAGATGCAGTTCAGCGTCGGGGCGGAGATCCTGGTGCTCTTCGGGCCGTCGGGGGCCGGGAAGACCCAGACGCTCCAGGCCATTGCCGGGTTGATGCGCCCGGATCGGGGACGGATCGCGCTCGATAACACGCTCTTCTTCCGGCGCGAGGCGGGGGCGCGTTCGGTCCATCTTCCGGCGCGCAAGCGGCGGGTGGGTTATGTCTTTCAGCAGTACGCCCTCTTTCCCCATCTGACCGCGCTGGAGAACGTGGCCTTTCCCCTGGCCGGACGGCGCGACGCCCACGCGCGGGCCATGGCGCTGTTGGAGCGCATGCGCCTGGAGCACCTGGCCCGGCGCATGCCGCACGAACTCTCGGGCGGCCAGCAGCAGCGCGTGGCGATTGCCCGCGCCCTCGCGGCTGAGCCGCGCGTGCTCCTGTTCGACGAGTCCTTCTCGGCGCTGGACCGCCGCATTCGCGAGCGCCTCCACGCCGATCTGCGCGCCCTCCAGGCCGAGCAGCGGTTGATCGTGATCTACGTGACCCACAACCTCGACGATGCCTTCGCCGTGGGCCACCGCCTCGCCGTGGTGCGCGACGGGCGGGTCGAGCAGATCGGGCAACTGGACGATGTCTTCACCCGCCCGGCCAACCGGCGGGTCCTGGAGATCCTGGGGATCCCCAATGCGATCGCGGCGCGCGTGGTCGAGGTCACCCCGGCGCAGACGGTGCTCGACTGGGATGGCAGGCTGCTGGCTGCGCCGCCGCTGGATCTGCCGCCAGGCGCGGAGGTGACGGCCTACATTCGCCCGGAAGATATCCGGCTGATCTACCCCGATCGCCCCCTGAACCGCATGCTCGGGCAGAACCTGCTGGACGGACGGGTGGTCGAACGACGGCCCGGACGGCACCTGCACCACCTGCGCGTGGCCCTCGGCGACGGCCACCTGGTCGAGGTGGCCCATCCGGCCTCGTCATACACCACCCTGCCGCTGCCCCCCGGCACACCGGTGCGGCTGGTGCTGCGGAAGGAGAGCATCGTGGTGATTGCCCCCAGAAGCGCCGACGGCCAGCGCGCCGCGCCGGCCACGCTTCTGGCCGACCCGCGCGACCGGGGGATGGCCCAGGACCATGGGTGACCACCGAGCTGGCCGTGGGGCTGAAGCCCTCGGCTAGGGGATGCGAAGCCCGCCTGCGGGAGGGCCAGGCCCTCCTGCGGGCGGGGGTGTGGGGGAACCTGGTTCCCCCACGCTCAGTTAGCCCTGCCCCCCACGCACTTCTCCGTCCCACAGAAGGCGACCAGGGGGTATAATTCCATAGGGTCCAGATACTGTTTAGACACAATTTTTCAAATCAGCCGTCCATGCCGCCGGGCGGCACACCGCCCAATGAAAACGGGGGTATGGGGGAACCTGGTTCCCCCATGTTCACGTTAGCCGTCCATGCCGCCGGGCGGCACACCGCCCAATGAAAACGGGGGTATGGGGGAACCTGGTTCCCCCATGTTCACGTTAGCCCCCCATACGGCTGCGCCGCACGGGCGTAGCCCTCCCAGGAACAACCGTACGTTCATTGCGGCGTTGTCTGACGCAGCCGCATGGACGGCTGACACGAAAAACCTGCCATTCGCAATTGCGCTCGGAAGGGGGCGAACCATGGCCGTTGACACGAAGCAGGCGAGGCTGCGGCTGATCTGGGAACAGAATGGCGAACTCGTAGTGAGCCTCGATCCGCTGCAGGGCCACTGGACGGAGGAGCAGTACCTGCTCATCACCAACCAGACCAACCGGCTGCTGGAGTACACCGACGGCACTATCGAGGTCCTGCCTATGCCAACCGAGGAACACCAGAATATCTCACAGTTTCTGTTTCTGGCTCTGCTCGCCTTTCTCCAGCCAGTTGGCGGCAAGATCCACTATGCCCCGCTGCGCCTGCGCGTGCGGGCAGGGAAGTTCCGCGAACCCGATCTTCTGCTCGTGCTGGATGCTCATGACCCGCGTCGTCAGACCCGCTACTGGCTCGGGGCCGACCTGGTGGTCGAGATCGTCAGCCCCGACAACCCCGGGCGCGACATCGAAGAGAAGCCCCGCGATTACGCCGAGGCGCGCATCCCGGAATACTGGATCGTGGATCCCCAGGCGGGCGCGATTACGGTGCTCACCCTCGAAGATGACGCCTACGTCACCCACGGCGTCTTCCGTCGCGGTGAGCGCGCCGTCTCGAAGCTCCTCGCCGGGTTCAGCGTGAGCGTGGACGAGGTGTTCGACACCGCGTAGCCCCCTGGCAGCGCGCAGGACAGGATCATAGCGTATGAACCAGCTTCCTATCAGGCCAGCCGCGGCGCCGTGAACCGACAGGCGACCTGAACCGCCCGATCCTCCCCCGATGCTCTAACAAAACGCTAACGTTCCGTTTACAGCCGACTAACACAGCTTCACTATCTAATGGTTATTGAGAAATTCATCCGCTACATCTGGTCCTTTGGAGCGGGGTGTGAGGAAACCAGGTTTCCCCATACCCCCGCCTGCGGGAGGGTTTGGGAGGGCGCAGCCCTCCCGAGAACAATCGTATGTTCATCCCATAACAGCACATGATCGAGGGAGCATGAGCTATGGCGAAGCAACTGGTCTTTGATCAGCAGGCCCGCGCGGCGCTCAAGCACGGCATCGATACGCTGGCAATGGCGGTGAAGACCACCCTTGGCCCCCGTGGCCGCAATGTCGCGCTCGACAAGAAGTGGGGCGCCCCCAATGTTACCCACGATGGCGTCACCGTCGCCAAAGAGATTGAACTCAAGGACCCCTTCGAGAACCTGGGCGTGCAACTCCTGAAACAGGCAGCGATTAAGACCAACGACGTCGCCGGTGATGGCACCACCACGGCCACGGTGCTGGCTCAGGCCATCATCAACGAGGGTCTCAAGCTGGTTGCCGCCGGCGCCAACCCCATGCTGCTCAAGCGCGGTCTCGACAGAGGCGGCCAGGCCCTGGTGGCCCGCATCAAGCAGCAGGCGATCACCCTCAAGGGCCGCGAGGAGATCCGCCAGGTCGCCACCATCTCCGCCCAGGACCCCGAGGTCGGCGAGTTGCTGGCCACCGTGATGGACAAGATCGGTCGCGATGGGGTGGTAACCGTCGAAGAGGGCAAGAGCACCATCCTCGAGCACGAACTGGTCGAGGGCATGCAGTTCGACCGGGGCTACATCTCTCCGTACTTCGTCACCGACCCGGCCCATATGGAGGCCGTGATTGACGACCCCTACATCCTTATTACCGATAAAAAGATCAGCGCGATTAACGATCTCGTGCCGATCCTCGAGGCCGTCCTGGCGACCGGCAAGAAGGAACTGGTGATCATCGCCGAGGACGTGGACGGCGATGCCCTGGCCACCCTGGTGGTCAACAAGCTGCGGGGCACGCTCAACGGTCTGGCGGTGAAGGCCCCCGGCTTCGGCGACCGCCGCAAGGCCATGCTGCAGGATATCGCCATCCTCACCGGCGGCACGGTGATCTCCGAGGAGATCGGGCGCAAGCTGGAGAATACGACTCTCCAGGACCTCGGACGGGCCCGCCGGGTCAAGACTGATAAGGACAACACGGTGATCGTCGAGGGCCACGGCGACAAGCAAGCCATCCAGGCCCGCATCGCCCAACTCAAGCAGCAGATCGAGACCACGACCTCCGACTACGACCGTGAGAAGCTGCAGGAGCGCGTGGCCAAGCTCTCCGGCGGCGTGGCGGTGATCAAGGTCGGCGCGCCCACCGAGCCAGCGATGAAGGAGCGCAAGGCCCGCGTCGAGGATGCCCTGAACGCCACCCGCGCCGCGGTGGAAGAGGGTATCGTGCCCGGTGGCGGCGTCGCCCTGCTCAATGCCATCCCCGCCCTCGATGAGGTGCAGACCCGGTTCGACGAGGAGCGCATGGCCCTCAACGTCCTGCGCCGCGCCCTCGAAGAGCCGCTGCGCCAGCTCGCCGCCAACGCCGGCGACGATGGCTCGGTGGTGGTGGACCAGGTGCGCGCGACCCAGCGCAAGCACAACAATCTCAACTATGGCTACGACGTGCTCACCGGCGCCTATGTGGACCTGATGGCCGCCGGGATCATTGACCCGGCCAAGGTCGTGCGGACGGCGCTGGAGAACGCGATCAGCGTGGCGGGGATGATCCTCACTACCGAGGCGCTGATCGTGGACGCCCCCGAGCCGAAGAAGGAGAAGACGCCGCCCGTGCCCGATGAGTTCTAAGCACTAAACTTTTGGAGCGGGGGGGAGAAACCAGGTTTCCCCATCCCCCCGCCCGCGGGAGGGTCTGGGAGGGCTGCGCCCTCCCAGGAACAGCACTTCGCCAACCCGTAGCGAACCGATACGCATATCGCCGAGGCGCGTCAGCCGTCCCTGCCAGGCAGAGCCGGGGATGGCGCTATCGGGCTGCACCACCCCACCCGGATCCACCAGGTAGTTCCGCAGCAGCCAGAGCGGAATGCCGCGGATGCGCGTCTCCATCATCCTCCGGCCACGGCGGGGAAAATGTCAATGGTATCGTCGTTGCCGATGATCGTCTCGACGCCTTCGGGCAGATACGGCGCATCGCGCCCGTTGACAAAGACGTGGACATGGGGATAGAGCGCGCCCTGCTCGTTGAGCAACTCGCGCCGCAGGGGCGGGAAGCGCGTCACTACGATGTCGATCAGTTCGCGCACGGTGACGCCCTCGGGTACGTCGAACTGCACCGTGCGCCCGCCTACGATGGGGCGTAGGGTTGCGTAAAAGTTGATGTGCATCGTTTCTATTCGAAGGGGAGGAGCAGGGAAAGCTGCGCCCTCCCGGACCCTCCCATACCAGCCGTCCGTGCGGCTCCGCCGCACACTGACAGGATGAACATCCTTCCTGGGAGGGCTACGCCCTCCCAAACCCTCCCACCGGGTGGGAGGAGGCCAGGGCAACCCGGTTGCCCCGGCCCCCCGGCGCCTCAATCCTCCAGAATG
>Ga0272446_1005943_pt1 | contig 13085 bp, 16 predicted proteins | sample YNPCB0061_FD_194587 | JGI IMG/M metagenome (GOLD analysis project Ga0272446, IMG submission 194587) | Hot spring microbial mat communities from Yellowstone National Park, WY, United States - YNP-CB-006-1 | ecosystem: Environmental > Aquatic > Thermal springs > Hot (42-90C) > Sediment | place... | reverse complement strand
AATCCGACCTGCTCGGCAACCTCGACAAACTCGCCGAAGAAATGGAAAAAGCCGCCGAACAGTTGGAGCGTCAAGACCTCTCACCCGAACTCAAAAAACGCCAACAGCAAATTCTCTCGCGCATGCTGGAATCCACCAAAGCCTTGCAAAGACGCGAGCAAGAAGAAAAGCGCGAAGCCAAGTCAGGAAAAGATATTTTCAAAACATCGCCGTCCGAACTTTCACGCGAGCAAACCCGCAACCCAATTCAAGAAGGATTAAACCGAATGAAATCGCAAGGCTTCGCCGATGATTACGAGCGGCTCATTCGCCGCTACTACGACGCACTCGAGCGGCAAGACATCAAAGCAAATTGATTAAGGCTTCACAACCAAGTGAGGATTCGCTTCCACAAACTTTGACCAATCTGTAACTTTTCTTGTTGGACTTTTTGAGGATACTGTTTGAACAGGTGAGCGAGAAAGTGTGTCGCAGAGTGCAATCGCTAATGCGTCAAAGGCATCGGCGCGGGCTTTCGCATCGTCAAGTCCGAGTAGTTTTTTCACCATAAATTCGACTTGCTCTTTTGCCGCGTTGCCATTGCCCGTAATAGATTTTTTGACTTCACGCGGCGAGTATTCCGAAATTGAAAGTCCGTAGTTCATTGCCAAAACCATCACCACGCCGCGCACTTGCCCCAACTTCAACGCCGACTGCACATTCTTGCCAAAGAACGCTGTTTCAAGCGAGACCTTCGCAGGGCAACGTTGCTCAATCTTGCTTGCAAGCGCGTCATAAATTTGCTTTAAGCGTTTCGGCATTTCATCTTTGGCAGTCGTGGAAATTACGCCGTAATCAACAGCGCGAATTTCTTTGCCGTCTTTCTCAACCAAGCCGAAGCCGGTGAAGAGCGTGCCGGGGTCAATGCCGAGCGTTATCATTGCTTTTTAATTTGATAAAATTTCAATGCAAAAACTCCGTGTCGGATTTCAAGGCGAACTGGGCGCGTATTCCGAACTCGCCGCCGAAACAATCGGAATGCCTGTGCCATTTCCTTCCTTTGAGCGCGTCTTCGAAGCCGTTCTGAAACAGCAAGTTGATTGCGCCGCGATTCCGATTGCCAACGCCGTTGCAGGCATCGTTAAAGAAAATGCACAACTTTTATGGCGATGTCAACGCCGTGTAAAAATTATTGCGGAAGTCATGATTCCAATTTCGCACTGTTTAATCGGACTTCCTGAAAGCACCATCGAGAAAGCAACCGAAGTTCACTCGCATTGGCAAGCCCTCGCACAATGCCAAAAATTTTTCAAACGCCACACACACTTAAAGCCGATTGAAACCTACGACACCGCCGGAAGCGCGAAAACACTTGCCGAGACGGGCAACATCAAACAACTCGTCATTGCCTCTGAACGCGCCGCCGAGCGATACGGACTGCGCATCTTGAAACGCACCATTCAAGACGCGACATGGAACAAGACACAATTTTATGTCATCGCACGAAAACCATCGTCGCTCGAACTTTCAGCCAAAAAAGAGAAAAGCGTAGTGATGTGTCAATCGCTATCAGGAATTCAAAGGCTCATTCCGAATGTGCTTCGCTGTGAAGCCGTACCAACGCGCAAACGCGCCTTTGAATCGCATTACTTAATTGAAGTTGCGGGTGAGATTGTAGATTCAACCTTAACGCTTCTCGGCACGTTTGGTCGACTCGATTAAAAACGATTTGACAAAATGCGCGTGTTAAATTCGCACATAGTCTAATCACAAAACAACATTAAGCCATGAAAATCATCTCTAAAACGCTCTTCATTTTAACTGTGCTTTCACTCTCAACGCTTGGCTACGCGCTCTATGTGCAAGGCAATTCGGGCGGAAGAACAGGCGCAACGCAACTCAACGGTGATGGGTGCATTTGTCATGGCGCGCCGTCTGCGGCGGTGAGCGTAACCATTTCGGGAGCAGATACGGTTTTAGTCGGCTCAACCAATACTTACACGGTGAGCATTACAGGCGGTCCGCTGGTGCGTGGCGGAACAAACATCGCCTCATCATCAGGAACGCTTGATGTCGTCGCAGGGAGTGGTTTGCGCAAGGTCGGCAACGAACTCACGCACGCTTCTCCGAAAGCCCCTGTGAACAACGCCGTTTCGTTTGAATTTACATTCACCGCGCCCGCAACGGCAGGAAGCGTAACGCTTTATGCCAACGGCAACAGTGTCAACCTCAATGGCAATAGTTCAGGCGACCAATGGAACTTCGCACCAAATAAAACCGTCGTCGTTTCCGCTACAAGTTCTGCACCAACGCAAAATCGCCCAGTGGGATTTGAACTTGCGCAAAATTTTCCGAATCCCTTCAACCCATCAACGACCATTCAATTCACGCTTCCGCAAGATGATGTCGTCAGGCTCAAAGTCTTTGACGCAAGCGGACGCGACGTGCAAACGCTCGTGAACGGTCGCACCTCAAAAGGCACGCACACAGTTCAATTCAACGCGGCGAATTTAGCAAGCGGTGTCTATCTCTATCGCTTGGAGACCAGCGCATTTTCAGAAACAAAGAAAATGTTGCTGGTGAAATAACTTGTTGGAAGTGGGGACGTTAGTTTTTCGGTTGGAGAATCATTCCCAAAAGCCAAGAGACAATCGTAATCACGATAGAACCAAGTACGGCATCGGTGAAACTATCGACGCGAAAATCAGGCACGAAATACGCGGCAATCATCAACAGCACGGCATTGATGACCAGCAGGAAAAGTCCAAACGTGAGCGCGATAAACGGAATTGAAAAGAGGATAAAAATCGGCTTAACAATCGCATTCAGCAATCCAATCACCAACGCGGCAAGAAGCGTCGTGCTTAACCCTTTGATATTGATACCATCAATGAAAGTGGCGGCGCAATAAACCGCAACGGCATCAATAAGCCAAGTAATCAGCAAGCGTGTGAAAAAGGTCATAGAAATTTTTTAGTCAAACATTTTGCTAATATCGGCGGAAACTTTCTCGCGCTTTTTTTCACCGTCAAGAAATCCCATCGCCGCATAAAATTCATGGTCATAGTTGCGCGTCCTCACCACAACCGGCATCGGAACACCATGCCCCATAATGAGTGCTTGCTGTTTCGTATCCAAACTTGCCAAAATGCTTCGCATACCGCCCGCATTGGAAACACCTGAAAGAACGGCGTTAATATCTTTTTCATCGGAAAGCGCGGCGACGATTTTCGTTCCGATTTGCGAGAGAATTTCATCATCAATGCCCGAAGGACGCTGGTCGACAAGCAAGAGCGAGACATAATACTTGCGCAATTCGCGAGCAATTTTTCCGAATGAAGTTTGCGAGGCGGCACGCGGATTCAAAAACTTATGGGCTTCTTCAACCGTGATAACGAGTTGCTTGGGCTTGTCGGCTTCCTTCAGCGTGCGGAGATAAGTTTCGGTTTGCTTCTTGTAGGCTTCTTCCACGCGGCGCGTGATGATGTTTGCAACAAGCAAGTAACTCATCATATTGTCGTAATCTCCGAACTCTACCACAACGCTAATGCCTTTGAGCAAATCGCTTATCAAATCATCAATCACATCAATTTTTTCTTCTTTCGGATTAAAGTCCAAAAATCGGCAAATACTGCGCAATCGGTCTAAGCGTCGCCACAAGGCTTGCATTGATGAAACGAGAAGATTGCGGCGTGCGGCAAAGTCGTTGATTTCGGTTTGGTCGCCTCTATCCATGAGTTGCATAAAGTCAGCGAGCCAAGTGTCATTGAAGGCATTTTTCAGAATGTAAGTGTATTCAGCGGCGGTGGGATTGAGCCGCAGTTCTTCTTGAAGAAGCAAAATATCTTCGGGTTCAATTTGTGTAACGCTGATGCGCACTTCACGGTCGCATTGTGCGCCACGACCAATGGTGCCTTTTTTATCGAGCGAATACACTTTCACCTTTCCGCGATGCGCAAACAACGATTGCAAGCCTTTGACTGACTTCTGCCCTTCGCCTTCGAAGGTGCCTTTTGTGCCGTATTCATTGTGCATATCAAAGACGAGATTCACGGCGGCATCGGTGTGAATGAATCCTGCCAAGAGCAAGCGCGTGATGAAGGTTTTGCCTGTGCCTGTTCTGCCAAACACTGCGCTACTGCGTTCAGAAAATGTTTTCAAGTCTAAACAGACGGGCTGTTCCATGTCAAGCGGCGTGCCGATGAAGAAATACTTTTTGTCGGAATCACGATTGAGCGTTTCACTGCCGAAGACTAACGCAACATCATCATCGTTGGCTTCTTCGACGCGGGCAAAGTGCGAAGGAATCGTTTTAACGGGTTCAAGTTTGCGCTCACTGGTTTCTCGTGCGGCGCGTTCAAGCATCAGCATTGGGCGAAGCGAGACAACGGAATATGTGCCTGTGCCGCTAATGACTTCGCGAAGCAAGTCGTTCGAAAAGTTCGGCGGATTGGCAAGCATCTGCTCATTGGTTGTCGCTAAACGAAGGTCGGTAATGATGGAAAAGAAATCATACTGTTCGCCTGAAACAACAAGGAACTTCCCGGCTTTGATATGTTCAAGCGGCACATCGGGCGAAAGTTTCATTTCAAGCCCTTCAAGGAGTGAGCCGCGAATAATGTTGCCTAAAAAGTTTCGGTTCATCGTTTTAATACACAGTGTCGCGTGTGCCAATATCCAACAGCACAATCACTTCGCGCTGTTCAAATTGTTCAATCTTAAAGACAATTCGACAGTCGTATCCACAAGAGCATGCAGAAAGTCCGAGTAACTCACCTTTCAATTTGTGCGTTCCGAGTTCAGCCGCAAACACATCTTCTTGCATTTTAAGAATTGTCTCTTCTATTCGCTGTTGTAAAAGCGGTCGCCGAGCGACGAACTTTCGGAACGCACGCTCAAATTTCGGTGTCAGCACAATATCACGATGCATCGGTTTTAGTTTGAGCCGAGTGCCGCAGTGCTTCAATAACCGCTTGGGCGGATTGTGGTTTTAGCTCACCTGACTCAAACATTGCCAGAGAGGCTTTTGCGTCGCGTGCAATTTCCTTGCGAGTTTCTTCGGCATGACGGAGTCGCAGAATTTCCAACAACATTTCTTGTTGCGGTTTTGGCAGTTGGTCAATCAGGTCAAGTGTATGGTCGAGCGTTGTCATAGTTCGTAGAGTTTGTTTTTACACCCCACTTGCCGCTTTATTCACATACTTCCACTCGTGCGGAAGCGAGTCAGGAGCTTTGCAGTGCTTTTCATACTCTTCACGGAAGCGTGTGATGCTGTGCCGCACAGGCCACATCGCGCCGTCTGCTAAAGCGCAAATCGTTCTGCCCTCGACTTGCGAGCAAATCGAGAGAAGCAAATCAATGTCGCGCTTTTCGGCTTCGTTGCGCAGGAACTTGCCGTAGATGTTTTCGACCCAACCGGTGCCTTCGCGACAAGGCGTGCATTGTCCGCACGATTCGTGATGATAAAAGTGCGCAAGCCGTCCAATCGCTTCAACAATATCGGTGTCTTCGTCCATGACGATAATGCCCGCCGTGCCAATCAGCGTGCCTGCTTTTTTGAGACTTTCGGCGTTCATGCCAATCCCTTCCGCCGCTTCGCCACGAATGATGGGCATTGACGCGCCGCCAGGAATAATCGCCTTAATTTTTTTGCCGCCACGCACGCCGCCGGCATACTTGTAAATCAAATCGTTGATGAGCGTGCCGCTGGGGGCTTCATAAACGCCGGGCTTATTGACGTGTCCTGAAATGCCGAAGAGCATCGGTCCTGGATGGTCAGGCGCGCCGATTTTTGAATAGGCTTCTGCGCCGATGTCGACAATAATCGGAATGTTGCAAATGGTTTCCACATTGTTGATAATCGTGGGACAGCCCCATGCACCAACCACCGCTGGGAACGGCGGCTTCAATCGTGGATAGGCACGCTTGCCTTCAATCGAGGAAATGAGTCCTGTTTCTTCGCCGCAGATATACGCGCCCGCGCCTTTATGCACAACAAGTTTCAGATTAAATCCTGAACCCAAAATGTTTTCACCAAGATAGCCTTTGGCATATGCTTCGGCGACGGCTTTCTCGACCATTTCAATCCACTTGGCATATTCGCCGCGAATGTAGATGTAGCACGCATTGATGCCACACGCATAACTTGAAATGATTGCGCCCTCGATAAGTTGATGCGGATTTTGCTCAAAGATTTGTCGGTCTTTGAATGTGCCCGGTTCGGATTCATCGCCATTGACGAGCAAGTAGCGCGGTTTGCCTTCGGGTTTTGCGAGGAAACTCCATTTGAGTCCTGTTGGGAAGCCTGCGCCGCCGCGTCCTTTAAGCCCTGATTTTTTCACTTCATTGACAACATCGTCAGGCTTCATGGCGAAGGCTTTTTTGAGCATTTGGTAGCCGCCGTGTGCTTCGTAGTCCGCAATGTCGCGCAGGTGTCCTTTGGGCGAAAGATAGCCCTTCAAAATCATCGGTTTGTAGTCGGTCATACTGCTTTACTCCAAGTTTTGGTGTGTGTAAGATTCATTAAAAACTTCGTCCCACGAGAGCGTGTCAATATTGGATTGTTTCTGCATTTCAAGCTCGGCTTGTTTGCGAGCGCGCTCAAAGCACTTCGCCCACATCTCTTTGATTTTTTCGTCAGTGAGACTTGGGTTTGCTTCTTGATACGCCCGAATTTCATCACGTGCATGGTCAATCGTGGCAACCCAACTTGCCGAACGCTTTTCAGGTTGCGCCTTCCACTTGATGATATGCGCCATCAAACGAATCAAATGACTGCGTACAGCATGCTTGTCACTTCTCGACAACGCTTCTATCAGTTGAGTGATACCAAACTCGGCTTCACTGTAATTACCTTCTTCAAGCGCACGCTTGATAGACACAGCGGTTAGGTAGTGCGATGAAGTCGCAAGGTCTTGCCAGTAGTCAAGTGTCGGTGAATTATCATTCATACTTGGTCAGGTTATAGTCATCATTAAAAACTTCGTCCCACGAGAGCGTCTCAATCATGGATTTTTTCTGCATTTCAAGTTCGGCTTCTTTTTTGGCTTGCTTGAAGGCTCTCGCCCACATTCCGCGAATGACCTCATCGGTGATGCTTGGTTCATATTCTTGCGTTTTAGAAATTTCGTAGCGCGCATTGGCGATGGAAACAGCCCAACTGACAGAACGGCGTTCAGGTTGCATTTTCCACTTGATAATGTGTTTCATCAAGCGAACTAATTGACTATCGACAGCATTTCGTTCCGCTCTGCCCATTGCGCCCGCGAGTTCATTTAAGCCTTCTTCGGCTTCATCGAGATTGCCTGCTTCCAACTCGTGCTGAATGGCTTTGACCGTCTCCAAGTGCGAGGTCGTTACAAGTTCTTTCCAATCGATTGCCATGATGCGCTGTGTGTTGGTTTGCATTGCTAAGACTTGCGGAAAGATACAGAGAAAGACTTACTTGTCGGAATCTTTTAGGCGAATGCGGAACGCATTTTTTTCGGCTTTGAGGGCATCGCCTACTTTCACACTGCGCCAACGCTCAAACGAACATTCATCGCTGAACTCATTGCCGCGTTCATCTTTGAAGTGAAGCGTGTATTTCTCGAATCGCTCGGTTTCGCGGTGCGTGTTGGTGGTAGGCGGAACAGCGTTTGACCAGTAAGGCGAAAGGTCACGCCCACTTGTGCGATACGTCTTGTCGGGCTTCCAACGATAAATTTCATAGCGATACTTCGTCGCATAAACCGGCACGCTTTTGTAGACTGGCTCTTGATAACTTTCGCGCACGGTTTTGTAGACGGTTTGTGTTTCGTAGATGTCTTCAAAGTAGCCGTTACCTAAATCGCGCACGCCAACCTTGACGCGCTTCGTGCCTGCGGGCTTTTCCACTTCACGATACTTGGTCTCGTAGCCCACCAGCACTTGGTCGTAATGATGAACGTCGCGAAACGACTGCACAACCTTTGCGCCGCTGGGCACACGCCAATCTTCTTCAATGACGGGGATAAATTTTTCAGTGCGAATTTCACGAAGCCACTCATGAGCAACAACGGTTACAGTGGTTTCACGAGGACGCAAAAGCAAAAACAGCACAATCAGCAAAAGCATGATTGCGCCAAAAACATAGTAGCCTTTGTTGAATTTACGTTGAAGGGCAGGTTGCGCTTGTGCAGCCGAAGGAGCGGGCGGCGGCGCATCAAAGCGAATCTCGCGAGTTTGGCGATTGATGTCGGTTTCGGTGCGGGCGTTGCCACACGAGCGGCAGTGTGTGTCAGTGGCTTTGTTATCGGCGCCGCAGTAGTCGCAAATCCAATCCACGCCGGCGCGGGCTTGTGCCAGTTGCCGCTCGTCTTGAACTTCTTCGCTCTCGTCAGGCAAATAAAACTTCACGTTCTTACCGCGTGGCGCGCCGCATTGTGAGCAACTCGTCTCATAGCCGATGTTGCCTTTGTGTCCGCACACGGCGCAATCCCAGCGACCTACGCGAATTCCCGACATGGCTATGCAGAGTTAAAGTTTCGCCAAAAGTTCCGCCTTCTTCTTATCAAACTCTTCTTGCGTTAAAATGCCTGCGTCTTTCAAGCCGGCAAGGTCTTTGAGCGTTTTCATAATCTCGTCGCGACTTTCTTTTGGTGCAGGTTGTGGCTGGGTTTGGTTCATCATTTGGTTGCCCATCGCAAAGCCTGCGCCCATGGCGGCAAGTCCTGCACCTTGATTTTTCGCAAGGTCGGGAATGGATTGTGCCATTTGAAATTGCGAGAACTGTTGAAGATTGCCTGCCATGTTCATCTGCGTCATCTTGTCGAGAAACTGCTCGACTTCGGGCGGAACCGTCACGCTCTCAATGTGAAACTTGAGAATTTCCAAGCCCAGCAAGCCAAAGTCGTGCATCAAAAGTGGCAAGATTTTATCCCCAAGTTCGTTGAAGTTGCGTGCCAAGTCGTAGACGGAAACATTTGCTTCACCGAGCGCATCAGTGAATTTGCTCACAACCTTTGGGCGCAAGGTTTCTTCAAGTTCTTGAATTTTGACAACAGAATTTGTGCCTGCAAACTCACGCAAAAACTGTTGCGGGGAATTCACTCGAATGGAATAGACACCGAAAGCGCGCACGCGCACTTGTTTGAGTTCAGGGTCGCGCACGATAATTGGGTTCGGTGTGCCCCATTTAAGCCCTGTAAATTGGCGCATCGAAACGAAATACACATCGCACTTAAACGGCGATTGAAAGCCGTATTTCCAGCCTTTGAGCTTCGTTAGAATCGGAATGTTTTGTGTGATGAGTTCAAAGCGACCGGGAATGAAGACATCAGCAATTTGACCTTCATTCATGAAAATGGCGTTTTGCGACTCACGCACAATGAGTTGCGCGCCATATTTGATGTCCTTTTGCGCGTCAGGAAATTTCCATATTACTGTGTCGCGGGTTTCATCAACCCATTCAATCACTTCGAGCAGTTCATTTTTGAGAAAATTCAAGATTGGCGGCATATGTTCATCGGTTTGAGATTAGAAATGCTTTCAGTCCATTTACGAACTGGTTAAAACTTTCGGAAGTATTGCGTTCAATCGACATATACTTCGGGATTTCTTTGGCGGCAGTGCCTTTCTGAAAGGTCGGAATTATTTTCTTCAATTCCGAAGATGCTCGGCAGTGGTCAGGGTTTCTGAATTTTTCTTTGTTTTGAAATTTGCTTGCGTTGAACTTCGGATAAGCTTGCTCAATCGCCTTCATATCACCTAAATACCATGCTTCCAACTCACGACACGGAATGCGAATCAAGACGGGACAGTCGCCGTTGTCTTTGCAGAGTTTTTTCAACTCTTTCTTCAAGGCTTTGCAGTCGTTTGAATCTTGGTCATGTAAAATGACAAGTTTTACTTCTTCGTGAAAGTGGCTGAACACTTTAACCTTTTTCGGGATAGAATTTTTCAAATCACTCTTGCCGTTGTGTGGTCTCAAAAAACAGTTTTCACCCACTTTGTAGGACGGCGGTAAAATCTTTGGGAGTAGAATTTCCAATGCGTATTTCATTGATTCTTCTTCCAAAAGAAACTCGACTCTCATGGCACTTACGAGTTGGGGTTGCTGCCTTTCAAATAGCCTTGTGTCCAGAGCCAGCCTAATTTATCACCTTGATCATAGAGCGACTTGACCGTTTCATCATCAGCCGCACGATGAATGGTTGTGTAGCCGTTCTCTTTCTTGAGCCAGAAGAGTTCTTCAAGTTCAAGCGCATTGACGAAATCGGGAGAGTGTGTAGAGATGAAGACCTGTCCGCCGCGATTGGCGTAGTCGCGAAATTCTTCAGCAAGTTCTTTGAGGAGTGCAGGGTGAAGATAGTTTTCAGGCTCTTCAATGCACAAGAGCGGGTAGCGATTGGGCGAATAGAGCAAAATCAAATAGGCGAACATTTTGAGCGTGCCGTCTGAAACATAGCGCGAAATGAACGGGTCTTTGAACGCACCATCTTGAAAGCGTAGAATGATTCTGCCATCGGCAGTTTTCTCTGCATCAACATGCGAAACACCGGGAACGCGTTGTTTCATCTTCTCCAAAATGAGATTGAAGGTATCAGGGTGATTCTCATAAATGTAATCGGCGACGAGAGCAAGGTTATCGCCTGTGGGTGAGAGCGATTCTTGCACGCCGATTTCTTGGCTTTTCTTGGCATCAGGAATTTGAAAGGTCGCGATATACCAGTTATCGAGCAGTCTTCGAAAATCGGCAACGGCTTTGAACTCTTGAAACTGACCTAATCCTTTGATTGCCAGAATGTCGGGGGTATCTAACTTGTAATCTTTCCGTTCCTCTTTGAACTCCTGTTTATCTTTTTCAAACTCTTCTTCATTGACAATCGCTCTGCCCTCACCATGCGAGAAATCCAAAAAGCGATATGGCTTGCCTTTTTGACCTCGCCGATAACTCAATATCTCTTTCTTGACGACGATTTGTCCGTTCTCTAATCCAACGCAGAGTTGATACGTAATAAGCGGCTGTCTTGTTTTGCCATCATTGCGAAATTTGATTTCAAACTCAATGTCTTCTTTTTCCTTGCCACGCGAAACGACTTCCTTAAAACCGCCGCGATTGTTGATGGCAGAGCGCACATTGTTTTTTAGACACGCACTTAAAAAACCGAATACATCAAAAAGTGTGGACTTGCCTGAACCGTTTGCGCCAAGAAAAACGCACATATTCGGAAGGTCTTTGATTTCAGCATCTGCAAAGACTTTGAAATTTTTGATGTGAAGTTTTTCTATTCTCATTGCTAAAGAGGAACCGTTTGTTCAGACAGGCTTTCCCACATTCCATTGGCTTTGGCGAGCGCAACTTCGCGAGAAAAAAGTCCTTGCTCGAGGTGAATAAGTCCTGCCAGTAATGGCAAACATTCGGTCAAAAGGCGTGGCGTGGAGCGATTGAAATACGCATTGCCATCGCAAAGATAAACTCGGTGATTTTTAACGGCACTCAACGCTTGCCATTCAGGTTTTGACGTCAAAAGGTGCAAATCTTGTTTCGTCTGTGCCAGTTTGAATCCGCAAGGTGCAATGATAATCACATCGGGGTTGGCTTGGCAGAGTTCGTCAATGTGAATCACGAACGATTTTGCGCCGTCTTTTCCGAAAACAGGCACGCCGCCGGCAAGTTCAATCAAAGCAGGCATCCAATTTGCGCCGACAAAAATCGGGTCAATCCATTCTACAATCGCCACGCGCGGTTTGGGTGCAATCGTGCGTGTAACAGCCTCTACGCGCTGAATGCTCTCGTGCATTGTGGCAAGAAGCGGTTCAGGGTCGGCATCAATGGCGCGGGCAACACGCCGCACATCTTCAAAAATTTCCGATAGCGATGTCGGATTCAGCGAGACAATCTTGACCTCTTTTTGGAGCATCGTGCAAATGGCTTCTCTGACATCATCAAACGTTACGGCGCAGACATCGCACTGCTCTTGCGTGATAATCACATCAGGTTGAAGTTCTGCCACAAGCGGATTATTCACCTCATAAAGGCTCAATGCCAAGCGCACGCGCTCTTGCACTTCAAGATGAATCAGGTCGGAACGCGCGTGATAGTTGATGTGGCTTCGGGTTAAAACAGGCAGGTGGCGAATCGATGGCGGGTAATCACATTCGTGCGAAATGCCGACAAGGTCGGCGGCTCTGCCAAGCATGGCGGTAATTTCCGTGCCGCTGGCTAAAAGTGAAGCAATGCGCATGGTTAGGTCGGGTTGAGTTCAACATCGGCGTAAATTTCTTTGAGCGGAATCTGAACGCCAATCGCATCAAGTTGAAGAACATCATCGGGCTGATTGAAAGCAAGGTATCGCCATTCGTTGTGAGAGAGTTTATGAAAATGCTCAACTCGCTGTTCGCTTTGCGAGACTATCACATAGTCTTGAATGGAAGGCAAGCGTTGATACGACTCAAACTTTTCGCCTCGGTCAAAGGCTTCGGTGGTCTCGGAGAGCACTTCTATGATGACCGTTGCATCGGTGGCGACATCTTCTTCAACGAAGGGTTCGGTGCCGCAAATGACGGCAATGTCAGGATAGAAGTATCGCTGTGCAGATGCAATCCAGATGCGCATATCGCTCATAAACGGTCGGCACGGCTTGCTACGAAGTTGCTGATGAAGAACCGCAAACAAGTTTCCTGCAATGATGTTATGCTTGCGTGATGCGCCTGCCATCAAGCGCAGTTCGCCGCCGTAGTATTCATGCCGCTCTTGAGATTGGCGTTCAAGGGCGAGATATTCCGCAGGCGTAAGGTGTGTTTTTTCGGTCAGCATCTCTACAATAGGCATCACGTTGAGTTCAGCAGTAAAATACACGCCTCGTGCATCTCTGCCAAAATCGGCTTGATAGCAGGGCTTCTTCGGCGTGCAGGTTGCTCACAAATACAGACCGATTTTCTTACTTTTCGCATCGCTTAAACGCACAAAGTTCATAAACCTTAAATGTTGACCGCTATGCCAATCAAATACTACCTGCAACCAAACCCAGTTACGCCTGACCCAAACGACCAATCGGCGCGTGTGCTACCTAATGCCTCGCTCACACTCGAAGACATCATCGCCAAAATGATGCAGCGCGGCACCACCGTAACCGAAGCCGACA
>Ga0272446_1005941_pt1 | contig 13087 bp, 12 predicted proteins | sample YNPCB0061_FD_194587 | JGI IMG/M metagenome (GOLD analysis project Ga0272446, IMG submission 194587) | Hot spring microbial mat communities from Yellowstone National Park, WY, United States - YNP-CB-006-1 | ecosystem: Environmental > Aquatic > Thermal springs > Hot (42-90C) > Sediment | place... | reverse complement strand
CCGGCAGCACGTCGGTCCGGCCGAGGGTGAAGATCAGCAGCATCTCGACCGTCCAGCGCCCGACGCCGCGCAGCGGCAGCAGCCGTGCGACCAGCTCCTCGTCCGACAGCCGCCGCGCCTCGGCGCGGGTGGGCACGATGCCGGCGGCGGCCTTCTCGGCGATGTCGCGGATGGCGAGCACCTTGTTGGCGGATAGGCCGCAGGCGCGCATCGCCGCGGGCGTCAGCGCCAGCACCGCCTCGGGCGCCGGAAAGCCCCGCGCGTCGCAGAGGGCGAGGAAGCGGCCGAGGATCGCCTCCGCCGCACGGCCATGCACCTGCTGGTGGGCGATGGCCCGCACCAGCGCCTCGTAGGGCTGGCGTCGCGCGGGCCTGAGGGTGCAGGGCCCGACCTGCCGGATGACGCCCTTCAGGACGGGATCACGCCGGAGGTGCCTCAGCGCCTCCGGCGTGCCAAGGCTCACCGGAACACCAGATGCGGCAGCGTCAGCGTGATGGCCGGGACGTAGGTGATGACCATCAGGCAGGCGATGACGACGAGGATGAACACGCCGAGGTAGCGCATCATGCTGTCCACGCCGCAGCCCGCGACCTGCGCCGCCGCGAAGAGGTTCACGCCGAAGGGCGGGGTGATCATGCCGAGCGCGAGGTTGACCACCATGATGGTGCCGAAATGCACCCCGTCCACGCCGAGCCGCTCGGCCGCCTCCTGCAGGATGGGCGCGAGCACGATGATCGAGGCCGAGGTCTCGACGAACATGCCGACCACGAAGAGGAAGGCGTTGACGACGAGGAGATAGAGCCCCGCCGTGTCGAAGGAGGTGGCGAGCCAGGCCGCCGCCGCATCCGGCACGCCCTGGCGGTTCAGCAGCCAGGAGAACACCGCCGCACAGGCGATGATGAACATGATCACGGCGCTGCTGATCACCGACTTGCGGAAGATCGGCAGCAGGTCGCGCGGTCCGATCTCGCGGTGGATGAAGAGGCCGACAACGAGCGCATAGACCACCGCGACCACCGAGGCCTCGGTCGGCGTGGTGATGCCACCATAGATGCCGCCCAGCACGACCACCGGCATCACCAGGGCGAAGCCGGCCTGGCGCGCCGCCGCCAGCAGCGGCAGCCGGCCCTCGCCGTCGCCCTTGCCCCAGCCCTTGATGCGGCACCAGATCAGCACGGTGGCGATGAGCGAGCCCGCGATCAGCACTCCCGGCCCGAAGCCCGCGATGAAGAGTTCCGGGATGGAGACCTGCGTCGTCACGCCATAGAGGATCATGGGAATCGAGGGCGGGATGACGACGCCGAGCTCGGCCGAGGTCGCCTGCAGGGCGGCGGCGAAGGGGACCGGATAGCCCGCGCGCACCAGCGCCGGGATCATGATCGCCCCGATCGCGAAGGTGGTGGCGACGGAGGAGCCGCTGATGGCGGCGAAGATCATGCAGGTGACGACGCAGGTCGCGGCCAGCCCGCCCTGGATGCCGCCCACGATGGCGCGGGCGAATTCCACCAGGCGGCGTGAGATGCCGCCCACCTCCATCAGGTTGCCGGCCAGGATGAAGAAGGGGATCGCCGCGAGCGGGAACCTGTCCAGCGCGACGAAGAGCTGCTGCGCCGCGACGATGAGGGGGAAACTGGTGTAGCCCGCGATGCCGACCAGGGCGGCGATGCCGATGCCGATCGCGACCGGGATGCTGGCGGCGAAGAGCACCAGCATCACCGCGAGCATCATGCCGCTCATGCCGCGTTCTCCAGTTCTTCCGCCCGGCGGTCGAGGAAATGGGCGACCGCGCCCACCATGGCGAAGACCGCCCCGATCGGGATGGCGGCGTAGCCCCAGGCCATCGAGATCTCGAGCCCGGCCATTTCCTGGAAGCGCACGCGCACCGCCATCTCCCAGCCGAACCAGAACATCACGCCGAGCATCGCGAGCGAGGCGGCGAGCGCCGCGGCTTCCAGCCCCCGCCGCAGCGCGCCGCGCGCAGAGCGGTGCGCGACGTCGATGGAGACGAGCGCGCCCGCCCGCAGCGCCACCGCGACGCCCAGGAAGGCCATCCAGATCAGCGCCGTGCGCACCAGCGCCTCGGACCAGACGGAGGGGGTTTCGGTGGCGAAGCGCGCCACCACCTGCCAGAGGCCGGCGGCGACCGCCACAGCGAGGGCGAGGCTCGCGAGCAGGGTCGCGATGCCCGTCGCATAGCGGTCGAGGGCGAGCACGGCACGGCGGATGCCGGCCCGCGGACCCTCGCCCGCGCCCAGCCAGAGCGCCACCGCGACGGTGGCAAGCGTCGCCGCCGCCGTCACCTGCAGCGGCAGCACGTTCATCGCGTTCATCCCGCCCCCCTTGAGGATGCGGCGGCGTGGCCTGCGCCGCCGCCTCACGCGCCGGTCAGTTCGGCCGCCAGTCCCGGATGCGGCGCAGGAGGTCCGCGCCGAGCGTCCGCTCCCACTCCGCGAAGGCGGGCCCGAGCGCCTGCTGGAAGGCCCCGGTGTCCACCTCGGTGATCACGGTCATGCCGCGGCGGCGCAGTTCGGCCACACCGGTCTCGTCGTCCGCCGTCACGCGCGCGCGGTTGGCCCGCTGGCCCTCTTGCGCGGCCTGCTGGAACAGCGCGCGATCGGCCTGGGACAGGCGCGCGACCGTCTGCGGGTTGCAGATCATCACCGCCGGCGAATAGACGTGCCGCGTCAGCGTCATGTAGCGCTGCACCTGGTTGATGTTGTTGGCCACGATCACCGAGATCGGGTTCTCCTGCCCGTCCACCGTGCCCTGCTGCAGCGCGGGGATGAGTTCGGAGAAGGCCATCGGCGTCGGCAGCGCGCCGAGCTGCGTGAAGGCCCGCATGTGCACCTGGTTCTCCATGGTGCGGATCTTGAGGCCCCGGAGGTCGGCCGGCGTAGTGATCTCGCGGCGCGAATTGGTGAGGTTGCGGAACCCGTTCTCGGTCCAGATCACGCCGACCAGGCCGCGCGCCTGGAAGCGCTGCAGCACCTGCTGGCCGATCTCGGAATCGAGCACGCCGCGCGCATGGGCGGCGTCGCGGAACAGGAAGGGCACGTCGAAGACGCGGACCTCGGGCACGAAGTTGCCGAGCGGGCCGGTCGAGGTGAAGGTGCAGTCGAGCGTGCCGATCTGCACGCTCTCGATCATCTCGCGCTCGTTGTCGTTGCGCTGGACCACGACCCTGTAGCGGCCGTTCGTCAGCCGCTCGAAGGTCTGGGCGAAGGTCGAGGCGCCGACGCCGGTGTGGCTGTTGGCGGGCAGGGCGTGCTGGACCGTGATCTGGGTCTGCGCCAGCGCGGGCGCGGCGGCCAGCGGGGCGGCGAGGGCGGCCGCCAGGGCCAGACGTCGTGTCGGGGTCATCTCGGCTCGTTCCTCCGTGTCGATGGTCCCGGCAGTTAGCCATCCGCCGGAGCGGCTGGCAAACGGTCCAGCCGTCCGGCGGGCGAGGCGGCGCGGCCCGGGCGGGCGCCGCGCCCAGGGCCTCGCGGCCCCGCTCAGTTCGGCCGCCAGTCGCGGATGCGGCGCAGCAGCGCGCCGTCCAGCTCCCGCTCATACTGCGCGAAGGCGGCCTGCAGGGCGGCCTGGAAGGCGGCGGTGTCGACCTGCGTCACCACCTGCATCCCGCGCCGGCGCAGCTCGTCCACGCCCGAGGCCTCGTCCGCCGTCACCTTCTCGCGGTTGGCGCGCTGGGCGGCGCGCGCGGCCTCCTGGAAGGCGTTGCGGTCGGCCGCCGAGAGGCGGCCGATGGTCCCCGGATTGCAGATGAGGACCGCCGGCGAATAGACGTGCCCCGTGAGGGTCAGGAAGCGCTGCACCTGGTTCAGGTTGTTGGCCACGATCACCGGGATCGGGTTCTCCTGCCCGTCCACCGTGCCCTGCTGCAGGGCAGGCACGAGTTCGGAGAAGGCCATCGGCGTCGGCAGCGCGCCGAGCGCCTGGAAGGCGCGCATGTGCACCTGGTTCTCCATCGTGCGCACCTTGAGCCCGCGCACATCGGCCGGGCTGTGCACCTCGCGCCGCGAGTTGGTGAGGTGGCGGAAGCCGTTCTCCATCCAGATCACGCCCACAAGGCCGCGGGCGCCGAACTGCTGGAGCAGCCCCTGGCCGATCTCGGAATCGAGGACGCCGCGGGCATGCGGGTAGTCGCGGAACAGGAAGGGCACGTCCACCACGCGCACGGCGGGGACGAAGTTGCCGACCGGCCCGGTCGAGGTGATGGTGCAGTCGATGGTGCCGATCTGCACGCTCTCGATCATCTCGCGCTCGTTGTCGTTGCGCTGGATGTTCACGCGGATGCGCCCCTCGGTCAGGCGCTCGAGCGTCTCCTTGAAGGCCATTGCGCCCACCCCGTAGTGGCTGGTCGCCACCGGCAGGGCGTGCTGGAGCGTGATCGTCGTCTGCGCCAGGGCCGGTGCGGCGGCCAGCGGGGCGGCCAGCATCGCGGCGAGCGCCGCGCGGCGGGTCAGGGACATGCGGTTTCCTCCAGCTCCGGCGGCTCCCATCGCCGCCCTCAACCCTCGCCTAATAGGGATGCGGGGACGGGACTTCAATGCGCCGCCGGGTGCTGCGGGGCGGCGATGGGCAGGCCGAGATGGAGCGCCTCGTTCGCCGCCGCCGTGCCCTCCCACATCAGTTCGAGGCCGATCCAGGCGATCAGCGCGACGCCGACATAGGCGATGAGGCGGAAGCGGTCGAGCAGGCGGGCGAGGGCACCGCCGAGCAGCCCCATCAGCACGATCGAGACGCTGAGGCCGATCACCAGCATCACCACGTCGTTGCGCGCCACCGCCGCCACCGCAAGGACGTTGTCGAGGCTCATGGACACGTCGGCGACCACGATCTGCCACAGCGCCTGCGCCAGCGTCTTCTGCTCGGCCACCGCCGCGCTCTCGCCAGGCTCCTCGCCATGGTGGAGGATCTCCTGCAGGAAGGTCCAGGCGATGTAGAGCAGCGCGGCGCCACCGATGAAGGCGATCCACCACAGCCCCAGCAGGTAGGTGGCGAAGACCGAGAAGACGATGCGCAGCACCGCCGCGGCGATGATGCCGAACAGCACGGCGCGGCTGCGCAGCCGCGGCGCGAGGCCCGCCGCCGCCATGCCGATGACGACGGCGTTGTCGCCCGACAGCACGATGTTCAGCCACAGGATCTCGAGAAAGCGCGGCACGGCGCCCAGCAGCGCGTCCATGGAATGCTCCGGCAGGGCCGCCGCAAGACGATGGTAGCGGCACGCAGGCACTCTCCCCGCCACGGCGGCGGGCGCAAGTTTCAAGCGTGCAATCTGGCGTCCATCCGGTGCGCAACCGGGCCGACCCGCGCTCAGCGCAGCATCGCCACCGCAGCCCAGCCAACCAGCACGACCGCGAGGATGGAGGGCGCGAGCAGCCGCCAGACCTGCGCGGGCCGGGTGCCGTCGGCGAGAAGGCCGCAGATCAGCGCGGTCACGGCGAAGGACATGCCGGCCCCGGCCGCGCCGGCGAAGTTGTGCACCGCGGGTGCGAGCAGCGGCGGCATCCCCGCCGCGACGCCGAGCGCCTGCTGCACCGGCATCAGGGCGGCGTTGGAGCCGACATTGCTGCCGGTCACGATCCCGGCGGCGAGGCCGAGCACCGGCACGGCGAAGGGCGCCGCCCCGCCGAGGGCGGCGGCGGCGGCCTCGGCCAGCGCCGCGGTCGCCCCGCTGCCCGTCATCAGCCGCGCGAGCAGCACATAGAGCAGCAGCACCAGCGCCGGCCGGCCCGCCCGCCGCAGCGCCGCGCGGGTCCGTGCCGCCCGATCCGCCCGCCGCAGCATCAGCCCCACGGCGACGAGCACCAGCACGACGGCGACATGCGTCACCGGGAAGGCCGGCAGGGCCGGATAGGGGTGGAAGGCGGGCGGATCGGGCACGGCGCGGGCGGCGAGCAGCGCGGCCGTCAGCAGCAGATGGGGCGCGAGGGCCCGCCCGGCGCGCCGCCACGCCGCCGCGTCGCGGGGCGGCTCGGCCGCCCAGAGCGCGACGACCAGCGGCAGCCCGGCGGCGAGGATGCCGAGGACCTCGAAGGGCAGGAGGCGATGGCCGAGCACCAGGATCGCCGCCATCGCCGCGAGCATCGCCATCTGCGCGAGGCGCTCCGCCCCCGCCACCGGCACCCCCGCCGCGGCCGAGAGCCGCCAGCATACGGGCCCGAGCAGCAGCAGCCAGGCCGCGTTGGGCAGCGCCGTCAGCGCCGCCACCTCCTGCCCCGGCACGCCGATCAGCGCCGCGCCGAGCGCCGTGCCGGGACCGAGGCCGCCCCAGGGGATCAGGCAGAGCGAGAGCAGCGCGAGCGCCGCCGCCGGCGGCCCGCCGAGCCCCATGCCCCGCAGCGCGGCGAGGGCGAAGACCGCGCCCACCGCGAAGCCGGTCACGCTTTCCATGAACACGCCCATCAGCAGCGTCGCGGTGAAGACGGCGCGCGCGCTCGCCACCCGGCGCTCCGCCCCCTCCCGCCGCTCCTCCACCGCGGCATGGAACAGCAGCCCGCCGAGGACGACGCCGATCGGCTGGCTGGCGAGGAAGGCACCGCGCAGCGCCTCCTCGGCCACGAAATCCGCGAAGCCGGCGCCTGCCGGCAGGGAGACGAGGGCCGCCGGCAGCGCCGCGACCAGCGCCGCCAGCACCGCCGGCAGCGGGCCCGCCCGCCCCGAGAGCAGCAGCCCGACCAGCAGCAGCAGCGGCGCGGCCTGGAGGAGGAGGATCACGCCTCGAGCACGAAGGTCTTGCCCACCGCGCCGGGCACCACCACCGCTTCGCCATGGGCGCGCGCGAGCGCATTCAGCGCGCGCCAGCCGGTGCAGTGGCAGGGGAACATCCAGCGCAGCCCGAAGCGGCCGAGATCGGCCACCGTCTCGGGGATGATCCGCTCGTTCGTGCCCGAGAGGTGGAAGCCGCCCATGACCGCGAGCAGCGGGATGTCCGGCATCAGCCGCCTTGCCTCGTGCAGCACGTTGACGATGCCGCAATGCGAGCAGGCGGAGAACACCACCAGCCCCTTGCCGCGCAGATGCACGGCGACGAAGCGCTCATCCTGCAGCCATTCGTCCGGCTGCCAGGGCGCGTCCTCCGCCGCGCGCGCCACCTGGCCGGGCAGCCCGACCTCATAGGAGGTCACGCGCGGGATCTCGCCGCTGATCAGCAGGTGCCCTGCGATCACCGCCGGCTCGCGCGAGACCTGCGGCGCCGCACCCATCGCCGCCCATGCCGGCGGCGCCGGCACCCGCTCCATCGGCAGCACGCCGCCATCCGGCTGGCGGGAGCCGCGTTCGCGGAACATCCCCGGATGGAGGTGCAGCGGCACCGCCCGCCCGCCATTGGCCGCACGGATCATCGCGATCGCCTGCGGGATGCCACCCGCATGGTCCCAGTGGCCATGCGAGAGGACGATCGCCTCGATGGCCCCGAAATCCACGCCGAGCCGCGTGCCGTTGCGCTCCACGGCGTAGTCCACCGGCCCGCCGTCGAAGAGGACCGAACGCGTCTCCCCCGCCGCGGTCATGCTGAGCACCAGCGCAAGGCCATGGTTGGCGCAGCAGAGCGCGCCGCCCGAGGTCCGCCGCATGCCCTTCTGCTGCAGCCGGGTCCATTCCCGCGTGACGAAGGGCGGGCTCGAGGAGAGGCTGTCCGTGACGTTGTCCACGAGGACGGTGATCTCGAGCCGATCGACCGGCGGGGGCGCCTGCATGGCTGAGTGTCTCCCTGAGCCCTGGGCAGCCTATGGCAGCAACCTCCGGCACGACCAGAGGCGCCGGCGCGGCCCCGAGGCGCGCATGGCGGGCAGCCTGCCGCGGCCCGGCTGGCGCCTCCTGCCGCGGCGCTCGCGACTTCGGCTTCGACCCCGCCTCGCGCGAGGCCGTGCTCTTCGCCGCCGGGGTCAGCGCCGCCGCGCCTCCGCCAGCGTGACCGCGAGCGCGCCGGCCAGGATCACCGCCGCCCCGGACGAGGTCCAGCCGTCCGGCGCCTCCCCGAAGATGGCCCAGCCGAAGGCGGCGACCACGACGAGGCGGAGATACTGGAAGGGCGCGATGGCCGAGGCCTCGCCATGGCGATAGGCGCTGGTGATCAGCCAGATGATGCCGGGCGCAAAGCCCGCGACGGTGAGCAGCATCAGCATCTCCGGCCAGCCGAGCGGCACCCAGGCCGCGACCGCGAAGGGCAGGGAGCCCGCCGTCGTCACCAGCCCGACCCAGGCCATGATGGTGCTGTTGCGGTCGATCTGCGCGAGCACGCGGGAGGAGAGGGTGATGCCGCACCAGCAGACCGCCGAGGCCAGCGCCAGCGCCACCCCCGCGACCGAGACGGTGGTGCCCGGGCGCAGCATCACCGCCACCCCGATGAAGCCCGCGATGGTGCCCGCCCAGCGCCAGCGGTCCACCCGCTCCCCCAGCACCGGCCCGGCCAGCAGCGTCGTGAACATCACGTTGGTGAAGGAGAGCACCGTCGCGGTGGCGAGGTCGAGCGGCCCGAAGGAGGCGTAGTAGAACCCCCAGGTCAGCAGTGAGGAGGCGCCGCGCAGCACATGCAGCCCCGGCCGCCGCGTGCGGAACACCGCCCATCCCGTGGCCGCGATCATCGGCGCCACCCAGAACAGCTGGCCCAGGGAGCGGAAGAAGACCTGCACCTCCACCGGCACGCCGCGCGCGGTCATCCAGCGGATGGCCAGCGCCTCGGCGGCGAAGAGGAAGGCGGCCGCGGCCATCAGCGCGCCGCCGCGCAGGTTGCCCGAAACTCCCTCAAGCATTGACGGCGGCGGCCTCCGGCGTAGCGTGCCCCGATGGTGCGGCGGCCTCTGCGCCGCGTCCAGGCGCGAAGGACGGGTCATGGCGAAGGAAGCGGAAGCGGCGGCGGCGCGGGCGGCGGTGGATCGCGGCCCCATCCTCGTCTGGGGGGCGGGTGCGATCGGCGGCACGATCGGGGCGGCGCTGGTGCGCGCCCGCCACGCCGTCGTCTTCGTGGACATCGAGGCGGAGCACGTCGCCGCCATCGCCGACCCCGCCCGCGGCCTCGTCATCGAAGGCCCGGTCGATCCGCACCGCATCGTCGCCCCGGCCTTCACGCCCGAGACGGTGCGCGGCACCTACCGCCGCATCTTCCTCTGCGTGAAGGCGCACCACACGGAACAGGCCTGCCGCGCCCTGCTGCCGCATCTCGCCCCGGACGGCTACGTGCTCTCGCTGCAGAACGGCCTCTGCGAGACGATCATCGCCCCGATCGTCGGGCGCGAACGCACCATGGGCTGCTTCGTGAACTTCAGCGCCGACTGGCACGGGCCGGGGCGCATCCTCTATGGCGGGCGGGGGGCGCTGGTGCTCGGCGAACTCGACGGCGCCACCACGCCGCGCCTTCTCGCCCTGCATGCGCTGCTGCGCGATGTCTTCGAGCCGGAGGCGATCACCACCGACAACATCTGGGGCTATCTCTGGGGCAAGCTCGGCTACGGCGCGATGCTCTTCGCCCACGCGCTGGGTGAGAAGGGCATCGCCGACTGCCTCGCGCGGCCCGAACTGCTGCCGCTCTGGCGCGCCCTGGGCGGCGAGGCGGTCGCGGTCGCGCGCGCCGAGGGCGTCGTGCCGCGCGGCTTCAACGGCTTCGACCCCGCGGCCTTCGCGCCCGGCGCGACGGAGGCCGAGGCCGCCGCCTCGGTCGCGGCCATGGTCGCCTTCAACCGCCCGAACGCCAAGACCCATTCCGGCGTCTGGCGCGACCTCTGGGTGCGCAAGCGCCGCACCGAGGTGGACGTGCAGATCGCCCCCATCGCCGAGATCGGGGCGCGGCACGGCATCGCCTGCCCGGCCACGCGCCGCCTCGTCGCCATGATCCACGAATGCGAGGCGGGCACGCGCCCGATGTCCGACGACAACCTGACGGAGCTGCTTGCGCCATGAAGGAGTTCGACTTCACCGGCACCGCCGTCGCGGTCACCGGCGCGGGCCACGGCTTCGGCCGCGCCATCGCCCGCTCCTTCGCCGCGCTCGGCGCGCAGGTCTTCGCCTGCGACCTCTCGGCCGCCGAACTCGAGGAGACCGCCGACCATCCCGGCGCCATCCACACGAGCGCCTTCGACCTCACCGCCCCCGGCGCGGCCAAGGCCTGGATCGCCGAGGTCGAGGCGAGGTCCGCAGGCCCGATCGGCGTGCTGGTCTGCAATGCCGGCGGCGTGTGCGGCCAGGTCGGCCGCCCCGTGGAGGAGGTGCCCGAGGCCGACTGGCACGCCATCTTCGCCATCAACCTGCACGCCGCCTTCGCCCTCTGCCAGGCGGCGGTGCCGGGGATGAAGCGCGCCGGGCGGGGGCGGATCGTCACCATCAGCAGCGGCGCCGGGCTGCAGCCCAGCCGCACCGGCATCCAGGCCTATGCCAGCGCCAAGCACGGCCTCGTCGGCCTGACGCGGCAGCTCGGCCACGAGCTCGGCCAGTTCGGCATCACCGTCAACAGCGTCGCGCCCGGCTTCGTGCTCTCCAACCCGGCGACCGAGCGGCAATGGGCGGCCTACGGGCCGGAGGGCCAGGAGCGGGTTCTCGCCTCCATCGCGCTGCGCCGGCTCGGCGAGGTGCAGGACATCGCCAATGCGGTGCTCTTCCTCGCCTCGCCGATGGCGGACTACATCAACGGGCAGGTCATCAGCGTGGACGGCGGCAAGTAGCGGGTCGTGCGGCGCTGGCGCCGAAGCCTCACTCGAGCGTGCTGAGCAGCCCCGCCATCAGCTTCGCGCGCGGCACCAGGCTGTCGATCAGCACATGCTCCTCGAGCGTATGCGCCATCGCCCCCTGCACGCCGAGGCCGTCGAGCGTCGTCACCCCCATCGCGCCGGTGAAGTTGCCGTCCGAGCCGCCGCCGCTCGACTGCGGCGTGATGTCGAAGCCGATGGCATTGGCGATCTGGCGCGCATGGGCGAAGAGCGCCATCACCTTCGCATCCGGCTCCCAGACCGGCCGCGTCACGCCGCGCGTCACCTCGAGCCGCACATCCTCGGTCGAGGAGCTCAGCGCCAGCATCCGCGCGACCCCGGCATCGAGGTCCTGCTGCCGCTTGGCCATGGAGAGCACCTCGGCCTCGCAAGTCGTGCTGACGCAGTTCACCCACTGCCCGCCATGGATCACGCCGACCGAGAAAGTGCAGTCCTCGCTCGTCATCTCCTCGATGGCGAGGATCTGCCGTGCCATCTCGCGGATCGCGGAACGGCCCTCGGCGAGCCGCGCCCCCGCATGGGAGGGCCGGCCGGTCGTCTTGAGGTTGAAGCGCGCGATGGCGTAGCGGCCCGTGACCACGCCGCCATCGGGGCGCGCCGGTTCCGGCACCAGCACGTATTTGCTGCGCGCCGCCTCGGCCTCGATCAGGTCGCGCGTCGAGGGGCTGCCGATCTCCTCGTCGCTGGTCAGCAGGAAGGTCACGGGCAGGCGCGTCCCGATCCCGGCGGCAAGGAGCCCGGCCATGGCCTCGAGGCTCGTCACCGTGCCGCCCTTCATGTCGAGGATCCCCGGCCCGTAGCACCTGTTCCCCTCGCGCCGGATCGGCAGCCTCTCGAGGGTGCCGACCGGATGGACGGTGTCGAGATGGGCCATGACGCAGATGCCCGGCGCGCCCTCCCCGGCCGGATGGGGGAAGCGCGCGCGCACGCAGTCGCCGAGCCCCATCCGTCCCGGGATGCGCTCGATCCGCGCGCCGAGCAGCGCGAGATCCCGCGCGGCGAGGTCCATCATCCGGTTCACCGCCGCCGCGTCGAAGGTCGGGCTCTCGCAGGCCGCCCAGCGCATCAGCCGGGCGAGGATCGCCTCGCTGTCGAAGGGCATGTCGGTGGCGGGGAAGGCGGCGCTCATGCGTGGTCTCCGGCGGGTCTGTCGCGGGCAGCCTCGCCCCGCGCGGCCGATCCGGCAAGGGTGGCCCGCTTCCGCCTGCACCCGCGCCGCTGCTACCCTTGCGCGCATGACCGCACCGCACCGCCCGCGCCCCCGGCCCGTCCCGCAGACTGGCCCCGCCGTCTGGACGGCGGCGGACCTGACCGCCGCGGACTGGATGATCCCGGCCGGCGCGGAGGAGGCGGACGAGCTCGAGGCCGCGCTGACCGCGGCCGAAGCCGCCGCGCCGGTGCCGACCCTGACGCGGCTCGCCCCCGTCGTGGCCGACGTGACGGCGCGGCTCGACACCGGGCGCGGCTTCTGCCTGCTGCGCGGCCTGCCCTTCGACCGCCACGGGCCGGCGGCGGCCGAGGCGGCGCTGCTCGCGCTCGGCGCGCAACTGGGCAGGCGGCTGTCGGGAGAGGGCGCGCCGGTCACGCGCCTGACCGGGCCGCCGCGCGATGCGCCCGGTTCCGCCCCGCCGCGCTTCCACACCGAGGCCTGCGACGCCATCGCGCTGCTCTGCCTTGCCACCGCGCCGGAGGCGCCGCCGCATGTGCTCGTCTCGGCCGGCGCGGTGCACAATGAGGTGATGCGCCGAGACCGCGCGCTGCTCGCCGAACTCTACGAGCCGGTGCCGCTCGAGGAGGCCGGGGCGGCCGTGACGCGCGCCGTCTTCACCCTGACCGAAGGGGCCTTTGCCGCGCGCTACACGCGCCCGGCGGTGGAGGCGGCCGCGGGCGCGCCACTGCCGCCCCGCCTCCTCGCCGCCTTCGACCTGCTCGATGCGGTCTGCGCCGAGCCGTCGCTGATGCTCCGCCTCGAGCCCCGCCCGGGCGACCTGCTCCTGTTCAATCCGCAGCTCGTGTGGAAGCGCCGCACCCTGGTCGAGACGCCGCCCGATGCCCCGCCCGCGCCGCAGGAGTTCCTCCGGCTGCGCCTGACCATGGCGCATTCCCGCCGCACCGTGGCCGAGCCCGGCTGATGCGCCTGCTCCTCGCCAACGCCGACACGACGCAGGCACGGGTGCCTGCGCCGCCGCCACGCCGCGCCTCGGTCCGGCCGCGATCGCGACGCGGGCCGAGAACATCATCGCCGGCCACGCGCTGCTCGACCTGCTGGCCGACCATGCCGGGCGGGTGGACGCCTGCCTTCTCGCCGTCAGCCACGACACGGCGCTCGAGGCGGCGCGGCAGATCATGCCCTGTCCGGTCGTCGGGATGACCGAAGCGGC
>Ga0272446_1005939_pt1 | contig 13091 bp, 21 predicted proteins | sample YNPCB0061_FD_194587 | JGI IMG/M metagenome (GOLD analysis project Ga0272446, IMG submission 194587) | Hot spring microbial mat communities from Yellowstone National Park, WY, United States - YNP-CB-006-1 | ecosystem: Environmental > Aquatic > Thermal springs > Hot (42-90C) > Sediment | place... | reverse complement strand
TGCAGATTCAATCCGTTTCAGTCCCGTGAGCCGGGATTTTGGTTTGGCGAGCACCATGATCCTGACATTGCTTATGGAGGTTTTGGTAAGTTTCAGTCCCGTGAGCCGGGATTTTGGTTTGGCGAGCCACCGCAGTCTTTACCTGCCGGATCGGGCGACGTTTCAGTCCCGTGAGCCGGGATTTTGGTTTGGCGAGCCCGGCTGTCACGGTGGATTGCAAATTCATCTAAATAGTTTCAGTCCCGTGAGCCGGGATTTTGGTTTGGCGAGAAAAACCCCTAGGCGATAAGCCTAGGGGAACTTTTTGTTTCAGTCCCGTGAGCCGGGATTTTGGTTTGGCGAGAATAATGCCCCAGTAGTCAGATTTGATCTTCCGCCTGTTTCAGTCCCGTGAGCCGGGATTTTGGTTTGGCGAGTAATCTTAGATAGCCCTTGCCTTGCACCAGCATTGAAGTGTTTCAGTCCCGTGAGCCGGGATTTTGGTTTGGCGAGTCAAAATCAACTCAATTTGAGTTGCGGTGATTGCCTTATGTTTCAGTCCCGTGAGCCGGGATTTTGGTTTGGCGAGCAAGGGGCAGGATATCCACCGCCCTAGCTTTGCCTCCGTTTCAGTCCCGTGAGCCGGGATTTTGGTTTGGCGAGTCTGGGCTGACGGCGATCGCTGACCTGCTCCGGGGAATGTTTCAGTCCCGTGAGCCGGGATTTTGGTTTGGCGAGTCCAATCCAGATTGGAAACCGGGTGTGCTCCTTCTCGGTTTCAGTCCCGTGAGCCGGGATTTTGGTTTGGCGAGTCGCTGGGGGCAATGACCCGATAAGCTGGGCTGGTGTTTCAGTCCCGTGAGCCGGGATTTTGGTTTGGCGAGGTTGCAAATCTCCTCAGAATTGAGGATCGATTAATCGTTTCAGTCCCGTGAGCCGGGATTTTGGTTTGGCGAGGGGTGTAGTTGTTTGTTCCTCGGTATGTTCCCTAGTTTCAGTCCCGTGAGCCGGGATTTTGGTTTGGCGAGTAAGACTGAAGTTGCAAGTCCGGGCGATCAATGTTTCAGTCCCGTGAGCCGGGATTTTGGTTTGGCGAGCTCAAGGGCTTCTGTATACCGGGAGTGGACTAGGGGTTTCAGTCCCGTGAGCCGGGATTTTGGTTTGGCGAGTTGAGCATCGATTGGTAGAAAATGAAGGCTTGGGTTTCAGTCCCGTGAGCCGGGATTTTGGTTTGGCGAGTCGGCTAGAGCGATCGCCCGGAGTCGATTTGCTTGGTTTCAGTCCCGTGAGCCGGGATTTTGGTTTGGCGAGTTTTCTATCGCAAACGGTGTCCCAGCATATCTGTGTGTTTCAGTCCCGTGAGCCGGGATTTTGGTTTGGCGAGTTTCCGGTTGGTTCATTGCCTTATCCTCTTCAAATCGGTTTCAGTCCCGTGAGCCGGGATTTTGGTTTGGCGAGATCGCAATGTTCTCCTCCATTGCTTCAGCGATCGTTTCGTTTCAGTCCCGTGAGCCGGGATTTTGGTTTGGCGAGCGCAATCCTCCCGAAGAAATTGCCCTAGGGCATTTGTTTCAGTCCCGTGAGCCGGGATTTTGGTTTGGCGAGGTCCGAGTTTGGATGCTCTGCTGGAATTTCAAATTTTAGTTTCAGTCCCGTGAGCCGGGATTTTGGTTTGGCGAGCCAAACCTGGGGCGAAAATAATCTTTCATACTTGCCCGTTTCAGTCCCGTGAGCCGGGATTTTGGTTTGGCGAGATGAAGAGTTTCTGGGTTTAGATGCAAACCACAATGGTTTCAGTCCCGTGAGCCGGGATTTTGGTTTGGCGAGCAGCATTGGATCGCAGCGTTTCTCGGTATAAAGGTTGTTTCAGTCCCGTGAGCCGGGATTTTGGTTTGGCGAGTTTGGAGAGAGACAGGCATGAACGATCCTCAAAACGGTTTCAGTCCCGTGAGCCGGGATTTTGGTTTGGCGAGCCAGCTTTTGGATCAGGGTTTTCTCCAAATGGAAAGAGTTTCAGTCCCGTGAGCCGGGATTTTGGTTTGGCGAGCTACAGGGTTTTCTATGATTGTGGCTCCCGCAAACCCGTTTCAGTCCCGTGAGCCGGGATTTTGGTTTGGCGAGTGGCAGCGGCGATATCTAGCAAGATATCAGCCCTGCGTTTCAGTCCCGTGAGCCGGGATTTTGGTTTGGCGAGACTTACACTTACCAGCAAACTCCCTCTGCCCCTAATACCGTTTCAGTCCCGTGAGCCGGGATTTTGGTTTGGCGAGGGGAGAATTCAAGGCTTACCGATGGATGGATCCCATGTTTCAGTCCCGTGAGCCGGGATTTTGGTTTGGCGAGGGTAGTTGTCATCTCCAACGGCACGAACTGGATTGTTTCAGTCCCGTGAGCCGGGATTTTGGTTTGGCGAGTCGCCTTGTCCATTTTCTTTTGGTATTCTTTTGCCGCCGTTTCAGTCCCGTGAGCCGGGATTTTGGTTTGGCGAGCTGGCAGCGCAGTTTTTAGTTATACCGGGTCTAATCAGTTTCAGTCCCGTGAGCCGGGATTTTGGTTTGGCGAGGGGGTGGAGGCTTTTGCCAAGCCACATTCACGGTTAGTTTCAGTCCCGTGAGCCGGGATTTTGGTTTGGCGAGCCCTCACTTTTGCTATGCAAGTGAGGTGGCTTTTGCTGTTTCAGTCCCGTGAGCCGGGATTTTGGTTTGGCGAGCGCGCATCCCCCCCACGCAAACCCTTAAAGGGATTGTTTCAGTCCCGTGAGCCGGGATTTTGGTTTGGCGAGGTTTTGGCGTAGGGCTTCAGCGTGGAACCAAGGCAAATGTTTCAGTCCCGTGAGCCGGGATTTTGGTTTGGCGAGTCTGGATCTTCCAAATCTTCATCTGAAGGTCGGGGGTTTCAGTCCCGTGAGCCGGGATTTTGGTTTGGCGAGAGAATTTTATCGAAAGCTGCAAGATGAAGGGTATTTGTTTCAGTCCCGTGAGCCGGGATTTTGGTTTGGCGAGATTTCTTCGGGAGGATTGCGATCGGGATTATAGAGTTTCAGTCCCGTGAGCCGGGATTTTGGTTTGGCGAGCCATCCCGGGAGACTTGTTCTTGTCCCGACAACGAAAGTTTCAGTCCCGTGAGCCGGGATTTTGGTTTGGCGAGGGATGGGAAACCATCCCAGCCCTAAGGAAATAAAGGTGTTTCAGTCCCGTGAGCCGGGATTTTGGTTTGGCGAGTAGTTATTCTTAGCGGTGGATTTTCCACGTGTGGATAGTTTCAGTCCCGTGAGCCGGGATTTTGGTTTGGCGAGAAAGCAACTCGCTAGTCAAGTCAACCCCCAAGAAGTGTTTCAGTCCCGTGAGCCGGGATTTTGGTTTGGCGAGCTTTACACTTGACATGTGATTAAACCAGTTTTTGAAGTTTCAGTCCCGTGAGCCGGGATTTTGGTTTGGCGAGTCCCTAGCCCCTGGCTGAGCGCTGACATGGTGCCAATGTTTCAGTCCCGTGAGCCGGGATTTTGGTTTGGCGAGGCAAGTCTGCGTAGCAGAGTGAGGGCAAATTGCCTTGGTTTCAGTCCCGTGAGCCGGGATTTTGGTTTGGCGAGATTTTGGAGAATCTATTGGAAAAGCGATCGCTTGCGTTTCAGTCCCGTGAGCCGGGATTTTGGTTTGGCGAGTTTCTCTCTCTTTTTTTCCTTGTTCCGGACAACAAAGTTTCAGTCCCGTGAGCCGGGATTTTGGTTTGGCGAGCTCTAAGTCCCATGCCTGCTCGATATTTTGCATCCCGTTTCAGTCCCGTGAGCCGGGATTTTGGTTTGGCGAGGGTGCGAGTGGTAAATTTCTTTCTGCTTAGAATAGGGTGTTTCAGTCCCGTGAGCCGGGATTTTGGTTTGGCGAGCCAGGTAGAGGGTCTCTTCTCTGTCCCTGGTGCCGCTCAGGTTTCAGTCCCGTGAGCCGGGATTTTGGTTTGGCGAGCTGACAACGGGGTGTGTTTTTATTAGCACGTTTTCAAGGTTTCAGTCCCGTGAGCCGGGATTTTGGTTTGGCGAGGCAAGTCTGCATAGCAGAGTGAGGGCAAATTGCCTTGGTTTCAGTCCCGTGAGCCGGGATTTTGGTTTGGCGAGAAATCCCAACCCCTAAAAATCCCTATAAGCAGGAGTTGTTTCAGTCCCGTGAGCCGGGATTTTGGTTTGGCGAGCTAAAGCCCGTCGTTTTGAGGCGGCGGGCTTTAGTGTGGGTTTCAGTCCCGTGAGCCGGGATTTTGGTTTGGCGAGTATCCTACGCCCAACAGAAAAAAGCTTATCATTCTGTTTCAGTCCCGTGAGCCGGGATTTTGGTTTGGCGAGGCCAGATTCACAAGGGGCGCTATCGCCCCGGCTTGTTTCAGTCCCGTGAGCCGGGATTTTGGTTTGGCGAGCTTGAGAGAGAGATAAAGGGACAGGAGGCTGATTTGTTTCAGTCCCGTGAGCCGGGATTTTGGTTTGGCGAGATTGAGGGGGGAGGGGGTTCCGCTGGGAGGGAAGAGTTTCAGTCCCGTGAGCCGGGATTTTGGTTTGGCGAGGCCTAGCCCCTGGCGGAGCGCTGACATGGTGCCCAAGTTTCAGTCCCGTGAGCCGGGATTTTGGTTTGGCGAGCTACACTTTGCATACCAGTTTAGTTTTATGAGTACTGGTTTCAGTCCCGTGAGCCGGGATTTTGGTTTGGCGAGCTCCGGCCGCTGGGGTAGATTCAGCCGGTTGGGGGTTGTTTCAGTCCCGTGAGCCGGGATTTTGGTTTGGCGAGGCGAGTGGTAGGCTTTCTTTTGCTGAGCATAGGACGTTTCAGTCCCGTGAGCCGGGATTTTGGTTTGGCGAGGCTTGAACGGGAAATTAAAGGTAGTGAGGCTGATTTGTTTCAGTCCCGTGAGCCGGGATTTTGGTTTGGCGAGCTGAAATTGGCACAGCTGCGACCAGGGCGGCGGTTGTTTCAGTCCCGTGAGCCGGGATTTTGGTTTGGCGAGCTGCCTATGTTGAGGGACTTCTAGAAGATCCTGAGGTTTCAGTCCCGTGAGCCGGGATTTTGGTTTGGCGAGTAGCACAGGCAGAGCGGGATTCAGCGATCGCTCAGACTAGTTTCAGTCCCGTGAGCCGGGATTTTGGTTTGGCGAGATGGGCGGCAAGGAATCCTGCATGGCGATCCGGCTCGTTTCAGTCCCGTGAGCCGGGATTTTGGTTTGGCGAGGTGGCGACGGCGGTGTGCAATTTTGTGATGTTTGTCGGTTTCAGTCCCGTGAGCCGGGATTTTGGTTTGGCGAGCCTAGAGCCTAGGTAGAGGGTCTCCTCCCTAGACTTAGGTTTCAGTCCCGTGAGCCGGGATTTTGGTTTGGCGAGCATCGCCACCCACTAGCTCGATCGCCACCGGCACGAGTTTCAGTCCCGTGAGCCGGGATTTTGGTTTGGCGAGATCGGGGCGGTATTCCCCGGACACAATCTCGGCTTGTTTCAGTCCCGTGAGCCGGGATTTTGGTTTGGCGAGCCGCCGCGCCCTGATTGGCAAGCCTCCCCTATGGTATTTGTTTCAGTCCCGTGAGCCGGGATTTTGGTTTGGCGAGAGCGATCGTGCCTTCCCAGTCCGATGAGCCGGGACTGTTTCAGTCCCGTGAGCCGGGATTTTGGTTTGGCGAGCCAAAATTCTTAGCTTTTTTTCAAAATTAACTTCATGTTTCAGTCCCGTGAGCCGGGATTTTGGTTTGGCGAGTCCTCTATCTCTAAAGTTGGCTTTTTCAGCCCTAATTTGTTTCAGTCCCGTGAGCCGGGATTTTGGTTTGGCGAGCCACAGCGGCGCAAAATGCGGTTGCGTAGGCTATTGCCCGTTTCAGTCCCGTGAGCCGGGATTTTGGTTTGGCGAGGGGCGTTGAACTCCCAATTTCTGTGCCAACTACGGGGTTTCAGTCCCGTGAGCCGGGATTTTGGTTTGGCGAGTGGCTGGAGAGTATCGGCTACGGCAAAGATTCAGGAGTTTCAGTCCCGTGAGCCGGGATTTTGGTTTGGCGAGTCACGCCTTCGTTGCTTAGTCCGATGGCGATTTCCCTGTTTCAGTCCCGTGAGCCGGGATTTTGGTTTGGCGAGTCTGAGCCCCAGCACCGTGTCGCGAGCGCTGAAGGGTTTCAGTCCCGTGAGCCGGGATTTTGGTTTGGCGAGTTTTGAGTGGCGGTAAAAGTAGAGAGGAGACCCTCGTTTCAGTCCCGTGAGCCGGGATTTTGGTTTGGCGAGTCAGCACTCCGGAAGGGATATGGGGCCCGCCAATTTGTTTCAGTCCCGTGAGCCGGGATTTTGGTTTGGCGAGCAAAAATCCCTATAAATGGGAGTTTTAAAGTTCTGGGATGGTTTCAGTCCCGTGAGCCGGGATTTTGGTTTGGCGAGCTTAGGCGAACTCCCAGCCCTGAACCAAAAGGCAAGTTTCAGTCCCGTGAGCCGGGATTTTGGTTTGGCGAGAATTCCCCTGGCTGTGCCATTTCTGTTAGATCAACTGGTTTCAGTCCCGTGAGCCGGGATTTTGGTTTGGCGAGACGATCAATCACCCGCTCCACAGGGATAGGTTCTGTGTTTCAGTCCCGTGAGCCGGGATTTTGGTTTGGCGAGCCAGCTTTTGGATCAGGGTTTTCTCCAAATGAAAAGAGTTTCAGTCCCGTGAGCCGGGATTTTGGTTTGGCGAGGAAATATCGCAGCCTTTGGGCAGGGAATCTAAGCAGAGTTTCAGTCCCGTGAGCCGGGATTTTGGTTTGGCGAGTGGTTTCTCGCCATGCCGTAGTCGCACCGGTGCTTTTTCCGTTTCAGTCCCGTGAGCCGGGATTTTGGTTTGGCGAGCTAAGGATTTTCATCCCGGTAGCTTTCTTGAATGGGCAAAGTTTCAGTCCCGTGAGCCGGGATTTTGGTTTGGCGAGTTTTAAGCCCCCGGCTTGACTATTTGGCTCTATTCTTGTTTCAGTCCCGTGAGCCGGGATTTTGGTTTGGCGAGGTGTCCCTCAGAGTATTTAGCCTTGGTTCACACTAAGTTTCAGTCCCGTGAGCCGGGATTTTGGTTTGGCGAGCCCCCCTGAAGGGGTGTGCTACTTTGGTGTGACACGTTTCAGTCCCGTGAGCCGGGATTTTGGTTTGGCGAGTCAGCGGGGTGTATTTTTATTAGCACACCCCCTTTGTGTTTCAGTCCCGTGAGCCGGGATTTTGGTTTGGCGAGGCGATCGCCTCCGAGTGGGATTCAGGGCAAGGGACTGTTTCAGTCCCGTGAGCCGGGATTTTGGTTTGGCGAGAAGATTATGGTCGCCGCCGCAACTTGCCAATTCCAAGGTTTCAGTCCCGTGAGCCGGGATTTTGGTTTGGCGAGTTTGCAGAGCGTCGCACCGCGCTTCATTTAGCGAGTCAGTTTCAGTCCCGTGAGCCGGGATTTTGGTTTGGCGAGGGTGCGACGCTGTATTCCTACTGGAGTGCGGAAATGTTTCAGTCCCGTGAGCCGGGATTTTGGTTTGGCGAGGCACCGGTTCCCCTACGCAAAACAGAAAGAAATTGTTTCAGTCCCGTGAGCCGGGATTTTGGTTTGGCGAGGGCAAGTAGCCGGCACGCTAGCGGCCTTACGCAAGGGTTTCAGTCCCGTGAGCCGGGATTTTGGTTTGGCGAGCAGACTCAATCCTGTTAGGAAAGTAATGTGCGTCTGAGTTTCAGTCCCGTGAGCCGGGATTTTGGTTTGGCGAGTTAGGCTTGAGCGGGAAATTAAAGGGGATGAAGCCCATGCGTTTCAGTCCCGTGAGCCGGGATTTTGGTTTGGCGAGATGTCGCCAGCCAATTGACTGCCCAGGATCATGACGGTTTCAGTCCCGTGAGCCGGGATTTTGGTTTGGCGAGTGGCCGGCTGATGCGGCGGCTCGACCAGCAAAACTCTGGTTTCAGTCCCGTGAGCCGGGATTTTGGTTTGGCGAGAATTATCCCGCGGGGGAGGATTAATCAGATTGACAGTTTCAGTCCCGTGAGCCGGGATTTTGGTTTGGCGAGGCCTGGACAAGGGAGCGATCGCTTTATCCGGCAGGTTTCAGTCCCGTGAGCCGGGATTTTGGTTTGGCGAGCCCTCAGGGGTGTCCCTTGAGTTTTTGCCTTGGTTGTTTCAGTCCCGTGAGCCGGGATTTTGGTTTGGCGAGCTAATCGCCCAGGTGGTAAGTCTCTATACCGAGAGTTTCAGTCCCGTGAGCCGGGATTTTGGTTTGGCGAGTCATAAGGGATTATTTCTTTGGAAAAATCATCCGTTTCAGTCCCGTGAGCCGGGATTTTGGTTTGGCGAGCAAAGTCTCGCAAGGTTGCCCGTAGGGCCTGTAAGTCAGGGTTTCAGTCCCGTGAGCCGGGATTTTGGTTTGGCGAGTACACGAAATCCTAGGGAGGATTGCTTAGCCATGATCAGTTTCAGTCCCGTGAGCCGGGATTTTGGTTTGGCGAGACCTCCACCCCCAAGGGCAAGGGGAATAAATTCTATGGTTTCAGTCCCGTGAGCCGGGATTTTGGTTTGGCGAGAGAACGGGGAAACTCTGGAGGTGCTGTGCTCGCGTAGCGTTTCAGTCCCGTGAGCCGGGATTTTGGTTTGGCGAGTTGGCTATCTTTATTAGTCTTTTGGTGTTGGCTTTGTTTCAGTCCCGTGAGCCGGGATTTTGGTTTGGCGAGTTGCCCCCGAAAGAGCAGCGCGGGCATTTAATGCGTTTCAGTCCCGTGAGCCGGGATTTTGGTTTGGCGAGGTAACATGCGCTACCGGGCTTTGCTAGAAATTGGTGTTTCAGTCCCGTGAGCCGGGATTTTGGTTTGGCGAGATGGGCGATCGCTGTCTATTCAGCCGGCTGTAGGGGTTTCAGTCCCGTGAGCCGGGATTTTGGTTTGGCGAGACCAACTTTGGGCTGCTCATCCCGATACTCCTCGTTAGTTTCAGTCCCGTGAGCCGGGATTTTGGTTTGGCGAGAGTTATCCCCCGGCTTTCTGCCGCTCGTCTTACTAGTTTCAGTCCCGTGAGCCGGGATTTTGGTTTGGCGAGGGCTATTGGACTGACGGCATTGATAGGCGAGGTAATCCCTGTTTCAGTCCCGTGAGCCGGGATTTTGGTTTGGCGAGTCCAAGAGGGCTTTACTCTTGAAATAAAGCTAAAGTCCGGTTTCAGTCCCGTGAGCCGGGATTTTGGTTTGGCGAGCCGGAGCCGTCCACCGTGCCAATAATAGCGCTGGGCAAGTTTCAGTCCCGTGAGCCGGGATTTTGGTTTGGCGAGGAGCGATCGTGCCTTCCCAATCAGAGGAGCCGGGATTGTTTCAGTCCCGTGAGCCGGGATTTTGGTTTGGCGAGCACATTGATGACGATACAAGTTCCAGCCCCCTGATCAGTTTCAGTCCCGTGAGCCGGGATTTTGGTTTGGCGAGAATATTTTTCTGCTCCGGGGAGGCTCAAAGCCGATCGTTTCAGTCCCGTGAGCCGGGATTTTGGTTTGGCGAGTCTAGGCTGGTTCCTGTTCCATTAAAGTTGCTAAAGGGTTTCAGTCCCGTGAGCCGGGATTTTGGTTTGGCGAGCACGCCGACCGGGCTTGGGCGGCATTTTTAGGGATTGTTTCAGTCCCGTGAGCCGGGATTTTGGTTTGGCGAGTCGATACCTCAGCGGGTCTAGATGAGGGTGCGATCGGTTTCAGTCCCGTGAGCCGGGATTTTGGTTTGGCGAGCCTTCGGCCCGTTTCTTGTACCGTTTGTCCATTTCTGTTTCAGTCCCGTGAGCCGGGATTTTGGTTTGGCGAGGCCAAATACGCCCCGGCTGCAATAACTCCGGCTGCGTTTCAGTCCCGTGAGCCGGGATTTTGGTTTGGCGAGCTTACGATATGGTTTTGATAGCGCATCAATTCCAGTTTCAGTCCCGTGAGCCGGGATTTTGGTTTGGCGAGCAGCTTTCTATAAAATTCCAAAATTTCCATTTTGTCTGTTTCAGTCCCGTGAGCCGGGATTTTGGTTTGGCGAGAATAGCGATCGCCCAACAAAATCAAATAGCGATCGCTCGTTTCAGTCCCGTGAGCCGGGATTTTGGTTTGGCGAGATTTCCAACTCTGACCGCACCGAGGACAAAGTGCCAAAGTTTCAGTCCCGTGAGCCGGGATTTTGGTTTGGCGAGTCAACCATGCAATCCAGCTTTGATATCTTTGCTAGCACGTTTCAGTCCCGTGAGCCGGGATTTTGGTTTGGCGAGAGATTCAATTCTCCAAGGAAGGTAATGTGCGTCGCAGTTTCAGTCCCGTGAGCCGGGATTTTGGTTTGGCGAGACCAATGGTTGCATAGCCGGCTACAGGGAAAGAAACTGTTTCAGTCCCGTGAGCCGGGATTTTGGTTTGGCGAGCAGCAATTGAAGTGGAGGTGTCTGATGTCATTTAAAGTTTCAGTCCCGTGAGCCGGGATTTTGGTTTGGCGAGAGGATGGGTTAATTAGGGGCAGGGAAGTGCCGGGAGTTGTTTCAGTCCCGTGAGCCGGGATTTTGGTTTGGCGAGTAGGAGCTGACAGTCTTCCTGAATTTGTCGGAGTTGGTTTCAGTCCCGTGAGCCGGGATTTTGGTTTGGCGAGACAGTCCAAGTTTGGTTAGAGCCTGTGTAGGAAAAGTTTCAGTCCCGTGAGCCGGGATTTTGGTTTGGCGAGCTAGGGACTTAGCAATGGCGGGGCAGAAACTAGCCTAGTTTCAGTCCCGTGAGCCGGGATTTTGGTTTGGCGAGACTCCGGTTCTGCCATCGCCACGGGCTAGCGCGCCAAGTTTCAGTCCCGTGAGCCGGGATTTTGGTTTGGCGAGATCTGCTTTAGCAAGACAAGATCGGAGTCGTCGGCGTTTCAGTCCCGTGAGCCGGGATTTTGGTTTGGCGAGAATGGCGCGGCATGGGCTTGAATTTGCCGATCGCTCGTTTCAGTCCCGTGAGCCGGGATTTTGGTTTGGCGAGCTGATAGAAACTGATCTCGATCGGGTTGAGGGCGCCGTTTCAGTCCCGTGAGCCGGGATTTTGGTTTGGCGAGTTATTGATGAATTGCCAGCCCTGATATCCTCCACAGTTTCAGTCCCGTGAGCCGGGATTTTGGTTTGGCGAGCCAAGCGATATCGGGACTGGAAACAGGGTGCGATCGCTGGTTTCAGTCCCGTGAGCCGGGATTTTGGTTTGGCGAGTCCTGGGAGCTTGCGATCGCTGTGTCTCGGTTGAAGTTTCAGTCCCGTGAGCCGGGATTTTGGTTTGGCGAGTCCTGGGAGCTTGCGATCGCTGTGTCTCGGTTGAAGTTTCAGTCCCGTGAGCCGGGATTTTGGTTTGGCGAGATAGATTTAATTGATTTATTAGGTTTAAAGGTATTGAGTTTCAGTCCCGTGAGCCGGGATTTTGGTTTGGCGAGCCTTGTTCTGGCTGGGAAATTCTCTGCGGCTAGAAGTTTCAGTCCCGTGAGCCGGGATTTTGGTTTGGCGAGCTCTCGGTGGTTGCCATGCTGTCGCCCAAGGTATTGTTTCAGTCCCGTGAGCCGGGATTTTGGTTTGGCGAGGATTGCTAATTTTGCCGCCGGAGTTAAGTTGGCTTTTGCGTTTCAGTCCCGTGAGCCGGGATTTTGGTTTGGCGAGTTCCTACGTTTTGACGATAGGTGGCAAAGATGTCTTGTTTCAGTCCCGTGAGCCGGGATTTTGGTTTGGCGAGCAACCAAAGTTATCAGTTCTTTTTTCATGTGAATGTTTCAGTCCCGTGAGCCGGGATTTTGGTTTGGCGAGATAAAGAAATAAGGGTGTCTCTGCTAGAGACACCCTGTTTCAGTCCCGTGAGCCGGGATTTTGGTTTGGCGAGTTGCCTGAATCTCATACTTGAGTTGATTCAGTCGCATGTTTCAGTCCCGTGAGCCGGGATTTTGGTTTGGCGAGATGCTATTGTGTGATTTATTAATTCTAAAAAGGAGAAGTTTCAGTCCCGTGAGCCGGGATTTTGGTTTGGCGAGTCTGGAGAGCTGCATGTGTCGCGTCATCCAAAGTGTTTCAGTCCCGTGAGCCGGGATTTTGGTTTGGCGAGCTGAATGGTGCGTTTCAGTAGAGCGGCGATCGGTTTCAGTCCCGTGAGCCGGGATTTTGGTTTGGCGAGCCAACAGCCAAGCCATGAGCCGATGGCTTGGCCGCGTGTTTCAGTCCCGTGAGCCGGGATTTTGGTTTGGCGAGTCTTCAAAATTTCCAGGGCGATCGCTCACCATATTGTTTCAGTCCCGTGAGCCGGGATTTTGGTTTGGCGAGGCGATGAAATTTTGTGGATCAATGCGATCGCTCGAAAGTTTCAGTCCCGTGAGCCGGGATTTTGGTTTGGCGAGTTCCAGCTTTTGGATCAGGGTTTTCTCCAAATGAAAAGAGTTTCAGTCCCGTGAGCCGGGATTTTGGTTTGGCGAGAAGTTGGGATGCGGCAATCCCAACCAAAATAAAAGGTTTCAGTCCCGTGAGCCGGGATTTTGGTTTGGCGAGAAGCGATCGATGATGCCGGCTATTTGGAGAAAATCTACCGTTTCAGTCCCGTGAGCCGGGATTTTGGTTTGGCGAGAATGGCAAAATCAAGATAATTCCGCCCTGGAAATAGAGTTTCAGTCCCGTGAGCCGGGATTTTGGTTTGGCGAGAGCCGTTGGTGGGGGTGGAGGCTTTTGCCAAGCCACGTTGTTTCAGTCCCGTGAGCCGGGATTTTGGTTTGGCGAGTCTACAAGTCCGCTTTATTGATGCTAGGGCAAGGGTTTCAGTCCCGTGAGCCGGGATTTTGGTTTGGCGAGAACTTAAAGTTCATAGGAGTCCCCCCAAATTTTCCTGTTTCAGTCCCGTGAGCCGGGATTTTGGTTTGGCGAGTTTGAGTGTCAGAAACTCCAGCATTGAGCAAGGCTTTGTTTCAGTCCCGTGAGCCGGGATTTTGGTTTGGCGAGTCCGCCATTTGAAACTCTTTCTGGAAATAGCTTTCAAACACTCTTTTGGCAAACCCTAATTTTGGATAGTCAAAAAACTAATGTCGCTATTCCAGTAAAGACACTTACCCAGACCTAGGAAATCATAAAAGTATTGATTTTTCAAGGTTCTAAGTTTTTTGGCAAACCTCCCAGGGTTTTCGCCCCCGCTTCG
>Ga0272446_1005938_pt1 | contig 13092 bp, 10 predicted proteins | sample YNPCB0061_FD_194587 | JGI IMG/M metagenome (GOLD analysis project Ga0272446, IMG submission 194587) | Hot spring microbial mat communities from Yellowstone National Park, WY, United States - YNP-CB-006-1 | ecosystem: Environmental > Aquatic > Thermal springs > Hot (42-90C) > Sediment | place... | reverse complement strand
ACCGCAGGACTTTACACCATTTATTTTAATGAAAGAATCTTCACCGAAAATCTGGATTGATAAACTAAACTGGCTTGCGGAAAATAACGGAATGGTACTCGTTAATGTACATCCCGATTATATCGACCTTGAATCATCGGGACAAAACTATGAAGAATTTGATGTGAAAATATATATTGAATTTCTTGAATATGTTAAAACTAACTATGAAGGAAAATACTGGAATGCATTGCCGAAGGATGTAGCGGGCTTCTGGAAAAGCTTACTACATTAGAATGGGGCTAAAGCTATTAATATTTATACTATTTATTTTGGGCCTGACTAAAAAGTAAACTTGCCTCGGACAAACATAATCTCAAAAAGTACGCTTACTTCATAAAAAATTTTTATAAGAAGGACATAAAAGCTCAGATAGATTCATTTCTCAATCATTTTTGCTTCCAACTTTTTAGCGCAATTAACTCAAATAAATATTTTTTTTTGTATATAAGTGAGACAAATTCTCTTACTTAAGTTTTAATTAAAAAATAATTCATTAATAATTCAAATATCAATTGTTTTTAATTATTTTTACGGCATAGTGATTGACTATAATAGTGATAGAAGATTATTGCAGATTACTCTTACTGGTTAATTATCTTTCTAATTTTTCTCTTAACCCTTTAGATAATTATTAAAAATGACTAAAGTTTTATTTATTAGGAATGGTTATTATCCTGGTGACCCCAGACTCAAAAAGCAAGTTTTATCATTAATCGAAAAAGATTATAGTGTTAGTGTATTATGTCTCCGAAGTAAAGGAGAGAAATTAATTGATAAAGTAAATAAAAATTTAACAGTTTATCGACTACCATTTACACATAAAAGATCGAATTTGTTATGGTATTTTATGGAATATTCTTTTTCACTTATATCTTTTTTCATAACAACTTCTGTCATTTATTTTTTATTTAGATATAATTTTATTGTTGTACATACTTTACCAGATTTTTTATCTTATTCGACCATAATTCCTAAAATATTTGGATCAAAAATAGTAACTGATTTTCACGAGCCAACACCCGAATTATTGCTAACTAAATTCCATTATAAAGAAAACTCTTTATTTATAAAACTATCAAAATTTTTTGAACAATCTGTTATTTCATATTCTGATATGAGTATTGCTGTAACAGATAGTCTAAGAAACAGATATATTGAAAGAGGGGCAAATCCCAACAAAATTGTTGTGATTAGTAATGCAGTTGATACTGATTCATTAAAGAAATTGTCTAAAGAAATTATCATAAAAAAGAATCATAAATTTTTAATGATCACACACGGATCTATCGAAGAAAGATATGGACACGAAATAGTAATAAAAGCTATTAAAAAATTAATAATTGAATTCCCAAATATTAAGTACATTATTACTGGTAGTGGCACATATGAAAACTATTTAAAGAATTTAGTAGATAACCTTAATTTGAATGATTATGTAGAATTTAAAGGATACCTTGGATTGAGAGATTTAGTAAAAACATTGAAAGAATCTGATTTAGGTATTATACCTATGTATAAAACTCCTTATTCGGAGTTAATTGATACAAATAAAATGTATGAATATTTTGAGTTAGGTATACCCGTTGCACTACCGAAATTGACACCTTTAATAAAAAACTTTAGTCCGGAAGAAGTAATTTTTTTTGAACCCGGAAATACAGACAGCTTTATCAGTGAAATTAGCAAATTTATAAGGAATCAGGATGAGTTAAAAAAAGTCTCACTTGCGGCATATAAAAAGTATGAAAAAATAAAGTGGTCAATCGAAAAACTTAAATTTCAGAAGATTTTTGAAAAAACACTTAGTACAAACCATAAGTAACAAAGCAGCTTATTTGTCGAATTCTATCTTATACAGAAGCTTTATAGCTGCAATTGATCAGGGACTTAATTCATTTGTTAATTTAATAGTACAGTTTATTCTAATTAAAACAGTTACTAAAGATGAATTCGGTTATTACTCACTTGGTTTATCTATCATAATGTATCTGATGTCTTTTCAGAATGCTGTTGTTAATACGCCGATAACTGTTTCATTAGCTGAAAGAAATGAATTTGAAAAAAATAAATATGTTGCTTCGGTTTTTAATGGTCAATTCCTTTTTCTGATTATTATCTGTTCGTTGGGTGCAGTTATTAGTTCTATCACTTTAGTGATTAATACAGAAAGTGCTATTACTGCTTTAGTGATGAGTTTATTCATAGGAAGTTTTGGTGTTTTGAACAGAGAATTTTTACGTTCATTTTTCTTTGCTGAAGAAAAACCATTAAAAGTCTTAAAACTTGACTTTTATTATTCAGCACTCTATTTGAGTTTGATTGGCATTGCTTTTTTAGTTTATAAAGTAAATGTACCCTTAGTGATTATATTTATGGGATTGGCTGCAAGTTTTGACTCATTGATTCTTAATAAATCATTTAATTATAAATTTAATTTTAATGATATTAAAGAATCATTTAAGGAAAACTGGATTATAAGTAAATGGGCACTTATAGGAATTACAGTTACACACCTGCAGGGTTTTTCTTATTTATACATCATCGGCTTATTTTTGGGTAGCGCTGCTATGGGAGAAGTATCTGCATCAAGGTTGCTGCTAATGCCATTAGGATTAATTATTAATGGCTGGGGAAATGTTATAAGACCTTACGGGGCAAAATTGCGAGAAGAAGGAAGATTAAAAAGTTTTTTCAGAAATCTGGTTTTAGCCGGGGTAGTTTTTCCTGTTTTCGTACTTGCTTTTACCGGCATTTTATATTTGTATTCAGATATTATTTTAAAATATTTTTTCACGGGTAATTATAAATCGATATTTGAATATTTATTATTCTGGGCGGTTATGAGTTGCGTTGGTTTTATTCAGGCAAATGCAAGTTATGGTTTACAAGTAATTAAAAAATTCAAATCACTTGCACTATTAAATGCAATTACAATGGTAATTACAATAATTTCCTCAATTTTTCTTACCCAGGTTTGGGGAATTAAAGGGGCATTATCAGCAAGCTTAATTGGTTCTTCAATTTTTACAATAATTTTATGGTATATTCTTTATAAATCAATTTTTATTAATGCTTATGAATAATCTAATATCAGTTTGCATTGCTACTTATAAAAGACCTTTGTTGCTGGAAAAATTATTAGTTAGTCTGCTTAATCAAAAAAATATTGACCAATATAATCTTGAAATTGTAGTTGTAGATAACGATCCACAAAAAACGGCTGAACCTGTAATTAATAAATTTAAGGAATTGATTATTTCTAATTCCAGATATTCAATAAAATATGATATGCAGCCGGAGAAAAACATTGCTCTTACAAGAAACAGAACGGTTGAACTGGCTACAGGAAATTATTTATATTTTATTGATGATGATGAATATGCCGATGAATACTGCATATATAATCATCTTAAAGTTATGAAAGAATTTGATGCTGATGTTACCTTCGGAAATGTCTTACCTTATTTTGAAGAAAATGTATCTAATATCATAAAAGCAGCAAAAACCTTCTATAAATTAAACTCACCTGACGGAAATAGAACAAAAATTTTAGCAACAAGCAATACTTTATTAAAAATTTCAACATTTAAACAATTTAATATTTATTTTAATCCAGATTATGGTATTACTGGTGGTTCAGATAATGAATTTTTCTTAAAAATGTATAATCAAGGGTTTAAATTGGTAAGTGCTTCATCATCTATTGTTTATGAATTCATTCCACATAACCGTTCCAATTTGTTGTGGCTTATTAAACGGGTATTCAGAACTGGTAATAATTATTCACGTTCACTTATAGAACACACAAGTGAAAAAGATATTAGATTGTTTATAAAAACAGAACAATTTGTTATTGGTTTTATTCAAGCGATAATAGCTATAATTTTTTCAATATTATTTTTAATCATTGATAAAGATAAATCCTTAAATTGGTTTTTAAAAGCAATTTCTAATTTAGGAAAACCTTTCGCTGTATTAGGAATTTATCCTAAAGAGTACAAGAAATGAAAAGTTCTGCTTACATAATTATCACACCTGCTAAAAATGAGGAAAAGTTTATCGAAAAGACAATTCAATCGGTTATTACGCAAACGATCTTACCTGTTAGATGGATTATTGTTGATGATGGTTCAACTGATAAAACACCAGAAATAGTCAAGAAATACTTGAAAGATTATCCGTTTATCAGATTGGTGCAAAGAGAAAAAAATCAAGAGCGAAATTTTGGGAATAAGGTTTTTGCAATAAGACGGGGTTTTGAAGAAGTAAAAGATATTGATTATGAATATTACTGTAACCTTGATGCTGATGTTTCATTTGAACCAAATTACTTTGAAATGTTATTGAATAAGTTTAATGAAAATAAAAAGCTTGGCATCTGCGGTGGTAGGGCTTACTATTACAAAAATGGAAAATTAATTAAACAACCATATAATTCTGAAAGCATACCGGGATTTACACAATTTTTTCGTAAAAAATGTTATGATGATACAGGTGGTTATTATCCCTTCAAATATGGTAACGAGGATGGTTATGTGGAAATTAAAGCCAGAATGAAAGGTTGGGAAACAAGAACTTTCGAAGATATTAAAATTATTCATCTCAGGCTTACAGGAACTCAGTGGGGTAGCAAAATTAAATTAAGATTTATATCAGGCAAGATCGAATACTTTTATGGTTTCACGTTTTATTATCACCTGTTAAGAGCTTTAAGAATTACTTTTAAAGAACCTTTTATAATCGGGAGCATTTTTGCATTATATGGATATATAATTTCCACTATTAAGAAAGAAGAACGGATTAATGATGAAGAGTTTATTAAATTTCTTAGAAATGAACAAAAGAATCGATTAATTCATTACATTAAAAAAGGCAAATTATGAAACTTAAAATAGCACAAATTACTCCTTATTACTACCCCAGCATTGGAGGTGTTCAGGGTGTTGTTCAATATCTTTCTGAAGAATTAGTTAAACTTGGTCATCAAGTAAATGTTTTAACATCCAATAGAGATCACAATAATAGACCCAAATTAGATAGACCACATAAGGAAATATTAAATGGCGTACAGGTATTTCGATACAAAAGCTTATTAAATTTAGGACACATGAGTTTTATGCCGGGAATAATAAGCCATTTAATAAAAAACAAATATGATGTGCTCCATTTTCATAATTATAGACACCCCCATTGTGAGATAGCTGCTTTTTTTGGCAAGAGAAAAAAATCAGTTTCAATCTTGCATGGTCATGGACCATTTTTCGAAGAAGGCGAAATTAGTAATTTAAAGAGTAAAGTTTATTCTCTTTATGATAAATTGGCATTAAAATCAGTCTTTAAAAACAGCGACAAAATTATTGCATTAAATAATTATGAAGCAAAAAGATATTATAATATTGGAGTACCCGAAGAAAAAGTTATTGTAATACCTAATGCAGCTGAAAACGACTGCTTCTTACCTGTAAAATATGAATCATTCATAACCAAATATAACCTTCAAAATAAAAAAATAATTTTGTTTATGGGAATCCTAAATAGCTTTAAAAGACCTGATCTTTTAATTAAATCATTACCAAAAGTTATTCAATTTATAGATGATGTTCATTTGATATTAGTAGGCCCAGATGGAGGGATGTTAAAAGAAGTAATTGATTTGGGAAAGCAATTAAATGTAGCAAATTATTTTACATGGGTTGGCCCTTTGTATGGAATGGAAAAACAGCAAGCCTACCAAAGCGCCAAATTATTTGTTTTGCCTTCCGATTGGGATGCATATCCATTAGTGTTAATGGAAGCCCTTGCTCACGGTCTGCCTGTTGTTACTACAGATTCCCGAGGACCTATGGATATAATTGAAAATGGAAAAACAGGTTTTGTTGTCCCTAAAAGAGATGTTGAACAGATCGCTGACAGAATAATTAAATTGCTTAGTGATGAAAAGTTGTATAATACAATTTCTAAAAATGCAAAAGAAACTGCAATTCAAAAATACAAAGCAGATTCTATAACGAGGCAAATTGAAAATATTTACTTTGAGCTATTAAAAAAAGTAACTAATGTATAAAATAAGAATACCATATTCAGATTCAATAATAAAAATTGCTTTTTTTTTATTTATATCATTTACTTTTTTTCCAAAAGGTGTTCCTTTTCAGCCAAAATTACAGGAACAGGGATTAGAAGAAATAGGTGAAAGCAATATTATAAACCAAATAATTAATATTGTTATTTTTATACTTTCTTTAATAGCCGCTATACCAAAATTGGATGAAATTATTTCATTTATTAAAAAAGAAAAATTTCTATTTATTCTAATTAGTTGGTCGTTAATATCAATTTTTTGGTCAGATTTTCCCTTAGTTACTTTTAAAAGATGGTTCCAGATTTTTTTGATTTATTTCTTAATTATAACATATTTTTCCTATTATCCAATTAGTCAGGCAGTAAGATTAATCAAAACAATTATTTACCCATATATTATTATTACAATCTTTTCTTGTCTCTTAATACAAGGTGCATTGGATCCAGATTTTGGAAGCTGGAGAGGTCTTACCCCTCATAAAAATACTTTGGGACAATTTGGTGTAATTCTATCAGTATTAACTCTAATAATAGTTAGTATGGAAACTGGAAGAATGAAGAAAATTTTTTCTATAACATTCTTTTTTTTATCCGTTGTAATTGTTTTAGGTACTTTTAGCAGCACTAGTTATATAGCACTTTTTATATTTCTTACAGGTACCCTACTTTATTGGACAAAAACTAAAATATTTGGAAGAATGGGTGTACATAACTCTCTTTTTATCTACACATTTACAACAGGAATTGTAATTTTGATTATAGTAATGATATTTGTTCCTGAGTTTACAGATTTTATTCAGGGTATTTTCGGTAAAAGCGAAACTTTTTACGACAGGGGGAAATTGTGGTTGGCTATGCTTTGGCAGGCATCACAGCATCCGATTTTAGGCTGCGGATTTCAGGCATTCTGGACAATTGAAAACCCACAATTACTTTTACTTTATCAGACTTTTATCTGGCTGCCTAATCAGGCACACAATGGTTATATTGATTTAATTAATGAAATTGGGATAGTTGGATTAATTCTTTTTATTTTAATGATAGTAAAAAATATTGTCCGATCATTCCGCTACCAAATACTAACTCCGTGGTTATGGTTTTTAATTCTTCCGCTTATAAGCAATGTAACTGAGTCTAACTTTTTTAGAGTTGGACCGGTTACACCAACATTTATTATCCTATCGTATTTAGTATTAGAAAAATCCTTAAACAATTTTAGAAAAGAAGTATTATGATAAACACTATCTGGAACAAATGGGAACAAAATTCTTTAATAGAACCATCAAAATATGCAGTAATTTTTTGGAAAGAAGAGGGTGTTTTTTTAAGATGGAACTTCGAAGAGTTATTGAAAAAGGCAAATTATTATTCTAACTTTTTCTATGAACTTGGGATTAAAAAAGGAGATGTTTGTGCAATTATATTAAGGCACAATCCTGAATTTTATCCAATCTATATGGGTATCGCTGGTACAGGCGCCCTGCCAGCAGTTTTAGCATATCCTAATCCGCGATTACACCCAGAAAAATTCAGACAAGGAATTATTGGAATGTCAGCAAGATCCGGACTTGACTATATTATTACAGATAGGGAGCTTGATGAAAAAATACGACCTTTGATTGATGGTAAGCATACAACAATAAGAGATATTTTTTTTCCTTTAGAATTTGATGGTAACAAGGTACCCGATAATAATAATGCATTAGATAATATTAGGAAAAATATCCGACCCGAAGATCCTTTTCTTTTACAACATTCATCAGGAACTACTGGATTACAAAAACCTGTCGTATTATCCAATAAAGCAGTATTAGATCATATTCAGAATTATGGTAAATCTATTGAGTTATCTGAAGATGATAAAGTAGTTAGCTGGCTTCCTCTTTATCACGATATGGGTTTAATTGCAGCTTTTCATTTACCTCTAGCATTTGGTATTCCTTCCGTTCAGATTGATCCTTTCGAATGGGTTTTAGCTCCACATATTCTTATAGAAGCAATATCCAAAGAGAGAGGAACACTAACATGGCTGCCCAATTTTGCTTATAATGTGCTGGCAGATAAAGTAAGAGACGAATGGATTGATGAATATAATCTGGAATCATTAAGAATGGTAATTAATTGCAGTGAGCCGATTCGACACAACAGCCATATTAAATTTTATGAAAAATATAAAAAAATTGGTTTAAGAAAAGATGCTTTATCCAGTTCTTATGCAATGGCAGAAACAACTTTTGCAGTAACACAAAATCCTCCTGCTGCTGCAATCAGAGAAGTAATTGTTGACCGTGAGGAACTTGCAAATGGTAAAGTAAAAATTATTAGCGATTCCACAAAAGCCAGGATATGTGTATCATCAGGTAAGATAATTGATGGATGTGCTGTTAAAATTGTTGATGAAAATAAAAATGAATTGCCTCCTTACACAGTTGGGGAAATAGCAATCCGCTCTGTTTCAATGTTTGATGGTTATCGGAATTATCCGGAAAAAACCGCAGAGGTTTTAATTAATGGATGGTATTATAGCGGTGATTATGGATTTATGCTTGATAATGACTTGTTTGTTATAGGTCGAAAGAAAGATATTATTATCGTTGCAGGTAAGAATATTTATCCTGAGGACATTGAAGATATGGTCAGTAAGATTGAAGGCGTGGTTCCAGGTCGTACCATTGCATTTGGTGAAGAAGACGAGAATCTTGGAACTGAGGTAATAAGTGTAATCGCAGAAACTCAACTTAACGATAACAATGAAAAAAATAATTTAATAAATCGAATTAAAAGAGCTGGTATGGATATGGATATTACTATCTCTAATGTTTATCTTGTTCCCCCGAAGTGGCTGATAAAAAGCTCTGCCGGTAAACCGAGCAGAAGTGCTAATAAACAAAGAATTTTAGAAGAAAAATTAAAAGGTAAATTATGATTTCGGATAGATTAAAAAAAACAATTTTGAATGAATTAAAACTGGAAAATTTTGAATTTGATGAAAACACTACTGCAGATCAGGTCCCTGGATGGGATTCATTATCTCACCTTAATGTAATTCTCGCAGTAGAAAAGGAATTCAATATAAGATTTAAACCTTATGAGCTTTTAAAGTTAAAAAATATTGGTGAGCTTCAGAATCTTATTGATGATAAGTTAAAATAAAAACAAGTATTTCATGCAATTTAATTCATTTATCTTTTTTATATTTTTTATAATAGTTTTAGTTTCTTATTATAATATTTCATCAAATAAAAGAAACATCGTACTACTTATTTCGAATTATATATTTTACTCATATTTCGACTATAGATTTTCAATACTGCTACTTTCTTTAACTACTATCACTTACTTTTTGGGAAATTTTATTTCTAAAAACAACACTTATGAGTTAAAAAGAAAATTTTTAATAACGGGTGTGTTTATAAACATTTTAATTTTGGGAATCTTTAAATATCTAAATTTCTTTTCTGAATCCTTTGTTTCACTAGTTAACCTTTTCGGCTTCTATTTAGACCCAGTTACTATCAGCACTATACAACCCTTAGGTATTTCATTTTATATTTTTCAGTCATTAACATGGTTATTTGATAATTATTACGAAAAAATTGATAAAGAATACAATATTATTGAGTTTTTAACTTTTAGCTCTTTTTTCCCTACTGTTATAGCCGGACCAATTGAAAGAGCGCACCGTTTGATGCCTCAAATAAAAAACGACCGTGATTTTAATAAAGAAAATATTAAAGCAGGATTTTATTTAATTGTTTATGGCTTGTTTCGAAAAGTACTGATTGGTGACACGATAGGACGAATGATCAACCATATTTTTGCTGAGCCCGAATATTTTACTTCATTTGAGATTTTAGCTGCTATTCTTCTATATGCTATTCAAATCTATAACGATTTTGCTGGTTATAGTAGTATAGCCAGAGGTGCGGCTAAAATGCTGGGCTTTGATATTATGTTAAATTTCAAACAACCTTATTTTGCAGATTCAGTCACAGACTTTTGGAGAAGATGGCATATTTCTTTTTCAACCTGGTTAAGAGATTATATCTTCTATCCTTTGCAATTGAAGTTCAGATATTATGGACGATGGGGTAATTTACTAGCTATTATTTTAACATTTTTATTATGCGGAATCTGGCACGGTGCCTCATGGAATTTTGTATTATGGGGTTTGCTGCATGGAATATATTTATCTATTCCAGTGTTAACTGGTCAAGGTAGCTCATTTATAAATAATAAAATTAATAATTCATCAACTTTAAGAATTTTATCAATCATTAAAACTTTCATTCTTGTTTTAATTGCTTGGATTTTATTCAGGATTGAAAATTGGAGTACCTTAATGACACTAGTTAATCAATTAGTTTTATTCAGTTCAGGTGAATTTGTTGCCCGATTTATAAAAATTATTCTAAGCTACTATTTTGTATCGTTTCTTCTTGATTATCTTGAAATAAAGTTTCAGACAGATAATATTTTACTAAAACTCACACCTGCAGTAGCATTTGGAATATCATTAATAGTCAGCATTATAGTTTTGTCATATTTAATTACCTCAGATAAAGCACCATTTATTTATGCCAGATTTTAATAATAAGATTAGGCCAATATTAATATTTTTTTTAACAGTTGTTTTTTCTGTTATATTTTTTGAAATATACTTCAGGTTAACTGAAATTATTCTACCATCATTCGTTTATGATGATCCCGAACTTGGGCGCACACATAAAGCTGGTAGTCTAGTTAATTTAGTTGGCGCTGAGGGTTTTTATATGGGGAAAATAAATAGTTACGGATACCCGGCCAAGGAGTATAAACCACAAAAGTCAGATAACATTTTCAGAATAGCTTTAATTGGTGATTCTTATGTCGAAGGTTTTCAACTGTTCGAAAGACATCATTTTGCGAGATTATTAGAAAAAGAATTTAATAAAGATTCTACGAAAATAATCGAAATACTAAATTTTGGTACGGGGGGCGCAGACTTTAGAGGTATGTATCTAAGACATATTAAAATTGCGAAAAAGTTTAACCCAGATCTGACATTGTATTTTATAAAAAAAGAAGATTTAATAAATAAAGATGCCATACCAATGCCTGAACCAGTGTTAAAAGCTGATTCGATTGTTTTTATGCCCCTTAAAGCTGATAAATTTGACTCAAAAATAAGACAAAGTTTTGCATTTGTAAGAGAATACTCTACAGGCAACCTATTTAAAGAAGTATTTGAAACTATATATACCGGCAGATTACCTGAAGTTATTTTCGATAAGTTCTATCCCGATAAAATATTGAGTAGTAAGAATAACCTAGATAGCGACTCAGAATTAGAAGATAAATTTTATTCTTTTAATGAAAAAATAATTGAAACATTATCAAAATTAAATCAAACTGGATCTAAAATTATTTTAGTAGAAGTAGAAGAATTACCGGAAAAATATATTAATCTTATAAAAGCTTACAATCTTGAAACTATACCTTTATATAAAGAATTAAAAAAACATTCCAAATACGAGCTAAACTATTGGAAAGCATCTGGTAAAATAGGACATTGGAATCATAAAGCACATATATTGATATCAAAATTTCTCTTAAAATATTTAATAAATTACAGACAAGACTAATTAGAGGTAGTTAAACCTCTTAGTAATAAGCTTATGAAAGGAAATAGAATTATTACTAATTCTACAATTATAATAAAAGATAATAGATAATTCTTAAAGTTGTTTTTAAGAATTAGAAATGTCACACTGAAATTCTCGATTCATCGCGTAACGAATAATCTTGATTTGGTAGAAGCGTAAGACTCTTCACTTTGTTCAGAGTGACATTAAATTAGTTTTTGGGTCTTATTTTACGTGGTTAGAAATGAGGTATAAGGTAAATGTTATATGGTATATGGTAAATGAAGGGATGAAATAAAAAATCCCCGGAGCGAAGAATTACTCTGGGGAAAAATTATTTAATCAGGATTTGAATTTTACTTCAACAGTATCATCTTCTTTGTTTCAACAAAACTTTTTCCAACCTGTCCGCTTCCTGAGCTTGTAGAAAATCCTGAGCCTGACAATGATCCTGAGCTTGTCGAAGGATTGCCAATTCTTAACTGGTAGAAATAAACACCAGATGTTAATTGTAAATTGTTAATTGTAAATTGTAAATTGTAGCTTCCTGCTTCACGGTATTCATCCACTAGGGTTACAACCTCATTACCAAGCATATCATATACTTTCAAGGTTTGCCAACCACTAACAGGTGACTGCCAACTGATAGTGGTACTTGGATTAAAAGGATTAGGATAATTTTGGTTAAGTACAAATTCTGATGGAATATTTTTCGTATCGTCGTTGTTTGAAACCATTAACTGACCATAAATTTCTGTTTCCCATATATTAGCCCAGTCATTTTCATTATTACCGGTAACAAGTATTTTAACATATCGGGCTGGTATAGTACCGAAAATTTCTTCATTCCATTCTACAGGACCTGATTGTATGTTTTGTTTAACCGTAGTCCAATTTAATGAATCAGTTGATACCAATATAGAATAAGTATAAACTCTGCCCTCCAGCCACCTGAAAAATTGTATCCTTGTTTTATTAATCATCCTGATATCTCCCATATCATAAACTATCCATTGTGGTAAATACTGAGCAGCCCATCTTGTTGATGGGTCACCGCTGTTATAACCAAGCCCATCAAAAGTCTTTTCCGGTGTATGTTCAGGTTCAGGTATAGCTGAAGCTTTTGCTCTTGCCGGGACAAATTTTATTAGCTGATTTATTGGATCAGGATTATATCCATACGATGCAGAATTATTTTGCGAAGAGATCACATTTCCTGCAGTATCGGTTACATTAGAAACAGTAATATTATAAAAACCAGGAGAATGAACTGAAGTATTTAATGTTGCAACTACTCCACTAAATTGAACACTATTTATATTTATGCCATTATCAATTGAATAAT
>Ga0272446_1005937_pt1 | contig 13092 bp, 10 predicted proteins | sample YNPCB0061_FD_194587 | JGI IMG/M metagenome (GOLD analysis project Ga0272446, IMG submission 194587) | Hot spring microbial mat communities from Yellowstone National Park, WY, United States - YNP-CB-006-1 | ecosystem: Environmental > Aquatic > Thermal springs > Hot (42-90C) > Sediment | place... | reverse complement strand
CGCGCGCCGCGCCGTCCGCCACCAGGCGGCCGCAGTCGCTGATCAGGCCGTCGACCAGCGTCACGCGCGCGCCGTAGCTTTGGCATTCGACGTAGTTGGCCTGCGGCACATCACGCGGCATGAAGATGTGGGCCTCGATTCCCGCGGCGGCGCAATAGGCCGCCGCAGCGCCCGCGGCATTGCCCGCGCTGCCGATGGCCACGCGCCTGACGCCCAGCTCCTTGCACATCGAAATGCAGCAGGCAAGCCCGCGAGCCTTGAACGACGCGGTCGGGTTCAACCCCTCATCCTTGATCCAGATGTTCGCGGCGCCGAGCGAGGCTTCATACCGGCGCGCGCGCAGCATGGGCGTCCAGCCTTCGCCAAGCGTGACCATCGAAGCGGGATCGGAAACCGGCAGCACAGGCGCGTAGCGCCACATCGAAGCGGGCGCGCCGGCCAGCCACTCGCGGCTCCAACTGCCGCGCAGGGCGTCGAGATCGTAACGCGCCAGCAGCGGTCCGCCGCAGGAGCAAAGGTTCCATGCGCGCCCCGCTTCGTGCCTCGCGCCGCACAGGCTGCACTCGAGATGCTTCAGCGTAGTCATCTCTTGCAGGATAGCGCCGGGGGCGGAGGCAGGACCAAAGAAGAGTGGACGAATGCTCTGGCTGGCGGCAGGCGTAGCAAGCAAGCACGGAGGCCGGCCCGGTTTCCCGCCCCGGGGCTGCTAGCCGTTTCCTGAGTCCTGATTTCGCCTTTTTTCGGCGCCAAAGCCACCCTGGTTGGCAGGGAATACCGGATCAATGAAGGGCTACATTGCCTGGAATTTCATCTCGACATTCGCCCGCACGGGAACCGGTTTGCCGTCCTTCAGGGCAGGCTGGAATTTCCACTGCAGGACGGTCTCAACAGCCTTCTCATCCATTCCCAATCCGAAACCCCGCCGGACCTGCGCCTCTTTGACGTTGCCTTCCTCGTCGATCAGGATTTCCAGCAGGACCGCGCCTTGCGCTCTCGCCGCCCGAGCCTCGGGCGTCATCTCAAGCGGCACGCGGACAACGGGCTGCGGCGCGGTGGTTCCGCCCTCCCGCAGGGTGTCCTGCAACCGGCGCGCTTCGGCCTGCGGCGGCGCCGTTGCCGGCAAGCCGAACGGAACCTCGATCTCTGTTTCCACCTCCACCGGCTCGCCGTTCAGCAGCGTCGGCCTGTAACGGTACTTCATTGCCGCATCCCGGGCTGCTTCCACGAGCGATGGGTGCCCGCTGACGATCTGGAGCTGCTTGATCTCGCCATCGCAGCCGATGACAGCCCGGAACACGACCTTGCCCTGGACACCCGCCCGCCGCGCCGCTTCCGGATAAACAGGCTCAGGCTTGTGTAGAAGCAGGGCATTCTGCACATTGCGGCCCACGGTGATGCGGCGGGGCGCCGCGCCCGGCTGATCAGTTGTCTGCTTCAGCCGGCTTTCGTAGATGGCCATCACCTTTTTCGCCGCCTCGTTCTCAGGGTCCAGCAGCAGCGCGCGCCGCAGGTATTTCTCCGCTTCTTGCACACGCTGTTCAGCAAGCTGCGCAGAAAGGCTTTTGCCGCCCGAGGCCGGGCGCGGCGGGCCGGAGTAAGCCAGCAGTTGCTCAGCCACATACGCGAGCAAAAGCGGATCCGGCGTGCTGGCCAGCTCCGCGCGAACCTTCGGGAGGAATTCCTCGCTGCCCGACTGGTTTCCCAGGATCGTATTGGCATACAGGTTGGCCAGAAAGGCGGTAGAGGAAGGCTCGGATGGCTCCAGCCGCCGGGCGCGCTGGAGCAGCGACTCCGCGTCGAACAGCATGCCAGCCCGCATCATTACGGCAGCCGCATTGGACAGCACGCGGGCCGATTCCGGCCGCGCGGCCACATGGCGCCGCCAGATCTCCGTCAATTGCCTGATGTCTTCCGCGGCCTGCCCGCGCTGCGCGATCCCAGCCCAGAGCATTGTCGCCAGCACGGCATTGGGACTCTCCGGCCGCTGTTCGATGAGGAACATCGCGTGCGTGCGCGCCTGCGAGATTTCCCCCCTGGAGGCATAGTAGTTCAGAAGGCGGAAGCGGGAGATGTCATCGTTGGGCTGGGTCCGCAACGCAGCCTCCAGCTCTGCTGCCTCCTGATCACTGCCTACTGCCTGCGGCGAGGGCACCATGGTGAACTGCGGCGCAGCCGCGGGCTGCGCTTGCTGAGGTTGCGGGACCGGCACGACCAGCGCGGCCGCCAGCACCACGGGCAGCGCGGCCGCCAGCAGCGCCGCCAGCGCGGGCAGCCGGACTGGTTCGGGCGAAAACCGGGCGGCGGAGAGGATCTTCTCCAGCCGCTTTTCTGTCCGCGAAGTGCGAGCCATGGCTGTAGCCTCCATGCCATGCATACGGCGCGCCTGCACGGCGCGCGCGAAATCGAGAATCGTTTCCACATACGACTGGCGGTCACCGACAACCGCCAGCGCCGTTCGATCCGCACACTCTTCCGCTGCCGCCGCCAGCCGCCGTTCCAGCCACCACGCCGCCGGGTGGAACCAGTACGCGGCGCGGTTCAGCGCCGCCAGCCGCGCGGCCAGCCAGTCCTTTGCCGCTGCGTGCGCCAGCTCGTGCGCCAGCACGCTGCGCAGCTTGGCCGGCGGCCACGAGCGCCAGTCTTCCGGAAGAAGAACCACCGGCCGGCGCACGCCCACGGTGAAAGGAATGACGACGCGCGGGCTGGAGCGGATGGCCGTGTGGCAGGCGTTCAGGCCCAGCTCGCGAGCGATCTGCGCGGCCTCCGGCAAATCTTCCAGCCGCGACGCGCGCAGCATGCGGCGCAGCCGCACGCCGCCGGCAACCATGCGCAGCAACAAAAACGCGGCCACCGCTGCATACACCGCGGCGAGCGCGTTCACGTGCATGCGCAGGCCTGCGGGTCCGGTCCGCGGCGCCACAGGCGTTACGGGGATGTCGACGATCCCCTGCCCCGCCGGCGCCGCCATTCGCCACCCCGGCACTTCCCAAATCTGCGGCGGCAGCCACACGCTCACCAACGGCACGGCCAGCATGCCGGCGACCACCGCCACATGCACGAGATAGCCAAGCCGCACACTGCGGCGCGAAACCGCCAGGGCGGCCAACTCACCAACCGCCCAAAGAACGGTGATGCGGATCATGAGTTCCCAGAAGCCTGTCATCGCCGTCCGTCCCTCTCCCGTTCGAGCTGCCGGGCCAGCTCGCGCAGCCGGCGCGGGTCGATCACTTCGTTCTCCACCATGGCCGTCACCAGCTCTTCCTCGGACCCGTGGCAGAACCGGTCGGCCAGCTCGCGCAACAGCCGCGCCACCAGGCTCCGCCGGCGTTCCAGCGCTTGCCACAGGTACGTGCGCCCCTGCTCCTCGTGGCTCGCATAGCCCTTTTGCTCCAGGCGCCGCAACAGCGTGCGCACGGTGGCGTCTTTCAGTTCATGGCGCGGCGCCAGTCCCTCGCGCACGGCTTCGGCGGTGGCCGGGCCGTTGGCCCAGAGGAAATCGAGCACAGCCTGTTCCAGCCGGCTGGGCGCCGGCCGGCGGGCTTTCGTTGCGTTACGGCGTGTCACGTTACAACTTGTAACGCATCTTGGGGCCGTTGTCAAGGGAAATCTTTCGCGAGCCGTGATGCCTTCCTCACGGACTCCGGTGCAGAAAGCGCAGGCCGGGGCAGGAGGGCGGCGTTTTCCCGGCGCGGGATGCGCGGTTTCGGCGCGGGAGCGCGCCGCTGCAAGATGTGGCGCGGGTGGACACCAGCGCTCCGCCAGCAGTGAGTTTTACTGCGGGGAACAAGGGGCGCGCGGGTTTGCCGGATGCAGCGCGGCGGACAGGGCTGGATGCGTGACTATCGTTTCCCGCCTCAGGGTTCAGAGCAAGGCGTACCAACGGCTGAGAGGAGAATGATTCATGCCGTCGGAGAGGAACGGGGGAAAGAGGGAAGGCCGAAGCCTTGCCGGCCTGTCCGCGCAGTGGTTCTGGTGCAAACCGCGCTACGCCAGCACGGGCAGGAGTTCCGCTGACGATCCTGCTTCTGTTTCGGTCTCGGAGTCTTCGCGCCAGGGCGTCTGTGTGAACGCATGCCAGACAGGGCGGCCTTCAGGATCGCGGTCCAGTCTGGCGCCACAAAAGAAGGGCGGTCACGAATCGAAAACTTCAGCCGGCGCGGCCGCAGCCTGCCTGGTGATCGCTGTCATCTCCGCCCGCTGTGCGGCGCTCGCCGCTGGCCGGGGCCGATGGGCCGCTCTGGGCCGGTGGAGGCGGGGCAGCGCTTCCGTTTCCGTTCGTGACCGCCCAAGTGATGATCTACCAGGATGCTCACCTCCTTTCGGTAGCGATCACTGCCTACATGATCGGCAGAAAGGTGCAGGGCTTTAGCCGTTGCGCGCGCTTTTCGCATCCAGCCGGAGAAACTGTCGGAAGCGCCGCGCTTGCCGATGTTCGGGATCATCGCAGGCGCGCCGGGGCTTCAGCCAGGCGTGCGCCGCGGCGGAACCCCTGAAGCAGGATGAGACTCGCGGGTCTGACCGCCTGGCTGCCGACGGCCAGCAAGACTGGGGCGGGGGGATCCCCGTTCACAACGCCTGGAGCACCAGGCACTTCAGATAATGCGTCTCGGGCACAGTCAGCAATATCGGGTGATCGCCAGCCTGCGTGCGGCGCTCGAGCACGCGCAAAGCGCGTCCGGTGGACAGCGCCGCCGAGGCCACCGTCTCGAGCAGGGCGGCCTCGCTCAAATGATGGGAGCACGAGCAAGTGACCAGCACGCCTCCCGGCGCCAGCAGCTTCAGCGCCTTGAAATTGATTTCGCGATACGCGCGCAGCGCCGCGTCGAGGTTGGAGCGCGACTTGGCGAACGCGGGCGGGTCCAGGACGATCCAATCGAACTGGCGGCGCGCCGAAACCAGCCCGGAAAGATAGTCGAAGGCGTTTGCTTCGCGCCACTCGATGTTGCCGATGCCGTTGAGCCGCGCGTTCTCGGCGGCCAGTTCCAGCGCTGCCGCAGAGGAATCGACGGCTTCGATGGACTGGCACGCGCGCGCGGCGTGCAAGGCGAAGCCTCCGGTGCAAGTGAACAGGTCCAGCCCGCGCTCGCGCGCCCAGCGCGCCGCCGCGACATAATTTTCGCGCTGATCGAGAAACACGCCGGTCTTTTGCCCGTGCATCGGGTCCGCCAGCAGCCGCAGCCCGTTCATGCGGATTTCGACCCGCGCGGGCGCCTGGCCCCACAGCACTTGCGTCTCCAGCGGGAGCTGTTCCAGCCGCCGCACGAGCACGTCGTTGCGGGCGATGATCGACTCGGGCTCGAGCAGTTCCCGCAGGCATTCCACAATGAGCGGTGCGGCGCGGTCCATGCCTTGATCGAGAAACTGCACGCTGAGGTGCCCGGCGTACTGGTCGACGATCAGCGCCGGCAGCAGGTCGGCTTCGCCGTGCACGAGGCGGCAGGCGTCGGAGTCCTGCACGGAGCGGCGGCGGAATTCGATGGCCGCGCGGAGCCGCTCGAGGAAGAAGCCGCGGTCGATGGGGCGGTCTTCGCGCGTCAGCAGCCGCAGCCGGATCTGCGATGCCGCGCTGAAATGCGCCACGCCGAGGAATCGGCCTCGCTCGTTGAGCACCCGCACCGCTTCACCGGGCGCCGCGTTGCGGGCATCGGTCACGTCGCTGGAGTAAATCCACGGATGGCCCGAGTCGAGCCGCGCCTCGGCCTTGCGGTTGACGGTGACCTGCGTCAAGCGAGCCTTTCCAGACGCGCGATGCGCTCCGCCGTGGGCGGGTGCGTCGAGAACAGCCGCATCAGGCTCTGGCCGCTGAAAGGCTTGATGATGTACATGTGCGACATCGCCGGATTGGCGTCGAGCGGGATGCGCTTGGACCACGACTCGAGCTTGCGCAATGCGTTGGCCAGGCCGCGGCCCGTGCCGACGGCCTGTGCGGCTTCCGCATCGGCAGCGAACTCGCGCGTCCGCGAGATGGCCATCTGGATCAGCAGCGCGGCGATCGGCGCCAGGAGCAGCAGCGCCAAGCTGACGAGCGGGTTGGGCGCGTCGTCCTCGCTGTGGCGCCCGCCGCCGAAGAATACGAACATCCGCGCGGCGAATGTGATGGCTGCGGCAATGGTGGCGGCAATCGAGCTGATGAGAATGTCGCGGTTGCGGACGTGAGCCAGCTCGTGGGCGATCACGCCTTCCAGTTCGTCATCGTTCATCAGCTCGAGCAAGCCCGCCGTCACCGCCACGGAGGAGTGCCTCGGGTTGCGGCCCGTGGCGAAGGCGTTGGGGGACCGCTCGGGGATCACCCACAGCTTCGGCTCGGGAATGCCCATTCTCTGGCAGAGCCGCTGCACGACGGGCGCAAGCCGGTAATAGATTTCCGGGTTCTCCGTATGGCTCACCCGGACGGCGCCGCTGGTCATCAGCGCGATTTTTTCGGAAAAAAAGTAGCTGAAGACATTCATCGCCACGGCAAACAGCAGCGCCGTTTGCAGGCCGGAGGCGCCGCCCAGCGCCTGACCGATGGCGAGCAGCACGCCGCTCAGCAATCCGAGCAGAAGAACAGTCTTGATGCCGTTCATGGTGGTTTCTGCATCCCATTTTCTCAGATGCTTGAGGCACGGCGGGGGTTTCAGGGGCGCGCGGTTGTGGTACCGTGGGAGTTTCAACACCCGAGAGGCTTTCAAGCGGAGGTCACGAGCAGAGATGGAAGCATTGGGCATGGTCGAGACGAAGGGGCTGATCGGCGCCATCGAAGCCGCCGACGCCATGGTGAAGACGGCGAACGTGGTGCTCACGGGCAAGGAGTACGTAGGCGCGGCGTATGTGGTGGTGACCGTGCGCGGCGACGTGGGGGCTGTGAAAGCCGCCACCGACGCCGGCGCCGCGGCGGCGCGGCGCGTGGGGGAACTGATCGCCGTGCACGTGATCCCCAACCCGCACGAGGAAACCGAAAAGGTCATCCCCTCCAACCAGAAAAAGTAGCAGGCCGGGCTAAAGGCGGAGACGCACGATGCCGCACGAGCCGGACGCACTGTCGCTGGAAGAAGTCCGCGCCAAGGTGGAGCAAGCCCACGCCGCCTGGCTCGAATACGCCGGCTTTTCGCAGCAGCAGGTCGATGCCATCGTCGAAGCCGTCGCCGCGGCCGGGCGTGCGGAAGCCCGCCGGCTTGCCCAGATGGCGGTGGACGAAACCGGCATGGGCAACGTCGAGGACAAGACGGCGAAGAACCTGCTCTGCACCGACATTCTTCCCCGCTGGATGCGCGGCATGCGGACCGTCGGAGTGTTGCGGGAAATCCCCGAACAGCGCATCACCGAGATCGGTACGCCTGCCGGCGTGGTGGCGGCCATCTGCCCGACCACCAATCCCACCTCCACGGCGTTTTTCAAGATCCTGATTTCGCTGAAGGCCGGCAACGGCGTCGTGCTGAGCCCGCACCCGCGGGCCAAAGACTGCACCTGCGCGGCGGCCGGCATCGCGATGGAAGCCGCCGAGAAGGCCGGCGCCCCCCGCGGCCTGATCCAGTGCCTCGAGCGGCCGACGCTCGAGTCCACGCAGGAGCTGATGAAGCACCCGAAGACCGCCATCATTCTCGCCACGGGCGGCTCCGGCATGGTGCGCGCGGCTTACTCTTCCGGCAAACCGGCTTACGGCGTGGGGCCGGGCAATGTTCCCATCCTGATCGACGCGTCGGCCGATGTGCCGGCCGCCGTGCGGCTCGTGGTCGAGGGCAAGAAATTCGACTACGGCACGGTGTGCTCGAGCGAGCAGACCGTGGTGGCGGAAAAGCGCCTCCGCGAGGCGATACTCAGGGAGCTCAAGGCCAACGGGGCCTATCTCATGAATGACGCGGAGCGCGCGGCCGTCGAGAAAACGCTGTTCTCCGGCGGCGTCCGCGTGCGGGGCGAATGCGTCGGCAAATCCCCGCAGGTTATCGCGCAAATGGCCGGCTTTTCCGTCCCGCAGGAAACGGCCATCCTGGTTGGAGAAATCGCCGGAATCGGGAAAGAGTTTCCGCTCTCTGCGGAAAAATTGTCGCCTGTTCTGGCGCTTTATTGGGTGGACGATTTCGAGGCCTGCGTCCGGGCCTGCGAGGCGATTCTCCGCTTCGGCGGGATCGGCCATACGGCCGTGATCCACGCCCGCGACGAGGCCCGCGTCACCGAGTTCGCGCGCCGCGCGCCCGCCTACCGGGTCCTGGTCAACACCTCCTCGCCGCAGGGATCGGTAGGGATCACCACCAACCTGGCGCCCTCCATGACGCTGGGCTGCGGCGCCATCGGCGGCAACGTCACTTCGGACAATGTCGGCCCGCAGCATCTCATCAACATCAAGCGCGTGGCCTGGGCCGTGCGCACGGCGGATGAAGCGATGAGCCGCAAAGACAGCGGCTTGAGCGCAGCCGACCGCGCCGCTCTCGTGGCTGCGGTGGAACGCTACCTGGCCGGGCGCGGCATCGCCGTCGGCCCCGCCGCCGCGCCCGCGGCGGTGGCAGCGGCACTGCCCGCCGGCGCGCACGCGGCGCCCGCGGGCGCCGCGATTCCGCCGGCTGCCGTCGCCGGCGCTGTGGACCGCTACCTGGCCCGCGCAGGCGCAGCCCCCTCCTGCGCCTGCACCCATGAGGCGCAAGCGCCGCAACAGCCGCCGCCGCAGGGCCAGCCCGCCCCGGAAAAGGCCCCGGAGCCGCCTGCGCCGAAAATCGAGATCGCCGATTTTGTCTGCGAAGCGGACGTGCGGGAGGCGATCGCGAAGAAAAAGAAAATCTTTATCGGGAAAAAGACCATTGTGACGCCGGCGGCGCGGGATGCCGCCGCGGCCGATGAAATCCTGGTGATGGCCGAGCGCTGATCGCCGGATTCCTTCCAACAGAGTAACGGCATGGAACAAAATCTGGAAAAACTCGCCGCAGATATCGAACAATATCTGCACGCCGAGTCTTACATTGTCTACCACTGTCTGAGCCGGATGAACGAAAGCCGGCAGATCGTTTTCTGGGACCATGAGCGGCAGCCCGACGTGCATCACTTTCTGGAATGCGCGCAACAGGTCGGCGTGCGGCTCGTCCATTTTCACGAGCGCGCCTTTGACGCCAGCCAGAAGGAACTGGCTCTGGAGATTCTGGAAGACGCTGACCTGCCGCGCGAGGAGCGGCGGGACATGGAACGCCGCATCCAGGCGATGTCGAAGTACGAAGGCAAGCTCTGCGCCGTGGAGCTGAGCTTCGATTTTGAAGGCCGGATCTACATGTACGCGGTGGAGACGGAGTGGTTCGCCGAGTGGGAATCGATCCTCGACGAACTCGAGGCGGCCGGTCCGGAGACGGACGAAGAAGATTCGAGCTACGGCGGGTTGTACTCCAACAACTGAGCGATGCCTTCCCGCGCGCGATGGACGGAGCTGCAGACGGATGACAGCGGCGCGGCGCGGCTGGGGCGGCAGTGCGGCCTCGAAATGCCCGTGGCGCGCGTGCTGTGGGCGCGCGGCTTCCGCTCGCCGCAGGACGTCGAGCCCTTCCTGCATCCGAAACTCACCCATCTGGAAAGCCCTTTTCTGATGCGCGGGATGGACCGCGCCGCCGACCGGTTGCTGCAGGCGGCAAGCAACAGCGAGCGCGTGCTTCTGTACGGCGACTACGACGTCGATGGCGTCTCCGGCGTCGTCATCCTGACGCATATGCTCGAAACGCTGGGGCTGTGCGCGGGCTTTCACGTGCCCGACCGCCTGAAGGACGGCTACGGCATGCAGCCCGCAGTGGTGGAAGAAGCCGCGCGCCAAGGCTGCACCCTGATCGTGAGCATCGACACGGGAACGCGCGCCTTTGAAGCCGTCGAAGCCGCGCGGCGCGCCGGCGCCGATGTCATCATCACGGACCACCATCTGCCCGAAGAGCGGCTCCCGGAGGCTTTTGCGCTGCTCAACCCGAACCAGCCGGACTGCCCCTATCCGAACAAGAATCTCTGCGGCGCAGGCGTCGCCTTCAAACTCGCTCAGGCGCTGATGGAGCGGGCCGGGTGGACGCCCGACCGGATCGTTCGTTACACCGACTCCTTCCTCATCATGGCGGCCGTGGCCACCGTGGCCGACGTCGTGCCGCTCACCGGCGAGAACCGCATCATTGTCAAACGGGGGCTGGAGGGGATGTCGCGGACCCGGAATGCGGGGCTGCGGGCGCTGCTCGAAGTCAGCGGGTTCCGTCCCGGCACGAGACTCACCGCCTCGGACCTGGCTTTCCGCGTGGCGCCGCGGATCAACGCCGCGGGCCGCATGGATCACGCGCGGGAGGTCATCGAACTGTTTCTCACGCGCGAGGAAGACCGCGCGCGGGAAATCGCCCGCCGCCTCGACGAACTCAACGCCGAGCGGCAGCGCACGGGCGACGCGATCGTGCGCGAGATTCTCGACCGCTACGGCGAAGAAGGCCCGCCGCCGGACAAGGCCGGCCTCGTGTTCTATTCCCCCGACTGGCATCGCGGCGTGGTCGGCATTGTGGCCAACCGCGTGGCCGAGCACTATCACCGCCCGGTCATCGTGCTCGGCCGCGACGAGCACACCGGCTTCGTGCAGGGCTCGGGCCGCTCGATTCCAAGCTTTCACCTGTTAGCGGCGCTCGAACAGATGGCGGACCTGTTCGAGAAATTCGGCGGCCACCGCCAGGCCGTGGGCGTCACGATCGAGGAAAGCCGTGTCGAGGAGCTCGAACGGCGCTTCAACGGCGTCGCGCAGGAGCGGCTGACAGAAGAGGACCTCGAGCCCGAGCTGCGCCTGGATGCGGAGCTGCGGCTGGAAGAGCTGACCGACAAGGCGGCGGGCGAGGTGCTCGCGCTCGAGCCCTTCGGCCATGGCAACCGCCAGCCGCTGTTTCTCCTCCGCAATGCCGAAGTGCGGCAGGCCGAGGGGTTCGGAAAGAGCGGCGAGCACGTCCGCGCGCGGCTGTGGCAGGACGGCCGGAGCCTGTTTGTCAAGGCCTGGCGGAGCTCGGCGCGGCTGGAGGAGCTGCGCGACGGCGCCCGCGTCGACGCCGCTGTCACGATTGAAGACGATGCCTGGAGCGCGCAGCGCGGCTTCGCACCCTGGTCGGCGGCGATGCGGGATTTCCGCCCGGCGCAGCCCTGATCATCCGCCGGCGATGGCGCCGACAATCAGCAGCGGCTCCTCGCCTTTCAGAACAGAATCTGGCAGAATTGTTTCCAACGGTTCCGCCGAGAGATCGCGCCGGCAGGCGTAGAACCGCACCAGCGGGCGGCGCGCGCCGCTTTGCGGGTTGCGGATGGCGCCGCGCAAGGGCGGCCAGGCGGCTTCCAGCGCGTCGAGCGTGGAGGCGATCGTCACCGGAGGCGCCACCTCCAGCGCCACCTCTTCAGGCGTCTTCGCCAGCAGGCGCAAATGATAGGGAAGCACGACGCGGATCATGGCAGCGTCTGGACTTCCACGGAAAGCACCGGCGGAAGATGGCTGGCGACCGCCGTCCAGTGATCGCCCTCATCGGCAGAGGCGTAAATCTGCCCGCCGGTGGTGCCGAAGTAAATGCCGCAGGGGTCGAGCGAATCCACCGCCATCGCTTCGCGCAGCACGTTCACGTAGCAGTTGCGTTGCGGCAGCCCGTCGGAGAGCGGCTCCCATTCGTTGCCGCCCGAGCGGCTTCTCCAGACGCGGAGCTGCCCGCCGGGCGGGTAATGTTCGGAGTCGCTCTGGATCGGAACCACATACACGGTGTCCGGCTCGTGGGCGTGGATGTCGATCACGAAGCCGAAATCCGAAGGCAGGTTGCCACTCACCTCGCACCAGTGGTCGCCGGCGTCATCACTGCGCATGACATCCCAGTGCTTCTGCATGAACAACACGTCCGGGCGCGCGGGATGCTGCGCGATGCGGTGCACGCAATGTCCGGTCTCCGCATCCGGATCAGGAATGTATTCCGAACGAAGCCCGCGGTTGATCGCCTTCCATGTGGCGAAGCCGTCATCGGTGCGGAACGCGCCCGCCGCGGAGATGGCGATGAACGCGCGACTCTCATTCGAAGGATCAAGCAAGATCGTGTGCAAACACAGCCCGCCCGCGCCCGGCATCCAGCTCGGTCCCGAGCCGTGGTGCCGCAGCCCTGCCAACTCCGACCACGTCTTGCCGCCGTCGGTGGAGCGGAACAGCGCCGCATCCTCCACCCCGGCATACACCGTGTCCGGGTTGGTCGGCGAGGGTTCGAGGTGCCAGACGCGCTTGAACTCCCACGGCCGTTGCGAGCCGTCGTAAAACTGGTGCGTGCCGGCCTCGCCTTCATAAACAAAATCCTTGCTCACGGCCTCCCATGTGGCGCCGCCGTCATCGGAGCGCTGCACCACCTGGCCGAACCAACTGCTCGTTTGCGACGCATACATGCGGTCGGCATTGGCGGGCGAACCCTTCACGTGGTAGATCTCCCAGCCGCCGAACAGCGGGCCGCGGATCTCCCACTGGCGCCGCGCGCCATCGGATGTCAGGATGAACGCTCCCTTGCGCGTTCCCGCCAGTATACGCACACGACTCATCCGGAACCTCCCCTCTGGCCGCTGCCTTGAGGCGCGGCAGATTCTTCAGGTGTACCACACCCCGGGCGCGATTCACAGCAGATTCCGTTTTACACTTGCGAAATACGCGCCTCAGAATAAGGCGCGCCCGCAAGGCTCCGCTCTGATACGGCGCAGGTGCAGGAAATGCGGCACGCTCCATGCCGAATTGGGCTCACCTGTCCAGCCGGAATGAGCGGACGCGCGGGTACTCACTCCAGAGCCACAGGTAGAGGCGATCCACCGGATCAGCCGCACCTGCAGCAGAATGACGCCAGAGCAGCCTCTATTTCCTGTCTTCCTCCGCCGGCAATTGCACAAGAACTGCGTACACGGCGGCGCCGGTCCACAAGACGGCCGAGGACGCAATCACCGCAGCGAAAAACCGGCCGGTGCTTTCCACCAGCAATCCCGTTAAAGCAGGAGCGATGACGCCCCCCAGGTTGGCGAAAGCATTCTGCATTCCCGTCCAGCGGCCGGCGGCAGGGCCGGCCAGCGTCTGCGTAAACGCCCAGCAATTGCTCACGTAAATGCCGATGCCCGTAAAGGCGCAGATGAGCGACA
>Ga0272446_1005936_pt1 | contig 13093 bp, 10 predicted proteins | sample YNPCB0061_FD_194587 | JGI IMG/M metagenome (GOLD analysis project Ga0272446, IMG submission 194587) | Hot spring microbial mat communities from Yellowstone National Park, WY, United States - YNP-CB-006-1 | ecosystem: Environmental > Aquatic > Thermal springs > Hot (42-90C) > Sediment | place... | reverse complement strand
CTGCGTCAACAATGCGCGCACCTGGACGGTGAACGTGAGCCAGAGCGGCGCCTACGTCGCTGAGTTCCTGGTGGGCGGCAACGTGCAAAGCACGACCAACCTGAACCTGGTCGCCAACACGCCAACCACCTTCACCTACAGCGGCGACCCGACGACTCTCAGCGGCGTGCGCGTCACCTTCAACGGGAACGTGGTCGCCAGTGAAAGCGGCCCCTACGAAAGCTGCGCGCCACCGCCGACCGGCACGCTGAGCAGTGTCTGCGTCAACAACGCGCGCACCTGGACGGTGAACGTGAGCCAGAGCGGCGCCTACGTCGCCGAGTTCCTGGTGGGCGGCAACGTGCAAAGCACGACCAATCTGAACCTGGTCGCCAACACGCCAACCACCTTCACCTACAGCGGCGACCCGACGACCCTCAGCGGCGTGCGCGTCACCTTCAACGGGAACGTGGTCGCCAGTGAAAGCGGCCCCTACGAGAGCTGCGCCGAAGCGCCATCTGTGACGTTGACGCCGCGCTGCACCAACGAAGGCTTGCTCTGGCAGGTGACCGCCAGTCGCACCGGCAGCTATCTGGCGCAGGTCGTCAGCAATGGCAACGTGATTGAGCAAACAACGCTCAACCTGACCGCCGGTCAGCCGCAAGATGTGGCCTTCACCGCCAGCTCGTACACGCCGAACGCCGTTCGGATCAGCTTCCAGGGCGTGCAGGTGATTGAGCAGACCGGGCCGGAGCCTTGCGTCGATGGTCTCTCGGCGGCGCTGGCGCCGCGCTGTGAGCGCATCGGCGCCGTGTGGACGGTGCTGGTCAACCGCTCGGGCAACTATGTGGCGCAGTTGATGAGCGGCACGACTGTCATCGAGAGCCGCAACCTGACCCTGACCGATGGGCTGGACGCCGAGTTCCAGTTCGAGAACGATTCGACGGCGCCACGCTATGTGCGCCTGATCTTCCAGGGCGCCGAGTACGTACGGCAAAACGGCCTCAGCGAGACCTGTGTGCCGACCGCGCTGCCGCCTGCCGAGGAGCCGAATCTGCCGCTGCTGGACAAGTTCATCTACCTGCCTGCTGTGGGCAAGTAAGGCATCAAGCGAACGAGAGTAAGGGTGTGCGCCTTGCGCACACCCACAACAAAAAGAGCGACAGGAATCGTGATTCCTGTCGCTCTTCTCTTTCAGCCTGTCGCCATCTTCTCAATGACCTGGGGAACCCACCCGTAAGGGTGCGATATATCGCACCCGCCCCGCAATGCCGAAGGGTGACGACCTCTCCCTCACATCATCGGGTGAGCGCCTACGCCGCTCTGGGGCGCCAGAAACAACGAACATCGTGGCCGACTTCGCCCCTCGCCCCTCGCAACTCCTTTTCAGTCACAGCGCGTTCACGCCGGGCTACGCAGAGAGCTGCGCCGTCATGTACAACTCGCCGCGCACAAAGCCGCGCGCGGCGTAGTAGCCTTGCGTCCCTGTCGCAGCGATCACGCTGAGGCGACGATAGCCAGCGTTACGACTGATCTGGCGGGCGGCGTCGATCAGTTGCGTGCCCAAACCGGCGTGCTGTGGGCGTCCGTTGCTTTCAGCGCCAATGCCCAGCGCCGGGCCGTAGACGTGCACCTCGCGAATCATTGCTGCACCCGCCAACTCTGGCAAGAAGGCGCGGCTGCCGCTCTGGTCATCGTGCGGCAGGCTGAGGCGCAGAAAACCAGCGATCAGCCCTGGCTCCGGGTAACGCTCGTTGGTGACAAAGTGCAAAAAGTGCTCCTGCGTCAGGTCGGTGGCATAGCTGTAGACACGCAGGTCTAGCTGTTCCAGGCTCACCTCACGGCGGCGGATCTCGTGGCAGCGGATGCAGCCGCAGTGCTGCCCTCGCCGCGCCAGCTCGTCCTGCACAATCTGGCGCAAGTTGCTGGCTTTGACGCCCGCCTGGATATGGTGCGCGGGGATGTCGCGGAAAAGACGGTTGATACGGGTGTAAGGCGGGATCATTGGCTTGACGTCCGCCAGCAGCGCCACCAACTCCGCCTCACTGTAAGGCTGATAGTCGCCCGCCAGAAAGCGATCATAGAGTTCGGTCCCGGCGATCAGTGAACACGGGTAGATTTTCAGTTCGTCAGGACGGATCGCCGGGTCGGCAAAGAAGCGAGCGAAGTCCTCCCGATCTTTTGCAGGCGTGGCGCCGTAGAGATTGGGCATCCAATGCAAATGCAGCTTGAAGCCCGCCGTACGCAGCAGCCCCAGCGCTCGTCGCACCGCCGCCACATCATGCCCACGCCGGTTCAGCGCCAGAATCTCGTCGTCCAGGCTCTGCACGCCGATCTGCACCTTTGTGACCCCCAGGCGGCGCAGGTGGATGATCTCCTCCGGCGTGATCCAGTCGGGGCGCGTCTCGATGACCAGGCCGACGTTGCGATGACTCGCAGTGACGTTGCGCGCCTGCGCTTCCGCCAGCGAGGCGGAGGTCGCCAGCGCTGGATCGCCAGCCGCGTTCATGGCATCGAAGCAACGCTGTACGAACCACTCGCGATAATCGCGGCTGTACGCGCTCCACGTGCCGCCCAAGATCAGCAATTCCACCTTGCTGGCGTCGTGGCCGATGCTCTCGAAGGATTGAATGCGCCCCAACGTCTGCCTAAAGGGGTCGAAGCCGTCGCGTTCGGCGCGTTGGCAGCCTGGCTCATCGTAGATGTAGCTCTTGGGCATGCGCCAGTCGTCGGGGCAGAAGATGCACTTGCCAGGGCAGCCAGCCGGCGCCGTCAACACCGTCACCGGCGCCACGCCGCTTTGCGTGCGCATTGGCTTCATGCGGATGCGTTTCTCCAGCAACGGATCTGCCTCCAGGTCGCCCTCGGCCACCAGATAGCGATAACCGGCGATCAGATTGGCTTTGGAATAGAGGCCGGCGCCCTGTTTGGGGTGACGCAGCAGAATGCTCTGCAGGCTGTTGCGTTCGTGCCAATCGCTTTCTGGCGCCATTCGCACTGCCTGGAAGATCGCCATCAACGTGGCGGCGTCGTGCGATGGATCGAAAGCGCGACGCTTTGCCTGCCACGCGGCAGCCTTTTCGAGCACGTCGGCGGGGATTTCTGCTTGCGAGAGTACACGTTTCATCGGCTATCTATCACTTCAATGCGATCACAAGGTTGGAGATTAGAAGATTGCGCGATTGGATTGATTCAGACTCAGGGCGAGGGCTTCACCCACTCTCCACTCTCCAGTCCCCAATCTCCAATCTCTCAATCTCCAGTTCCCTCAATCAACCCCAGTTCGCGCGCAATCGCCAGCTCACTGGGACGCGCCGCGCCTGGCGGCGGGAAAATCCACGCGATCCGCAGCCAGAAGCCCGGCAGCAGACGCGAACGCAACACGCCATCCTGCGCCGGGATCGCGACGAGCTGACCGCTCACGTTGCCATAAAGCGAGACGCTTCGCAGGATCGGGTCAATCAGCCAATATTCCTGCACGCCAAAGCGCCCGTAATTCACCAGCTTCTCCACATAGTCGTACTGGCGGCTGCTGGGGGAGACGATTTCGACAGCCAGGTCGGGCGCACCGTCAAAAAATACTTCACCTGCCTGATCGAGCCGATCCGCAAATACGAATGCCAGATCGGGTTGGTAGACATTTTGTTCGTTAAGCCGATACGCAGCGTTTGGACCGGTCAGTTCACCGAGCTGCCGATGACTGATGTAGACGCCGAAGACGCCAACCAAAAATGTCAAGAGCACTTCGTGCACACGTGAAGCGGGAGACGCCATGACAAAAACCCCTTCGATCAAGTCCGACTTCTGCTCGCTCTGCGGAGACGCGATATAATCTTCGGCGGACATACGCGCCGTCGCGGGCGTGTCGAACAGGGTGTGAATGTGGGCAGCCATTGCAAAACCTCCGTGCATCGAGTCCAACCATTCAGCCATGTCGGATGTGCGCATAGTATACCATACCTTAGCAGGAGCGTCTGCCGCCATGCGCGAGACCGTCCAACAGCAATTGCTCGATCTGAACCGCCGCTTCTACGCCACCGTCGCCGCTGAGTTCGACCGCACACGCCAGGGGCTGCCGGAAGGGATGCTCACCCTGGCGCAGATGCTGCGCAGCCGGCTCTCCGCACCGGGAAACATCCTCGATGTCGGCTGCGGCAATGGACGCTTTGCCCGCGCCCTGGCGCAACAAAGCGTGCGCGGCGCCTATCTCGGTCTCGACGCCGACCAGCGCCTGCTGACTCTGGCGGCTGAACAAAGCGCCAATCTGGCTGGCCTGACCTGTCGCTTTGCTGCCGCCGACCTGGCGCAGCCCGACTGGGTGGCTGTGGCTGCCGCACCCTATGATGCGGTCGTCTGTCTGGCAGTGCTGCATCACTTCCCCGGCTACGCGCTGCGCCGCCGCATTCTGCGCGAGATGGCGAGCCTGCTGACGCCGGACGGGCTGCTGGCGCTCTCGACCTGGCAGTTTCTCGGCGCCCCGCGCTTCGACCAGCGGCTACTGGCGTGGGCGGAGGTCGGGCTGACCGGGGACGACGTCGAGCCAGGCGACGCGTTGCTGCCCTGGAATCAGGGTCCGCGCGCCGTGCGCTACGTCCATTATCTCGACCTGGCGGAGGTTGAGCAACTGGCCGCCGACTGTGCGCTGACCGTGATCGACAACTTCCGCGCCGATGGCAAGGAGGGAAACCTCAACCTGTTCGTGCTTCTGCAACACGCTTGAGGGTGTACTTCAAGTTGGAGGCATCCATCGCAGGTCAGCGCCTCCGGCGGGACAGGGTGCAATGTCATGCCGGAGGCGCTGACCTGCGACATAAGTGATTTCGCCCCCAATATGAAATAGACCCCACGCCTGAGAGCGTGTCGAGTCTGGGCGGCGTTTTCAAGTATAATGAAGCAAAATGTCAACCCATGTATTAGCTGGGAAAATCTTAAAGCAAATCCTGGAGCCTTAATTTTATGTCTACTTTAGTTGATGAACGCACCACTGAACTGATCGAGCAATTTCGGCAACACTTCGACGGCGCACCGACCCACGTCAGCCGTGGCGCAGGTCGCGTCAACCTGATCGGTGAGCACACCGACTACAACGACGGTTTCGTGCTGCCGGTGGCGCTCAAACGCGACGTGCGCTTTGTCTTGCGCCCGCGCGCCGACCGCCAGGTCAAGCTGTTTTCCGTAGAGTTCGGCGAAAGCGGCGCCTTCGATCTGGATGACCTGCGCTACATTCCCGAACAGTTGTGGATCAACTACATCCAGGGCATGGCGCAAAGCCTGGAGCAGGAGGGCATCCGCCTGACGGGCATCGATGCAGTCTTCAGCGGCAACGTGCCGCGCGCCAGTGGCTTGAGCAGTTCCGCCGCGCTGGAGATCGCCAGCGCCCACGCCTTTCTGGCCGCCGCCGGGCAGAGCAGCGCGCTGTCGGGTCCGCGCATCGCACAGTTGGCGCAGCGCGCCGAAAATCACTTCGTCGGCGTCAACTGCGGCATCATGGATCAGTTTATCAGCGAGTTGGGACGCGAGAACCACGCCTTGCTGATCGACTGCCGCTCACTGGAGTACACCCTGGTGCCGATGCCAGAGGACGCGGCGCTGGTGATCGGCAACACGCGCGCCAGCCGGTCGCTGGCGTCGAGCGCGTACAATGAACGCCGCGCCGAATGCGAACAGGGGGTGGCGCTGTTGCAACCTGTATTGCCAGGCATCCGCGCCCTGCGCGACGTGACCAGCGCACAACTGGAGGCGCATCGCGCCTTGTTGCCAGAGAATGTCTTCCGCCGCTGCCGGCATGTCGTGTCGGAAAATGAGCGCGTCCTCCAGACGGTGGCAGCCCTGCAGTCGGGCGATCTCAGTACGGTGGGCAGGTTGATGAATGCCAGCCACGACAGCCTGCGCGACGATTACCTGGTGAGCAGTCCTGCGCTCGACGCAATGGTCGCAGCGATGCGCAGCGTTGAGGGCTGCTACGGCGCCCGTCTCACCGGCGCAGGCTTCGGCGGTTGTGCAGTGGCGTTGGTCAAGCCAGGATGTGAGTCGGCGGTGGCCGACGCCATCTTCGAGCATTACCCCAAAGCGACCAACATCTGGCCGGAGGTCTACATGACAAAGGCGGCGGATGGCGCCGGTGTGGAGTCATTGCATCTGGGGTGAGCGCGCGTTTGACAGCCGCCAGCTTTGACGCAAAGGCGCAAGGATGCCAAGGAACGCAGCGGATTCGGTACAGAGTTTATACTGTGCTTCCGCTGCGAGACTCTGCGACTTAGCGTCTTTGCGTCAAAAACACCCTTCGTCAAACAATCTCTAGCGAAAGCCCAGACCGCGTTCTTTCAAGCTCACGTAGCGGTTGCGCCCAATGACCAGGTGGTCGAGCACATCAATATCGAGCAACCGCCCGGCTTCGACAAGCTGTTCGGTCACGCGCACATCTTCTGGGCTGGGCGTCGGGTCGCCGCTGGGGTGGTTGTGCACCACGATGATCGATGCACAGTTGGCGCGAATCGCCTCGCGAAAGACCTCGCCCACGCGCACGACTGCTGTGTTCAGATTGCCCGCGTAGACATTGATCACTCGAATCACGACGTTTTTGGTGTCGAGCAGCACCGCGCGCAGGTGCTCCTGCTCCAACAGGCTCATCTCCAGCATTAGCAGATTGGCGACATCGGCAGGGCTGCGCACCTGCGGGCGTTCGTGCGGCGCCGTCGCCAGCAGCCGCCGCCCCAGCTCGAGCGCAGCCTTGATCTGCGTTGCTTTGGCCTCACCGATGCCGTGCACCTGACACAACTCGTCATGGCTGGCCTGCGCCAGACCAGCCAGCCCGCCAAATTGGCTCAACAGCCGTTCCGCCATGCGAATGACGTTCTCGCCGCGCCCCCCCATGCGCAGGATGATGGCAAGCAACTCCGCCGTGCTCAGCGCCCCGGCGCCGGCGTAGATCATCCGCTCGCGCGGGCGCAGGTCAACAGGCAGGTCACGAATCATCGGGACGTATTCGGCCACGGGAGCAGTATCCACAAGGAGCCTCCAAACTTCTCAAGGGATGACCATAGAAGATGAATCCACCTGACGTTTTCCTGCCTCAACCCGCAGCCTGGCGATAGGCAGCAGCCACGGTCGCCAGAAAACGTTGTGCGTCTTGCTCGGTCGGGCCGGGCAGCGGCGTCTCCAGCCTGGCAGAGAGCGCACGCGCCAGCCGCAACACGAGCGCTGTGCTGACCTGTCCGCGCAGTCGACGGTCCAGCACCGTACAGACCAACTGATAGTCGTCGCCGGACAGGCGGCGGATGGTCGGGATGGCGAGTGGCGCCTCGGCGTCCGGCGCCGCCGGCAACGCGCCGGGCGTCGGACGCGGCGCCGATCGTGCGATTGTCTCCAGGCGCACCACCTCCGGCTGGCGGATGACCAACGTCCCGGCGGCAAAATCGCCCAGGCGGCGTGCGTTGCGGTTGAAAAACATCACCACAAAGCCCAATGCATAGGCAAAAGGCAGAAAATCCACCAGCCGCACCAGGTTCCGGATGGCAACGTCGAGAAAGCCGGGGCCGCCGCCGTCGAGCCTGACCACGCGCGTGCCCGCCAACCGTTTGCCGGGCGTCTGCCCCTGCCAGCCCAGCTCAAAGACAAAATAGTAGCCCCAAAAGAGGCTGAAATTGATCAACGCGTAGATGGCAATGACCAGCCCCGCAATCCAGCCAGGGTCATTGCTGAGGTCGCTCACAGCCGCGCTCTGGTCGCTAACCGCGTTGAGCGCCACGATGATCAGGACGTTGAGCAAAAAGAGCAGGATGCCGATCGCCACCGTGTCGATCAGCGCGCCGATAAAGCGACTCCCGATCCCCGCCACCTGATAATCGAACGTTACATTTTCTGGCGTGGCAATGGTATACTCATCAGCATCGAGCGGCCGCAACTCAGATGGATTCTCCACAGACGGTTTCCCACGATGAATCTGGAATTTTTTCTACGGCAACGGCGGACAAGCTGGCAGCGCATGGAAACACTGCTGCAGCAGGCTCGCACCGACCCGCGTCGCCTGACTGTTTCGGAGCGCAACGAGCTGGGCTTGCTCTACCGTGCGCTGACCTCGGACCTGGCGCTGGCGCAGCGGGATTTCCCCAATCAGCAGGTGACGCACTATCTGAATCAACTGGTCGGGCGCGCCCACACCCTGATTTACCGGGGCGAGCCGCTGCGGCGGCGACGCCTGGCGCACTTTTACCGGCGCGGGTTTCCGCAATTATACCGCGCTATCCTACCGTATACGATTGCGGCATTTGTCTTGTTTCTGCTACCGGCGTTGGCGGCGTTCTGGGTGGTGGCGATTGATCCGGAGTGGATTTACGTCATCGAGGGGCCAGAGATCGCCGGGCTGGTGGCGGAAGTCGAACGCGGCGAGTTGTGGACCGAGATCGCGCCGGGCGTGCGCTCGGCGGCGGCATCGCTGATCATGACCAACAACATCCAGGTGATGTTTCTCACCTTTGCCGGCGGGCTGACCGCAGGGTTGTTGACGCTGTGGGTGATCGCCAGCAATGGGATGCACCTCGGCGCCATCTTCGGCCTGCTGACGGTGCATCACCTGGCTGCCGGGCTGGCTGAGTTCGTTGTCGCGCACGGCGTCGTCGAGCTGAGCGTCATCTTTTTGGCGGGCGGCTGCGGCCTCTACGTGGGCGATGGGCTGCTACGTCCGGGCCTCTCCAGCCGCAAGGACGTGCTGGTGCAGCGCACCCGCGTCAGCGTCCAGTTGATTCTGGGCAGCGTGCCGTTTCTGGTGGTCGCTGGGCTGATCGAGGGCTTCCTCAGCCCATCGGCTGCGCCCTGGTGGGTGAAAGCCGCAGTAGGTGTGCTGACCGGAGCGGCGCTCTACGCCTACTGGCTGGGCGTAGGCCGCAATCAAGCAGAGGCATGACGCCATGCGCACACGTTTCTACGAACGAACCGCCTATCATCTATCGGATCAACCCGTGCCGAGTTGCTTTATACGGTTGGACGAGCTCTTCGACCAGCGCTTCGCCACCTATGAGGAAGCGCACAACGATCCCTGTGTGGTGATGGCCGAGAGTCTATGCGCACGCATGGCCGACGTCGAGCTGTACGCATTCCTGATCGAAGATGCACGCAAGCGACACACGGTTGACCCCAAAGCGGAGGAGAAGGCTGCCATCCTCACCCGCTCCTTCTGGGTCGGCTACCTGGGCGCAGGACGTGCGCTGCTCGATGTCGGTGCGGCGACGCTGGCGGGCGTCTACGGTCTGTCGCTCACGCCAGCCGCGATCACGTTTGGCAGCGGCGATTTCTGGCAACAATTGGCCGCCAGCCAACCAAACGTCCACCGCCGCTACCATCCTCTCCGCCTCTTCTTCACCGAGTTCCTGCGCTGGTCAGCCGAGAGTGCGCATCGCATCCCGCCGATCCTGGTGATCGAGGCGCAATTTGGCAGGTACGCCCCGCGCGACAACCGCCTGCGCTTCTACGACGAGCCACCCTTCACCCTGGCCGAGATGAGCAACGACACCCTGCACGCCCGCTGGATCGACCCGCTGGCGCTGCACGATCGCTGGAAGCCCCAATTCATGCTTCTCTGCGAGAAGTTAGCCGTAGACCTGGAAAAGGCGTTGGAGCGCCCACGCCGCTAGCAGCCCCGCAAACAGGGAGCGCACGCATGACCCGACCCGATCGCAACGATTTCAGTGAGCAGTTGCAGCGTGTTCCCGATTTCGACAGGCCAGTGCCCATGGGCTTAAGTAGACCAATCGTGCTCGTGTTGCGTGCTGCATGTTCCGTCTCGTTACGCAACACGCCACCATCGGCTTATTTGCGCCCACGTGCACCAGATGCTGCAACCCAGGTGCACCGGGCATCTCCGGTGCGAACATCGAGCCAACCGTGCGTCAGGTCATTGCAATTGCTGGACTTTAGCTCCCCATCGAGAAGCCCCGCGAAAGGCATTTGCGCGTTTTGGCAACAACTTTGACGCGACAGCAGCGTGTGCTACAATGATGTGAGCATCCGTTTCCTTGATGCACAAATTCTCCGACTCAATCTATCGTTCCGAGTGTCATGCCCGGCGGCGGCCCTGGTTCGCCCTGAGGCAATGGCAGAGTGACGCCCGACAAGGAGCACGTCGCGCATGGATAAACATAGCGCCCTGCTGTGGATGGAAAACGTCAGCAAATCCTTTCCCGGCGTGCAGGCGCTGGAAAACGTCAATCTTTATGTGAACTCCGGTGAGGTGCTGGGGCTGATCGGGCAGAACGGCGCCGGCAAGTCAACGCTGATGAAAATTCTCTCCGGCGTCTACACCATCGACAGCGGCGAGCTCTACTTTGGCGGGCAGCCGCTGCGCATCCACAACCCGCACCACGCCCAGGAGATAGGTATTTCCATCATCTATCAGGAGCTCAACCTGATGCCCAATCTGTCGGTGATGGAAAACATCTTTGTCGGGCGCGAGCCTGGCCCGCCGTTCTTCGTCAGCCGCCGTCGGCTGGAGCAGCAGACGCGCGCCATCCTCGACCGCATGCACATGCGGCTGCGCCCAACCGCACTTGTGCGTTCGCTTTCCGTCGCCGAGCAACAGATGGTCGAGATCGCCAAAGCCATCTCGCGCGATGTGCGCGTGCTGATCATGGACGAACCGACCTCAGCGTTAAGCGAGACGGAAGTTGAAACCCTCTTCGAGATCATCGGCGAGTTGAAACGTAGCGGCGTCGCCGTGATCTTCATCTCGCATCGGCTCGAAGAGGTGTTGTACATTTGCGACCGCGTTACGGTGCTGCGCGATGGCAAGAATGCTGGCGATGTGCTGGTCAAAGACGCCACGCGCGACGACCTGATCCGCATGATGGTGGGGCGCTCGCTGGAGCAGTTCTTCCACCGCGACGCCCATCTCGAAGCGGTGGCGGCAGGGGGCGCCGATGTCATCCTGGAAGTGCAAGAGATCGTGCGCATTGGCACGCCGGTGAATCCTGCAGCCGTCGTGCTCGATCATGTGAGCTTCAACCTGCGACGGGGCGAAATCCTGGGGCTGGCAGGGCTGGTCGGCGCCGGTCGCACCGAGCTGGTGCGCACCATCTTTGGCGCGGACCGCCGCAGCGGTGGGCGCATCCTGGTCGATGGCAGGCCGGTCGACATTCGCTCGCCGGTGGACGCCATCCGGCTTGGGATTGGGCTGGTGCCGGAGGATCGCAAGGCGCAGGGGTTGATCCTGGGGTTGGCAGTGCGCGTCAACATGACGCTGGCGCACCTTGATCAGCTCAGCCGCGCCGACTTTGTGCAATTGGGCGCTGAGCGTCGGCTCGTCGAAGAGTACATCCAGCGCTTCGAAATTCGGACGCCCAGCATGGAGCAGCGCGTTGTCAACCTGAGCGGCGGCAACCAACAAAAGGTTGTCATCGCCAAGTGGCTGATGCTCAACCCCAAAATCCTGATCATGGATGAACCGACGCGCGGGATCGATGTCGGCGCCAAGTCGGAAATCTATGAGTTGATGCACCGCCTCGCCACGCAGGGCATCAGCATCATCATGATCTCATCGGAGTTTCCGGAACTCATCGCCATGTGCGACCGCATCGTCTGCCTGGCGGAAGGACGCGTGACCGGCGAAGTGGCGCGCGCCGAGGCGTCGCTCGAAACATTGATGCATTACTGCACCTTGCGCCAGCAGATTGTCATCACGGAAGGAACGGTGTCGTTGTGACTACGCAAAGCACAGCCAGAGCAGCCGCCCCAACGCGCAAAGTCAACTGGTCGGATTACGCCAGCCAGTTTGGCGCACTGGGCGTCTTGATCGTGATCTGCGTCGTGTTCGCCATTATCGAACCGGCGTTTGTCTCGTCGGTGAATCTCTTCAACGTGTTGCGGCAAGTCTCCATCTACGGCCTGCTGGCGCTTGGAATGACCTTTGTCATCCTGACCGGCGGCATCGACCTCTCGATTGGGTCACTGCTGGCACTGGCAGGGCTGGTGGCGGCGGCTGTCTACAAAGGCGGAACCGGGCTGCTCTCGGCAGGCACGGCTGGACAGGCGCAGGGTTTTGGCTTGTGGGCAGCCATCGGTGCAGCAATTGCCGTCGGTGTGATTGGCGGCTTGCTGCAAGGTCTGGGGGTGTCGCGGCTCAAGGTGCCGCCGTTCATCGTCACGCTCGGTGGGCTGACGGCCTTTCGCGGGGGCGCGCTGCTCTTTTCGGGCGGGCAGCCGATCAGCACCTTCACCGACGAATACAAATTTTGGGGACAGGGCATGGTCGGCCCCGTCCCAGTGCCGGTGATCATCTTTCTCAGCTTTGCTGTGGTGGCGTTCATTGTCCTGCGCTACACGCGCTTCGGACGCCGCGTCTACGCCGTGGGCGGCAACCCCGAGGCGGCGCGGCTCTCCGGCTTGAACGTGAAGAACATCACGCTCAGCGTCTACGTGATTACTGGCTTCTTTGCCGGGCTGTCGGGCTTTTTGCTCTCGTCGCGCCTCAACTCGGCGGAGCAGGTGGCGGGCGTCGGCTATGAGCTGACGGTCATTGCCGGCGTGGTGATCGGCGGCACCAGTCTCTTCGGCGGTGAGGGCGGCATCTTTGGCACAGTCGTCGGCATCTTGCTGATCGGCGTGCTCAGCAACGGCCTGACACTGATGAACGTCTCGCCCTACTACCAGCAGATTCTGGTCGGTCTGATCATCGTCTTTGCCGTCTATCTGGATCAGCTGATCAAGCGGCGCAGATGAGAGAAGAGGGGCGAGGGGCGGGTTGCGAGGGGCGAGAGCTTGCAGCGATTGTGTGGTTTGGTTTCAGGGGTTTGTCCATAGCATGGGGGCGACAACGATGTCGCGTTCGTGTTATGTCTCACTATTCAGATTCAACATCAGTACAAGGAGAAAAGACAATGCACAAGGGATTTACGCGAAAGGGCGTGTATCTGGCGTCCAGCCTCCTGATCATTCTGGCGATGGTGCTGTCGGCGTGTGCGCCAGGCGGCGCTCCTGCCACCGGCGAGTCAGCCACGGCGCCGGCAGCCGAGGCCAAAGTCTATCGGATTGCCTTCTCGGTGCCAGCGATGAGCTTCCCGTTCTTCGTGCACATGGAGAAGCAGGTGCGCGACGAGGCGGCGAAGATCGGCAACATCGAGATCAT
>Ga0272446_1005935_pt1 | contig 13093 bp, 12 predicted proteins | sample YNPCB0061_FD_194587 | JGI IMG/M metagenome (GOLD analysis project Ga0272446, IMG submission 194587) | Hot spring microbial mat communities from Yellowstone National Park, WY, United States - YNP-CB-006-1 | ecosystem: Environmental > Aquatic > Thermal springs > Hot (42-90C) > Sediment | place... | reverse complement strand
ATGGACAATCTGGGTTGAAGACGCTGCACCTCGACATCCGCGGCCGTGTCCAGGGCGTCTGGTTCCGCGAATCGATGCGCCGCGAGGCGGAAGCGCTGGGCGTGTCGGGATGGGTGCGCAACGCCGCGGATGGCAGTGTCGAGGCCGTCATCCAGGGCGATGACGCAAGCGTCGCCCGTCTCGTCGACTGGTGTCGGCACGGCCCACCCCTCGCTCGCGTCGACCATGTGGAGGTCAGCGAGACAAGCGGCGAATTCAACGGTTTCGCCAAGCGCTAAGCCCGACGCATCCGGTAGCCCGGCCATTTCATGGGACGCGCGGAATGACGTCGCGCCGATCCGTGAGCCGTTTTCGCACGCAAACCAACCGCCATCCCAGCTGACGCGAGGCGGAGCGGCCGAAGTGAATGCGTTTCTTACGCATCTGCCGGTCGCCGCCCATGTGTCGGCCACCACCCGGAACCGGGCCTTGTCGGCTTGCGGCTTTTGACGGGTATCCGGCTCAAAAAAAAGCCCGGCGGGTTACGCCGGGCAAGTATCCACCAAAGGAGGAGGATTGGAGGAGACAACACCAAGTGCCTTGCGGCCGCTTCGTGTCATAAGCATTCTCTAATATTAGATTTTGCTTGTCAACAACGGCGACACAGATGGGTCAGCAACCGTTGCGCGGCTGCAACACGGCTTGTCAGTAAACAACATTCACGGCGTCAGGCTTCAGCCAGCTTGCCAGCGACTCGATGAGGCGGTCGTCGAGGCGCACGCGCCAGGCATCGCCCAGCCTGACCTCGCAGCGCGCGGCACGGTTGCGGTATTCGATGACCACCGGGCAGCCCCCTTCGGCGACCGTGTAGGGCGCCAGTAACGCCTTCAGCCGCTCGCCGCTGGACTGGCCGTTGCAGGCCAGGCGCAGGCCCTGCGCGAAGCGCGTGCGTGCGCCTGCCAGGTCGTAGATGCGCTCGGCGGTCACCCGCAGCCCGCCCGAATAGTCGTCGCGGTTGACCTTGCCTTCGATGATGAGGAGCGCATCCTCGCGCAACAGGGGCCGGCATTGCTCGAAAAGCTCGTTGAAGATCACCACTTCGACCTGCGCGCTGGCGTCGTCGAGCAACGCGATGACCATCTTGCCGCGGCGGGTCATCTGGGTGCGCAGGGAAACGGCGATGCCGGCGAGCATGACCGGCTCGCGCGCCGGTTCCAGACTGGCCAGGTTCTTTCTGACGAAGGCGGCCACCTCGGCACGGTATGCCGTGAACGGGTGGCCGCTGAAGAAATAGCCGAGTGCGGCCTTTTCCTGCAGCAGCTTTTCCTGCTCGGGCCAGCGCGGCACGTCGACCAGCTCCTCGCCAGCCGCTTCCTGCGGCTCGCCGAACAACCCGGCCTGGCCACCGGCACGGGCCGCACGCTCTGCCGCCTCGAGCGCCCGCCCGACCGATGCCAGGAGGCTGGCGCGATGATCGCACAGGCTGTCGAACGCCCCGCCGCGCACCAAGGCCTCCAGGACGCGGCGGTTGAGGTAGCGCTTGTCGACGCGCCGCACCAGATCGAAAAGGCCGCGATAGGGGCCATGCGCGTCGCGTTCGGCGACGATGGCGCCGATCGCCGCTTCGCCGCTCCCCTTGATTGCACCCAGGCCGTAGCGGATCTGCGTGGGGCTGACCGGTTCGAAGCGATAACCGGACGCATTGATGTCCGGCGGCAGGATTTCCAGCCCGTTCGCGCGGCAGTCTTCGTAGAACACCCGCACCTTGTCGGTATCGGACATTTCCGAGGACAGCGTCGCGGCCATGAATTCTGCCGGGTAATGCGCCTTGAGCCAGGCGGTCTGATAGGCGATCAGCGCGTAGGCCGCGGAATGCGACTTGTTGAAACCGTATTCCGCGAACTTCTCCATGAGGTCGAAGAGGCGTTCGGCGACCCGGGTGTCGACACCGCGCCGCGCCGCCCCGTCGAGAAAGATCGCGCGCTGTTTGGCCATCTCCTCCGGTTTCTTTTTGCCCATGGCGCGGCGCAACAGGTCGGCCGCGCCGAGACTGTATCCGGCGAGAATCTGCGCCACCAGCATCACCTGCTCCTGGTAGACGATGATGCCGTAGGTCGACTTGAGCACCGGTTCGAGATCGGGGTGGAAGTATTCGGGCTTCTGTCTGCCCTGCTTGCGCGCGATGAAATCGTCCACCATGCCGGATCCCAGGGGGCCGGGGCGGTTGAGCGCCATCAGCGCGATGATGTCCTCGAAGCAATCGCCCTTCAGGCGTCGCTCCAGATCCTTGGCGGAACGCGATTCCGACTGGAACACCGCGGTCGTGTTGCCGTCGGCGAAAAGCTTGTAGACCGCGGGATCGTCGAGCGGCAGGTCTTCCAGCCGGAACGTGGCCATTCCCTCGCGACGGCGGACGAAGCGCACCGCCTCGGCCAGGATGGTCAGCGTGCGCAGCCCCAGGAAGTCGAACTTGACCAGCCCGATCGCCTCGACGTCGTCCTTGTCGAACTGCGACACCATCGCGTCCGAACCTTCGGCGCGGTAAAGCGGGCAGAAATCGGTCAGCCTGCCGGGCGCGATCAGCACGCCCCCAGCGTGCATGCCGACGTTGCGCGTGATGCCCTCGAGCCGCTCCGCCAGTGGCATCAACTCGGAAAGCTCTTCCTCGGCGCGCACGCGCTCGTCGATCTGCGGCTCCTTTTCGCGCGCCTCGGCGAGCGTGATGCCGAGCTCGTTGGGGATGAGTTTGACGAACTTGTCGACGAAGTTGTAAGGCAGATCGAGCACCCGGCCGACGTCCCGGATCACCGCCTTGGCGGCCATGGTGCCAAAGGTGGCGATTTGCGATACCGACTCGCTGCCGTAGCGCTCCTTGACGTAATCGATGACGCGATCGCGGCCGTCCTGGCAGAAATCGACGTCGAAGTCGGGCATGGAGACCCGCTCCGGATTGAGGAAGCGCTCGAACAGGAGGTCGTAGCGCAGCGGGTCGAGGTCGGTGATCCCCAGGCAATACGCGACCAGCGAACCCGCGCCCGAACCGCGGCCCGGTCCGACCGGCACGTCGTTGTTCTTGGCCCAGGTGATGAAGTCGGAGACGATGAGGAAGTAGCCGGGAAAACCCATCTGGATGATGGTTCCCAGCTCGAACGCCAGCCGCGCCTGATACTCGGGCATTTTCGCGGCGCGCGTCGCCGCGTCGGGGTAGAGCTTTGCCATGCGCGCCGCCAGCCCGTCCTGGGCGCGCTGGCGGATATAGTCGTCGAGCCCCATGCCGTCAGGCGTCGGGAAATCCGGCAAGCGGCTCTTGCCGAGCTCGAGCGCGAGATTGCAGCGCTTGGCGATTTCCACGCTGTTCTGCAGGGCTTCCGGCAGGTCCGCAAACAGCGTGGCCATTTCCTCCGCGGACTTGAAATACTGCTCCGGCGTATACGCCCGAGGGCGGCGCGGGTCGCCCAGCATCATCCCCTCGGCGATACACACCCGCGCCTCGTGCGCCTTGTAATCGTCCCTGGCGCCGAACTGCACGGGGTGCGTGGCGACGCTCGGCAGCTGGAACTCGGCCCCCACCTCCAGCAGCCCGTCGATCAGGCGCTCGGCATGCGCCTGACCGTAGCGCTGCAATTCGAGGTAGAAGCGCCCGGGAAACGTTTCCGCCCAATGCGCCGCATGGCGACGCGCCTCATCGCGCTTGCCGTCCAGGAGCGCCTGCGCGACATCGCTCCACGCGCCGCCGGAAAGCGCCAAAAGCCCCTCCGAGCCCGCAGCGAGCCACGCGGGATCGATCTCGGCACGGCCGCGAAAGAGGTTCTCCTGATAGGCGCGGGTCAGCAGCTCGCAGAGCCGCCGGTAGCCCTCGCGATGCTGCACGAGGAGCAGCAGACGCGACGGACGGTTGCGGTCGGCCGCATTGCTGATCCACACGTCGCAGCCGAATATCGGCTTGACGCCGGCGCTGCGCGCGGCGCGATGGAACTTGATCCAGCCGAACACGTTGGCCAAATCGGAAATGCCCAGCGCCGGCATACCCGATTCGCGCGCGCGCCGCACCGCCTCGTCGATGCGTACCAGGCCGTCGGCAATCGAATACTCGGTGTGCAGCCTCAGATGGACGAAACGCGGATCGGTCATGTGCGCAAGGCGGAAAAGCGGCCCTCATTTTAACGCCGCGCAACCGCCGCGACGCCGCCGCAAAAACAAAAGGCAGCCGAAGCTGCCTTTGTTCCGCAACGCGCCTGCCGTCAGCTCACGCGACGCTTGAACTCGTGGGTACGCGTATCGATCTCGATCTTGTCGCCGATATCGACGAAGGCCGCGACCGGCAGCTCGAAGCCGGTCGGCTTGATGCGGGCGGGCTTCATCACCTTGCCCGAGGTGTCGCCGCGCACGGCGGGCTCGGTGTATTCGACCTCGCGCACGACGGTGGTCGGCATTTCCACGGAAATCGCCTTGCCCTCGTAGAACACCACTTCGACCGGCATGCCGGCGTCGAGATAGTTCAGCGCGTCACCGAGGTTGTCGGCCTCGATTTCGTACTGGTTGTAATCCGCGTCCATGAACACGTACAGCGGGTCGGCGAAGTACGAGTAGGTGCACTCCTTGCGATCGAGGATCACCGTGTCGAACTTCTCGTCGGCGCGATAGACGCTTTCCGTGACCGAACCGTTGAGGAGATTCTTGAGCTTCATTTTGACGACCGACGCGTTGCGGCCGGATTTGCTGAATTCGGCTTTCAACACCACCATCGGGTCCTTCCCGATCATGACGACGTTGCCAGCGCGCAGTTCCTGTGCGGTTTTCATAGACTTGCCTGCTTCGACTCTAAAGGATTGAAAAAGCCGCCTATTTTAACAATAAACCGTCGTCCCGCGCGAGCCCGGCGTGCGTTTTCACGAAGGCCACGAGATTGGCGGCGAGGTTTCCGGCCTGGGTAAGCCGCCCGCACCACGCTTCGGCATGGCGTTCGAGCTCGGGCAGGAATGTATCGAGCCTATACCAGGCGCGTGCACCGTCAGGCGTCGCCGACGCGCCATTCCAGGTCCGCCACATGCCCGCCAGCGCCTGCGCGGCCGCGTCGGAAAGGCCCCGGCTATACAGGCCGAGCAGCGCTTCGAGCTTGGCATGATGCGCATCGTCCGCCTGCGGATACACGTGCCAGACCAGCGGCCGCGCGGCCCACTGGGCGCGCACGCAGGAGTCTTCGCCCCGCACGAAATTGACATCGCACGCCCACAACAGCCGGTCATACGCGTCCTGGTCCATGAAAGGCAGCAGGCGCAGCGTGAGCCGCCCCCGGCGATACACGGCCGGCGCGTGCAAGTCGGGCGCAGCGAGCCAGGCCGCCACCTGCGCCAGCACCTTGCTTTCCGGAACCAGACAGGTCACGGGGCGCGCCCCCTGCGCCCACGCAGTGAGCAGCGCGGGCAGCGCCGGATTTTCGTAGGCAAAGAGCGAGACGCGCAGCTCGCCCGGAACGCGCGCGGGGACGCCGACCGATGCCCAGAACGGCTCGATGCCGTCGCGTAGAAACGCGGCGCGGCGCGCGATCAGGTCGCGCTCGGCCAAGACGCCGCCGGTACCGGGCTCATAGCCGGGAAAAAAGAAATACTTGGTGAGCGGCAGGCGCGGATGCGGCGAGGGTAGGCCATGATGAGACCGCACCCATGGCTCCGCGCTGAGGTACTCGAGGTTGATCCACACCGGGGAGGGCGTCTGCCGCGCCATCGAGGCGAGATAGGCGGCAGGCAGTTCGCAGCCGAACGCCTCGATCACGACGCCGGCCGGCGCTACGTCGGGAAACGGCGCTCCCCAGCGCCGCACCTCGACGCCGCGGCACACCTGGGCGTCGCGGGCCGGATCGATCTCCGGCCAGATGCGCGCAAAAACCGGCAGATCGTCGACCCAGAGGCGCACCGGGAGCGCGTATTCGGTCGCAAGCTGGCGCGCGAGACGCCACGCGACGCCAATGTCGCCGTAGTTGTCGATGACGTTGCAGAAAATGTCCCAGGTCATGGCGGCATCTTAGCCACACAACAAAAAAGGCTCCAAGCGGAGCCTTTTTGTTGGGGCGACTGCCCTCACTTCTTGGTCGACAGGCAGGATTTCATGAAGGCCTTGCGCGCGTCACCCTTGAGGTCTTTGGCCTTGGCCTCGGCGTTGCAATCCTTCATACGCTGCTGCTGTGCGGTGAGCGGTTTGCCCTCTTTGCTCATCGCGGGCGCGGCTGCGGGCTTTGCTTCGGCGGCGGGCTTGGCTTCGGCGGCGGGCTTTGCCTCGGCTGCGCCGGCGAGGCAGGACTTCATGAAAGTCTTGCGCGCGTCACCCGAGAGATGCTTCTGCATGGCCTGCGTATTGCATTCCTTCATGCGGTTTTGCTGCGCCGTCTCGGCCCACGCACCGGTGGCAGCCGACGTTGCCAGCACCAAAGCGAACAACAGCGTTTTCTTCATGACATGTCCTCGTCGTGTTAAAGGGAAATGTAGTCTAACGTTGGGCGGCGAAAAATTGCAATTTCCGCTTGTAAATATTTCCGCGCAGGAGTAAAAAGCGATCAGTTTGGTTTCAAGAACCCTGCAGTACCGGCATTACCGAGTATCGCGCTTGAATCAGACCGACGGTTTTTCCGTCCAGATAGTCCGCGTTCGCGGTTGTGTTCATTCATACGCCAAGGAGGAGTTGTTGATGGCAACGGGTACAGTCAAGTGGTTTAGCGACGCCAAAGGTTTCGGTTTCATTACGCCGGATGATGGGGGCGAAGACGTCTTCGCGCATTTCTCCGCCATCCAGACGAGCGGCTTCAAGTCGCTGAAGGAAGGCCAGAAGGTTTCGTTCGAAGTCACCCAGGGCCCCAAGGGCAAACAGGCATCCAATATCCAGCCGCAAGGCTGAGCGGCTTCGCCCCGAAGCCCACGTGAAAAACCCCGCGCGAGCGGGGTTTTTTGCATGGGGGCCCGCCAAAAACCGGGGCGGGAGCAACGCTTTCAGGGCACTACATGCGGTCGGCAATCTCGCGCGCGAATGCCGAGCACGACACCTGCGTCGCGCCTTCCATCAGCCGGGCGAAGTCATAGGTGACCCGCTTGGCGGCGATCGCGTTTTCCATGCCTTTGAGGATCAGGTCCGCGGCCTCGATCCAGCCCATGTGACGCAGCATCATCTCCGCCGAGAGGATGAGCGAGCCGGGGTTGACGTAGTCCTTGCCTGCGTATTTCGGCGCGGTCCCGTGCGTGGCCTCGAACATCGCCACGCCGTCGGAGAGATTGGCGCCCGGTGCGATCCCGATTCCGCCCACCTCGGCCGCCAGCGCGTCGGAAATATAGTCGCCGTTCAGGTTCAGCGTGGCGATGACGTCATACTCCTCGGGGCGCAGAAGGATCTGCTGCAGGAAGGCATCGGCGATCACGTCCTTGATCACGATGCCATTGGGCAGCTTCATCCAGGGACCGTCGTCGATGGGCGTCGCGCCGAATTCGCGGGCCGCGAGCGCGTAGCCCCATTTCTTGAAGCCGCCTTCGGTGAACTTCATGATGTTGCCCTTGTGCACCAGCGTCACCGAGCGGCGGCCGTTGTCGATGGCGTACTGGATGGCGCGGCGGATCAGGCGTTCGGACCCCTCGATCGACACCGGCTTGATGCCGATCGCCGAGGTGTCGGGGAAGCGTATCTTGGCAACGCCCATTTCCTCGCGCAGAAAGGCGATGACTTTTTGCGCCTCGGCGGAACCCGCTTCCCATTCGATGCCGGCGTAGATGTCCTCGGTATTTTCACGGAAGATGACCATGTCCACTTTTTCCGGAGCCTTCACGGGACTCGGAACACCGTTGAAATAGCGCACCGGGCGCAGGCACACATACAGGTCGAGCATTTGCCGCAGGGCGACGTTGAGGGAGCGGATACCGCCGGACGTCGGCGTGGTCAGCGGGCCCTTGATCGAAACCACGAAATCCCTGACGGCCTCGACCGTCTCGTCCGGCAGCCACTGATCCGCACCGTAGACCTTCACGGCCTTCTCGCCCGCGAACACTTCCATCCAGGCGATCGCGCGCTTGCCTGCATAGGCCTTGGCGACGGCGGCATCGACGACATGACGCATCGCCGGGGTGATGTCGACACCCGTGCCGTCGCCCTCGATGAACGGAATGATGGGGCGGTCGGGGACGCACAGCGTATGGTCGGCATTGACGGTGATCTTGTCGCCGGCGGGAATCTGAATATGCTGGAATGACATGGAGAGTGGCTCGCGAAACGTTAAAATCGTGGTTTTTGACCGATCGTGGCGCGCCTGATCCTGTTCAACAAACCGTATGGCGTTCTTTCCCAGTTCACGGCCGAGGGCCGTTTCGCGGGCTTGGCTGGACTCGGGTTGCCGGGCGGGGTGTACGTCGCCGGCAGACTGGACGCGGACAGCGAGGGCCTGCTCATTTTAACCGATGACGGCGCGCTCCAGCACCGCATCAGCCACCCCGCGGCAAAATGGCCCAAGACCTACTGGGTACAGGTGGAAGGCACACCCGACGACGCCGCGCTGGAGCCCCTGCGGCGGGGAATGGTGCTCGGGGATTTCACGACGCGCCCCGCGCAGGCGCGCGTCATCGACCCGCCCGATGTCTGGCCCCGCACGCCGCCGATTCGCAGCCGCAAGGCCATTCCCACGACCTGGCTGGAGATCGTCCTGCGCGAGGGCAAGAACCGCCAGATACGGCGCATGACCGCGCAGGCGGGATTCCCGACGCTGCGCCTGATCCGTACCGCGATTGGCGCCTACACGCTCGGGGACCTGGCGCCCGGGCAGTGGAAACAACTGGAAATCGACACATGAGCACAATCTGGAAACCCCACGTCGTCGTCGCCGCCATCGTCGAGCGCGATGGCCGCTTCCTGATGGTCGAGGAAAAGACCGAAGACGGCATTCAGTACAACCAGCCGGCAGGACACCTCGAAGCGCACGAATCGCTCACCGAGGCGGTGATCCGCGAGGCGCTCGAAGAAACCGCGCACCACTTCGAGCCGCAAGCGCTGCTCGGCGTCTACCGCTGGCGCGCGCCGCATCGCGACCGCGTCTACCTGCGCTTTGCCTTCACCGGCCGCGTCACCGGCTTCGACCCCGATCGTGCGCTCGATCGCGGCATCCTGCGCGCGGCGTGGATGACGCCGGAAGAAATCGATGCCGTCCGCGCCCGTCACCGCTCGCCGCTCATCGCGCAGTGCATCGCCGACTATCGGTCGGGACGGCGCTACCCGCTCGATCTGCTGACGCATTACCATGACTAGCCGCATCGTCGTCGGCATGTCGGGTGGTGTCGATTCGTCCGTCGCGGCGTATCGCCTCAAGCGCGAAGGACATGCGCTTCTCGGCGTGTTCATGAAAAACTGGGAAGACAGCGAGGATGAGCACTGCCCGGCGCGGCAGGATTTTCTCGACGTGCTCGCAGTCGCCGACGTCATCGGCCTGGAGGTCGATGCCGTCAACTTCAGCGCCGAGTACCGCGACCGCGTGTTCGCATATTTCCTGGCCGAACTCGAAGCCGGCCGCACGCCGAACCCGGATGTGCTGTGCAACGCCGAAATCAAGTTCAAGGCTTTCCTCGACTTCGCGCTCGCGCAGGGTGCCGATCGGATCGCCACCGGCCATTACGCGCGACTCGCCGTGCGCGACGGCCTGACACTCCTTTGCAAAGCCAGCGACGCCAGCAAGGACCAGAGCTATTTCCTCTACCGGCTGAACCAGGCCCAGCTTGCACGCGCGCTGTTCCCGCTGGGCGAACTCCGCAAGACCGAGGTGCGGCGCATCGCCCGCGACATCGGCCTGCCGAATGCGGCCAAGAAGGATTCCACGGGCATCTGTTTCATCGGCGAGCGCCCCTTCCGCGCTTTCCTCGAACGCTACCTGCCCAAACAGCCCGGCCCCATGCGGACGCCCGACGGCGAAACCGTCGGCGAGCACCAGGGGCTGATGTACTACACCCTCGGCCAACGCCAGGGGCTGGGCATCGGCGGACAGAAATCCGGCAGCGGCGCGCCCTGGTTCGTCGCCGCCAAGGACATGGCGAGCAACACGCTGATCGTCGTCCAGGGCCACGATCATCCGCTGCTGCTGCGCCAGACGCTGACGGCGCGGCAATTGAGCTGGACGAGTGGCAGCGCACCGGACCCGCAGCGCGGCTACACCGCCAAGACGCGCTACCGCCAGGCCGACGTACCCTGCCGCATCGTCGACCTGGCGGACGATGCCCTGACGCTGCATTTCGATGCGCCGCAGTGGGCCGTCACGCCGGGACAGTCCGTCGTCCTGTACGACGGCGACGTGTGCCTGGGCGGCGGCATCATCACGTAAGGCCAGTACAATCGGTCCTTTCCCGAGTCACACGTAGCCATGCCCGACGACACCGCCAACCCCTCGAACTTCATCCGCCAGATCATCGAGAGCGACCTTGCGAGCGGCAAATTCGCCGGCCGCCGCTGGGCCGGCAGGCCCGGCCCCGCAGCGCTCCAGGCCGCGGGCGCGCCCGACCCGGCAAGAATCCGCACGCGCTTTCCGCCCGAACCGAACGGCTACCTGCATTTCGGCCACGCCAAGTCGATCTTTCTCAACTTCGGTTTGGCGCGGGACTATGGCGGCGTCTGCCACATGCGCTTCGACGACACCAATCCGGAAAAGGAAGAGCAGGAATACGTCGACGCCATTCTCGACGCGGTGCGCTGGCTCGGTTTCGACTGGGGCGAGCACCTCTACTACGCTTCCGATTATTTCGCCTGGATGATCGAATGCGCCGAGTCGCTGATCCGCTCGGGCGACGCCTATGTCGATTCGCAAACCGCGGAAGAAATCCGCGCGCTGCGCGGCACGCTCACCGAACCGGGCGTCAACAGCCCGTATCGCGACCGGAGCATCGAGGAAAACCTCGACCTCTTCCGCCGTATGCAGGCCGGCGAATTCGCCGACGGCGCGCACGTGCTGCGCGCCAAGATCGACATGGCCTCGGGCAATCTCAATCTGCGCGACCCGGTCATCTACCGTATCCGCCATGCCGCCCACCACCGGGCCGGCAACCGCTGGTGCGTGTATCCGCTGTATACCTTCGCGCACCCCATCGAGGACGCGCTCGAAAACATCACGCACTCGATCTGCACCCTCGAGTTCGAGGCCCAGCGGCCCTTCTACGACTGGCTGCTGGAACGGCTCGCCGACAACGGCATGTTCGTCCGGCCGCTGCCGCAACAGATCGAGTTTGCGCGCCTCAACCTGACCTACGTGGTCCTCTCCAAGCGCCGCCTGATCCAGCTCGTCGACGAACACCATGTCTCCGGATGGGACGATCCGCGCCTGCCCACGCTCGCCGGCGCGCGCCGGCGCGGATACGCGCCCGCCGGTTTCCGGCTGTTCACCGATCGCATCGGCGTATCCAAGACCGACGGCTGGATCGACTACAGCGTGTTCGAGGACTGCCAGCGCGAAGTCCTCAACGACATCGCGCCGCGCCGCGTCGCCGTGCTCGACCCCGTGAAGCTCGTCATCGACAACTACCCCGCGGAACGCAGCGAAGCGTGCTTCGCGCCCAACCATCCGCAAAAACCGGAGCTGGGCACGCGCGCGATGCCGTTTGCACGCGAGCTGTGGATCGAGCGTGAGGACTTCAGCGAGACGCCCCCCAAAGGCTATTTCCGCCTCTACCCGGGCAACCGCGTGCGGCTGCGCTACGGCTACGTGGTCGAATGCACCGGCTGCGACAAGGATGCTTCCGGCCGGGTCGTCGCCGTGCACTGCAACTACCTTCCCGAGACCAAGTCGGGCACGCCGGGCGCCGACGCAGTCAAGGTCAAGGGCAACATCCATTGGGTTTCCGCAGCGCATGCCTGCCAGGCCGAGGTGCGCCTTTACGACCGGCTGTTCAAATCACCGCAGCCGGGCGCAGCCAGCGGCGACTTTCTCGACGACCTCAACCCGGATTCCATGCGTGTCATCCAGGCAATGCTCGAACCGGCCCTGCGCGACGCCGCCGCCGAGGCCGTCTACCAGTTCGAGCGCCACGGCTACTTCGTCGCCGACCGCATCGATTCGCGCCCCGGCGCCCCGGTGTTCAACCGCACCGTCACACTCAAGGATTCCTGGGCCAGGCGGTAGCGCACGCGCCGCCGGGGATCGCCCGGCGCGCAGCATCAAGTCATGCTGCCGATGGTCCGCGCGAGGACGGGTTTCGGTAAACCGACGATTCATTCGCCCCGCAGCGGATTGACATGCACCAGCCCGGCAAACCGTTTGAAGTCGTTGTCGGCCGAATACAGCGAAGCGCCCTGCTCGATGGCAAGCGCCGCCAGATGAGCATCTGTCGTCAAATTGCCCCCTGTCCCGCTCTGCTTGACGAGCTGCTGAAAAATGCGCCAATGCGCAGGACCTGGAACAACAGGCTTGACCACAGGTATGGCAAGCCATTCATCGACATAGGCTGCGGCCGCCTCAATGTCCAGAGGACGCTCGAACACGCGTGGGCTGGTGCTTATCCGCAAAAAGGCCAGGATCACCACCCAGGCCAGGGCCACGGGCGCCCTGCCGGACAAGGCGCGCTCCCACCATTCGCGCGCGACCTCATGTTGCGGTAGATCACGATTGACGGCATACAACAACAGGTTGGCATCCACCAAGATCATTTGCGCATTTCCAGCTTGCTGGCAAGAGCATCGTCTTCCATCTGGTTGGCCAACACCAGCGCCTTGTCGATGTCGATGCCGACGCGCGGCCTGCCCATCGAGGCGGCTTTCAGCCGATAGGTGGCAGGCGGGGGCGGCTGGTCCATGGCGCTCAGCCCCAGTCTTAGCGCTTGATTGACCACCTCCTTGAAAGACTGACGGCTCTGGCGCGCGCGCTCTTGCAGGCTCTTGGCGAGTTGATCATCCAGGGTCAGCGTGGTTCGCATCATGATGCTCCATAAACTATCATCATGATGCATGATTGCGCCCAATTGAACTCCTGTCAAGCCAGGCCTGTTGCTGCCTTAGGTTGCCAAACGCGCCCGCCAACCTTCACGTTCGCGAACTGGCCGTGCCGATCTTCCGGCTGGAGACGTGGCTTGAGTGGGCGCTGGCCGGCAGGAGGTCGTCGAGATGAGCCAGACGGCCA
>Ga0272446_1005934_pt1 | contig 13095 bp, 6 predicted proteins | sample YNPCB0061_FD_194587 | JGI IMG/M metagenome (GOLD analysis project Ga0272446, IMG submission 194587) | Hot spring microbial mat communities from Yellowstone National Park, WY, United States - YNP-CB-006-1 | ecosystem: Environmental > Aquatic > Thermal springs > Hot (42-90C) > Sediment | place... | reverse complement strand
TTGGTCTTCTTCTCTTCCAGTTCTTCGATCTGCGCCTCGTACTTTTTGAGCAATTCCTGAACGCGCTCTTTGCCGGCGTCGCGTTCGTCCTCGGTCATTTCTTTGTTCTTCTCGGCTGCCTCGAAATGCTTGTTGCCGTCGCGACGGATGTTGCGGCAGGCGACCTTGGCAGCCTCGGCCGACTTTTTCACCACGGTCACCAACTTCTTGCGCTGGTCGCCGGACATCGGCGGGACGTTGAGGCGGATCAACTTGCCGTCGTTGTTGGGGGCCATTCCCAGGTCGCTGGAGCGGATGGCTTTTTCGATATCCTTCAGCACGCTAGGATCGAAGGGCTTGATGACGATCGACTGAGGATCCGGCGTACTGATCTGCGCCAGTTGCTTGAGCGGAGTCATCGATCCGTAATACTCGATGCGTAGGCTGTCCACCAACGCAGGAGTGGCTCGGCCCGTTCGCAGCCCGCGCAACTCGTTGCGAAACACTTCAACGGCCTTTTCTAGCCGCTCTTCGGTGTCCATCAGGATTTCATCGGTTGTCATAGACCACGCACCTCGCTTGAGAAAAGGAGTCCGGAGGGCCGTTCTCAAAAAGATTCCTTGACTAGCGTTCCCAGAGCTTGTCCGGCGACGGCACGTTCGATGTTGCCTTCTTGGCGGAAGTTGAAGACGAGAATGGGCACTCGCCCCTCGCTGCACGACTGGATCGCCTGTTGATCCATGACGCGTAGCTTGTCGCGCAGCACGCGTTCGTAGGTGAGTTTGTCGTAGAGAACCGCGTGTGGGTTGCTTTCTGGATCGTCGCTGAAAACGCCATCGACGCGGGTTGCCTTGAGCAGAATCTCGGCGTTCAACTCTCTGGCCCGCAAGGCAGCGGCTGAGTCGGTCGTCACAAACGGATTGCCGGTGCCGCCCGCTAGAATGACGACTCGGCCTTTTTCCAGATGCCGCAAGGCACGCCGCTGGATGTACGGCTCGGCGACCGGAGAAATGGGGATGGCCGACATCAATCGCGTCTCGATGGACAGGCTTTCGAGAGCTTGTTGCAACGCCATGCCGTTCAACACGGTGGCCAACATGCCCATGTAGTGAGCGGTGGCCTCGGGAATCACCTCGCCCCCCGCCGAGAATTGCGCGCCGCGCAGGATGTTGCCTCCGCCGACGACAACCGCCATTTCGACTTTGTTCACTGCGATGCGCTTGATCTGCCGGGCAATCGTGAGCGTCTCGTCGATGCTGATGCCGCTGCTCTTGCCAGCATGGCCGAAGGCTTCGCCCGACAGCTTCAACAGGACACGTTTATAGACGGGCTTGAATGAATCGAGTTCGGCCATGATCGATCCTGGTTGTAGGTCAGTGACGAAAGCATCGAACGAATTGTAGTGCTATGGCCTAGTGACGGCGAGATGGGCTGTTCACACGCTGAGAACTCGCCCGCGTGCCGTGATGTCCCAGATGTCGGTGAGCCGCCCCTTCTCGATGAGGTAGGCTTGCTGGTGCATGGACACCGTGGGGCAGACGTGGGTAGGGATGGCCAGCACTTCGTCACCGGGTTGCAGGCGGTCGGCCTGGGCCGTCTCAATGACTAGATGTTCCTCGTTCTGCGCCACCGCCCGAGCATCCGGCAAGTCGAGCAGCACGAATCGCTGGCCGGCGGGAGGATCGCTGGCGATGGCTTTATAGCCCAGATCGAAGGTCACTCGCCCCTGTGCCGGCTTGCTGATGACGCGTGTCAGCACCAAAGCGGCCGGCACGAAACCGGACAGATCAGCAAACTTGCTGCCGTAGCCGTTATCGTGCAACACCAGAGTGCCCGGCGAGCATTCCAGTCCGGGCAACTGAAGTCCGGCATAGATGGGGAAGGTCGGCGTGCCGCCACAGATCAAACGCGGCACTGGTAGGCCCCTGGCCAGCAATGCCTCTCGTAACTGACAGGCCGCCTCAAAGCAGGCCATCGCCGCGGCTCGCCGCTCGGCAGTGTCGATCTGGTGATTGTGCCCGTCGTAGGCGTGCAAGCCATCCGGTCGCAACCCGGGCAGTCGGCTGATTTGTTCGTACAGAGCGATGGCCGACTGCCCCGGTGCGATGCCCGTTCGGTGCTGGCCGACATCGACATCCAGAACCACGTCCAGGTGCAGCCCTTCTCGGCTCAGGAGGGCGGACAGGTTCTCCGCAACCAGGGGATGATCGACCAGCACGCTGAAGCGGGTAGCGGGATAGCTGCGCAGCAGTTTGACCAGTCGCTTGAGGTTGGGGCCAACCAGAGAGTAAGCAATCAGCACATCGCGACAGCCCACGCGAGCCGCCATCTCGGCTTCCGCGAGAGTGGCGCACTTGCAGCGATGGATGCCCGCTTCCAGGCACATTTGCATGACCTGGGCCGTCTTGTGCGTCTTGACGTGCAGCCGAAGCTTTTCGGGAGTGCCGGCCATCTCCACTAGCCGCGCGATGTTTTGGCGGATGAGATCCTTGAAGAAGAGCAACGCAGGACTGTAGATGTCCGAGGTGTCCGCGATGGTGTACGGTGCAGCAAACATAGGTCGTCTCAAGAGGTTAGTGTCGAGCGGCGTGGTGTCCGTCTGCCGAATGCAAGCGTAGGCAAGCAGCTATTCGTGTACTATACCAAGCAATAGCTCCCCCGGCTGTTTTTCCTGGAGGCTCTGCGATGATGCGCATCGTCTTGCTGTTGTTGTTGACCACTGTCTCGCTCGTGCCGGCCGCTGCGCCGCCGTTACGTTCGCCCACCGGCCACGGCGACCGCTTGCGCGACAGCTATTTCCTTCAGCAAGCGATCCAGTTGGGGGCCGAGGCTCTGGCCGATGTCCGTACGCGGGCCGACTGGGAGCGCAAAGCTCCCGAACTGCGTCGGCAGTTCCTCGACATGATGGGCCTTTGGCCGCTACCCCCTCGCACTCCCCTCAACGCTACCGTCGTCGGCACGCTCGACGCTCCGACCTTCACTGTAGAACGCCTGCATTTCCAGTCCCGCCCTGGGCTGTACGTCACCGGCAATCTCTACGTTCCTAAGAAGCGAACCGGCCCCTGCCCGGCTGTGCTGTACGTCTGCGGCCATGCCCCTGTCGTGGTCGGCGGTGTACCGCACGGCAACAAGGTCGCCTATCAACATCACGCCATCTGGTTCGCTGAAAACGGCTACGTCTGTCTGGTCATCGACACCCTGCAACTGGGCGAACTGCCGGGCCTACATCACGGTTTGTATCGCTTCGGCATGTGGTGGTGGCCCGCGCTGGGCTACACGCCCGCAGGGGTCGAGCTGTGGAACGCCATCCGCGCTCTGGATTACTTGCAGTCGCGTCCAGAGGTGGATGGCAAGCGACTGGGAGTCACCGGCCGATCCGGTGGCGGAGCCACCTCGTGGTGGCTCGGTGCCGCTGACGAACGCGTCTCGTGCATCATTCCCGTCGCGGGAATTGCCGACCTACGCGCTCACGTCAGCGAGGGCTATCCGGGCCGGCTCGCCGATGGAGTCGTCGCCGGCCATTGCGATTGCATGTATCTGGTCAACACCTACCGCTGGGACTACACGCTCGTCATGGCTCTGTGCGCCCCACGCCCTCTGATGCTCGGCAACACCGACAACGACGACATCTTTCCGGTGCCCGGCTATCGCCGCATGACCGACAAGATCCAGCGACTGTACACGCTGCTCGGTGTTCCTGAACGCTTCACGATTCTGGAAACGGCCGGCCCTCACAAGGATCTACCGCCGTTGCGACTGGGTGCCTTCCGCTGGATGAACCGCTGGCTTCGCAACGATACCAGCGAGGTCGTCGATCCCGACCGACCGCGTTTCAAGCCGGAACAGTTACGCGTGTTCGACCGTCCGCCAGCCGACTCGCTCAACGACATCATTCACGAGCGGTTTTGTACGCCGGCCCGCCTCGAACTGCCGACCTCTGCTGAGGTGGCCAAGGGCTGGTGGGCCGAGAAGTCCGTGCAATTGCGTCGGCAGTTGCTGGATCGCTGCTTCCGCGGTTGGCCTGCCAATCCTCCCGCTTTGCAACCACGCCGTGCGGGAGAGTTGACCCGTCATGGCCTTCGCGTCCGCGCCGTGGATTTCACCAGCGAACAGGGCTGGCCACTCCGCCTGTGGTTGGTGCAAGCGGAAAAAGCCAGCCGTCCTGCCGAGGTTCTCGTCGCGGTGTGCGATGAGAAGGAATGGCAAACTTGGCTGGCCGATCTCGGCCCGGACTTTGCCGATCTGTTACACGAAGGCGGCAACCCACCACCGTACCCTTATCCCGACTGGCAGCCCGCACGCCTGGCTCAGCACCGCGCGGCGCTGACCGCTTACAACTGGGCCTTCGCCATCGTCACACCGCGCGGCGTTGGACGAACTCGCTGGTCGGAGTTGAGTCGGTTCGACGGTCGGCCAGTCGGACATCAGATCCGTCGCCGTTTCTACTTGCTCGGGCAGACTCTCGAAGGACAGCAAATCTGGGATATTCGCCGAGCCGTGCAGGTGCTGGCTGCTGAGACTCCCGATGTGCCGTTGACTCTCCAGGCTAGTGGTATCAGTGCCGCTCTGGCTCTGTACGCCTCGCTCTTCGAGGAAGCGGTCACTGCACTGGAATTGCGTGACCTACCCACCAGCCATCGCCAGGGGCCGTCTTTGCTCAACGTCCTGAAGGTGCTGGATCTGCCGCAAACTGTGGCCCTGGCTCTGCCCCGGCGGATCACTCTGCGAGTCAACGACAAGCAAGCCCAGGCGTGGAACTGGCCGGTTCAACTCCAAAAGTTGCTCGGCAGCGATCGATTGCGGATCGTTCCCTGATCTGGGAGTACGGCGGGTGAATCCGTTTCGTCTGTTGTTTCGCCTGTTGTTGGGGCAACGCCTGCCACGAACGCAGGGCACCCTCCGAGTCGAGGGGGTGCATGGCCGGATTCGCCTGCATCGCGATGCCCACGGGGTGGCCATGATCGAACTCGACGACTGGCGCGACCACGATTTCGCTCTGGGCTTCTGCCACGGACAGGATCGCACGTTTCAACTCGAAATCCTCCTGCGGCTGGCTCGCGGCCAGTTGGCGCAACTAGTTGGGCCAGCGGCTTTGCCAATCGATCGCCTGTCGCGACGCATCGGTTTCAGCCGCACAGCTGCCCAGCAATGGCCGAACCTGTCCGTTAGCGTGCAGCAGGCGTTGCAGCACTATGCCGCCGGCATCCAGGCCGGCATCACCCTGGGTCAGCCGTCTCGCCCCCACGAATTCGCCCTGCTCGGCTGTCCTCCCTCGACCTGGACACCGCTGGACACCCTGGCCGTCACTAAACTCCTGTCGTTCAACCTGGCCTCCAACTGGGATGCCGAACTGGTTCGGCTCAAGGTCTTGACCGAGGACGGCCCCGAAGCTCTGCGGGCACTCGATGCGACCTATCCCGACTGGCACCCCGTGCCCGCCATGCCAGGCGTGTCAGCCGGCCAGATAGTGGATGCTCTGGCTGCCGAACTTGCCGTCCTCGCTGACGTGCTGCGTCCCGGGGCTGCGTCGAACAACTGGGCACTGTCCGGCAAGCGGACGGCTAGCGGTCGGCCGCTGCTGGCCTGCGATCCGCACCTGGATGCCAGTCTGCCTTCGCCGTGGTATCTGGTCGGCCTCACTGGACAAGGCCGAACCCTGGCCGGTGCCAGCTTTGTCGGCGGGCCGCTCGTGCTGATCGGCCACAATGGATACGCCGCCTGGGGAGTGACGGCCGGTCTTGTGGACAATACCGATCTGTTCCTGGAAGAAATCGGCCCCGATGGGCGAAGCATCCGCCAAGGCGATGCCTTCGTTCCCTGCGAGGTCGTTGAGGAGATCATTGCCGTCAAGGGAGCCAAGCCGCACACCGAGTTGGTACTGCTCACTCCGCGTGGGCCGATCGTCAGCCCGGCTCTGGCCGACACGCCTCAGGCTCTGTCGCTGCGGGCTACCTGGCTCGATCCGCTGCCGATTCGCGGCTTTTTCGAGTTGGCAGAGGTGCGCTCCTTCGAGCAGTTTCGTCAGGCCTTCGCCGACTGGCCGGTCGCCAGCCTCAATCTCGTCTATGCCGACACCAGCGACACCATCGGCTGGCAACTGGTCGGACGCACCCCTGTACGCCGCACAGGCTCGGGCCGACTGCCACTGCCTGGTTGGCTTGCCCAGACGGGCTGGCTGCCCGAGGCGGTTTCCTTCGAGGCCATGCCGCACGTCCAAGATCCCGAATGCGGTTGGGTCGCCACGGCCAACACGTCGCCGGTCACGAATGATCGCTGGCTCGACCTCCCCGGCGACTACATGGACGGCTATCGACTCGCAACCATCCAGCGCAGGCTCGAAGCGCGAACGGACTGGGATGTGGCGGCGACGCAGAGACTGCAAATGGATCAGACCGCGTTGGCCTGGGAGGAGGTACGGCCGCACGTTCTCCAGGCTCCGGTCGTTGGGCCGGCCGTTCAGGCGGTGGCACAGCTGCGCGACTGGGATGGGCGGTTGGACATCGATTCGCGTGCAGCGGCGGTGTACGAATTGTTTTTGGCGGAGATGGTCTGTCGGGTGGCTCGGGCGAAGGCTCCGCGAAGCTATCGCTGGGTGGTGGGTGCGGGGTTGAGTCCGCTCAAGCCCTACAACTTCGGCTGCTTCCGACGTACCGGCCATCTGGTCGCCTTGTTGCGTCGGCAACCCGACGGCTGGTTCGCGCGAACCTGGCCGGAGGAAATCGCCGATGCTCTAGCCACGGTATGGGCGAAACTGTCCAGGCCAGAGACGAAAGATCGCGGCTGGGGGCAGTTGCGTCCTCTGTGGCTGCGACATCCGCTATCGCGATCGCCGGGCTGGCTGGGCTGGGTTCTGGGACGCATCTTCAACCTCGGCCCCATCCCCTGCGGTGGGGATTGCGATGTCATCAATCAGGCCGCCGCTCTGCCGCTCGAACCTCTGCACAGCAGCGACAACATCGCCTCGCTCCGCGCCGTCATCGATGTCGGCGCATGGCACAACAGCCGATTCGTCCTGCCGGCTGGGCAGTCCGGCAATCCGCTATCTCCGCACTACGAGGATCTCTTGCCGCTGTGGAGAAGCGGCCAGGGAGTGCCCATCGCCTGTTCTCCACAGGACATGCAAGCAGCAGCACGAACGACCCTCACGTTGCTGCCTGGAGAATGATCCACCTTGGCTCAAGAACGAACCAGCGCGGTTGGCTGTTGCTTTTGCTGCTTGCGAGCCTGCATCTCGTCGCGGAAAGCGCGGCGCATCTTGCGAGCAATGACCCACTCAGCGAACCAGGGCAGGAACTTGCTGACGAAGACGAGCAACTTGCCCTGGAAGGTGAGGGTGACCTCGCGACGACCAGCCGCCAGCGCCTTCAGGGTCAGTACGGCGACCTGCTGAGGAGTCATGCCGCGGAGATGATCCATCTGGATCTTGGCCTTCTGCTCGAGCATGTTCTTGGAGAAGTTGGTCTGCGTCAGGCCAGGATTGACGAGCAGCACGTCGATACCTTCGCTGGCCAGTTCGGCGCGAAGAGCCTCGCTGAAGCCCTGGACGGCGAACTTGCTAGCGGAATACTCGCTGCGAGCCGGGATGCCGCGTCGGGCTGCGATCGACGAGATGTTGAGGATGGCCGGTGTCTTGCCCTGGCGGAGCAAGGGCAACAGAGCGCGAGTGGTTTCGGTGGTGCCGAACAGGTTGACCTCGAAGATCCGCCGCAACCGTTCGGGAGACACATCGGCAAAGTGTCCGGTGGCACCGATGCCGGCGTTGTTGATGAGAACGTCCAGCCCGCCCAGTTGCGACTGGGCAGCAGCGGCCATCTTTTCGCGGTCGGACGCACTGGTCACATCGGCCACGACGATTTCGATGGGATGCTTGCGTTCAGCCGCCTCACGGGCCAGTTCGTCCAGCAGGTCGCGCGACCGAGCCGCCGCCAACACCTTGGCCCCTTGGGCGGCGGCCTCTAGGGCCAGTGCCCGACCAATGCCCTGAGAGGCACCCGTGATGAGAATCCGCAACCCCTTGATGTTTCGCTGCATGATCGCCTCGCTTCGCTCCGGGGAACCGTCTGTTCCTTATTGTGGTCGCAGACCGTTCGCCTGAGCAAGATGGGCGGCCAGGAAAAGTTCCGGCAAGTGGGCAGAAGTTGCTAGTGCTGCGGAAAATGACGCGGACTCGGACAGGCAATCGCCTGGTCGCCAGCAAAAATGACACGAATGTGAGGACGTTGTGAAAAGAAGGTGGTGAACCGATCCGCGACTGACTACACTAAATCGAGCGGTGGCGGACAGCGCGAATAGAGGTGCGGAGCGGGTTACGGTTCGCGCGTCGAGACGGTTTATCTGAGAAGGCGACAACGTGCCAGAATTGCGGGAATGTCGGGCCACTGCACTGCCGGTGGAGGATACGCATGTCGAGCGGGCGGATGGCAAGGAAACCGAGTCGAGCTGAGCAATCGTTGCGATGGCGGTTGGCCAGCTTGCGACGACGGCTCGTGCTAGTGGCCGGGCTGCGCGGCTTGGGCTGGGTGTTTTGCTGCGTGCTGGGCACCTTGCTCATCGTCGGCTTGCTCGACTATCGCTTGCACCTGCCAAGTCTGGTTCGAGCGACGGCTCTGACCGGATTGCTTCTAGGCGCGGGGCTGCTGCTGTATCGGCATTTGCTTCGGCCGTTGGCCCAGCCGCGCGACGATTTGTCGCTCGCCTTGCGCGTTGAGGAACGCTTTCCGCTGCTCAATGACGCTTTGGCCAGCACCGTTCAGTTTCTCGCACAGGGGGAAGAGCCGCGCGGCGACTCTGAAAGCATGCGCCGCGAGGCGATCCGACGCACCTTGCAACGCATCGAACACATCGACTTCGGTCGCGTCGTCGATTCCAGAGGGTTACGATCGGCCACGCTCAGTGCGGCCCTGGTTATTGCAGTGGTGCTGTTGGTCGCCGTCCTCTTTCCCACGCTGGCTCTGACCGCCGCCGCCCGACTGGCCAATCCCTTTGCTCAGATCGACTGGCCCAAGAAGACCCAACTCGAACTCGACCCGATTGTCCAGCGGATCGGCAAGAATCGCGAATATCGGTTGCGCGGTCGAGTGCGAGGCGTGATTCCGCCGGAGGTCAGCGTCGAGATTCTACACGAAGGCTTTGCCGCGCAGCGCAAGACCTTTGCCGTGCATCCCGACGAACACACCTTCCAGTTGCATCTGAAGCCCGAGGAGATCCAGCGGAACTTCGCGTTCCGCATTCACGCCAACGATACGACTACACCGCTGTTCTCGGTGCAGGTCTTGCCCTTGCCCGCCCTGACTTCTCTGGATGGCAAGCCCTCGCCGCAGATTCGCATCGACGTGCCGCCTTACACCGATTTGCCCACGCCGCAAGTCCAAGCGCCGGGCAACGGTAACCTCGAAGTTCTCGCCGGCTCTGTGGTGACCCTGCGTGCCGCCGTGGATCGGCCCATTCGTCGCGCCTGGATCGAGTTCCAGCCCGATTTGCCCAGCACCACGCTCGCGGCGAAACTGGCTGCCCTGGTCAGCGACCAGCCGTTGGCAGCGATCGCGCTGACAGAACTTTCTCGCGCCCTCTGGGATCGCATACCGGCACAGATCGACGGCGACCAGAAAACGCTCACAGTGATCTTTCAACCCGCTATCAACGGTTCCTACACGTTGCACTTCGAGGACGAGAACGAACTGAGCAACAGCCGAACCTACGAACTGCGTTTGCGACTAGATCCAGCCCCCACTGTGCGCTTGGAACGCCCCGCGCCGTCGCTGGACGTACTCAACGTGTTGCCGACAGCCTCGCTGCCGGTGGTGGTGCAGTTCGAGGACGAATTGGCCGTGCGCTCGGCCTGGCTGGAATACCGAACTCGGCCCGAGGAACTGCCGCGTCGAGTGCCGATCTTCGATGCGTCTGTTGGTCTAGCCCGTGAGTGGGGGCCACTGCTCGGCCTGGCACCCATCGCTGCTCCGGTGCCGCGCCTACGCTTGCCGCGCGTCGAGTTCACGCGTCGGCTGGCCATTGCCTCGCTGAAGCACGCCGACGGTTCGTCGCTGGCCGAAGGCGACACGGTGACTCTGACAGCCTGTGCCGACGATTTCGACGATGTCTCGGTGGGCAAGGAACCAGGTCGCAGCCATGAAGTGAGCATTCGCATCGTGGGACGCGACACGCTGGAAGTCGAACTCAACCGCGAGCAGGCTCGCATCCAGAACGAACTGGTGCAGCTACGCGACAAGCAACGCGATGCTCTAGGCAAGATCAAGGACATCGAAGCTCGACTGCGACGCGGTGGTCAGATGGTGCCCAATCGGCAGATCGCCGAGGCCGAACAGGCCGCTCAACGCGACCGAACCGAGGCCAGTCGGCAAGAAGTCATCGCCGAGCGAGCGACCAATGCTGCCGAGAAGGAACAAGCTCAGCAGAAGGCCGCCGAGTTGCGAGCGCGAGCGGAAAAGCACCAAGCCCTTGCTGCGGATCTGAAACGGCAAGCCAGCCAGTTGGCCGAGGCCGAGCAACTGCAACAACAGATCCGCGAGCGGCTGGGCAACGAGGAACAGGGACTACGCGCCGAGATCGCTCGACTACGCGACACGCTGCGACAAAACAACCTGCAAAACTCCAACTCCATGCAACGCATGACTCGTGTGGCTCAGGAACTAGAGCAACTGGCACAACGTGAACTGGAGCAGATCGAGCCGCAACTGGCCAACGCCCGCAAACTCGCGGAACTAGAAGACGAAAAGACCCGCCAGCAACGTCAGGCTGACTTGCAACAGCAAGCCGCCACCGCCCAGAAAGAGGCCGAGCGCGAGCGAATGCGTGGCGACAAACTCGATCAGCAGGCAGCCGAACTGCAAAAGGAAGCGGCTAAAGCCGAGGGAGCCGAGGCGGCTCGCAAGGCTGACCAGGCCAAGCGTCTGCAAAAGCAGGCCGGCGAGGCCAGGCAGCGTGCTAGCGAACGGCAGGCCGAAGCCGAACGGCTGACACAGCAGGCCAACACCAATAGCGATCCAGCTCAGGCTCGTCAGGCTCTCAACCAAGCTCGGTTGGGGCAAGAGGAAGTTGAGCGACGCTTGCAATCGCTGTTGCAGGATCTCGAACCCTGGAGCAGCACTCTGGAGGTCACCAACGAGGCCGGCCGACTGGCCCAGGAACAGAAGGATCTCATGGCCCAACTCGAACAGTTGCAAAACAAGGGACTGGCCGGCAAACGTCCCGAAGAATTGGCCGAGTTGGAGAAAAACGAGCTGGATAATCTGCAAGATGCCCAGCGACGCTTGCAGGATCGCGCCGAGCAACTGCTCAAGCAAATGCGCCGCGTTGCTGAGGCGCGAAAGGAGCAAGATCCCGAGACGGCTCGCGATCTCAATCAGGCCGCCGACCAGGCCGAGCAGTCCGGGTTGTCCGGCCAGATGCGCGAGGCTCAGGAACGCATCGGTAGCAACAAGCTCAACGAGGCCCAACAGAAACAGCGCGAATCTCTCGCCGAACTGGAGAAAATCCAGAACAATCTCAACAACAGCCGCGAAGCTCGCCTCGATCGCATGGCCCGCAAGTTCCGACAGGCCGAAGAACTGGCCGAACGATTGCTCGACGAGCAGGAAAAACTACAACGCAAGATCCGCGAAGCGGGCAACATTAACGATCCCCAGAAGCAACAGGAAGAACTGGAGCGATTGGCTCGCCGACAACGCGAACTGCAACAGCAGGCCGAGCAACTCGGTCAGCAGATGGCTCGACTGGGCAACCAGCGCGGCAAACAGGCCATGCAGGAAGCCGCTGAGCAAATGCAGGAGGCCGTCCGGCAACTCTCTCGCGGCCAACGCGACGACAACAAACAGGAAGATGCCCTCGACCGTCTGGACGAGGCTCGCCGTGAGATGCAACAGGCGCGTCAGCGTGCCGAGGAAGAACTGGCTCGCGAACAACTCGTCCGCGTCGGCGACATCATCCGTCGCCTTCGTGACCGCCATCTGGAACACAGCAACGAAGCCCAACGCATCGCCCGCGATGCCCAGCAGCGCGGCAACTGGAGCCGACAACTTCTGGCCAGCCTGTCCCGACTTTCCGAAAATCAAAAGGGATTGGCCACGGAAACCGCTGAAGTGGCCCGCAAGGAATTGTCGGCCGCTCCGATCTTTGCCCGACTCGTCGAGCGATCCGCTCGGGCGATGGATCGAGCCGGCGACCGATTACGGAGTCTCATCACCATGCCGCCGCCCGTCCAGATGCTTCCCGATGCCGAGGCACGCGAACATCAGGCCGAGGCCTTACGTCGGCTCGATCAACTGCTCGGTGCCCTCAAAGAATCGCTGGAGGAGCCCCGGCCGTTGAGTCGGCAGGGCGAGACAGGCGAGACTGGTGAGGAGGGTCGCAGCGGCCCGATGGGTGATGACAGCCTGCCCCCCTTGGCCCAGCTCAAGTTGTTGCGCTCCTTGCAACAGGAAGTCAACGAACGCACAGCGGCGTTCCGCCAGAAGTATCCCAATCTGGAAGCCCTGGATCAAGCCGGCAAAACCGAGTTGCAGGATCTGCAACGTGAGCAAAAAGAAGTTGCCGATCTGCTCGAACGACTCATCCGCCCGAATGAGGAACCGGAACCGGATCTGGACAAGGAAGGAGACGGTCAATGATTCGACGAACCCTGGCTTTGCTGCTCGCAGCCACCTTCCTGCTCAGCGGCCTCTTGTCGGCCGATGATCCCCCTGCGGACAAGGCCGACAAGAGCGACGGCTCGCTGCGGCTGAAGCGAAAGAAACGGCCCGATGCCCCTCCGCCGCCTGTGGAAAAAGAGAAACCGATCGAGAAGGAGCCTTCTCCACCCGCCAAGGAGAAGGAAAAGGACAAACCGCGCGACGAAGAACCTCTGATCCCCGAGGACGGCCCACCGCCGGCCGCTGATCCCGACGAAGACGAATTGGAGGTGCTAGAGCGCATCGGTCGCAACATGCGTGCTGTCGAGGACAGATTGAACAACCGTGAACTGGGCGACTCGACCGCCCAGCAACAGCGTGACATCCTCCGCGATCTGGATTCGCTGATTCGCAAGAGCGAGCAGGGCGGAGGTGGTGGCCAGCAACAGCAGCAACAGAATCAGCAGCAACAGGATCAGCAGCAGGATCAGCA
>Ga0272446_1005933_pt1 | contig 13095 bp, 14 predicted proteins | sample YNPCB0061_FD_194587 | JGI IMG/M metagenome (GOLD analysis project Ga0272446, IMG submission 194587) | Hot spring microbial mat communities from Yellowstone National Park, WY, United States - YNP-CB-006-1 | ecosystem: Environmental > Aquatic > Thermal springs > Hot (42-90C) > Sediment | place... | reverse complement strand
TCGGCCGATACCTACGTGATGGCTGGTCTAGAACCGACGGGTCCTGTTCCCGACCTGCGCAAGCTTTCGCGTGGAGAACTTGCCGGGGCTCTGCGGGAGCTTCGCTCGTCGCTAAGTTCGGTTTTGAGCTACAGCTTCTTTCAGACCAAGTTCATGCGGGTCGATTTCAGCCGCGGCCGGATGACAGGCACGCTTCCGGTTCTGATGGTTTTCCTCGCCCGCTCCGGCAAGACGATCTATGACGTCTCACTTTTCGACCTGACAAGCGACGGCTCCATTCACCCGGCCGAAGAAAAAATTGCAAACGCAACGGCGCGAGGTGCCAAAATTGTTTTCGGAGACAACGTGGGTAAGCGGAAAACGCTCTATTACTTCAGCACCGACGTTTCCGAAGGCGGTATCAAGAACAGCGGTTTTCTGACCTTCTGCGACAAGCTTGGTTCAGGCGACAGCTTCATCAAGAGCGCATCCTATCTGATGCACTCAGACAACTTCACCACGATCCGCGCATTTCTGTTGAGCCACAGCGTGTCGCTGCTGCAGGATGATTCCGGGATTCCCGTCCGCTTTTTCGCTCAGGGTTGGCAGTTGCGGCCTTTCGGCCGATACGTCGGCCCGATCGGGCTTTTTGCTGGCCACTATCAATCGAAACTTGCCGAAATCTTCGGCAAGGGCAAGGCGACACCCATCGACTTCGGGCTCGGATACCGATGGAAGCCGATGGAGTCGAACATCCTGCTTGCCGTCAAGGACAGCTCTGCAACGGCTTTTGAAGTGATGCCAGCAGTTGCCAAGACCCAGCCGAGTGCAAGGACACGCATCGTCGATGCAAGCGACGATGTTCCGAAAAAGGAACCGCGTGCCTCCCGCAAACGGAAGCAACAGGCGGTGAGCAATCCCTATCCGAAGATGTTTGGATATTCGCCTTAGAGTTCCATTGATTTGGCGAGGTCAGGACTGTGCGGCGCCCGCAATCGTCATGAAGTCATCGAGCGCTGCGGCCTCATGCGGAAACACGTCAATCTGGATCATCGGCATCGGGGCGCTCGTTGCCACGGCGGCAACGTGATGGCTTCCCACATCGAGTTCCATAACTGCGAGCGTTGGTGGGGGCACCATCCGGCCGGAGTTCTCATGACGCCCAACAACGCCTGCTTCCGTCAGCAGCTTCCCGATTCCGGTTCCCATGGCTTTGGCGGCCGCCTCAAGCTGGACCCAGGCTCTGAGCACGTCCCTATCGCTATTGGGGTCTAAGTATCCGCGCGTGAGGCCATTCGCGGCGAAAATGAGCCGCTCTCGGCGATCACCGGTGAGGGACAAGCTTCTCAGCTCCTCAAGATCGACACCAACTGGAGCGTTTTTTGAAACCGCAATCAGGGCGGCGTTTCCGCTATGTGAGACGTTAAAATAAGGGAATCCATTGCCGAGCACAGGGCGGCCAGTTCGTTCAATGATGAAATCGCGCCTCCTGATCGCCGGCCCCACCTCGCGCTCAAGAATAATCCGCGTTGCGATGCGCGCCCATCGCCAGCGGCAGCACCCTGCCGGATCGTGAGTGAGCGCTTCAATGCGGGTGCTGTCGGCTGCCGAAAGCCGCGGAACCGCACGCTCCACCGCATCGAGAAGGGGGCCTGAGGCCACGAGATCGACGAAAATGATGGCAAGACCGTTTTGACGGAATTGCACAGATCCCGCTGTGTTTTTGCTCACGGCCGTTCCGCGCGCGCCTTCTTCGCCTCGGCGGATAACCCTGCCTGATGGATCGGCTGGCCCAGCAAAATGGCGCGGGCAATGCCAAGTTCGCGGATGGCGGCGAAGATCTGATCTTTCGTCGCGAGGAGCTGCTTTTCGCGCTCCTTCTGCTGCGGCTGGTTTTCGGTGATGGCTTCGGGCAGCGATTGGGGTGCTGCCCCTTCACTTGCTGCAACACGCACTGTCGGCTTGCGTCCACGTTTGCGGCCGCCGGCTTGAGGTGCGGTGGGCTGCGGTGGAGCAGCCCTCTTGGCAGCCGCTTTCACCTGTTCGACGCCATGTTCGCGCAGGATCTTCTGGACCCCCCTGATGGTGTAGCCCTCGGCGTGCAGTAGCGCACGAATGCCGCGCAGGAGCTCCAAGTCCTCCGGGCGATAGTAGCGGCGGCCGCCGCCGCGCTTCATCGGCCGAATTTGTGGAAAGCGCCCCTCCCAGAAGCGCAGCACATGCTTCGGGATCCCGAGTTCGTCGGCAACCTCTCCGATCGTGCGAAATGCCTCCGCCGACTTATTCATCGCACCCTGGTCCCCTTGTGTCTTGTCTTGCCGCTTCGGGGCGCGCTCACCCTTGGCCGATGCTCAGCGCTTGGCATGACCCTTGTTGATGCGGTCCTTCATGATGTTGGAGGGCCTGAAAACCAGCACGCGTCGCGGTGTAATCGGAACTTCCTCGCCCGTCTTCGGATTGCGTCCGATGCGCTGGCCTTTCTGACGGATGCCGAACGAGCCGAAAGAGGAAAGCTTGACGGCATCGCCGCCCGCCAAGCTCCCAGAAATCTCCTCGAGAACGCGCTCGACGAGGTCCTGACTTTCGTTACGCGGTAACCCAACCTTCTCTACGACGGCTTCTGCAAGATCCGCCCGCGTCAATGTCTTGCCAACCATCTTGTTCCTCCAAACCGCACGTCCTTTTTCATTGATGGTAGCGTCAGAACGTCGCGGGGTCAACGCAAAGTACTGAACAACCATCTGAAATGTCACGATATTCTTATTTATAATCTTATTTGCGGCGCAGTAACATGCAAGTGTCCGGTGGCTCACCACCGCGCCAGCACCGCGCCCCAGGTAAAGCCGCCGCCCATTGCTTCCATCAAGATCAGGCTCCCTTCCTTGACCCGGTGGGCTTCGAATGCCTCATTGAGAGCGAGCGGGATCGAGGCTGCCGACGTGTTGCCGTGCTTGTGCAACGTCATAATAATCTTCTCTGGCACTACATTGAGCTTCTTTGCGATACCATCAAGGATACGCTTGTTGGCCTGGTGCGGAATGTAGAGATCGATCTCATCGGGTGCGTAGCCTGTCTCGACCAGCGTTTCTTCGATGACGCCGGAAATCTTCTGTATCGCGTGACGGAACACCTCGCGGCCATTCATACGCAGGTGTCCGACCGTCTTCGTCGATCCGGGGCCGCCGTCGACGTAGAGCATATCTTCATACCGCCCATCCGAACGCAGTCGCGTCGCGATGATGCCGCGGTCCTCGCGCGTTCCGTGCTGCGGCTGAGCTTCGAGAACGACGGCGCCGGCCCCATCGCCGAACAGCACGCACGTCGATCGGTCGGACCAGTCGAGAATGCGTGAGAACGTTTCGGCGCCGATGACCAGCGCGCGTTTTGATTGGCCTGTCCTCAAGAAATTATCAGCAATCGTCAGACCATAGATGAACCCCGAGCAAACGGCCTGCACATCAAATGCCGCGCCCTTCGTGACGCCGAGCATCGCCTGGATTCGGACTGCCGTTGCGGGAAATGTTCGATCGGGCGTCGCGGTTGCGCAGATGATGAGGTCGATATCGACGGGATCAATGGCTGCACGAACGAGGGCCTGCTTCGCGGCTGCGGCTCCAAGGTCGGACGTTAGTTCTGATTCATCGGCGATGTGTCTCGAGATGATGCCGGTGCGCTCCCGAATCCAGGCATCACTTGTGTCGACGATTTTGGACAAGTCGTCATTGGTAACGACGCGCTTCGGCAAGTGCGCGCCGACACCGCGGATGACAGACCGGAGAACTGCGACCACGCCTATACCTTTCCGAGGGCGCTGCCGGCCGTGCTCTGAGGCGAGATGGCGCCCGCACCAGCCGCCGAAAGCCGATGATGGAAACCGTCGATATCGGCCGTGAGGCGCGCGATCAGACCGGAGTCGGCCATCTCGTAAGCAAGATCGATGGCGCTCGCAAATCCAAAGGCGTCGGTGCCACCGTGGCTCTTCACCGCAATGCCGTTAAGGCCCAAGAATGTGCCGCCGTTGACCCGACGGGGATCCATCTTTTCTTTCAGGACGCGGAAACCGCCGCGGGCCAGAAATGCACCAAATTTGCTCATGGGCGAACTCGTCATTGCAGCTTTGAGATAGGTCCCGATCTGGCGGGCCGTCCCTTCGGCGGTCTTGAGCGCGATGTTCCCGGCGAAGCCTTCGACCACCACAACGTCGACCGCGCCCTGCCCGATCTGGTCACCCTCGACAAAGCCCTTGTATTCGAGAGGGAGGGAGTCGGCGGACTTCAGAAGCACATGTGCCGCCTTTACATCCTCATTGCCCTTCACCTCCTCGGTCCCGACATTGAGGAGGCCAACCGAGGGCCGCTCGATATGGAACACCGCCCGCGCCATCGCGGCCCCCATCAGCGAATAGTCGGCAAGCTGCGCGGCCGTCGCGCCGATGTTGGCGCCGACGTCGAGGACGATGCACTCGGACTTGACTGTCGGCCAAAGCGCCGCGATCGCAGGGCGTTCAATGCCGGTAATCGGCCTCAGCACGAGTTTGGCGATGGCCATTAGCGCTCCGGTATTGCCCGCCGAAACGGCGGCGTCGGCTTCGCCCGACTTTACCGCCTCAAGAGGCAGCCACATGCTCGACCCCTTGCCGCGACGCAGCGCCTGGCTGGGCTTTTCGTCCATGGCAACGATCAAGTCGGTATGGACAACGCGCGACCTTGCCGCCAGCGCCGGATGCGCCTTGAGCACCGCATCGATCTCTGTGCGCCGGCCAAAGAAGACAAAACTCAACGCCGGTTGACGCTCGAGAGAAAGCGCGGCTCCGGCGACCACGACCTCAGGTCCATGGTCACCGCCCATTGCGTCGAGCGCGATCGTCTTTGGGCTCGCCATGCCTGCCGATTGCCCTCAATTACCCGCAGTCGGCGCAACCGCGCGCCGGACTTCAATCACGGGAGTCGCGGGCCCCCGCTGGCCCGGAGTTTGTCGAGACCATAGCCATCTGGATTGCCTGAACAAGGCGGAATCGCGCCTCATGCACGGTTGCCGCAGTGGCATTCAGCCTTTCTCCCTAAGCTTGGCCAACACCGCGAAAGGATTAGATCTTTCTGGCTCTGCCGCGTGCGGATCCTGCCATTTGAACTCGGCTCCGGGGCGGCGCGGGTAAGGGTCGAGAGCGGCCGAAAGCGTTTCAAAGACAATTCGTCCAACCGGAATGTCTCCGTGCTCCAGCACTTCGACGTCGGGGCCTTCGAGCACACTTTCTTCCTCGGTGCTATCCCGGGCTTCGAGGACGGGCACGAACTCCACGTCGAAAGGAGCTTCAACCCTCGAACTTACGGATTCGAGCGTAATGATGCAGGCTTGCTCGACATCACCTCGCAGACTACCGGTCAGCCGATAACAATTTCCGGCCAAAGCCACGATTCGATAGCGGGCAGACAGGTGGGCGAGGCCCAGGAGGCCGAGCTCAGCCGCGATCGCGTTGCGCTCGCCTTCGACGGCTTCGCGTTCGCGCTCGAGACCGCCGGCAGGTATGTCAACGGACTTGTGCGTCCAGTCCAGATGGTTCGTCACGATACTTTTGTTCCACTCTCTCCAATAAGACGGGTCAGCGCTCCGCGTGCAAGAAGCGCCTCAAAGGGCTCGGCTTTCAATGCCTCGGTCATTGCATACGTATATCCCGCCAGTGCGTCCGCCGCCCCGCTCCCGCTGCCTCCGAAAAGGTAGCTGTCCACGCATGTTGCAAGCCCCAGCGGGCCGTCCGCCGTAAGCCCCCGGCGATAGGCCGCGGCGCGCTCATAGAAGGCGGCGGCGGCACGCTTAACCTTTTTTGGCACGGTGAGGTCTCCGACGCCCATCTCGCGCATGCAGTCGTCCATATCGCTGACGAAGGCCTCGATCGTCCGCCGTATCAGGTCAGCATCCGCTGGCGGGCGTGCCCTCAGACCCTCGAGAGCCAGGAACAAGTGCAGAGCAACCAGTTCAAAACGTCCCTCGGGTGTGTCCGGAACGCCCAACTCCTCGTAAAAGAAGGGCTGCCGTGCTGCGGTCACGACGCTGCCATAAAGCTTTTCTGCTGTGCGGTTTCGTTCGGCACGCCGCTTTATCCATTGCAACATGCTTTCAACAGGTCCTTGAGGCAGGCGTCTGACGAATGGAAATGTCTGGGGATCACGCTGGGCGGCCACGGGGGCTCGCTGTTGCCCGCTCTTGGGGCACAATCTAAACACACAGTCTCAAAAGAATGAAATGATTCTCGCAGCATGAAGGTTTGGATGCGACAGCATGGACGGATGGTGCGATGGGCGGCGACACTCACCCGCTCGCTTGCCGTCGTGTCGCTCATTGTCTTGCCGGGATGCGGGCAGACCGTCACCCGGCATGGGCAGTATTTCAGACCCACCGATCTTCAGGCAATCCAGCCCGGCATGAGCCAGGATCAAGTGCGCGGTACGCTTGGTACGCCAGCAACGACGGCGGTGGTCGGCGATGGCCGCGCCTATTATTACATTTCGAGCACAGATACCCAGGCGTCCTTCTTCCTACCGACCGAACAGGACCGCCAGGTCGTTGCCGTCTATTTCAACCAGGGCGGAACGGTCGACAGCGTCGCCAATTACGGCCTCAAAGACGGAAAGGTCTTCGACTTCATCAGCCGCAAGACACCGGCGCCCGGCGGCAAGGATGAAGGCATCATCAAGTCGCTTTTCCGCAACCTCGGCAAGCAGCAGCTCTTCGGTGGGCAAGGCTCGGGCTGAGCCGCTGTTGGCGTAAGCGATCCGATGCCGGCGGGCTTTCGAATTATAATGGAGACAAACCCATTGGGCGGAAGGCGGGACCGCCTGCCAAAAGTTCGCGACATGCTCGGGTGTCGACACGCCAAAAAGAAAGGCCCCAAAACTGGGGCCTTTCGTCTTCTTTGACTTACCTGCTCTTGGACCTACCAGTGTGCCAGGACGGCAAGCAGCAGCAGGGCCACGATGTTCGTGATCTTGATCGCCGGATTTACGGCGGGGCCAGCGGTGTCCTTATAGGGGTCGCCAACGGTGTCGCCGGTCACGGAGGCCTTATGGGCCTCCGAACCCTTGACATGCTTGACCCCATCCTTGTCTACAAAGCCGTCCTCGAAGCTCTTCTTGGCGTTGTCCCAGGCGCCGCCGCCAGAGGTCATCGAGATCGCAACGAAGATGCCGGTGACGATAACGCCCAGGAGCATTGCGCCGACCGCAGAGAACGCCGGGCCCTTGCCGGCAATGGCGTTGACGACGATGAACAGCACGATCGGCGAGAGGACCGGCAGAAGCGACGGCGCGATCATTTCCTTGATCGCCGCCCGCGTCAGCAAATCGACCGCGGCCGCGTAGTCCGGTTTCTCGGTCCCCTTCATGATGCCGGGCTTGGCCTTGAACTGACGCCGCACCTCGAGAACGATGGCGCCACCCGCGCGGCCCACCGCCGTCATCGCGAGGCCGCCGAACAGGAAGGGGATCAGGCCGCCAAGGAACAGTCCCGCAACGACGTAGGGGTTCTCGAGGCCGAAGTTCACCTGAACGTCCTTGAAGAACTGATAGCTTGTCGCGCCGGATGCATTGGCTTCAGCGATGAAGTGCTGCAGATCGTAGTTGTAGGCGGCAAAAAGGACGAGCGCGCCAAGACCGGCCGATCCGATCGCGTATCCCTTGGTCACCGCCTTCGTCGTATTGCCGACCGCGTCGAGTGCATCCGTCGAGCGACGTACCTCTTTCGGCAGACCCGCCATCTCGGCAATGCCGCCGGCATTGTCGGTCACGGGGCCGAAGGCATCGAGCGCTACGATCATGCCAGCGAGACCGAGCATCGTCGTCGTCGCGATTGCGGTGCCAAAGAGGCCGCCGAGCATATACGTGGTGATGATGCTCGCAACGATCGCGATCGTCGGAAGAGCACAGGCTTCAAGCGAGACGGCAAGCCCCTGGATTACGTTCGTGCCGTGGCCGGTGACGGAGGCTTGACTGATCGACCTCACCGGACGGTAACCGATACCCGTGTAATATTCGGTGATCCAGACGATGAGCCCCGTCAGCACCAGACCGACGATGCCACATAGGAACAAGTTCCAGCCCGAGATCGTCTGGCCCGCAGCCGTGCCGACGTCGCCGAAGCCGCCAAGTACGAATTGGGTCGCCGCGTAAACGCCAACGATCGAAAGCAGCCCCGAGGCGATGACGCCGCGGTAGAGAGCGCCCATGATCGAGCCGTTGGTTCCGAGTTTGACGAAATATGTGCCGATGATCGAGGTGACGATGCAGGACGCGCCGATTGCCAGCGGATAGAGCATCAGCGAGGGAAGATTGGGCTGGCCTGCAAAAAAGATCGCCGCCAGAACCATCGTCGCGACGACCGTAACTGCATAGGTCTCGAATAGGTCTGCCGCCATGCCGGCGCAGTCGCCGACGTTGTCGCCGACGTTGTCGGCAATCGTCGCCGGATTACGCGGATCATCCTCGGGGATGCCAGCCTCGACCTTGCCAACGAGGTCGCCGCCGACGTCCGCGCCTTTGGTGAAGATGCCGCCGCCGAGACGCGCGAAGATCGAAATCAGCGATGCGCCGAAGCCCAGGGAGACGAGCGCATCGACGACGTCGCGGCTGCCGGGTTCCTTGCCAAGGGCGCCAGTCAGAACGGCGTAGTAGACGGAGACGCCGAGGAGCGCCAATCCGGCCACCAGGAGACCGGTGATCGCGCCGGCTTTGAAGGAGATGTCGAGCCCCTTGGCGAGGGAAACCGTCGCGGCCTGCGCGGTCCGGACGTTGGCACGCACCGACACGTTCATGCCGATGAAGCCGGCGAGCCCCGAGAGGACGGCGCCGATCAGAAAGCCGATGGCCTGCAGAGATCCGAGCAGCGCCCACGCCAGCACGAAAATGACGGCACCGACGATTGCGATCGTGCGGTACTGCCGGTTGAGGTAGGCCTGCGCACCCTCGCGGATCGCAGCGGCGATTTCCTGCATCCTGGCAGTGCCCTGATCGGCGCTGAGCACGAACTTGGATGTGAAATATGCATAGAGGATCGACAACGCCCCGCAGGCGATAATCCCCCAAAGTAGATTGCTCATGGAGTTGTCCCTTTTGGCCCGCTTTTCTTATTTGGCGCCTGGCGGTTCGACCGTATGCAACAGCGAACGATGGAACACGCCCTGCCCCCCAGATGACTTGCCGGCTGAGAGTCGCGGCGGACCATGCCAAAAGTGCCTCAGCGTTGCAACACGGGGCAGGCCGCCTCAAGCGCCAAAAAAGGGCGGTTCAGGCGAAAGTACACCTGGACCGCCCACAGTTTTGACCCCAGGGGACGTAAGCTCCGAGCTTTCTCCGCCTACCAACGGCGGTGATGGCGGTGATGGCGCCAATGGTGGTGACGCCAATGGCGATGGCGCCAGCGAGGGCCGTAATAATAGTACGGCCGATAATAATAGTCGTCGTAGTAGTAATACCGGTAACGCGGGTAGTAGCCCCAATAATAGGGCCAGCCAAAGCCAAAATAGATACCCGGTCCCCCCCAGTGGTGATGCCGCCGCCAGCGGTGTCGCGCCTCGGTCACGAGACCTGGCCTCTTGTCAATCTGAACGGCGGTCAGGCCGGTTGCTGGGTTGGCCGACGCGGGAATTGTTCCCGCAAACATGAGTCCGATCAGTACGGACAAAGACATAAAGAGTTTACGCATGGGACACTCCAAATTCGCATCCGTCCTTCGGACGCTTCACTCCGACATGCGACGCCAGCCTCAATCATTTTTGGCCTGAAATCCTGCTCAGGGCTTCCAGACGTGCTGCGCGTTTTGGACGCTTTCCACCGCTCTAAAAGTAGAGACCCCGCGTTATGAACGGCGGATGAATGGCACCGCATCCCGACATATCTTGTATGTCAAATCGTTGGCCCTTGCCATGGCTGCTGCCCGAAAGCGCGCCTATTCGGTCTCGACCGATACCGATTGGCATCGCGGAGCGCTTGACGACCCCAAACCCCTATGGCTCTGGGCGCCAACGTCTCCCGCGGTCTCTAGGCCTTGAGCGCGGAGCGCTGCGGCATCGGTTCGAACACGGCAATTTCGGTACGACGATCGAGCCGGTTCCATCAGCGGATTTCGGCCAGCCAAAGTCGGAACGACGCAGAAACCGGCAAAAAGGGCCGAGTTCTTCGCGCGGCCCTTCGACAGATCGCATTGTTAGGATGGTTCAACGACGGCAGGGCCGTGCGCTGACGTCGCATCCCCAGGGACCTCCGAGGCCGGCACGCGAGCAAGAAATGCTCTTGCTGCCCGATATCTGCCAGCCTCTCCAGGCACTGCCATACTCGAAATCGACGAAGTCGCCCCACGACTTAATCGCAATCATCTGGGCCGCCTTCTTCGTCGGCTGCCCCGAACTCGAGCCGTAATGGAAATGGTCAGTGAAACAAATTACGCCGCGCTCACGCCGCTGCTCGTGAATATCGGCGACCTCTTGGGCCATGACCGGTGCTGCGATCAATAACAAGCCGGCAGTCACGAGCGTCCGCCCAACGCATCCGTAGATCGTCATTGCTGAAATCCTCGAAGTACCTGCGGGCCGAAGCCCCCTCGGATACTTCGCAGATTCAGCCGGCCGCTCGATAGATTTGTCGACCCTTCGGATAAAGAATTTCCGCGACAGCGGCAAACGGGGCACAGATTTCCTGCTCGAGTTCGCGTCTTCCGGTTTGCCCTCCGCGGCGCCGAACTACTTGACGGCCACGACCGAGATTTCGACCAGCATTCGCGGATCGATGACCTTGGCCTCGACGCAGGCCCGAGCCGGTGCGTCGCGGCCACCGAGCCAAGCGCTCCAGGCCTTGTTCATGCCGTCGCGGTGACGAATGTCGTTGAGCCAGACTGTGGCCTGAACGACCTTCGACTTGTCGGTCCCGGCGAGGGCGAGAAGGCGGTCGATCTCGGCCAAAACCTCGGCGGTCTGCCCTTCGATGTCGCGTGAAAGATCCGTGGGAATCACGCCGGCCGTGAAAACGAAGCCGTTCGCCTCCGCGACCTTCGAATAGACGGGCGAGGATTCATAGCGTGTGACGGTCACTCTTGCTCTCCCATATGCTTGACCTCGTGCCTCATAGCAGCCACCCCTTCAGCGAGGAAGCCTCAAAAGAGCGGTGGGTCCACGTGCCGCTCGCCGTCAATGATGAGGCCCTTGAGGGCGGCGTTGCCCCCGGTGTCGACGGCTACGATGGCTTCGATCTTCCGCTCCCTTACCTTTTCTTCGAGCGCCCGGCCAGTTCCTTCCGGCACGAAATAGCTTTCGATCCCATAGCGCAGATTGAGGCGCACATCGGAATCGTGGGCTGCTCGCCACAGCGACTGGATACGGCCCTTGAGCACGACGTCCGCGGCATCGGATGGACGTGGCTGGCTCAGAGAAATGCCTGTGATCTTCCAGCTCCGCGACGCATCCGGGCTCAACGTCACAAAGACATTGTCGTTGACATGAAGCGCGTCGAGATTTGTGTCGGGCGGCAGGCTCGATTTGTCGAGCAAAGTGATGTCATATCCGAGGGTCACATAGTCGCCGCGAAAAAGATCTCGGGGATCCAGGGGATGGACCGGCAGCACGATCTCGCGTCCATCTTTCAGGAGACGATCGCGGTCGTAGACCATCTTGAAAAGCGCTCCTGACTGTACAAGCGCCACAAGTGCCAGCAGCGGCCATAGCAATCTTCGCGGGGCGATCATGCACTTCTCCCGGGGACACTGCGGCGTGCGAGATGCAAGGCAACATAGGCAAGGCTGGCGACGATCAGCGCCGCGATCAGGAAGAACAGTGACGTTCCAAGGATCGATCCGACGGTCTGCCAGTAGAGCATCAGGATCTCGATCGAAAAGCCGATGTAGCCCAGCCATAGCGCGGCGCGATTTGGTGCTGAGAGGCCATGACTGATGGATGCCAACAATAGGACGAGCGTCAGCGCGGCGAGCGCAATGCGTGTGCCAAAAGGTGGACTTTCAATGAATTGCAGCGCGAAAAGCCCGGCGAATGCGACACCCGTGGCATAGACCAGTAGCGGCGCCACGATGCCGTCGAGGTCTGGCCGCACCTTGTTCAGACCAGCCGCGGCCAGAGCAGCGAGGACACCGAGTGTCGCGACGAGCGCATGGGCATGTCCGCCATCCAGGAAATATCCGATCAAGACAACGAACGCTGACAATGCGAGCGCCGCAAGATGCAGCCCCGGTCCCCAGCGCTGCCAGAGGAATGCGGCTGCGACCAGCGCCCATCCGAACAGGAAGGGCCAATGCACTTCGTTGCGGTCGAACATCTGCATAAACGACCAGACACAGACCAGAATCATTGCCAGCGCCAATGCGGGGTTCGACCTCAGGACCACGCCCGCGAGCAGCGACCCGGCCCACCACATCAAGACCCCGTCCGAGGGACTTCCGTAGATGTTGTACATCTGGCTGACGAGCATGATGCTGGCGCCGAACATGGCGACGGCGAAAAGGACGGCAGCGTCCGCGAAAGCGTCCTGTCCGCGACGTGTGAGCCAACCCGAAACTCCGTAGCCGGTCCAGATCGCCGCCAGGAGAAGCGCGAGCCGGCCAAGGCGCGGCACATCCTCCCAATGAGCCGCGACGAACGAAATGGCGGCAAATCCGAAGAGGACGCTTGCAAGGATGGCCAGTACCGAAGCAAGGCCAATTCCACGGCCAGCGCCCGTGATTTCGCTCAGGATCGCCGCGCGACCCTCTTCGCTCACCCAGCCGTTGGATTGCCAGCGATCGAGATCGCGTATCAGCCGCTTTTTATAGGAAGACCACATTTCAAACATTGGCGATGATTGTGACCAGGCGAAGATCTCGACTTCCGCTCCCCTGACGATCTCGCAAAGAAACAAAATCGGAATGTGTTGAAGAACCACGGCGACGGTGTGTTGGCTAGCCTGATGCCATAAGGTTTTGCCTTCCGGTGTCGCGGAATCGCTCCCATTATCGATAATTTCTTCTTTAACGGAGCGCTTGGCGCCGATGCCGCAGCGGAAAACCGGGTTGCGGCCTTGACGGGGACGGGATCGTCAACCATTGTAATTGCAAATGATTGTCATTTGCGGATAGAGGTGTCACCAG
>Ga0272446_1005932_pt1 | contig 13096 bp, 9 predicted proteins | sample YNPCB0061_FD_194587 | JGI IMG/M metagenome (GOLD analysis project Ga0272446, IMG submission 194587) | Hot spring microbial mat communities from Yellowstone National Park, WY, United States - YNP-CB-006-1 | ecosystem: Environmental > Aquatic > Thermal springs > Hot (42-90C) > Sediment | place... | reverse complement strand
CGCGGCTCATTCGCTTTCTCGATGCCAGTGATGCATCCATCGCCGAAATCATCGCTGGAAACGGCAAGAACGATGCCTTCGGTGCAAGCAAGAGCGGAACGTACGTCCGCAGGCCGGGCGAGGATCAAAGCTGGCTCGCTGATCGTTCGATCGATGGATCGTCGCGGCTCAGCGACTGGGTGAAAACACGGGTTCTTGACCAAAGTCCAGAGTCAATAAAGTCAGCCACAATCGAGGTTGCGGGTGAGCCCGCCTACACAATCGGGCGCGATGCGGATGGCAAGGGACACAAACTCAGCCAAATACCGGCCGGCAAGAAGCTCAAGTATGTGAACTCGGTCGATGAACTCATCGAATCTGCGAGCTACGTCGAGTTCAGGGGGGTTCGCAAGGCCGGCAAATCCGATGCGATTCCCGGCGCCGGAAAGGTTACGTTTGAGACGGACAGCGGATTGAAGGTTGAACTCGATCTCAAATCCGACGGCAAGCAGGCGTGGGTCAAGATTTCCGCTTCGGGCGACGGCGACGGCAAGAAGGATGCCGATGCCATTTCGGCGCTTGTCAACGGCTGGGAATTCGAGATCCCCGTGGCGAAGGTCACAGGGCTGATGAAGAAACAGGCCGATCTGCTCGAGGATGCGGGGTCATAGGCGGGTATTTTTTTAGGCATTTTAGGGACGTTTAGAGGGACTCTATCGTTTCCTGAAAAGTGCTATAGGTCGGTCAGAACCTTGCGGAAGGTTTTGACGAAACCGGACACCTGCTCGACGATGACGCTGCCCAAGCCAGAAGCCCCTGACGCCCAACCGGCGCCCGTCACATTCGGCCAGCTCGTCCGCTGGCGGCGCGACGTGCGACGCTTTCGAAGCGATCCTGTGCCGGAGGCGTTGATCGATCGGCTCTTGCGCCTTGCCGATCTCGCGCCCTCCGTCGGCAACAGTCAGCCGTGGCGGGTCATCAACGTCCGAAGTCCGGATGTGCGGGCGGTCGTCAGGCAAAATTTCGAAACGGCGCGGCAGCGCTCGGCAGACGGCTATAGCGGTGAGCAAGCCGATCTCTACAACCGGCTGAAGCTCGCGGGGTTCGACGCGGCGCCCGTCCACCTTGCGGTTTTTTGCGATCGAGATGCCACACAGGGCCACGGCCTCGGCCGACAGACGATGCCGGAAACGCTTGATCATTCGTGCGCGTGCATGGTCACGGTGCTGTGGCTCGCGGCGCGGGAAGCCGGTCTTGGGCTCGGCTGGGTGTCGATCCTCGATCCCGACGTCATTCTGTCGACGCTCAAGGTTCCCCCGGCCTGGAAATTCGTTGGTTATCTGCTCCTCGGCTGGCCAGAGGAAGAGCACCTCGATCCGGAACTCGAGCGCCACGGTTGGCAGCCGCGGACACCTTTCGAGTCAAGGTATGTTGAGCTCGGAACGGGTGAGACGCAGAGCGCGGAGACCAACAGACGGCCCAAACCGGCTGCTGCCGGTGGCTCGGTGACGCTTGTGGGTGCCGGGCCCGGTGACCCCGAGCTTCTGACGGTCAAGGCACTTAAGGCGCTGCAATCGGCGGATGCGGTTCTCTTCGATGATCTTGTGGCGCGGCCGATCCTGGATTTTGTGCGGCCCGGCGCGCGCCTCATCGATGTCGGCAAGCGGGGCTATCGCACGTCCTGCAAGCAGCCCGACATCAATGCGCAGATGGTCGCGCTGGCGCGTCAAGGTCTCAAGGTTGTGCGCCTCAAGTCCGGCGACCCGTTGATCTTTGGCCGGGCGGGCGAGGAAATCGCCGCGTGCCAGAGCGCGGGAATTCCGCTCAGTGTGGTGCCGGGGGTGACATCGGCCCAGGGTGCGGCTGCAAACCTCAAAGTTTCGTTGACGAATCGCGATCATGCGCGGCGCTTGCAGTTCATAACCGCGCACGATCGCCATGGCCGTCTGCCGGCCGACATCGACTGGAGTTCCGTTGCCGACAGCGCGGCAACGACGATCATTTACATGCCGAAACGGACGCTTGCGGAACTCACCGAAATCGCGATCGCGCACGGGCTCGATCCGAACACGTCCGCGATCGCAGTGGCGAACGCGACCCGAGCCGATGAACAGGTTTTCAAGTCATCGGTCGGGGCGATCGCCGGAGAGCTTGCGGCGGCACATCCGGACGGTCCGGTTCTTGTCATGATCGGTGAGGCTCTGCGGTATGCAACGACGAAAGATACGGCGGACCAGGCTGGCGTCATCCTTTCGGCTCTCGGCGTGCTGTCGGAGCTGACCTGAGGTCATCGAAATATTCTATCGGCTTTTCGCAATGCTATGGTTCGACATGCCGATGGGGACCGTGCTGCTCGTTGCCATGGCGGCTTTGGGGATTGAGGCCGCCTTTGGGTATCCGCTGGGACTTTACCGGCGCATTGGTCATCCGGTTACGTGGATTGGTACACTCGTCGGTGCGTTGGACCGGGGTTTCAATCGTTACGACATGAGCGGCGGCATGCGCCGCGCGATGGGAGTTCTTGCGCTCATTCTCATTGTCGCGATTCCGGCTTTCATTGCATGGATGGTCGAGCGTTTTCTCGCGCCTACTTGGCTCGGGAGCGTTGGGATCGCCGTTCTTGCCTCTACACTCGTTGCGAGCCGAAGTCTTTTCGATCATGTTCGCAATGTTGCTTCTGCGCTCGATGCCGGAGGGGTTGAGCCGGCCCGGCAGGCCGTCGGCCAGATTGTCGGGCGCGATCCCCAGACGCTTGATGCGCATGGCGTGGCGCGGGCCGCCATCGAAAGCCTTGCCGAGAATGCCTCGGATGGGGTCGTGGCGCCTGTCTTTTGGTTTGTCGTTTTGGGGCTTCCTGGACTTGCTGCCTACAAGGCTATCAATACCGCGGACAGCATGATCGGTCATAAGTCGGTGCGTCATGCAGACTTTGGCTGGGCGGCGGCACGCCTCGATGATCTGGTCAATCTACCGGCTTCGCGACTGACAGCTCTGTTGATCGCGGTGACGGCCTTTGCCATGCCGTGGGCGTCATCTGCGGAGGCATTTCGGGCCATGGTGCGCGATGCGTCGCGACACAGGTCGCCCAATGCCGGCTGGCCGGAAAGCGCGATGGCGGGTGCGCTTCATCTCAAACTCAATGGTCCCAAAGTCTACGGCGGCACGCTTGTCGCCGACGCCTATATGGGGGACGGCCGCCAAGCGGCCACCGCGCAAGACATTCGCAAAGCGCTGCGTCTTGCGGCGGCTACCTGGCTGCTGATGGTGGCCGCGCTCGCAATGGGCGCCATCATGTTGCAAGGGTAAGCAGGCGGTCGACGTCGACATGGCGTTCGAGATGCGTTGCCAAGCGGTCGAGGACGGCATCGATGCCGGCATCGTAGCTCTCTTCAGATGCCTCTGCGCCGAATGAGGCAAGGAATGCGGCGCGCGCCGAATCCGAGGCGAATAGTCCGTGAACGTAGCATCCTGCGATGCGCCCGTCGGAGGACACGGCCCCATCGGAGCGGCCATCGGCGAAGGTCAGCATCGGCCGGGATAGGCCCGGTCCGAACGTCCTGCCGATGTGCATCTCGTAACCGGCGAAGGTGGCTCCCGAGGTGGCAAGAGTTCCTTCTACGTGCTCAAGCGTTTTCTCGTTCCCGAATTCCGTTTCGACATCGAGGAGGCCCAAGCCCTCGACGGTTCGTGGCGGTCCTTCAATTCCGCAGGGATCGGAAATGCGCCGGCCAAGCATCTGGTAGCCACCGCAAAGGCCGAGCACACGCCCTCCGCGGCGGACATGGGCCTTGATGTCTATGTCCCATCCCTCTGTGCGAAGCGCGAGGAGATCGGCAATCGTGGCTTTCGATCCGGGCAGGAGAACGAGATCGGCATCGGCCGGAATCGGGCGGCCAGGCTCGATCAATGCGACCGCAACCTGCGGCTCGCTCCTGAGCGGATCGAGATCGTCGAAGTTCGAGATGCGGGGCAACCTTGGCACCGCGATGCAGAGTTTGGCATTCCCGCGGTCCGATGCCGGCTTCATTAATTCGGAAAGTGAGAGAGCGTCCTCAGCGGGAAGCCGGCGGGCTTCCTCGAAAAATGGAATGAGACCGAGCGGCGTCCAGCCAGTCAGGCGCGCGACGGACGCCATTCCCTCGGAAAAGAGGGACGGATCGCCACGCATCTTATTGACGAGAAATCCGCGGATCATTGCAGCATCGTCGGGCTCGAGAACGTGCATCGTGCCGACGAGGCTCGCGATCACACCGCCGCGGTCGATATCGCCAATCAAGATGACAGGCACATTGGCGGCACGGGCAAAGCCGAGGTTCGCAATGTCGTTGGCCCGGAGATTAATCTCGGACGCGCTGCCCGCGCCTTCTACGAAAACAAGATCTGCTTGGTTCTGGAGAGTTTCGAAGCTTTGGAGCACCGCGCCCATCACGTCGCGTTTCATCGCTTGGAACTCCCGGGCGCTTGCGGAGCCGATCATCTTTCCCTGCACGATGATTTGGGCTCCCGTTTCGCTTTGGGGTTTCAGAAGCACGGGGTTCATGTGCACGGAGGGAGCCACGCGGGCAGCCCGCGCTTGAAGCGCTTGTGCGCGTCCGATCTCGCCGCCATCGGCCGTCACCGCCGCGTTATTCGACATGTTCTGCGGTTTGAACGGCAGGACTCGAACTTTGCGGTTGGCAAAGAGCCGGCAGAGGCCGGCGACGATCAGCGATTTGCCGACATCGGAGCCAGTGCCCATGAACATCAATGCACGCGCAGGCATGGATCCTCTAGAATTCGATGCCTTCCTGCGCCTTGATGCCGGCTGCGAAGTGATGCTTCACGGCGGTCATCTCGGTTACGCCATCCGCGATCGCAATCAATTCCGGTTTGGCGTTCCGACCGGTCACGACGATGTGCAGAGCGGGTCGGCGCCGGCTCAATGTATCAAGCACCTCGGCGAGGGGAAGATAATCGTAACGAAGCGCGATATTGAGCTCATCGAGGATCAGGAGGCGGATCGTCGAATCGGCCATCAGCTCTTTGGCTTTTTCAAAGGCGCGGGCCGCAGCGGCGATATCGCGAGCCTTGTCCTGCGTCTCCCAGGTGAAACCCTCACCCATCGTGTGCCAGGAAATCTGATCGCCGAAACGCGCGAGCGCCTCTCGCTCGCCCGTCTGCCATGCACCTTTTATGAACTGCACGACTCCGATGCGCCAACCGTGGCCGAGCGCGCGCAGGGCGAGACCGAATGCCGCCGTCGACTTGCCCTTGCCCGGACCGGTGTGGACCAGGAGGAGGCCCTTCTCGATTGTCTTTGATGCAACCTCAGCGTCCTGCACAGCCTTTCGCTTCGCCATCTTGGTTTTGTGGCGCTCGGCGTCCTGGTCATCGATTTCGGGATGGTTGCTCACATGTCAGCCTTTCAAAGTCATCGCCAGGCCGGCGGCCACGAACAAGACGCGATCGGCGGCGGCCGCGATGCGCTGATTAAGGCGGCCCGCTTCATCGCGAAAAGCGCGGGCCAAAGCATTTTCTGGAACGATGCCAAGGCCGACCTCGTTCGAGACCATGATACAGGGAGCAATACGCTTGGATAGCGCGGCGATGAGGACCTCTGTCTCTTCAGGAACTTGGCGGCCTGCATGCATGAGATTCGAGAGCCAAAGGGTCAGGCAGTCAACTAGGCACGGTAGCTCCCGGGTCCTATTCTCCAGGCAGTCTGCGAGTTCGAGCGGTGTTTCGTATTGGACCCAGCCGGCATTCCTTCGCGCCTTGTGGGCCTTGATCCGCTTCTGCATTTCGTCGTCGGAGGGCTCGGCAGTGGCGATATAGGCCCATGGTCCGGGAAGCTCCGTCAAAAGCCTTTCAGCGCAAAGGCTCTTGCCGGAGCGCGCTCCCCCGAGGACGAGCGTCAGCGCTGGGAAATCGGCGGCGGACATGGTCACTTTCGAGAAGGGCCGTGGCTAGTCTGGGCGATTGACGAAGTATGGCCGCTCACTTATCGATTGTGGCGACGGTCCCTCGCAAGAGGGTTTTAAGGGAATGCGGTCGTCGTCAAGCCGCAGCTGCCCCCGCAACTGTAAGCGGCGAGCACATGGCAAATGGACCACTGGGATCAGCCCCCGGGAAGGTTGTCAGGTGCTAGGACCCGCGAGCCAGGAGACCTGCCGTCTCAAAGGAACTTCAACCATCGCCGGTGGGGCGAGGAAAGGCTAAAATGTCGAGCAATATCGCCTTTGCGCCAGTCGCATACGTGCGCTCCGCTGAGAAATGAGTTCCTGTCAGCAAGTCGGGCTTACGTGAGGCCCGTCGCCGCGATAGCGCCCTCAACCGAGTCTCAAAGGAGTGGAGCCCGCCTCTATGATTGCGCGAAAAGTTCCGGTTACGATCGTCACTGGTTTTCTCGGCGCGGGGAAAACGACGCTCGTGCGGCATACGATCGAGCAGGCCAACGGACGCCGACTCGCACTTATCGTCAACGAGTTCGGCGACGTTGGCGTGGATGGCGCTATTCTGCGCTCCTGTGGCATTGAGGCCTGCCCTGAGGAAAACATCGTCGAACTGACCAACGGCTGCCTCTGCTGTACCGTCGCAGATGATTTCATTCCGACGCTTGAAGCGCTTCTCTCGCGGACGCCTGCGCCTGAGCACATCATTATCGAGACATCGGGTCTGGCGCTGCCAAAGCCTCTGATCAAAGCCTTTGAGTGGCCCGATATCCGCAATCGCGTGACCGTTGATGGGGTGGTCACGGTCGTTGATGGACCGGCGGTGCGCGCCGGCCGGTTTGCCGACGATCCGGATAGAGTTGCGGCGCAGCGCGCCGAGGATCCTTCTGTCGAGCACGAAAATCCTCTTGAAGAAGTCTATGAGGATCAACTCCTTTGCGCCGACCTCGTCGTCCTCAACAAAACCGATCTGATGCCGGAGGATGACACGGAGCTGATCTTGCGGGAGATCAGGGCGAGCGTGCCGCGTGCAATCAAGATCGTTGCGACACGCGAAGGCCGGGTTCCGGCAAGCATCCTCCTCGGCCTTTCGGCAGCCGCTGAGGATGATCTGGCGGCGCGTCCTTCGCACCACGACAATGAAGCCGAGCACGATCACGACGATTTTGAGACGTTCCTCGTAGAGGTCCCCGAGCTTGCCTCTCCGCTCGATCTCGCCAGCAGGGCCCGGGATGCTGCAGAGGCGCACGATGTGCTACGCATCAAGGGCTTTGCGGCTATTGATGGCAAGCCGATGCGGCTCTTGCTTCAGGGTGTCGGCGAGCGTGTGGAAACCCGTTATGAGCGTCCTTGGAAGGTGGGCGAGCCGCGCATCGGCCGACTCGTCGTCATCGGGCAGAAGGGCCTCGATCGGGAGGCCATCACGCGGATTCTGACTGGCGGCGCATAATGCATATCGTAGTCCGCGAGTCTCGAGATCTTGACGAGGCGGCTATCCCTCGGGACCTTGGGCTTGGCCCGGCGGATATCGTCGTGCTGTCCTTTTCGGACTCCGATCTCGCGATCGCCGCGCAGGCCTGCCGTGATGCCGGTGGCAATTGTCCGCGACTTGCGCTCGCCAATCTCAGCGATTTGCGGCACCCGATGTCCGTTGATCTCTTTGTGGAGCGAACGGTCAAGGGATCGAAGGCGGTTCTCGTCCGACTTCTTGGCGGACTCGATTACTGGCGCTACGGCGGAGAGCAGTTGGGAAAATTCTGCCGCGACCTTGGTATCACTTTGGCCATCGTTCCAGGCGACGGACGTCCCGATCCGCGCCTCGCCGCGTTGTCGACGGTCGATGGCGACGATCTTTCGCGTCTTGAGGCATTGCTGGATGCGGGAGGTATCAAGAACGTGCAGGCCGCGCTCAATGCGCTTCTGGACCGCGCTCGGGGTGGCAAGGGGCGGATAGCGGTTGCGGAGGAGGTTCCAAGTTTCGGCATCTATCGCGAGCGTAGCGGCGTGGCGGAGGGGGAGGCTCCATTCGGAGCCGCTGCGATCGTCTTCTATCGCTCGCACCTTCTTGCCGGCGACGTGACCCCCATTGACGCACTTCTCTCTGCGCTCGAAGCACGGCAGGTACCGGCAACGGCGCTCTATGTTGCGAGCCTCAAGGCACCGGACGCGAAGGACTGGCTGGAACGTGAGCTAAAAAGGGTTTCGCCGTCGGTTATCGTCAATGCAACGGCGTTTGCCGCCCGTGATGGGACGGAGGGATCGCCGCTTGACGTTTGTGATTGTCCGGTTCTTCAGGTCGCATTTTCCAACGCATCGCGTGCTGCTTGGGCGCAATCCCAACGTGGGCTCAGCGCCTCCGATCTGGCAATGCATGTCGTACTTCCTGAACTCGATGGGGGGATTTTTGCCGGCGTCATCTCGTTCAAGGAATCAGGTGAGGGCGGAGGTGATTCCGGTTCATCGCTCGTCCGCCATCTGCCGCACGAGGAGGGTGTTGCGCATGTAGCAGACCTCGCCGCAGCCTGGGCGCGTCTGCGTGCCACGCCGGTTGGCGAGCGCCGCATCGGTTTGATGTTGTCGACCTATCCGGGGCGTCCCGACCAGATGGCGCACGCCGTGGGGCTCGATGGGCTTGAAAGTGCGCTGCAGATCGCCTTCCGCCTCAGGTGCGAAGGCTATCGGCTTTCAGGTCTGCCACAGGGGACGGGTGAACTTGCCTCTCGATTGAAAGACGCCACAGAATTTCAGTGGCCGGTCGAGGAGTACACGAAAGTCTATTCCCGGCTTCCATCGGCTTTCCGGGACGAAGTGCTTGCAGCCTGGGGCCGGCCGGAGGCGGATGCGTTCTGTGTCAATGGCGCCTTCCGGCTTCGCGTCATTGAGCTTGGCAATCTTTTCATCGGGCTGCAACCCGAGCGGGGACAGCCCGAAGCACGCAAAGCGCAATATCACGATCCGACGACACCGCCACGTCATAGCTACATTGCCTTCTACCTTTGGCTGAGGCATGCGGCGCGCATCGATGCGCTCATTCATCTTGGTGCCCACGGCACACTTGAATGGTTGCCGGGCAAAGCGGTTGCAGGCGGAGAGGCGTGCGCACCGCGTGCAGTGCTCGGGCCGCTGCCACTGATCTATCCATTCATCGTCAACGATCCCGGAGAGGCTGCGCAGGCGAAGCGCCGTGCCGCGGCAGTGACACTCGGCCATCGGCCGCCGCCGATGCGTGAAGCCGGTCTTGCAGGTCCGTTGAGCGAGGTGGAAAGGCTCGTTGATGAGTTTTCATCGGCAGACGGGCTCGATCCGCGCCGGCGCAAGGTCCTTTCGGAGCAGATCGTCGATGCAGCCGTGCGGGCCGGCATCGCCGAGCAGTGCGGTCTCGAGGCCGGCATGGGTGCGGCCGAGGCGCTCCAGCGCATTGATGCCTTTCTCTGCGACGTCAAGGAGCTCAGCATTCGCGACGGCCTGCACGTTCTCGATGAGACGGAGCTAACGGCTGTTGTCCGGGCGCTTGATGGGCGATTTATCGAGCCGGGTCCTGCGGGTGCTCCAAGCCGCGGGCGGTCCGACGTGTTGCCTACGGGGCGAAATCTTTTCAGCACGGACCCGCGCGCGGTGCCTACACCAACAGCGTGGGCAAACGGCAAGCGGGCGGCGAAGGCTCTTCTCGAACGCTATCTTTCCGATCACGGCGAATGGCCGCGGGCAATCATTCTCGATCTGTGGGGGAGCGCGACGCTGCGGACCGGTGGGGAGGAGCTGGCAACGGCATTGGCGTTGATCGGGGTTCGTCCCAAGTGGGATCAGCGCTCCTATCGTGTGGTCGGCATCGAAACGGAATCGGTCGTTGAACTCGGGCGTCCGCGGGTCGATGTCACGCTCCGCATATCCGGACTTTTCCGCGATATGTTCGGCGCTCAACTGACGCTCTTCAGTGAGGCGGTGGCGTTGGTTGCGGCTTTGAAGGAAGCGGCCAGCGACAACCCACTCATTGATGCGGCGAAGTGCGACCGTCACATCGATCGCATCTTTGGGCCTGCCGAGGGTAATTTCGGTTCAGGGGTGATGCAAGCGATCGACGACGGCCGTTGGTCGACGCAGGAAGATCTGGGACGATTGTATCTTGAACATTCTGGGCAAGCTTATGTCAGGGAAGGCACGTCAGTGCCTGCAGCCGAAGCTTTTGCCGCGCGTGTCAGAGAAGCGGATGCCTTCATCCACATTCAGGATCATCGTGAAATCGATCTTCTGACGGGTGGCGACTTTGCCGCGCACGAAGGTGGTTTTGCCGCCGCGGCGGCGGCTGTCGGCAACGCGCGGGTTGCGCTCTATCATGGCGATACCGGCCGGCCCGAAGCGCCACGGATTCGAACGCTCGGTGAAGAGTGCGCGCGCGTGGTACATGGCCGTGCCGCCAATCCGAATTGGATTGAGGGACAGATGCGGCATGGCTTTCGCGGTGCTGCCGAGATGGCGCAAAGTGTCGATGCTGCATTCGCATATGCGGCGACGGCAAAGACCGTCGACAGCGGCGCTTTCGAGCGGCTTTACCAGGCGTATCTTGGCGATCCCGCAGTTGCGGCTTTTATTGCGCGGGAAAACCCGGCGGCGATTGATGCCATGCGCCGGCGCTTTGAAGAAGCAATCGCACGCGGCTTATGGCATCCGCGGCGCAATGACGTATCCGGGATAGCGACTGCGAAGCAGAAGCCATCATCTTGCGAGGCTGCTGAATGACGCGGTTACCTCACCTTCGTAAGGGTTGGTGCCCGGGCGCGCTGCGTCCCATGGCATCGGGAGACGGACTGCTGTTGCGTGTGCGGCCACGTGAGGGAGCTTTTTCGATCGAGGCACTTGGGGCCATCGCGAGGACGGCAGCGCGTTGCGGATCGGGGGAGATCGATCTGACCAATCGCGGAAATCTGCAGCTTCGCGGTATCGGGGAGGACACCTATTCCAACGCCGTCGCGCTTCTCAAGGAGGCCGATCTCCTCGATGATGAGGCTGGAGCTGAATCGGTGCGCAATGTCGTGGTCGATCCGTTGAGCGGCGTTGATCCGGCGCGGGCCAATCTTCGCGACGTGGCCGCAAGGCTTGAGGAAAGCCTCTCGTTTGATCAGGGGCTCTGGTCGCTTCCGGGCAAATTCGGCTTCAGTTTTTCTGGGTCGCATCGGCCATGGATTGGCGGGGGACCCGCCGCCGATATCATGGTGTGGGCCGCGAGCGATGGTGGGCTCGCGATCGGTCTTGATGGCGACCTGACCTCTATTGCACGCACTTCCGAAGATGGCGTTCTCGGTGTCCTCCTGCGTTTGGCCAAGGTTTTTCTGGACATTCAAGCCAACGACCCTGGTGTCACGCGCATGAAAGGTGCGACGGCGCGATTCGGGAGTGCCGAGGTTTTCGCGCGTGCCGGGGTGGCGGGGTCACCGTGTGCGGTGATGGAGCGAACTTCTGGTTTGCCGGTTGGCGTGCTCGGCAGGCCCGGTTTTGCAGCAGGAATCGGTCTGCCTTTCGGCCGCATCCGAGCGGAAAAGCTTCAGGCGTTATGTCAAAACGCTCGTGACCTCGGGGTGGCGAAAGTGCATACCGGTCCCGGTCGGGTTCTCATATTTCCCGCCGGTTTCGACGCTGCCATCGCTTTGGTCGCGGAAGCGGAGAAACTTAATCTTATCACGTCGCCGGAGGACGTGCGGTTGCTCATCGATGTCTGTCCGGGCGCTCCGGCTTGTCGCAATGCCACGACCGACACGCGCCGCGATGCTCAGAATCTTATTGCAACATTGAACCGTGCTCTGGCCGGTCTGTCGCTGCATATCTCAGGTTGCGAAAAGGGTTGCGCCCGGCCCGGTGCAGCCGCACTCACGCTCGTCGCCCGCAGCGGCCTTTACGATATCATTCGGGATGACGGGCCGGGTGGCGCTACCGCAGTTGCCGGCGTGGCACCGGAAAGGCTAGAGGAGGCCATCACCGGCATCATCAACGGGCAGGTCCCATGACGACCCAAGACTATATCCGCGATGGTGCGGCGATCTACGCGCGTTCGTTCTCGATTATTCGCGCGGAGGCGGATCTGAGCCGGTTTTCTCCAGATGAGGAGCGCGTTGCGGTTCGCATCATCCATGCCTGCGGTATGGTCGAGATTGCGCGCGACATTGTCATGTCGCCGACGTTTGCGAGTGCCGCGGCAGCGGCGCTCAAGTCCGGTGCCGCCATTCTCTGTGACTCGATGATGGTTGCAAACGGAGTAACGCGGGCGCGCCTTCCGGCCCAAAATCAAGTGGTCTGCACATTGCGCGACCCGCGTGTCGCAGACCTCGCGAAGGAAATTGGCAACACGCGGACGGCGGCAGCGATGGAGCTTTGGCGGCCGTACCTCGCGGGTGCGCTCGTTGTTGTCGGCAATGCGCCGACAGCGCTTTTTCGGCTTCTCGAATTGCTCGACTCCGGGGCACCGAGACCCGCGGCTGTCGTCGGCATGCCGGTCGGGTTTGTCGGCGCGGCTGAATCGAAGGAGGCGCTCGCTTCGGACGGACGTGTCCCGTTCGCAATCATAAGAGGCCGCAAGGGTGGAAGCGCAATGGCTGCTGCTGCCGTCAATGCGCTTGCGAGTGAGGTGGAATGACTGGCGGGAAATCCGGAACGCTCTATGGGGTCGGTCTTGGTCCCGGCGATCCCGAGCTTGTGACACTCAAGGCGGCACGCATCCTGCGGGAGGCACCTGTCATCGCGCATTTTCGCAAGAAGGGCCGTCCCGGGCATGCGCGCACCATTGCGGCGCCGCACCTCCGTGCGATGGCGATCGAGGCGGCGTTCGAATATCCGGTCACGACGGAGATCGATTTTCGCGATGAAGCCTATGTCGCGGAAATTCGCGATTTTTACACGGTGAGCGCGGCTGCGATCATCGCACATCTCGAGGCCGGGCGTGATGTGGCGCTTCTCTGCGAAGGCGATCCCTTTTTCTATGGATCGTTCCTTCACATGTACGATCGCATCAAGGCCGGCTATCCGGTGAGCGTCATACCGGGGATTACCGGCATGTCGGGCTGCTGGACGGCGGCTGCAGCGCCGATCACGTACGGCGATGATGTTCTGACGGTACTTCCGGGGACGCTCGATCGTGACGCGATTGCCGCGCATCTCAAGAATTCTGATGCGGCCGTCATCATGAAGGTCGGGCATAA
>Ga0272446_1005931_pt1 | contig 13096 bp, 13 predicted proteins | sample YNPCB0061_FD_194587 | JGI IMG/M metagenome (GOLD analysis project Ga0272446, IMG submission 194587) | Hot spring microbial mat communities from Yellowstone National Park, WY, United States - YNP-CB-006-1 | ecosystem: Environmental > Aquatic > Thermal springs > Hot (42-90C) > Sediment | place... | reverse complement strand
GGTTTGGGGCAACGATGCAGGTGTTGATTGAAAATGATGGGCCAGTGACTTTGATTTTAGAGAGGGAAGCCCCAACCAACCAGCCAGAGGGCTAAGGGAGTGGGTAGAGTCGATGGGACGGGGTCAAAGAAATGGGTCAGGTAGCACCACAGCCGCACAGACAGACCGGGTTAGCAATAGCTAGACAGGAACGACGATGTATCCTGACCGTATCCTGACAATAGCAACCTTTCTAGCAAAGTTCCGGATGGGTAAACCCACCGGATTGGTCAAACAATAAAGCGATGGAGAAACGAGAAGGGCAACGCAGCTATTGTCAGTGCTATTCTTTTTTCTCGGTGGTTGGGTTGCTTGCAGGTGGGCTGGCTTTAGGCTCAGTTTGGGGTTTTGCCGAGGGGGCAGGGGCGGCTGCCGGAGCCTGGGCTAGTCGCTCAATGTTGCTTTTATATTCAGCTGGGGCCAGGTTTTTCGCTGTTTCAAAGGCAGCCTTTGCATCCGCAGCCTTACCCTGCTCACGCAGGGCGATCGCCTTTCTCAACACCGGGCGAAAATCCTTACTATCAATCTTGGAGGCTTCTTCGTAAACAGCGATCGCCTGATCGTATTCCTTTTGAGTCAAGTAAACATAGCCCAGAGTTAAATGGGTCGCCACCAAATCAACACTTCCTGGCTTCACCTGATTCAGTTGAGGGGCGGACTTAAGGGTGTCCTGCAACAGCGTCACAGCCTGATCCGCCCGATCCTGCTGCACCAGCAGGTAAGCATAGCCATCTAGGGCTTTGACATTCCCAGGATCCGCCTTCAACACATCCCGATAAATCTGGGCAGCCCCCTCCGCATCACCCGTTTCTTGCTTAGTCTGGGCCAGCAAGACGGAGTAGTCAGTTGTCTCTGGGTTCAGCTTGACCAGGCGCTCCAAAGGGGCGATCGCTCCCTTCGCGTCTCCCATTTGTGCCTTCACTTTCACCAGTTCTCGCAGAGCTGTTTGATTATCCGGTTCCTTTTGCAAAAGCGCCTCATAGCCTCTAGCCTGCGCTTCTAACTCAGAAGTATTAGCCTGGGGGCTGACCGACTGGATTGGGGAAGGACTGGCAACGGTTTGGCTTTCTCTTCCGGACTGCACCATACTTAAAAGTGGATAGACGGAAATTCCAATAAAGGAAACCAAACCCACAATAATCAGCAAATTGACCATCCAACGGTTGCGGCGCTTATCAGTCACAACAATGCCTCAGAATGCTACTGCCATCTTAACGAGAAGATTCGGCTTTAGAGGATAACGCAAAATGTTAACCATCGCATTGAAATCTTGAAATTCTTGGGAAAACTGTAGCGCTTCTTTACTGCGCGAGTTTGAAGGAAGCAGAAAAGAAGCAATCCCTAAAGAGCTATAGTTTTGTACTGAGGATCGGAGTACCGCGATGGGCCTGCGGTGCGGCAGCATCTTCCACAGAAATGGCGACCCGCTGGATCAGCTCTTGAGACCGATAAATCGGTGGCACAGTAAACCTGCGAACCACTTTACCACTGGGGTCAACGCTAAAGGTCTCGGTCAAAACGGCGCTTTTATCATCCACCGTCACTGGTGCATTTTCAGGTAAAACTGTCCACAGGGCATAAACCTTACCCGGCGGCAGGGGGGGTAAATTTTGGGCCAAAAGCTCCGCCTCTAAGGTGTTGGGGTTGACGGTGAGAGAGACAGAGGCGGCCTGGTTTGGTTGACTACCCGTTAGGGAATAGGTGACGACAGATGTTGGTGGCGTTGTGGCCTCCAGGGTTTGCACCCGACGCCACAGGCGGTAATTAGTAATCCCTAATCCTACGATCAGGGCGGCGGCAGCGACACCAGCCCATCTGCCCCAAGAGCTTGGTTGCGGGCGACGGCGCGGGGGCACTGGGGCTGGTTGAATCGGTGGTCGCTGTTCAGCAGCGTGGGCGGTTAAGATAGCCTCTCGCAAATGGACTGGTGGAGGTATCTCTTCAATGCCATGGGAGACTTCCAAGGCTTTTTGCATCTGGGCGATTTCCTGGGCGATCGCCGGATCCCGCTGCAGAAGCTGCTCAAACTCTGCTGCCTCCTCCGGCTCTAATTCCCCTAGGACATAGCCTGCAATGAGTAGTTGTACTTGTTCTGAAGGCATCGACCGCGCCATGATTAACGACTATCCGATAGAGTTGGTCAGGGTTTGTCTCAGTTTAAGTAGCCCGCGCCTGGCTCTGGCTTTTACTGTGCCCAAAGGAATCTTGAGAAACTCAGCAATCTGAGACTGGCTTAATCCATCGTAGTAAGCCATTTGCAGCACTTGCTGCTGCTCCGCAGACAGTTGCGCTAAGGCCGCCTGCACTTCCTGCGATTGCTCATACTGGTGAGCATAGTCCAGTGGGGGATTGGCTGCGATTTCCTCAGTTCTTGCAGGCTGGGAGCGCTCAAGCGCCTGGGTTGCGACAGTGCGCGATCGCAGCCGATCAATGGCTCGAGATCGAGTCAAAATTGCCAGAAAGGTTCTTAAAGACCCACGCTTTGGGTCATAGGAAGCCTTTGTGAGATTCAAAAAAATATCCTGGGTGAGATCCTCTGCCTCTTGGGGACGATTCAGCACCTTCAGGGCAGAACCGTAGACCAAGTTCGCATGGCGATCGTAAAGCTCACCCAAGGCCGCTGTTTGACCAGCTTTAACCGCCAGAAACAACTCAGCATCAGTTGCCTGACTAGTGGAAGCACGCGCTAGATTGCCGGATTGATCAGCAGACATGGTTTTACTGTCTCAAACACCCTCCCCAAAGACCTGAGCCACTCTCACCCTTGTCAGCAGGCAACGGCGCAAAGCAAATCAGCAGCCCTGAAGGGCCACTCTTTGATCAGGTGACTGCAAGCAATAAGATTAGCACCTTGGGGTTATAGGTAGGGATTATCGCCGCTGCTATCTTGAATGAAACAACGACGGCCAGCCGGATCTTCCCATTTGAGGAAACGGATGGTTGCGCCTGAACTCAATGGATGAACCAACTCAACACTCTAACCCAGAAAAAAATCGATTCCGTACCCAAGTGTATCAACGGTACGGCAGCTATCTGCAATTGGATGCAATTTTCAGCCATTTGCAGAAGTTACCCCGACACTGGGGCATTCCAGCGAGCCTTCACCCAACAGTCTGGCTTTCGCTCAATTTCAGCTAAACAAACACGGAAGGGAGTGCTCAGGAGTAGAATTGGTTACTAACTTTCAAGCAAAACTTATTCTTTATTCGCTGAATGATAAGTCATCAAAGGCATGGATTCACTTGTTGGCTAACTGGACTTTCGGGGGCAGGCAAGTCAACCCTGGCACTTGCCCTCAACGAAGCGCTGCAAGCACGGCAGGTTGCCTGTGAGTTGCTCGATGGGGATATTGTCAGAACTAATCTGTCTAAGGGGTTAGGGTTTTCTAAAGAAGACCGAGACACAAATGTACTGCGCGTAGGTTTTGTTTGCGGCTTACTCAATAAGCACCAGGTCAACACGGTTGTGGCCCTAATATCTCCCTATCAAGCAACCCGAGACAAACTACGGAATTTATTGCCGGGTTTCATTGAGATATATGTGAATTGTTCTCTAGAGGTTTGCATTCAACGGGATCCAAAGGGGTTGTACAAGAAGGCTATCGCTGGTGAAATACCCAAGTTTACGGGGATCTCTGATCCTTACGAGGCTCCTATTGCTCCTGACCTAGTCGTTGATACAGAGCGGTTCACAGTAGAGGAATCGATTCAACAAATTTTGGGCTATCTCAGCGAGAATGGTTGGATCCGAGAATAAGCCAAAACAAGAACGCCTTGAGCGGGCTGAAAACTCTACCCAGCCGTCAAAGTCTTGAATGCATCTGACATGTCACTTCTTCAATCTTCATTTATTTTTCAATGGAAAAGACCGCAACAATGACTCCAGTTTCACACCAGGCGACCCCATTGATTATTGCTGGGATGCACCGTTCAGGGACATCTCTAGCCGCTGCGCTGCTTCAGAGTAGTGGGCTAGATGTGGGTAAGCGCCTGATGGGGGCGGGCGAGTTTAATCCCAAGGGTCATTTTGAAAATCTTGACTTCGTCGAGTTTCATCGGTCGGTTCTTGAATCGTTGGGACTTCACGAAGCGGGTTGGACGCTGCAAAATCATTTGGAGCTGACCTACGCTCAGGTACAGCAGGCTCAGGCGATCGTTGCTCAAAACCAGGTCGCTCCTGTCTGGGGCTGGAAAGACCCTCGCACAACGTTGTTTCTTGATTTTTGGGCTAGGCTTTTACCCGATGCAAAGTTTTTGTTGCTTTACCGTGCACCCTGGGAGGTCGTTGATTCACTGCTACGGCGATCGCCCGTAGATGAAGATATCTTCCTGGCCCGGCCTGATTTTGCAATTCAACTCTGGCTGCATTACAACCGCAAGATTTTAGAGTTTTGTGCCGCATTTCCAGAGCGCACATTGCTGGTGAATGTGACAGCTTTTACCAACAACCTGGAGGCGGTCGTGGCCAAAATCAATCAGCATTTTGGCTTAAGCCTAACCACCCCAGCCAATGACATTTACGATCCATCGCTGCTCCATGGAGATTTGACCAGGCAGCAAAAGGTTCAACTCATTCATCATTATGTGCCAGAGGCGATCGCGCTTTACCAGGACTTGATTCAAAAAGAAGCGGCCCTGCTAGGGTATGAGGCAGATTTAGGCTGGCTATCCACGATGGAGCTAAGTTCTGGCTATGATTGGGCTTTTCAAGACTGGTTGACCACCTGGAAAAGCGCTCACGAGCGAAAAAAATTGGCCCAAGAGTTGGTTACGCTGAAACAACGGAACGACGAATTAGAAACCAACCTGGCTCAACTTCAGACCCATTTGGCTACTTTAGCAGCGGAAAAAAGCCATCTAGAGAGCCAATACACCCAACTAGTCACCGAGAAAAACGAGATCAAGAATGAACTGGTCAATCTTAAGACCCATAACGATCAACTAATTGCTGCCCAAATTCACCTGGTACAGGCCCAGCAGCAAGCGACGGCAGCCTTGGTGCAGGTGCAGGCCCAACTTGAAGATGCTCACAGCCGACTTGAAGATGCCCACAGCCGACTTGAAGATGCCCACCTCCAGCTTGCGGCGATGGCAAGCAGCAAATTCTGGCAAATGCGGCAGGCCTGGTTTCGGTTAAAAAAAGTATTTGGAGTCGGATAGGTTAACCGACCTTTGTTATGCTTTGGGCAGCTTGGCCTGTTTCTCCCAGCTACCCCATTCACCCTTGCTATTGGAAATGCTTGATGCCATGAATCCAGTTGCCACCTACACCATGACCGATCGAGAACGGCAAAACCTGAGTCAACTTGCTGTTGATTACAACCAGGTGGCCGCCTTACCAGACATCTGGAAGATTGCGGCAGAGCGGTTTGGTGATCGGGTGGCACTGCATGCCCCTCATCAAAAGCCTGCAGTCAAGGTAACCTATCGAGAACTGGCTGAACAGATTCATGTGTTTGCTGCGGCCCTGCAATCCCTGGGCATCAAAGCTGGCGATCGCATCGCGTTTTTCTCTGATAACAATACCCGCTGGCTAGTGGCTGACCAAGGCATGATGCTAGCAGGGGCAGTAAATGCGGTCCGCAGTTCCCAAGCAGAGATGGAGGAACTGCATTACCTCGCCAGCCACAGCGGGGCGATCGCCCTGGTGGTAGAAGATATTGCCACTCTTAAGAAACTGCAGGCTTGGCTAGAGGATTTACCCTTACAATTTGTCATTCTCCTCTCGGAAGAGACCCCTCCAGACGATTTGGGCCTGAAGGTGTGGAATTTTACCCAGGTACTGGCCAGGGGTAGAGAGCATCCTCTTGTACCAGTTGCCCTAACCCGTGACGATCTAGCCACCTTGATTTACACCTCCGGTACTACTGGCAAACCCAAAGGGGCAATGCTCAGCCATGGCAATTTGATGCATCAGGTCACAACCCTGGGTACAGTGGTACAGCCTCAACCCGGTGATCGGGTGCTGAGCATCTTACCCACCTGGCATGCCTATGAGCGCAGTGCCGAGTATTTTTTACTATCCCAGGGCTGTACCCAAATCTACACCAGTATTCGCACGATTAAAAAAGACCTGGCCACCTATAAACCCCACTATATGGTAAGCGTCCCCCGCATCTGGGAGTCGGTCTATGAGGGCATTCAGAAACAATTTAAGGAACAACCGGCCAGCCGCCAAAAGCTGATTCATTTCTTTTTGGGGGTCAGCCAGCGCTATCTACAGGCCCAACGGACAGCCCAACGGATGGATTTGCTCAATCTCAACCCCTCCTTGCCAGAGCGTCTGATAGCAACCCTGACGGCAGCGGTGTTGACGCCGCTTCATGCCTTGGGGGAAACAATCGTCTATAAAAAAGTGCGTCAGGCTGTGACAGGTGGTGAATTTCGTCAGGCAATCAGCGGGGGTGGCTCCCTGGCCAAACACCTGGATGACTTTTTTGAAATTGTGGGGGTGGAGTTATTGGTCGGTTATGGCCTGACGGAAACCTCTCCCGTGACGAATGCCCGCCGCCCCTGGCGCAACCTCAGGGGGTCTGCAGGGCAACCCATCCCCGGTACTGAAATTCGCATTGTTGATCCTGAAACCCGGCGATCGCTTCCCCAAGGGCAACGAGGTCTAGTGCTGATTCGGGGGCCACAGGTGATGCAGGGCTATTATCAAAATCCAGAAGCGACCCGCAAGGCCATTGATCCAGAGGGCTGGTTTGATAGCGGAGATCTGGGTTGGGTTACCGCTCAAAACGACCTAGTGCTAACAGGGCGGGCAAAGGACACCATTGTCTTGACCAATGGCGAAAACATCGAACCGCAACCCATCGAAGATGCCTGTCTACGCAGTCCGCTGATCAGCCAGATCATGCTGGTGGGTCAAGATCAAAAGAGCCTCGGTGCTCTGGTGGTGCCCAATCTAGAAGCCTTTGAGCTTTGGGCCGCTGGTCATGGGTTTCGGCTTGACTTGCCGATTGAGCCAGAGTCCCGTCCGGTGGTTGCTGCGACATTACCCCTGGTCGATATCAATAGTCGTAGCATTCATGACAAACTTCGCCAAGAATTGAACCGAGAAGTCCAAAATCGTCCAGGATATCGGCCCGACGATCGGATTGGCCCAATTCGATTAATAATTGAACCCTTCTCTACCGAAAATGGACTCCTGACCCAAACTCTGAAAGTCCGGCGAAATGTCGTGATGGATCGCTACCAGGGTATGATTAACGAGATGTTCGCTTGAATAGTTTATGGATGCCTCTCAGTCTCTTCTTGTTCTTCGGCGATCGATTAATGTCAAGGCGATCGTCACCCCCCGTTGGAAGGAAGAAGCGCAACAACAACTGCAAGCTCAAATCAACCAGCTTGACAGTCAGTTGCAGCAACTAGAAATGCAGGCGCAGCGCATGATTTCGGAGATTCAAAAGCAATCTTTGATGCCACCTGGGCCTGAAACCGCTCAGCAGATTGAAAATATTCAGGGGCAGGTCAATCAACGCAAGAGCGAGTTTTTAGAGCAAAAAAATCAAGTTCTGCAACAGTTGCAGCAAGTGCAAATGCTGGAAATGAACCAAGAAGTTACCCAGGGGCAGATTGAAAGCACCTTTGAGGTAAAAGTCGGTGATAATTTAATTGAAAAAATGCAGGTTGAGATTCTGCTGCGGGATGGTGTGATTGAGGAAATTCGGGGTAGCGTGTAGCTTCCTGGTTTGCTTGACGCTTCTTTTCCTAGCGGGTTCAACCGGTTAACCATTGGATTGCAACCTTGATACGTGCAGTAAGAGAGCGACTTTAATCAGGGGCAGAAACCGCTTGGGGAGATTATTCTTTTCCCAACGTTTACCCCTGGAGCTTATTCTGATCAGCCGGTGAAGTAAGTTCCACTGGTTTTTGTCTGTTTACCATCCTATTGTTGTGACCCTTCGCGAACTATCGGGGAGTACCTTAATCTCATGATCTATGAAGTCTTTATGCCTGCTTTGAGTTCCACGATGACCGAGGGAACGATTGTTTCCTGGGTGAAGTCGCCAGGCGATAAGGTCGAAAAAGGCGAAACGGTCGTAGTGGTGGAGTCAGACAAGGCCGATATGGATGTGGAATCCTTTTATGAAGGATATCTAGCTACGATCATTACCCCAGCGGGAGCAACTGCACCTGTTGGGGAGGCGATCGCCCTGATTGCTGAAACCGAGGCGGAAATCGCTACGGCGGCTGAGCAAGTGGGGGTGGCTCTGACTCCGGCAGCATCGCCTGAACCCATTGCCGAACCTGAACCCGAACCGATGACAGCAACAGCAGCAACCACCGAAGCGGCTGCTAGCAATGGCGGAAGCACGCCCAATGGTCGAATTGTGGCTTCTCCCCGTGCCCGCAAGTTGGCTAAAGAGCTAAAAGTTGACCTGGCCACGGTAAAAGGCACCGGCCCCCACGGGCGAATTATTGCCAGTGATATTGAGTTGGCAACGGGCAAGACTCCTGAAGCAGCCCCAGTGGCTCCGACTCCTGTCCCAGTAGTCGCTCCTGTAGTGGCTCCTGTCGTGAGTACGCCCAAGCCTGCTGCTCCAGCACCCGCCCCGGTGTCTCCCGGACAACAAGTAGCGCTCACCACCTTCCAAAATGCCGTTGTGCGGAACATGATGGTAAGCCTGGAGGTGCCAACTTTCCACGTCGGCTACACCATCACCACCGACAACCTGGATAAGCTCTATAAGCAGGTGAAGTCTAAGGGCGTTACGATGACCGCCTTGCTGGCAAAAGCCGTTGCTGTTACTTTGCAAAAGCATCCACTGGTCAATGCTAGCTTTGCCAATAATGCCATTCACTATCCTGCCGAGATTAATATTGCTGTGGCTGTTGCAATGGATGACGGCGGTTTAATTACTCCGGTCTTGCGTCAAGCCGATCAGCAAGATCTTTACTCCCTTTCTCGCAGTTGGAAGGATCTGGTTGATCGTGCCCGCACCAAGCAATTGCAACCCGATGAATATAACACCGGCACCTTTGCCCTCTCAAACCTGGGCATGTTTGGTGTGGATCGCTTTGACGCGATTTTGCCCCCAGGGATGGGTTCAATTCTGGCGATCGGCGCTTCCTTGCCAACGGTAGTTGCCACCGCTGATGGGATGTTAGGGGTCAAACGGCAGATGCAGGTGAATATCACCTGCGACCATCGGATTATCTATGGTGCCCATGCTGCTGCTTTCCTGAAGGATCTGGCAGACCTCATTGAGAAAAAAGCAGAATCGCTGACCCTATAAACCCTTCTCTGAATCTCTAACTGACAGGCGCGGGTGGAAAAGCCTGATATCCCAGTTGCAACTGTTTTTGACATGGCTAGATCAACCGATAAACTGCTTGAGCGAAAGTGAGAGAGATGCTTACCCCAAACCAGTGGGTCAACCGCCTTCATCTTGCCATTTAGCAATCTTTGATGGTTTCTCACAGTTTCCTCAACTTTTGGGGTTAAGGTGAAGATAGGAGGTTGAAGCGATCGCCTGGCTGTTTTTGCACTGACCGGCAAGGAGGTAGCAATGGTGCCAACCGTTCAGTATTCTTTGGAGACGATTCGCGAAGAAGCCCGCCAGCTTGTACGCAAGGGCGTGTTGGGCCGCAGCCAACCACTTTATACGCTGTGCCAACACTTCCCCATACGCGAGTGGGGCTATATCGAGCGCGAACTGGAAAAAAACGACTTTCTTCTAGGAGATTCCATCCTGGATTTGCTAGGGCGGGAAGACTGGTGCGAAGATTGATGCTTTCACAAAGTCATGGAGCCGGATAACGGTGAAGTTGTGCGGCGGCAGATAAGCTCGAGCTCCCCAAACAACCTCTGTGCCGTCCTCACCAACGCAGTGATAGCCTGCTCACGGGGCGCCAGATTAGCCAGAGCAGGTTATCGTAGCATTGTTACAATCCTGATGATTACCTATGCTGAAGTCATTAAAGATAGAAAACTTTTGCTGTTTTCAGTCCTTCGAGCTTCAACAGCTTGGTAGGGTTAATTTGCTTGTTGGTACCAATAATAGTGGCAAAACATCAATTCTTGAAGCAATTCACTTGAAGCAATTCAACTGCTGTGTTCGCGGAATAATCTGGAACCATTACAGCCTTTCCCTAGAATAGACAGTACGGTATAACTGAGTATAAGTTGAACAGATTACTTGATTAAGACACCCCAATAGCTTGCTACTCCCTAGACCTCCGCCAAAAGATCGTAGAAGCCTATCAATCAGGAAAAGGCTCGATTCGAGCGGTTGCCAAGCAATTTCTAGTCAGTCCTGACACCGGCCAACGCCTCTTGAAACAACAGCGAATGACCGGGGATGTAAAACCTCAAAAGTGTGGTAGTCGGCAGAAGAGTGTTCTGTCTCAGCATCAAGAAATAGCTCTCAAAGTAGGAGAAGACCATCCGGATTGGACCCTCTGGCAATATTGTGAGTTTTTGACCGAGCACCTTGGAGTCAATATCAGCACAAGTATGATGGATAGATTTTGTCAAAAACACCATCTAACCCTTAAAAAAAAACATATCGGAGCGAGAAAGTTATCACCCCAGGCGTGCAACAAGAACGCGTGAAGTATTGGGAAAGAATTCAAGAGATAACCCCAGAGAAGCTAGTTTTTCTAGATGAGACAGGCTTTTGGGTGGGGATGAGCCGGTCGGTGGCAAGGGCAGAACAAGGGAAAAAAGCTTATAGTTTGCGAAAGTTTTATCGTGGCAAGAAAATGACGATGATTGGCGCGATAAAGCAGGGAGAAGTATTAACCACTCAAATCCTAGAAGGGTCAATGAAAGGGCATGACTTTAGTGAATTTATTCGGCTAAATCTGGTGCCAAAGTTGCAAGCAGGGGATGTGGTGGTGATGGATAATCTGCATGCTCATCACCGCGAAGAAATTAGAGAGCTGATCGAATCAGTTGGAGCAAAGATAGAGTATTTACCGGTCTATTCTCCAGATTTTAATCCGATCGAAATGATGTGGTCGCAGATTAAAAGCTTGGTTCGCAAATTTAGAACGAAGACCATGAAAGAATTATGCAAAGTCATAGAAATTGTTATCAAGCTGATGAACCCCGGCTTCCTGAAGAACTGGTTTACCGAATGCTGCTATTGTACTTAGTAATAAAGGGAAAAGCTGTATGTGGCGATCGCAACTGAAATCAGCGGATAAGCTTAATCTGTTGGAGGGTTAATGACCAGAAACTTTGTCCGCCCAGATTTCCCAGATTTAATTGTCACAGCAGACTTAGGACAACTAAAGTGTTTTGCGACCAAGGCAAGGAGTTCAGCATTGGCTTTGCCCTCTACAGGTGGCGATTTTAGCCGTGCTAACCAGTTGCCGTCAGGCATTTGCTCCAACAACGACACGCGAGAATTGGGCTTCACTTTAACTTGCAGTATGATTGCCACAGGGAATACCCAAGAGTTGAATCGCACAGATTAAATCAGTAAAAAGCCGCTATTAAGGTACGGCCATAACCAATGACCCTGCCATTATTTTCTCTGCACTTACATTAATTGATGAGGAGAGACCCGACTCACTTCACCTGTGAGCCTAACAAAATAAAGCTCTACGTCTAAGTCGGGGTAGCGCTGGCGAATTTGTTCATAGGCTCGGTTCAGGTATTTGGCATGGAGGTTTTGCTCGGATGTCAGATCAGAGAAGGGCTGTTGGTACACACTGGCGTAGGCTCCACAGTCTTGATGATCGAGAATAATCACCTTGCGGATGTCATGTAACTGTTTCGATAAACCAAGCTGATCCCAAAATGCTTCTGCTTCTGCAGGGTGAGGAAACCCAGTCAAAGCCAGAGAGGCTCCCGCTAAGGCAACCCAATCATAGGCTTGGTCTAAATGCTGGTTGGATAAAAAAGAGTGTTCCCAGCCAACAAAGCGGAAATCAATACAGCTCAGCACCAATGCCGTTGCCCGATGTTCATCGGCTAGGGCTGATTGAGGACGGATCAGAGTCGCACCATAGATGAGTCCAGCGGGGAGTATCCTCTGTAGAAAGAAACGACGGGAAACGGGGCCACTCTGGCGACAGCAGGGACATTCACGATTACGGCCTCTCTGAATCGACTGAGTCATGAATCGGTTGGGGAATCAAGATACAAGATAGAAGTGTTGAGATCTGGCCGATCGCCTCCTCTATAGCCCTTAAGCTTAGAGCAGGACTTTCTCAGGCTTTTCCTGAGGCAAGGGTGGAGGTGACTCACAGGCTAACCTAGAAGTGAGCGATTCTACAGCGGCATCGGTACTGTCAAAACAGTTCTCTAGCCCAATGCGATCAAGGAGGCCAGTCCGCTCCAGCAGTTGCCTGACCTCTGGCTGTAAACCACTGAGGAGCAGTTGACATCCCCGACGCTTGAGGTCGTAGTAAATATCTTCTAAGGCGACTAAACCCGTTGTATCCATAATGGGAACAAATCGCATCCGCAAAATCAGGTAACGGACTTCAGGTTCATCGCGGAGGAAGGTCGCAAACCGCTCGGCAGCCCCAAAAAACATAGGCCCATCCACTCGGTACACAGCGATTTGCTTGCCCAGTTCCAGGGGAATGCCAGAGGGGAAGGCTTCTGTTTCAGGAACTCTGCCCATGCTCAAATCACTCATCCGTTTGATAAACAGCGCGCCAGCGGCGATCAAACCTACTTCAACGGCCAGAACCAAGTCAAAGCAGAGGGTGACTGCCCAAGTCAGCATCATGACAGCGAAGTCGGCATAGGTTGCTCGCATCAGTAAGCCGATCGCTTCCCATTCCAGCATCCGTACACTGGTCACCATCAAAATGCCAGCCAGCGCAGCCAGAGGAATTTGGGCCGCTAAGGGAGCGAGCAGCAGCACGATTAGCGTTAGCGCCAGACTATGAATCACTCCAGAGAGGCGGGTTCTGCCCCCAGCGCGGATATTGACGGCGGTGCGGGCGATCGCGCCAGTCGCAGGAATGCCTCCAAAGAAGGGGACGATCATATTGGCCAGACCTTGCCCAATCAGTTCGCGATCGCTATCGTGCTTCTCACTAACGGTCATGCCATCGGCCACCACTGCTGACAATAGGGATTCAATACT
>Ga0272446_1005930_pt1 | contig 13097 bp, 13 predicted proteins | sample YNPCB0061_FD_194587 | JGI IMG/M metagenome (GOLD analysis project Ga0272446, IMG submission 194587) | Hot spring microbial mat communities from Yellowstone National Park, WY, United States - YNP-CB-006-1 | ecosystem: Environmental > Aquatic > Thermal springs > Hot (42-90C) > Sediment | place... | reverse complement strand
AAAAAACTCTTCTTCCGGTTATTCGGCCAGAGAGACTTTGCCAATCTTATGCTCAAACGCACCTTCATTCATCTGCCCCGGGTGGGGCCGGCGACGGAGCTCCATCTCTGGCGCCAGGGGGTAGAGACCTGGGAGGACCTGCTGGCCGCCCGGCGCCTGCCCGGTATGCCTCCGGGGCGCTTGGCCAGGCACCAGCGGCACCTGGAAGAGTCCCTGGCTCACTTGGACCAGCCCGCCTATTTCAGCCGCCGGTTGCCGGCCGCCGAACGTTGGCGCCTGTTCCAGCACTATCGCCCCCGCACCGCTTACCTGGATATTGAAACGACTGGGGCGAGTTGGCCGCATCTGACGGTCACCGTCATCGGCCTCTATGACGGCCGGGATTTTCAGCAATTCGTTCTGGGGCAAAATCTCCAGGATTTTTTGGAGCAGATCGACGCCTATCAGCTGCTCGTGACCTTCAACGGCTCCCAGTTTGACCTGCCGGTGTTGCAGGCCGTTTTCGAGCGGCCCTTGCCGCAGGCTCACATTGACCTGCGCTTTGTTCTGGCCCGCCTGGGCTACAAAGGCGGCCTGAAAAGGATTGAACCCTGCTTTGGCCTGCAGCGCCCCGCTGATCTGGAGGGTCTGGACGGCTATGACGCGGTCCTCCTCTGGCAGCGGGCCCAGCGGGGGGATGCCGCGGCCCTGGAGACCCTGCTGGCCTACAACCGCGAGGACGTCATCAACCTGGAAACCCTCATGGAGCAGGCCTACCACCTTGCGGCCCGCCGCACCCTGGCCCAACTGCAGGCAGAGAAAACCGCCCTTTAATTTAGCGACAGAATAGCGTATAATTATAGACATGGCTGGGAGGGGCTTATCCTGCCGGATCAGCAGGCCCGCCCCAGCCAGTATCAGCTGCCAGGAGCATTCCATGCGCTATTCCAAACTGTTGCTACCCACGTTGAAAGAAGTACCTGCGGAAGCGGAGACGGTCTCCCATCAGTTGCTCTTGCGCGCCGGTATGATCCGCAAACTGGCCTCCGGCATCTATGATTATCTGCCCCTGGGGCTCAGGGTCTTGCGGAAGGTGGAAGCCATTGTCCGGGAGGAGATGAATCGGGCCGGGGCCCAGGAAGTCTTGCTGCCCGCAGTCCAACCCGCGGAGCTGTGGCAGGAATCGGGCCGGTGGCAGGTCTATGGCAAAGAACTGCTGCGCTTCCGGGACCGCCATGAGCGGGATTATTGTTTCGGCCCCACCCACGAAGAGGTCATCACCGATCTGGTGCGCCGGGATGTCCACTCCTACCGCCAACTGCCCCTCAATCTCTACCAGATCCAGACCAAATTCCGGGACGAAATCCGGCCCCGCTTCGGCCTCATCCGCGGCCGGGAATTCATCATGAAAGACGGCTACAGCTTTGACGTGGATGAAGCCGCCGCGGATCAGACCTATCAGGCCATGTATGACGCCTACAGACGTATCTTCCAGCGCTGCGGCCTGCGATTCAAGAGCGTTGAGGCCGACTCCGGCCCCATCGGCGGCAGTTTTTCCCATGAATTCATGGTGTTGGCCGAAACCGGCGAGGATGTCGTGGTCTCGTGCACCGTCTGCGCCTATGCGGCCAACCTGGAGAAAGCCGAGGTCGTCCCGGCCCCGGGAACCGGCCGCGAGGCACCGGCTCCCTTGACCAAAGTCCAGACGCCGGGCGTCCGCACCGTCACCGAAGTGGCCGCTTTTCTGAAGATTGCACCGGACCGGGTCTTGAAAACCCTCCTGTATGAAACCGATCGGGGTGTGGTCGCCGTCCTGCTGCGGGGGGATCATGAAGTCAACGACGTGAAACTGAAGAATCTCCTGCGGGTCAATGAGTTGGCCCTGGCCGGCGAAGCCGTCGTGCACCGGGAGACGGGCGCCGCCGTCGGTTTTGCCGGCCCCCTCGGCTTGCAGGTGCCCATTTATGCCGATCAGAGTCTGATCGGCTTGACCAACTTAGCGGCCGGCGCCAATGAAGATGACCACCATTACACCGGCGTCAATCTGGACCGGGACGTAAAGGTGCAACAGTATGCTGACTTGCGCCAGATAACCGCCGCTGACCCTTGCCCCCGCTGCGGCGCGGCCCTGGAATTTCTCCGGGGCATCGAAGTGGGCCATGTCTTTAAGTTGGGGTACAAATACTCCCAGGCCATGCAGGCCACCTTTCTGGACGCCAACGGCCAGGAGCGGCCCATGTACATGGGTTGCTACGGCATCGGCGTCAGCCGCATCGTCGCCGCGGCCATTGAACAGAACCATGACAGCGACGGCATTATCTTTCCGGTGCCCCTGGCCCCCTTCCACGTCCTGTTGATTCCCATCGCCCTGCAGGACGAGCAGACCATGGCCGCGGCCCAGACCCTTTATGAAGACCTGACCGCCGCCGGTCTCGAGGTCCTTTTTGACGACCGGGATGAACGACCCGGGGTAAAATTCAAAGACGGCGATCTCCTGGGCATCCCCTTCCGAGTCGTCCTGGGTCCCAAAACCCTGGCCCAAAACGCCGCCGAAGTCCGCGGCCGCCGAACCAAGCAGATGGAGCTCCTGCCCCTGACCTCCCTGGTGCAGGAACTGAAAAAACGAGTACAGGCGGCAGTGCAAACTTAGTTGTAGGCATATATGGCAGTACGCATTATCCGCATCAATGACATCATTGATGAGGTCCTCAACCACCACCCTCAGGCCGACGTCTCCCTCATCCAAAGGGCCTACGTCTTCTCCGCCCAATCCCACGAGGGCCAGGTGCGCCTCAGCGGCGAGCCCTATCTCTCCCACCCTCTGGAAGTTGCCTACCTTTTGGCCCAAATGGGCCTGGACCCCGTGACCGTGGCCTGCGGCCTCCTCCACGACACCGTAGAAGACACCCACGCCACCTTGGACGACCTGGATGAACTCTTCGGCGAAGAAGTGGCCGATATCATCAACGGCGTCACCCGCATCAGCCAGATTTCCTTTGATAAAAAGATCGATCAACAGGCCGAATACATCCGCAAGATGATCCTGGCTATGGCCCATGATATCCGGGTCATTCTGGTCAAACTGGCCGACCGGGTCCATAATATGCGGACCCTGGGCTTCATGAAACCCGAAAGCCAGAAGCGCATTGCCCAGGAGACCTTGGACATCTTCGCGCCCCTGGCCGGTCGCCTGGGCATGGGCCACATCAGAGTGGAACTGGAAGATCTGGCCTTTTTCTACCTGGAACCCGACATCTACCAGCGTATCCAGGACGGCTTGGCCCGCAAACGGGGCGAACGGGAACAATATATCAAGGAAATCACTGAAGTTATCCAAACCAAGCTGGCTGAGCACCACCTGCAGGGCGAAGTCAAGGGCCGCCCCAAACATTTTTACGGTATTTACCGCAAGATGCAGGCCCAGCAGATCAGTCTGGAGCAGGTGTACGACCTCATCGCCTTTCGCATCATCCTCAACACTATTCCCGAATGCTACGAAACCCTGGGGCTCATCCATGCCTTATGGCGACCGGTGCCCGGTCGGTTCAAAGACTACATCGCCATGCCCAAGGCCAATAAGTATCAGTCTCTACACACCACGGTTATCGGTCCGTACGGCGAACGCATGGAGATCCAGATCCGTACCAGAGAAATGGATGAGATCGCCGAGAAAGGCATCGCCGCCCATTGGGCCTATAAGGAACGCCGGCAGGTGCAGCAGGATGACAACTTGCGCTTTTCCTGGCTGCGCCAGATTATTGAATGGCAAAAAGACCTGACCAATCCCCAGGACTTCTTGGACACCGTGCGAGTGGAACTCTACCCTGAGGTGGTCTTTGTCTTTACCCCCAAAGGCGAAGTGAAAGAACTGCCCCGGGGCTCCACCCCCGTGGATTTCGCCTATGCCATCCACAGCGAGGTGGGACACCGCTGCACCGGCGCCCGGGTCAACGGCCGCATGGTGCCGCTGAAATACGAACTGCAGCACGGCGATAACGTCGAAATTATCACCTCCCCCACCCATACCCCCAGCCGGGATTGGCTGCAGTTTGTCCGGACCGCGCGCGCCCGCAACCGCATCAAACAATACCTGAAGACCATAGAACGGGAACGCAGCATTGCCCTGGGTAAGGAAATTTTGGAGCGGGAATTCCGCAAGGCGGGTTTGAATCTGGGCAAACTTTTAAAATCTGAGGAAGAATTACAGCGGGTGGCCCGGGACCTGTCTTTTGTCCGCATTGACGACCTGCTGGCCGGGGTCGGTTTTGGCAAGATCAGCGCCAATCAGATCATTGGCAAACTGCTGCCCAAGGAGGAGCCGCCGCCACCTGGCGAGGAGGTGCCTTCCAAGGCCATCACCAAGGCCACGGCCGCGGACCGGGGGGGTATCCGCGTCAAGGGCCTGGATGACATCCTCATCAACCTGGCCCGTTGCTGCAACCCCATCCCAGGCGATGAGATCACCGGCTATATCACCAAAGGCAAGGGTGTCACCATCCACCGCAGCCAATGCCCCATCCTGGCCCGCACCGAAAGCATGCGCCACGTGCCGGCCGCCTGGGATGGCGTGGCCGGCGGCCGCCATCCGGTCCGTATCCAGGTGGTCTCGGTGGACAAACCGGGGCTCCTGGCTGAAATCACCAATGCCTTGAAACAGGCCGAAGCCAACGTAGTCAAGGCCAGCGCCGAAACCACGCTGGATCAGAAAAGCGTGGCCTGGTTTACCATCGAAGTTTCCGATACCGGCCACCTGGCCAAAGTGCTCAGCAGCATCAAACGGGTGAAAAACGTCATCGGGGTGCATCGGCTTATGGGCTAACAGACCTGCGGCCGCTTCCCCCTCCCCCTTGCAGGAAAAAATCGGCGCACCGACCACCGGGTCGACATCTCGTCGTTTCAGTTCTTGCCCCCCGGACGCTCCTGCCGCCTTGGCATAGCCAAGTTGTTGGTTGTGTTCAAAATGAACGCCGAGGCTTGCGACCGTTATTGGAAAAATGCCGACTCAGGCCGTCTTGACGACTCGCCCGGACCGCAGACAGCGGGTGCAGACCATGATGTACCGTACCTGGCCATTCTGCAGGGCCCGGACCCGCCGCAGGTTGGGCAGCCAGCGCCGTTTGGTTTTATTATTGGCATGTGAAACATTATTGCCGACCTGCGGCCCTTTGCCGCAGACTTCACAGATACGTGCCATAACTACAGCCTCCTTAAAATACTAAAAATATAATGTTAGTAAAAAAGATTATCTTTAGCAAGGAAAAACTCCAGTCCAACCAGGGCTCAGCGTCCCAAAACCGGCATCTCTCCCACTGTTATGGTGCACAATTCGGCGGCAGCGGGCACTCCCCCACATAATCCTCGGCGCAGCAGTGATCCTGGCGGTATAAAATGATGACCATGATCACCGCCCCGGCAAACATCCATTCCGGTCCGAAGAGCCACAAAGCCACGACGGCCGCCAGGTAATAGGCCCGCATCCCCAGGGTATAATGGATATTGCCCAGGTTGAGGATATTGGCCACATACGCCGTGTTCAGCATGGGGTCGCATTCCAGGGGCACATTAATCATAAAATTGACGTGGTTAAAGTAACGCATGGCCAGGGTGAAGCTGAAGAAGGCGAAAAAGAAATGCAGGATCAGTAATAAGACCTTGACCAGAAAAAGGGTGCGCAGGCGGGAAAAGATCAGGGTCAGATCAAAAGGTAATTCCGTCACATGCTCCGGTTTGAAGAGTAGGCTGAGCAATCCCAGACCGATGAGGATGGCGGTGGAGGCAAGGAAGCTGGAGGCCATGATCCAGTTGCGCAGGGTTTGCACCGCCAGGATATCCCGGCGCTCTTTCATGATCGACTCCACCCACATGCGCCGCAGGTGTTTCGTAATGCCCAAATACGTCCGCAGCGGCTGGCGTTTCACCTGATGCAGCCAATACAGGTGATAAGTGGTCAAGACGACAAACGTGGCGCCGACGAAAATAACTTCCCACCACTGTAATTGTGCCATATTGCCTTTATCCTGCCTCCCCGACCGGGGGAACTCACAAACTGGCGGGGCATTAGGGTTTGACAAATACCCTCTGATTATTTATTCTTGCTTCAGGATTTCTGAGAAGCGAGGAAGTGTAGCCATGCAGCCGGTCCTGAAGCCCCTTATCACCCGCGACCAGATCCAGGCCCGTCTCCGGGAATTGGCCGCAGACATCAACCGGGACTATGCCGGGCAACCCCTCATCCTCGTGGGCGTCCTCAAAGGCGTCTTCATCTTTCTGGCCGACCTGATCCGCCTTTTAGAGATGCCGGTCCGGGTCGATTTTGTCCGGCTGCGGAGTTATGGATCCGGCGACACCTCTTCCGGCCAAGTGGAGATCACCAAAGACCTGGAGATACCCATCAGAGATGAGCATGTCCTTATTGTGGAGGATATCATCGACAGCGGCCTGACGCTGCAATATTTGCTCAATCTCCTCCAGCAACGGCAGCCCAGAAGCCTGAAAATCTGCTGTCTGACCGATAAACCGGAGCGCCGCTCTTTAGATGTCCCCATTGATTATGTGGGCTTTCAGGTGCCCAGGGGTTTTCTGGTCGGCTATGGCCTTGATTATGCCGAAAAATATCGGCAATTGCCTGATATCTGTGAATTAGAACTGTAAGCTTGCCTATGCCCCCCCTCAGTCCGTCCTTCATCTATGTTTTCCTGGCCATCGGCGCCGTCGTGATCTGGCTCCTTTTGCGGGAGTTCAACTGTTGGTATTGGAAGATCAACGAACGCCTGGCCCTCTTGGAGGAGATCGTCGCCCGCCTGGAACGCCTGGAACAGGAGCGCTCCCCTCAGGCCGAGCGGCAGACCTTCCCGGAAATCACCATCGACTAGCAGGTGGTTGCCTTGCCTCTTGACGCAGCCACCCGGCGGTGCGGCGATTGACCGAGGGGCGGCAGGCTGTGCCCCCGGCCCCCTCCCGGTAACACCCTTTGGCCGGGCCGCACTATTACTCCCGGCTGTTCATGTGCTCCAGCACCTGGTAGACTGCAGCAAAGTCCGCATCGCCCAACCGGAAGCCGACCCCGGCCCGGAAGAGCTGCAAGACGGCATGGGCCGTCGGCACCGGCGCGCCGCTGTCAAAGGCTGTGTCTATGATGAACTTCAGGTCCTTGGTCATGTGCTTTAGGGGAAAACTGGGCGGGAAGGCGCCGCTGCGCAGCATCTCCTTTTTCATCTGAAAAAGGCCGCAGTTCAGGGCACCGGCGCCGATTACCGCAAACAGGGCCTCCGGCGCTAAGCCGTTTTTTTGCGCGAAATTCAACGATTCGGCCAGACCGGTCATCATCACGCCGAGGAGCAGGTTGATGGCCATCTTCATCATCGACCCCTGCCCTACCGGACCGCAATAGACCATCTTCTGACCCAACACCTGAAAAAGAGGCGCCAGTGCCGCAATCCGGTCTTGATCCCCGCCGGCCAGGATGACCAATGTGCCCTCCTCCGCCGGTTTCTTGGTCCCTGAGACCGGGGCATCAATGAAGGTCACCCCCAGGGGGGCCAATTCCTCGGCCAGAGCCAGGGTATAGCGGGGCGGCACGGTACTCATATTGATAAAAGTTTTACCAGGCGAAAAAGCGGCGGCCGCCCCCTGCTCCCCCCAGAGTAAGGCATCCAGGGCCTCCGGGCCGGTGACCATGGCAATCAGTATATCCGTTTCCTCCGCCAGACTGAGGGGAGTGGAGGCCAGACGGGCGCCGGCCGCCACCAACGCCGCCGCCTTCTCAGGCGTGCGGTTGTAGACGGTCACCGGCCAGCCGGCCTTGACCAGGTTGCCGGCCATGGCGGTGCCCATGATCCCCAGACCAAAAAAACCGATTTGCGCTGGCATACCTGCCTCCCTCTGCATGTGCCTGCGGTTAAAATTAGATCAGATGTTTCGCCTAGGTGATATGATCTTGCCCAGCCAGGATTATTTTGGTATAATAATTAAGAGCTCAAGGATCCCGATTTTTCCTTCCCCTGTGCCCATAGCTCTAGAGCCTACTTCTCGAACGTTTTTCCGGTTAACACAACTCGACAAGGATCTTTAGACCGAACTTTCCCGGAATCCACAGGCACCACGTAAAGGAGGGTTTATGTCGCCGTCCCAACAGGCCGGACCGGAATTGACCCTGACAGCCATCGCGCGCATCCTGGGACTCGATCCGGACACTATCCTGTATTGGGCCTTGGCTGGACGCCTACATGTCCGTCAACACGGCCCCCGACTGATCATTGTCGTAGACGTCGCCTGCACTTTCGCCAACCCTCAGCCTGATCAGATTCTCATCCTGACCAAATCCAGCGGCGTCTGCCAGAGCCAGCCATCTCCATCCAAATCTGGTCCCCACTCCGGCCCTAGGAGCCCTCGCTGTGAATCGTAGCGGTTAGAGCTGCCCTGGAAATCTTGATCAGAGCCCATCTCATGCCTGCTGAACCGGGTTGACAGCAGAACCTGCGGCCCAACCACCGGAAAGATTTCGGCCCCAGTACTTAACTTTGGGGACAGGCCCAAGAAAGCAAATCCCCATGCTGCACCCGCATGGGCAGACTGGGGATTGACAGACCTGAGGCCTCTTCTAAGAGTTAATCTGGTGCCGAAGGCGGGATTTGAACCCGCACGGGTCTCCCCACCACCCCCTCAAGATGGCGTGTCTACCAGATTCCACCACTTCGGCAAAAAATGGTTACTTGTTTGTGGCCGGTTTTTCCACGGGAGCAGGCTGTTCCACGGGGGTTGCCCCCTGCATCACCGAACTACCGCCGCGGGTCCCCAAAAAAGTTAAGCTCAGGGAAGTGACCATAAAAACAATCGCGGCCCCAGCCGTGAGTTTGGCCAAAAACGGCGTCGCCCCGGAGCTGCCAAAAAAGGTCTGGCTGGAGCCACCGAAGGCCGCCCCGATACCGGCGCCCCGGCCGGTCTGGAGCAAGACGATGAAAATCAACGCCAAGCAGACGATAATATGGATGATCGTGATGACAGTTACCATAAAATGTTTATATAACCTAAAGTTGAGAGAAAAGCAACCCTCTGCCGCCTTTTCCCTCGGCCGCCCTCTTTTTTCCGGTTTTAGGCTCCGAGGGCGATAATCTTCAGGAAGGCCTCGGCTTGCAAAGAGGCACCCCCCACCAGCGCACCATCGATATCGGGGGCGTGCATCAGGTCGCGGATGTTGTCCGGGGTGACGCTGCCGCCGTAGAGGATCCGCAGCCCCTCGGCCACGGTGCCGCCCACCTGGTCATGCAGCCAGCCGCGGATAAACTGGTGCACCTCCTGGGCCTGCGCCGGGGTGGCGGTGCGGCCGGTACCGATGGCCCAGACCGGTTCATAGGCGATGACCAGACGCCCCACCTCCGCCGGCCCCAGACCCAGCAGGCCGTTGTTCAGCTGGGAGGCAATGACTGTCAGGGTCTCCTGGGCCTCCCGTTGGGCCAGGGTTTCGCCGATGCAGACAATGGGCGTTAAACCGACCTGCAGGGCGGCCTTGATCTTTTTATTGACGCTGTTATCGGTTTCACCGAAATACTGCCGGCGCTCCGAGTGGCCGATGATCACCAACCGGCAGCCGGCGTCCTTGATCATCAGAGGGGAAATGGCGCCGGTAAAGGCCCCCTGGCTTTCCCAAAAAAGGTCCTGGGCGGCCAGGGCAATGGGCGAGCCCTGGATTTCCCGGGCCACCGCGGTCAAGGCGGTATACGGCGGCGCCAGCACCACCTCGACGGTCAAGGGGGTCGGCAGACCCCGGCGGATCTCCCGGGCCAAAGCCTGGGCTTCAGCCACGGTCTTGTGCATCTTCCAGTTGCCGGCCACCATGGGCGTGCGCGTCTGTGTCATGATATTACCCTGCCTCCGGATGTTGGGCATACCATTCTTCCAGGACCTGAATACCCGGCAGTTTCTTGCCTTCCAGCAGTTCTAAAAAGGCCCCGCCGCCGGTGGAAATATACGAGAATTTATTGGCTTCGCCGGCACTGTGGATGGCCACATCGGTATCGCCGCCGCCGACGATGGTTTCGGCAAAGGAGTTGGCCACATGGTGGACCATGGCCATGGTTCCCCGGCTGAAGGCGTCGATCTCGAAGGCGCCCATGGGACCGTTCCAGACCACGGTTTTGGCATCCTGCAGGGCTTCGTTGAAAAGGGTAATAGTGGCCGGACCGATATCGGCGATGAGCCAATCGTCCGGCACCTCCTGAATGGGGACAATCCGACTCTCCGCCCGGCTATCCAGGCTTGAGGCCACCACACAATCCACCGGCAGATAAAATTTTACCTTTTTCTCTATGGCGGTGGTCATCAGTTCCTTGGCCGTGCCCAACAGATTATCATCCACCAGGGATTTGCCCACCTGATAGCCCATGGCTTTAATAAAGGTATTGGCCATGGCACCGCCGACGATAAGTTTATCGACATGCTGCAGGAGGTTGAGCAACGCCGTAAGTTTACTGGAAATCTTGGCGCCGCCGATCAAGGCCACCAAAGGCCTGGCCGGGTCTTCCATGGCCCTGTGGAAATAGTGGATTTCATCCCGTAAAAGGAAACCGGCCACCGCCACCGGGGCGAATTGCACGACGGCATGGACCGAGGCGTGGGCCCGGTGCCCCACGGCAAAGGCGTCGTTGACGTAAACATCCACCCCTGCCATGAGCTGTCGGGCGAATTCCGGATCGTTCTTGGTTTCACCGTCGTGAAAGCGCAGGTTTTCCAACAGGAGGACGTCCCCCGGCTGCATCTCGGCTTTCATTTTCTGAACTTCCGGCCCGATGCAATCGGGGGCGAACTGCACCGGTTTCTGTAGGAAACGGCCGAGGCGTCGGGCCACCGGGGCCAGGGAAGCCTTGGGATCGGGGCCCTTGGGCCGGCCCAGATGGGAGGCCAGGATGATTTTGGCATGTTCGTCCAGGCAGTGGTTAATGGTCGGCAGGACCGCCCGGATCCGGCTGTCGTCGGTAATATTGAGGTTTTTATCCAGCGGCACGTTGAAATCTACGCGGATAAAAACGGTTTTTTTCCGAACATCGACTTCTTCCAGAAATTTGACCTTCACCCCGACCTCCTTTGTTCAGTTAGACACCCAGGCGTTGGCCCATGTAAGCTGCCAGATCAATCATGCGCGTGGAAAAACCCATTTCGTTGTCATACCAGGCCATGACCTTCACCATGGTCCCCTGCATCACCGCGGTCAGAGGAGCGTCAACGCTGGCCGAGTATTGGCAACCGTTATAATCGCTGGAGACCAGGGGCAGCGTCACTACCTGCAAGATGCCCCTGAGCTCCCCGGCCGCGGCCTGCTGGAAGACCTCGTTTACTTCCTCGGCGGTGGTGGCCTTCTTGACGATGGCGTTGAAATCCACCAGCGAGACGTTGGCGGTGGGGACCCGGACGGACAGGCCATCCAACTTGCCTTTTAACTCTGGCAGGACTTCGGCCACGGCCTTGGCCGCGCCGGTGCTGGTGGGCACCATGGACAGGGCCGCGGCCCGGGCTCGGCGGGGATCCTGATGGGAGCCGTCCAGAAGACGTTGATCCATGGTGTAGGAGTGGACCGTAGTCATCAGGCCGTGTTCCACTCCAAAAGCCTGGTGCAACACCTTGACCACCGGCGCCAGACAGTTGGTCGTGCAGGAGGCATTGGAAACGATGATGTGCTTAGCCGGGTCATACGTCTGCTGATTGACCCCCATGACAAAGGTGGCATCCAATTTTTTCCCCGGCGCCCCGACGATGACCTTTTTGGCACCGGCCGCTAAATGACCTTCGTTGGAAGCCTTGTCCCGAAAAACCCCGGTCGATTCCAGGACGATGTCCACCTGCATATCTCTCCAGGGCAGTTTGCGGGGATCATCGAAGCGGGTAATATGGACCTCCTGACCGTTGATGACCAGGCTGTCGGCCTTGGCCTCCACGGTCCCGGGAAAGGTCCCATGAATGGAATCATATTTGAACAAGAGAGCACTGGAGCCGATATCCCCCCGGCTGTTGATGGCCACCAATTCCACCTCTTGTTGGCCGGAAAAGATGACGCGGGCCAGACACCGGCCGATGCGGCCGAAACCGTTGATAGCAACCCGAACAGGCATAGAAAAAATCTCCTTTCCCCAGAACCACTGTTGGCCTGGGCCGATTCGCCGGCGCCGACGCCGCCGATCACCCATATGTTAAAATACCACAACGTCGGCGTCAATCTTTTTTGCCCCACCGCCGGCTGAATAACCTCTAATGATTAATCAGAAAATGCAGTTCATAGTTCGTAGTTCATAGTTTTATAGGGCTGGCCATGCCCGCCATGTCATGGTTTCTAGTTTCCGGTATCCAGGAAAGTCCGTTTGAACGGGGCGGGTTTCTGCGCCCGCTCAAGGCAGCCAATGGCAGCGACCTCAATTTTTCACCTGTTTCCCAAGTTCAACTTGGAAACCAGGGGAAAACATTATTGCGTGGCGCCGGTCTCCGGGCCATGTGCTTGTCGTTCTCCTGGGACTTGGGGCCCAGACTCCCTCTTTCCTGATTGATTTTTGTGGCCGAACGTGATTGATGTAAATGAGGCATGTGCCGCTGTTTCACGTGGTCCTCTCTTTTTGCCAGCCGCAGCTGGCGCGCCTTGGCCGCCGCCGGGCAATTACGGCAGGTCCGGTCTGGCCGGCGCTGCTTTCCGGCGGGAGCACCAGCATTTCGAAAGGAGTCAAAATGACGTATCGGCATATCATCCTGGATATGGACGGCCCCGTGGCCACCCTAACCTTCAACCGCCCTGAAAAACTGAACGCCCTGAATGCCGAGATGCTCCAGGAAGTGACCCAGGCCCTGACGGTCCTGCAGGCCGAGCCGGCCATTCGGGTCCTCATCCTCACCGGTCAGGGCCGGGCCTTTATCGCCGGGGCCGATGTCCGGCAGTTTTTGGAGTTTGATGCCCGGCAGGCCTATGAGTTCGCCCGCCAGGCCCAGGAGGTGGTCGGCCGCCTGGAAGCCCTGCCCATCCCGGTCATCGCCGCGGTCAACGGCTTTGCTCTGGGAGGCGGCTGCGAAGTGGCCCTGGCCTGCGACCTGATCTATGCCTCGGAGAAGGCAACCTTTGGCCAACCCGAAATCAATCTGGGCCT
>Ga0272446_1005929_pt1 | contig 13103 bp, 9 predicted proteins | sample YNPCB0061_FD_194587 | JGI IMG/M metagenome (GOLD analysis project Ga0272446, IMG submission 194587) | Hot spring microbial mat communities from Yellowstone National Park, WY, United States - YNP-CB-006-1 | ecosystem: Environmental > Aquatic > Thermal springs > Hot (42-90C) > Sediment | place... | reverse complement strand
GGACCTGCGCCGCGCCGCCAGCAACCACCCAGACCACGAACAGCGAGAAGCCCATCCACGTGGTCGCGCGCTCGCCAGGTTTCGGCAGTGTGAGCGCCAGCACGACACCGAGCGCTCCCACCGCGCACGCCCACGCAGCGAACGTCACAGCCAGCACGCGCGTTCCGCGCATCCCCTGCTCCCGCAAGCCGGCGCGCGCCCCGGCGGCTGTCGCTCCCGTGCGCCTCCGCAGGCGCGGCAGGCGACCCGAGCCCGGCAGGCCTTCCGCGCGATCGAGACGCCGTACCTTTCTGTCGGCGGAGCCGCCGCTGCCTACCGCTCCGACACCCGAGCGCAGCACGCATGGACGCCTCGAAGGCGCAGCGCCATCACGCCCGTGGGACCTGGCGCAGGAACGCCACCGTTCGTGCCAGCCCCTCGTGAAGCGACACGGAAGGCGCGAACCCCAGCAGTGCCTGCGCGCGACGGATGTCGGCGCCAGAGTGGCGAATGTCGCCGGGCCGCTCCGGACCGTGGATAGGGTCGCCGCCCCGCCCCACGACCTCCCGCAGGACAGCGTGCAGCTGGTTGACGCTCGTCCGAACGCCCCCTCCGATGTTGATCACGTGCCGCCGCGCTTCGGGCACTCTGGCGGCCAGCAGATTCGCCCGCGCGACGTCCTCCACGAACAGGAAGTCCCTCGTCTGCTCGCCGTCGCCGAAGATGGTCGGCGTCTCGCCCGCCAGCAGCATCGAGGCGAAGCGCGGCACGACGGCGGCATACTCGCTCCGAGGGTTCTGCCGCGGGCCGTACACGTTGAAGTACCGCAACGACACCGTCTCGAGGCCGTGAAGCACGTCGAAAACGCGGCACATCATCTCGCCGTAGGCTTTCCCCACGCCGTACGGCGAAAGCGGCGCGGGAGGCAGGTTCTCGTGCGCGGGAACGACCTCCGTGTCGCCGTACACCGCCGCCGATGACGAGAAGACGACGCGGCGCACCCGCGCTCGATGGGCCGCCATGAGCACGTTCAGCGTGCCCCCGATGTTCACCGCGTCCGACAGGATGGGGTCCTGAATGGAGCCCGGTACCGAGATGTAGGCGGCCAGGTGATACACGACGTCGACACCTCGGCACGCGCTGCTGCACGCCACCGCGTTGCGAATGTCGCCCTCGACCACCTCGACCGATCGCTCCACGCCGGCCAGGTTCTCGCGCGAGCCGGTCGAGCCGTTGTCGAGCACCCGCACGGGCGTGCCTTCCGCGACGAGCGCCCGCACCACGTGCGATCCGATGAACCCCAGACCTCCCGTCACCAAAGCCAGCGCCGACACCATGTGCGATCTCCCCGCCATCCGAACCTGCGTGCGTATTGGCACCGCGCGCTCCGTTCTCCTGCCGGGGCAGGCCGCCGGGCAGGAATGATGGCCCGCGCGTCCGAAGGTACGCCCCGGCCTCGGATGACCGTGGCGTACTGCAGGAGGGGAGACGGAACGAATGCGGCTGTTGCTGGCGTGCGCCCTCGTGGCGCTGGCAGTGTGTCGTGGCCATGCGCAGGAGTGGGCTCACGCGTTCAAAGATCTGCCGGCCGAGGTGGTGGAGGGCGAGGAGTTGCGCTTCCGCGTCGCCTACCGCGTGCCCCCTGAGCGCGGAACCGTGCTGCTCCATGCCGAGATGAAGGCGCGCGACAACGTCGTGCATGCCGGCGTGGTCCGTGAAGTCTCGGGCGAGGGCATCGCTGACCTGGCCATCCGGGTCCCAGCCGGCGTCCTCGACGGAGAGCTTCTGGTAGCGCTCTGGTTCGGTGAGGACTGGCGGCAGACCCCCACTCCCATCGTCCTCAGCCGCGCCGTGAAGGTGCTGACCGCCGCCGAAGCGCAGGCCGCCCGGCAGGCGGAGGCCGAAGCGGAGCGGCTCCGGCAGCGGCTGGGCCTCCGCCCAGAGGCGCCAGCCGTCGCCATCGTGAGCGGTGGGTGGGCAGGGCGCAGCGCGCGGTTGCCCGAACGCACCCGGCACTCCCTGGTGTCCGCAGGCTTGCGCACGGTGCTCGTCGGACCCGACGAGCTGGCGAACCCGGCGCTCCTGCGCCCGTCCGAGACCCCGCTGCTCGTGATCCCCGAGGCGCAGGTGTTTCCCGGCGCCGCCCTGCCGGGCCTCGACCGCTATCTGCGCGCGGGCGGCCATCTCATGGCGCTGGGAGCGCCGGCCTTCGACCGCCTTGTGCAGAAGATCGGCGGCGAATGGCTGGACGGCGACCAGATCGCCGACCGCGTGCGCAGGGAGATCGTGTCGACGCCGCTCCTCGACGTTGGAGCGACGAGCCGCGCGGACTGGCAGCGCAGCACGAACCGCGCGGCGGATCCCTCGGAATGGTCCGTCGAACCGTCCGGCGCCGCAGGAATCGGTCCCGCCCTGCGCGTGCGGGTGGGCAACCTGACCGGCTGGGACACCTACACCGGACCCTCATTCCGCGCGCGCCCTGCCCCCGACCACAACCAGGTGGTCTTCGCCGCACGAGGAGGGCCTCGGACGACGTCGCTCTCCGTAGAGGTGCGCGAGGAGGACGGGTCGCGCTGGATCGCGGTCGTGCCCCTCACCCGGCAGTGGACACGCCATGCGGTCTCCGTCACAGACTTCGTCCTCTGGGACCCGGAGCGCACCTCCGGGCGAGGAGGCAAAGGCGACCGGCTGCGTCTGGAGCGCGCGAGCAGCATCACGGTGGGGCTCGCTTTCACCCACACGCGGCTGCCGAGCGGCCCGCATGCGTTCTGGTTCGCGGATCCGGGAACGGGCGCAGGCCCCACGTGGGAGCGCTACCGGCCACCCACGCTCGACACCCTCTCCCCGGTGCACAAGCTGTATGCCGTCCGCGGCGCGCACCGGATCGATGACAGCGCGGGTCGCGAGCTGGTCGGCGCGCCAGCTCCAGCGCTGCCCCAGCGCTTGCTCTCGACGCACCCTCGGCCGTCCGGCACGGGCTTCGACAAGGGGCGCGCCTGGCGATGGACGCCGTTGCTGAAGGCGGTCGGGAAGCAGGGCGTTGCCGGCACGGTCGCGACGCTTCTGTGTCATCGCGACGACGCGTTCGGACGGGGCAAGTGGGCCTCCTTCACCGCCGTGGACACCCCCTGGTACGAGCGCGACGACGTCCAGTACTACCTTGCGGCGCTCGCCCGCCGAATGCTCGGCGGCCCCATGTTCGTCGAGGGCGGCGCGCGCTACTTCGGCCTCTTCCCGGACGACGACATAGAGCTTGGCGCGTGCGTCCAGGGAGGCGCAGGGGTCGTACGGTTGAGCGTGCGCTCCGCGGACGGAAAGGAAGAGCTGTTTCGCGCCGACATCGCGGCCGAGAGAGAGGGCGAGGAGCGGGTGGCGACAACGGCGTGGCGGCCGGGCAGCCTGAGAGCCTCGAGGTACCGCGTGCGCGCGGAGCTCCTCTCAGGCGGGGCGGTGGTGGACGCGCTCGAGCACGAGGTCACCGTGCGACATCCGCGACGTCCGCGCTTCATGACCGTGAAGAACGGCCAGTTCTCGCTTGACGGCAAGCCGTGGTACCCGCATGGCGTGAACTACATGCCCTCCTCCGGCGTGGCGCTCGACGACGGCCCGATGTTCGAGCAGTGGATGTCCGCGGCTTCCTACGACCCCGAGGTCATCGAGCGGGACCTGGCGCGGGTCCAGGCCATGAAGATGAACATGGTGAGCATCTTCATCTACACGCAGGCCATGCGCAGCCGCAACCTCGTGGACATCCTGAACCGGTGCGACGCGCACGGGTTGAAGGTGAACCTCTCGCTGCGGCCCGGCACGCCCCTCGACTTCGAGTGGCCGGGCATCGGCGACATCATCCGGGTGAACCGGCTGAGCGGCGACGACACCGTCTTCGCCTACGATCTCGCCTGGGAGCCGTCTTGGGGCGGGTACGCGCAGCGCCGACGCTGGGACCCCCAGTGGGCGCGCTGGATCGTCGAGCGCTACGGGTCCATCGAGTCGGCGGAAAGGGACTGCGGCGCTCCCGTGCCGCGCGCCGATGGAGCGATCACCGGTCCCAGCGACGCCGACCTGGCCCGCGACAGCCGGATACCGCGCGTCGTCGCGGCCTACCGCCGCTTCCTCGACGACTTCCTCAGCCGCAAGCACATGGAGGCCCGGCAGAAGGTGCGTTCGGTTGACCCGAACCACCTGCTGTCGTTCCGGATGAGCATCGGCGGAGACCCGACCGTGCCCACAGCCGCCATGCCGTACGACTTCGCGGGGCTCGCTCGCAGCATGGACTTCATGAGCCCCGAGGGGTACGGCCGAATCGGAGAGTGGGAGCAAGTGAAGCCCGGCTGGTTTACCGCCGCCTACTCCCGGCTGGTGGCGCCGGGCCGGCCCGTGTTCTGGGCGGAGTTCGGGTACACGTCGTGGGACCCGGCGAGCGCGTCGCCAGCGCCGCCGCGCGCAAGCTTCGTGGAGCGCTTCGAGCGGCGGTTCTACCCGCCCGCGACGGTTGCGTACATCGAGCGTTTCTACCGCCACTTCTACAGGATGGTGCTGCGGAGCGGCGCCTCCGGTACGGCCTGCTGGTGGTACCCAGGCGGCTACCGCGTCGGAGAGAACAGCGACTTCGGCATCATCAACCCCGACGGAACGTGGCGCGGCGTCAGCCGGATCGTGGCGGAGCACGCGCCCCGGTTCGCACGTTGCGCGACACCGCCAGAGCCCGATGCGTGGATCACCGTGGACCGCGACGCGCATCCGGAAGGACTTCAGGGCATCTATGCCGAGCACCGCGACGCGTTCTGGAAGCTCGTCGCGGAAGGTAGGTTCCCGGGCCTCCGCACGGAGGGCGTCGGGTGCGACTCGGTCACGGCGCCGCCCGTCGCAGTGGGCAACACCCCTTTGAGCGGCTCGAACCCGCCCAAGTACCTGAACGCCGAGTACGAGTCGCTGCAGGTGCTGGACGCGACCGGTCACTGGGCGGATGTGGGACCGGAGCTAACGACCGTGCGCGTGGCGGCCGGGCGACCGGTGCGCGTCCGCGCGCTTCTGGGCAACAACGGCGTAGCCGCGTGGGTGTCGCCGCGACGCCACGACGGGACCGGCGCCGTTTTCCTCGCCGCGCGCGGGGCCTTCGGCGAGGCGCTTCTGCCGCTGCCATCGGAGGTGCCCTCGCTGGGCACCTCGGAGCCAGTGGAAGGCGAGTTGCCCGCCCTGAATGGCGCCGAGAGAGTAGAGTTCCAGTGCCTCGCGCGCGACCGGTGCCGCTTCGGCGAGCGCTGGGTTGTCGCGCTGGAGCCCGTGCGCCGCTGACGCTGCGTGCACAACCTACCTTGCTTGCGCGCCGCCCCGGGCCTCCAACCGGCCCGGGGCGGCCGTCGTTGGACCCACGCCTCCGAACCTGAATGGCGTTACGTATCGCCTAGAAACCTATCTACCTTGACGAGCCGATTCGACTTCGTTACAATCTTCACAGAGTGTCCTCCGGCATCTGAAGGCGGCGGTGCAAGCGACAAAGGGGGCTGCGCATGGCAGGCTCACGGGCGGGCGATGCTGCGGCGGTGGTGCTTCAGCCGGACGGTCTTGACGCGCTCATTGCCGCGCTGGGGGAGGCAGGGTACCGCGTGCTGGGACCCCGTGAGCGGGATGGCGTGGTCCGCGTCGACGAGGTCGCATCCTCCGCCGACCTTGTGCATGGCCGTTCGGCCCGGCAGTCGCCGGGCCGCTATCGCCTGGAGGACCGTGAGGCGGCGCCCGCGTTCGGTCTCGGCGTCGGCCCCGACTCCCTCAAACGGTGGCTGCAACCCAGTCCCCTGACACTCCTGACGGCCAGCCGCAACGGGGCAGGCATCGAGATCACTCCTCATCGCGACGACCCGCCGAAGCTCGCGTTTGTCGGAGTGCGTCCCTGCGACCTCGCGGCGCTCGGCCGCCTGCGACATGTGCTCGAGGCCCCACGGTTCGCGGACCCGGACTTCGTGCGCCGAAGAGAGCGCACGTTCGTCGTGGCCGCCAACTGCATCGAGCCCGCGGACACCTGTTTCTGCGCGTCCATGGGGACCGGTCCCAAGGCTTCGGCGGGCTACGACATCGGCCTCACGGAGCTGCGCTCTGCGGAGGGGTTCCTGGCGGAGAGCGGCACCACGCGCGGGCGCGCCCTGCTGGCGCGGGTTCCCTCGCGGCCAGCCGAGGACGCCGATCTGGCGGCCGCCGAAGCCGCATGCGCGGCGTGCGCGAAGGCGCAGACGCGGTCCCTCGACGCAGAGGGGATCCGCGACGACCTCTATCGCGCGCTGGACCACCCTCGATGGGAGGAGACCGCCGCTCGCTGCTTGACGTGCGGCAACTGCACCATGGTGTGCCCCACCTGCTTCTGTACCACGGTGGAAGACAGCACGGACCTGAGCGGGCGCCATGCCGTGAGGGTTCGCCGGGCGGACTCCTGCTTCACCCTCGAGTACTCCCACGTCAACGGCGGAAGCGTACGCCACTCCGCCATGTCCCGGTACCGCCAGTGGCTCCTGCACAAGTTCGCGTCCTGGCACGATCAGTTCGGCGAGTCCGGCTGTGTCGGCTGCGGTCGGTGCATCGTCTGGTGCCCTGTCGGCATCGATGTCACCGAGGAAGTCAGCGCTGTTCGTGGCCGCGTTCCTGCGATCTGAAGGAGGGACACCATGGTCGCCGTTCAGTTCAACCTTGCGGAGCACCCGTTCTGCAAGGGTTTGCAGTCGGAGTACCTGGAGTTCATCGCGAGCTGCGCCTCCGAGGTGAGCTTCCGGGCCGATAAGATCATCTTCCGCGAGGGCGAGGAGGCGGACCGCTTCTACCTCATCCAGGAGGGTCGGGTGGCGCTGGAGGCATTCCAGCTGGAGGGCGGTCCCGTCGTCATCCAGACGCTCGGGCCAGGGGATGCGCTCGGCTGGTCATGGCTCATTCCGCCCTACAAGTGGCGCTTCGACGCGAGGGCGATCGACCATACGACCGCTATCTCGCTGGACGGCAAGGCCCTGCGCGAGCGCTGCAACAGCGACCCCGGTCTCGGTTTCGAGATGCTGAAGCGCTTCGCGGTGGTCCTCGAACAGCGCCTGCAGGCCACGCGGCTCCAGCTGCTCGACGTCTACGGCCGGCGCTGAGGAGCACGAGATGGCCACAGCCCTGGCCGACCCGATGATCGCCAGGCCGTTTCGCGTGCAGCGAATGCGGCAGGAGACCTCGGACACGTTCACCGTCGAGCTCACTCCAGAGGACGGCGGCCCGCCGATGCGTTTCCTGCCGGGGCAGTTCAACATGCTGTACCTGTACGGGGTCGGCGAGATACCCATCTCCATCTGCGGTGACCCCACGGCGCCGGACTCGCTGCTGCACACGACGCGCGCCGTAGGCCTCGTGACGCGAGCGATGCGCCAGATGCGCCCTGGCGACGTGTTGGGGGTCCGCGGTCCCTACGGAAACGGGTGGCCTCTGGCGGAAGCCGAAGGCAAGGATGTCGTGCTGGTGGCCGGAGGCATCGGTCTGGCGCCTCTCCGTTCGGCGCTCTACCAGCTCCTTGCGGAGAGGAACCGCTACCGGAAGATCGTCCTCCTGTACGGCACCCGCAGCCCGGAAGACATCCTCTATCGGCGGGACCTGGAGCGCTGGCGGGCGCATCTCGACCTCGAGGTGTACGTGACCGTGGACCGGGCCAGTGGCCAGTGGCGGGGCAACGTGGGGGTCGTCACGACCCTCATTCCTCGCGCGCCGTTCACCGCCACGAACACGGTGGCGATGGTCTGCGGCCCGGAGGTGATGATGCGCTTCACGGTGATGGAGCTGCTGGGCCGCGGCGTTCCGGCGGGCTCCATCCATTTGTCCCTGGAGCGCAATATGAAGTGCGCCGTGGGCGTCTGCGGACACTGCCAGTGCGGTCCCATCTTCGTTTGCCGCGATGGTCCGGTGTTCCGGTACACCGACATCGAGCCCTTCTTCGGCAAGAGGGAGCTATAGCGTGGCGCGCGATCGTCAGCCCAGGCTCGCCGTGTGGAAGTTCGCCTCCTGCGACGGATGCCAGCTCAGCATTCTCGACTGCGAGGAGGAGCTGCTCGACATCGCGGGAGCGATCGACATTGCCTACTTCCCGGAGGCGTCGAGGGCCTACGGCAAAGGACCGTACGACGTCTCCCTCGTGGAGGGGTCCATCACCACCCCTCACGACGCAGAACGCATTCATCAGGTCCGGCGCCAATCGCGCATGCTGATCGCGATCGGCGCGTGCGCCACGGCCGGCGGCATCCAGTCGCTGCGAAACTTCGGGATCCTCAAGGACTTCGCGAGCGCCGTCTACGCGAAGCCCGAGTACCTCGAAGTTCTCGCCAAGTCCACGCCGATCGCCGACCACGTGTTCGTGGACTTCGAGCTCCGCGGCTGTCCCATCAGCAAGCGACAGCTCGTCGAGACCATCAGCGCTCTTCTGCATGGCCGCAAGCCGAACACCCCCAGCTACAGTGTTTGCATGGAGTGCAAGGAGAGGGGAAACGCGTGCGTCATGGTCGCCCGCGGCGAGCGGTGCCTTGGGCCGGTGACCCATGCCGGCTGCGGAGCGCTGTGCCCATCGTACGATCGCGGGTGCTATGGCTGCTACGGCCCCAAGGAGTCGGCCAACCCCGGGTCCATCAGCGCCTGGTGGCGGCGCGAGGGAGCGACGGCGGAAGAGATGGTCCGGACGTTCCGCGCCTTCACGGCCGTGGCGGAGCCGTTCCGGCGGGAAGGCGAAGCCCATGAGGAGTAACGTCCTGAAGGTCGACCTGCTGGCACGCGTGGAAGGCGAGGGCGCGTTCACCGCCACCTGGCGCAACGGCTCAGAGCCGGACGTGAAGCTCCGCATCTTCGAGCCGCCCCGCTTCTTCGAAGCGCTGCTTCAGGGACGCGACTTCCGGGAGGCGCCGGACATCACCGCCCGCATCTGCGGCATTTGCCCGGTTGCCTACCAGATGAGCTCGGTGCAGGCCATGGAGACGTTGTGCGGCGTCGAAGTGGACCCGCCCATCCGCGACCTGCGGCGGCTCCTCTACTGCGGCGAGTGGATCGAGAGCCATGTCCTCCACATCTACCTGCTCCACGCGCCCGATTTCCTGGGCTATGAAGACGCGCTGCGCATGGCGGCGGACCACCGGGGAGCGGTCGAGCGGGGGCTGGCTCTCAAGAAGGTCGGCAACGACATCGTGGCCCTCCTCGGCGGCCGGGAGATTCACCCCATCAACGTGCGGGTGGGCGGCTTCTATCGGGCGCCTAAGGTGGACGAGCTGCGCGTGCTTGAGAAGCCCCTCGAGCGCGCCCTGGAGCAGGCTGCCGAAACCGTTCGCTGGACGGCAGGGCTGAACTTCCCCGACATCGAGCGGGACTACGAGTACGTGTCGCTGCGACACCCCTCCGAGTACCCGATGGGCCAGGGGGCCATTGTCTCGAATCGCGGCATCGACTGCCCGCCGTCGGGCTTCGAGGACCACTTCGTCGAGGAGCACGTGCCGCACTCCACGTCGCTTCACGCAGCCGTCCGCGAGCGCGGCGAGTATGTGGTCGGTCCGATGGCGCGGTTCGCATTGAACCTCGACCGGCTAACGCCACTCGCCGCTCGGCTGGCGAAGGAGGCCGGCCTCACCACCCCGTGCAACAACCCGTTCAAGAGCATTGTCGTACGATCCATCGAGACCGTCGTGGCGGTCGAGGATGCGCTGCGCATCGTGCGCTCCTATACGGGCGTCGAGCGGCCGGCGGTACCCGTGACGCCCCGCGCCGGCGTGGGCCACGGGGCAACGGAGGCGCCTCGCGGGCTCCTCTACCACCGTTACACGCTCGATTCGGCGGGCCGGATCGTCAACGCGCGGATCGTGCCTCCCACCTCCCAGAACCAGCGCAGCATCGAGCTGGATGTCGCGGCCGTGATCGCGCGGCGTGGCGACCAGCCGATCGAGCACCTCACGTGGGAGTGCGAGCAGGCCATACGCAACTACGACCCGTGCATCTCGTGCTCCACCCACTTCCTGCGTCTCGAGCGCCGGGAGTGACGTCGTTCGGACACCGCAAGGCGGCAGGCGATGGAAACCGGTGGTGACGTTCTCGTCATCGGCATCGGGGACGGCTACCGCGGCGACGACGGCGTCGGCGGATACGTCGTCCGAGCTCTTCGCGCGCGATCGCTGACGGGCGTGCGGGTCGTCGAGCACACGGGCGAGGGCTGCAGCCTGATGGACCGGTGGAGTGGAGCGCGCCTCGTGTTTTTCGCCGACGCCGTGGTGTCCGGCGCGCCGCCCGGCGCCATCCACCGGTTCGAGCCCACTGCGGAGCCAGGCCCGGGCTTCGTCGGGCACATGCGGTCCGCGCACGGGTTCGGCCTGGCGGAAGCGCTGGCCCTATCGCGCGCCCTGGGGCGCCTGCCGGAGCGCCTGGTGATCTACGGCGTCGAGGGCCGTGAGTTCGGCACCGGCGCGGGACTCTCGCCGGAAGTCCAGCGCTCAGCGGACGAGGTCGTGCGGCGCATCGTGAGCGAGATCGAGGAGGCGCTGCTCCGGCGAGCGCCGGCACACCGCGTCGGAGGAGACGTGGCGTCGTAGCAGCAGCCGACGCAGGACAGACGGAACGGGCCGCGCTGCTCACGCGCGCGGCCCGTTCGGTCGTCAGCCGGCGTTGGCCATCAGCTCTCGCCGCCGGCCTCCAGGAGCACCGGTTTGTAGCCGCCCTTCGACTTGAAATACGCCATCAACAGCAGGTAGGCCACCAGCATGATCGCCGGGAAGATCGCAACGGCCTTCAGCGCTTCCTTCTTGCCGGCCTCGCTCAGGGTCTTCACCTGCTCCCTGTCGGCCGGGTTGGGCAGTTCCTCCACGCGCTTCGGCTCGACCGCTTCGTAGGTACCGAACACCCAGGTCTTCTGATGCGCGACCTGCTGGTGGATCGCCGGCTGCTCCATCTTCAGCTTGCTGTTGACGGAGCTGTCCTGGATGTAGCCGAGGAACACCGCGCCAACGGTACCGACCGCGAGCATGCCCAGACCGCTGACCCCGTTCAGCGTCATGGCGCCGCCCCTCGGAAACTGCTCCGACACCACACCCAGCATCGCAGGCCAGAAGAAGGTCTTCCCGATGCCGTAGATCGTCGCCGCGATGAGAATGGAGATGCCCACCGCCGACGACAGGAAGAACAGGCCGACCATCGCGAGCGCGGCGGCGATGGACAGAAGCCCCAGCGGCGAGAGCCGATGCACGATGCTGCCCGCGAGGAAGCGCAGGACCATCATGATCAGGGAGGTGTACACGAGGATCCAGCCCGCCGCGATGCCGAGCTTCTCCATCTCCGGCCCCATCAGGTCGGTGACCCAGGTGTCCGTACCGAGCTCCGTGGTCGCCAGAGGCATCATCACCAACACGAGAACGATGAAGAGCCCGCGGCCCAGCGCGAACCCCGTCGCCACTCCGTAAGCCACCGTCGAGGCGATGATGAGCGCCCAGGTCAGCCACTCCGCGAACCCGAAAACGCGACCGATCTCGCGGAAGACCAGGAAGGACGCGATGAAAGCGCTCACCACCCCGAACTCGCGCAGCATGTCACGGTAGGAGACGCCGGCCGCCACGCGCTCGCTGACCGGGAACTTCCGGCCCAGCATGAAGGCGCCGTAGATGATCGTCGGGATGAAGATCAGCCCGATCTTGATCTTCCAGTTGACGTCTCCAAGACCTAGCGCGAGAACGCCGCCCAGCACGAGGCCGCCCGGCCACCCCGCGTGCAGGATGCTGAGCCACTTCACCTTCTCGCGTGGGAACAGCGTGGCCACCACCGGGTTGATGACGGCCTCGACGGTGCCTGCCGCCAGGGCTCCGAGCAGCGATCCCACGTAGAAGGCGTTGTAGATCGCGCTGTCGCTGCCCATCGACGGCGCCATGATGGTGACCGTCGCGAACAAGATGTGGCAGATGAACGCGAAGGCCATCGCCTTGCCGTAGCCGATCTTGTCGATCACCAGGCTGAAGAGGATGATGCTGATCGAGAAGGGCCAGAGACCGACGCCGAGGATCTGCCCCTTCTGCGTCTCGTCCCACCCGAACTCCGTTCCCCAGGTACCGATCAGCATGGACCGGGTCACGAAGCAGAACGAGGTGGCCACCAGCGCGGAGAAGCACGCCCAGAACAGCAGCTTGCGCTGGCCCTCCGGCAGCTCGCCGACGTGGGGCGCAGCTTCCGACGACGGTGAACTCATGCGCTTTAGCCTCCTTGGAACCGGGGTTCCGGCTGCATTGCCGGCCGTGTGGCGGTTGTCCGACCGCCTCTCGCCCGAAGCCAGCTGGCCGCCACCGGTCGGAGGTGGCGACCGCCGCACATCCTCCACCCTAGCCCGCCTCGGGGCGACGTGCGCAAAACCTGTCGGCGCGGCCGGCGCCCGTCGGCCCGATGCGCAACCGCGTCGCCTGCATTTCGATCCTTGTCGAGGCGAGTCCTCCTGGATCGCGGCCACGCGGTGCGCGATACGGAAGGGAACGGGCGCCGGCAGGTCGTATTAGCTGACATGCACCATCGAGCGAACTGGCTGGCGCTTGCCGGCGCGGCATGGGCCCTCGCCTCGGGAGGCTGCGGCGGTGGCGCACCGAGCGTCATTACCGAGTGCGGCCTCGAGGTCTACACGCCGAACTACGCGACGGAGGTGTCGCACCTCTTCGTGTGGCCCGGCTTTCCGGTGAGGGTCCACTTCCTCCGCGACGCGCAGTTCACGCCAGCGCGTCGCGCCGCGGCGCTCAGCGGGTTCGACCGGTGGTTGGCCGCGCTCGGAGCCCGGTTCGACTACGTCGAGACGGACGACCCGGCGAACGCCGAGATCACGGTACGCTTCGTGGACACCACCGCGAACGGGTTGACCCGTATGACGACCTCCGGCCTGACGATGCTCCGCGCCAGGATCGAAGTCGGCACGCAGGAGCTCGATGACCTCTCGATCTCCTGCATCGCGGCCCATGAGTTTGGCCACGCGCTCGGCATCGAAGGGCACAGCTCGACGCGTGGCGACCTGATGTACCCGGTCTACACGATCGGGCGGCCGTGCGGGGTCACGGAGCGGGACTCCAACACCCTGCGTACCGGTTACTGCGACCTGCTTTCGCGTGGCGCCGCGCCTTCGAGGG
>Ga0272446_1005928_pt1 | contig 13103 bp, 12 predicted proteins | sample YNPCB0061_FD_194587 | JGI IMG/M metagenome (GOLD analysis project Ga0272446, IMG submission 194587) | Hot spring microbial mat communities from Yellowstone National Park, WY, United States - YNP-CB-006-1 | ecosystem: Environmental > Aquatic > Thermal springs > Hot (42-90C) > Sediment | place... | reverse complement strand
TACACGTTACAAATAAAGTTCATTTTTTCAAATCTAATGGTTTTAAAGAAACAATGATGTTAGAACGTTTAAAGAAAAATTTGGGATTACCATTCGAGCTAAAAGAGGGATAAAAAAGTTTTTTTTTAAATAATAATTATTTTTTTTATATTTGTTTAGTATTTAAATGACAATAATTTAATATTGTAAATAATTTATAATTTTTAACAAAGCCTAAATATTTATCAAAATAATTAAAAGTCATTTCAATATTTAGTTTTTTTTATTTTTTAATTAATATGCATACTGTAAACATAGAAAATCTAAAATTGGGTATGATATTAGCCAAACCTGTTAAGAATAGATTTGGGCAGGTAATGTTAGGCGAAAATGTAAAAATAGAAGAGAAACATTTAAATATGTTTAAAATGTGGGGATTAGATTGTTTTGTTGTTTTTGATGATTCTGATTTGCAACCTACTAAAGCTGAAAAGGATGAAATAAGAGAATTAGCAAAAAATCAAGTTTTAAATCATATTTTTAATTGGGGTATTCTAAGTGAATTAGAAGATGAATATATTGAATTTATAATAGATTTAAAAGCATCATTGATAAAGAAAGAGAAAAAAAATGAATGAAGTAAATATTAATATAATTGAAAATTTCCCTACTTTACCAACAGTTTATTCTGCAATTTTATCTAAAATACAAGATCATAAAACAACAGCAAAAGATATTTCAGACCTATTAATTTTAGATCAAGCATCGACTTTTAAATTATTAAGTTTAGTAAATTCATCGATTTTTTCTTTTAAGAAAAAAATTACTACTATATCCGAAGCAGTTACATTTTTAGGATTTAATGAAGTTAGAGATACTATTCTTACATTAGCGGTAATGAATATGATGAAACTTTATCGTACCAACAAAAATTTTAATATAATAGAATTATGGAAACATTCGATTTTTGTAGGAATTTTCTCAAAAATCGTAGCAAAAAATTTGAATTTAGCAAATTATGAAGAGTTATTTATTGCTGGAATTTTACACGACATAGGGAAATTAGCTTTATATAATTCATATCAAAATACTTATGTTGATTTAATTAAGTTTTCTAATGAAAATAACTCTAGCTTGATAATCGAAGAAAAGAAAAAGTTTAGTTTGAATCATTCTGAGGTAGGTGCTTTATTAGCCAAAAAATGGAATTTATCTAAGGTCATTACTGATACTATAGAATATCATCATTCAAAGAATATAGAACAACACGAAAATAGTTCTGCTATTGCTTGTATTTATCTGGCAAATCAGTCTGCTAATCTAATTTGGAACTTTAATACTGCTTCTGATATTATTGAAAAACCTTCCAATAGTATATGGGAAATTTTAAATATTAAAAAAGGATTCTTTAATAAAATCAAAGATGAAATATTAAATACATACGAAGATTCATTAAATATATTAAAGATAAATTAATGGATAACAATATTGATGAATTAAGATATAATTTAAGAAAAAAAATAATCAATTTATCTAAAAACTATTATGAAAAGAAAGAATTAAATGATTTATTAGACTTTATTTTTGAATGCTTTATTATCGTGCCAGATTTTGAATTTGCATCTTTTTATTTTCTTGAAAAAGAAAGTTATGAGTTTATTTTAGAGCATACATTTCCTAATAATATAGATGTAAAAAAATATTTTAGTCAATTAGTAGAAGAAAACATTATTGGCAAAGTTTTATCATCAGGTGAAATTGAAATATATAAAAGTATGTTAAAAAATGATTCAATTTTAATTCTGCCTATTACTGGTTATGATGGATTTTTAGGATTAATGATAATAATCTATAATAGTGATAAAGTATCTTTATTAAATAGTTTGAGAATAGAATTAGAATTTTTAGGTTATATTTCTAGTGCTTTAATTAGCTCGCTTATTTCGTATATCGAAAAGCAAAATATAAAGAAATTACAAGATCAATTAATTGCATATCAAACTTTAGAATTAGAAAAAAAACAACATAATCTAAAAATAAAAATGGAGCAATTAACTTCTAATTTAAATCGCTCTATTCCGCACGAAATACGTACTCCTTTACTTCACATTTTGGGATTAACAGATTTTATAATCAAATCCAATGATTTCAAACAGTTAGAAAATGGTGAAGAAATTTTAGATATGCTTAATGATATAACTTTTAGCGCAAAAAGACTAAATAATATGATAGATAACTATATTTTTTATGCAAATCTTGTTACACTAACATACGATATTAATGAAATTCAGAAATATAACTACAAAGTTACTGAAGATATAGATTCTATTATTTATGAATTAGTTAATGAAGAAGCATATTTTAAAGATAGATATGAAGATATAGAAATAGATTTGTGTGAAGGGAATATAATTGGAGACCATATTTTAATTAACAAATTATTTTATGAAGTAATAAATAATGCATTTAAATTTTCAAAAAAAGGAACGAAAGTTAAAGTAAAATCTTTTATTGAAAATAATTTTTATGTTACTTCTATAAAAGATTATGGAATTGGTATGGATACTAATGAAATAGAAACTATAGGTCCATACGTTCAATTTAATAGAAATGAAAATGAGCAACAGGGGATAGGTTTAGGTTTAGCAATTGTAAATAAAATATTAGCTCTATTTAATGGTGATATTAAAATTAACAGTAAAAAAAATGAATATACTGAGTTCATTACTTATTTAAATCTTGCAAAAAAAAAGGAATAAAAATGAATAATTCTTTTTATATTGATAAAAATATTGAAGTTGCTGAAACTTTACCTGCAACTTTTTATACTGATAGTAATATTTTTAGTAATATTAAAGATTATATTTTTTTAAAGACTTGGCATTTAGTAGGCGATATTAAAGAAGATTTAGAAATTGAAGGGACAATAAAGCCAATATATTTATATGATGGCTTCTTGAACGAGCCTTTGATATTAGTTAGAAATTACGAGAATAACTATCTGTGTTTATCTAATGTTTGTACTCACAGAGGCAATATTTTAGTAAATTCTAAATCTAAATTAAAAAAAATTAGCTGCAACTATCACGGAAGACAATTTGACTTAAATGGGAAGATGATATATATGCCCGAATTCAATAAAGCTAAAAATTTCCCAACTGACAAAGATAATTTAATTAGTTTTCCTATAGAAATTCTTAATGATAAATTTATATTTATATCTTTAAATCCATTATTTTCATTAGATAGTTTTAAAAAAGAAATTCAATCAAGATTATCATTTTTACCATTTAATCAATTAATATTAGATTCTGCTAAGTCGAGAGATTACTTAGTAAAAGCAAATTGGGCTCTATATGTAGATAATTATCTCGAAGGATTTCATATCCCTTGGGTTCATCCTGATTTAAATAAGGCACTTGATTATAGTTCTTATTCTACAATTACTTTCGATTATTTCAACTTGCAAATTGGTATTGGTAGTTCGGGGGATTATTGTTTCGATTTACCAACAGGACATATTGACTATGGTAAGCAAATTGCTGCATATTATTATTGGTTATTTCCTAATTTAATGCTTAATTTTTATCCTTGGGGATTATCAATAAATATTGTCAAACCAATTAATGTAAATCTAACAAAAGTATCATATTTAACGTATATTTATGATGAAAGTAAAATGGATATCGGTGCGGGCTCCTTACTCGATAAAGTAGAAAGAGAAGATGAGACTGTTGTAGAAAATGTACAAAAAGGAGTTAACTCAAGATTTTATAATAAAGGTAGATTTTCTCCAACTATGGAAAAAGGAGTACATCATTTTCATTTACTACTGAGTAAATTTCTAAATTTAAAAGAAAAAGTTTAGTAATAATAAATAAGCTAAAACCAGAGGCGATACAAATAAAATACTATCGAATCTATCTAAGAATCCACCGTGACCTGGTAATATTGTAGAACTATCTTTGATTCCTGCATCTCTTTTTAATTGTGATTCTGCTAAGTCTCCAATTTGTCCACCAATACCTACAATAATTCCTATAAATAATGAGTTTAAAATCCCAATATTTAAAAAAACATACTCAAAAAATAGCATCGAAAGTATTGCACCTAAAAATCCAGCTACCGCACCTTCCCAGCTTTTATTAGGACTTATATGGGGTATTAATTTATGTTTACCGAATTTAATACCTATAAAATATGCAAAAGTATCGCAAATCCAAATAGAGATAATAAATGAATAAACTAAAAACATCGGTTCTATATTTAGTGTAGAATTAAAAAAGAAATTAAATTCTCTTACCAAAAGTAAACATATAAAAAATAAAGTTATATAGGCTATTCCGCCTATTGTGGCAGATATATTCATTATTGCATTGTAATTTGTAGAAAATATTTGTAGGCTTAGAGCACCAATAATAAAAATTATTATAGCCAATATTAAAATTTGATTAAAATATATGGAATAAAAACCTAAGTATGTAATCAAAATAAATATAATGTTAAAAAAAGAGCCCCAAAGTTTGTTTGGTTTTGCATTTTTCTTTTCGACTATTGTGTAAAATTCCCATATAGTAAAAGATGATATTAGAATGATGCCTAATGTAAAAATTAAACTACCAAAATAAATTATCCCAATTATTAATGGGATGCCAAAAAAAGCAACTAAAATTCTTTTATGTAATTCTTTCAAATTTTTTCTTTATTATTAATTAAGAATTTTATAAAAATAACAAAAAATGTATAATAGAAATTTTACTATTTTTAAACAAATCTTTTTTATCAACGTAATAAATTAGTAAAATGTGCTTAATATATGAATAAAAATAATCTAAAAATATTCTGCGATTTTGATGGCACTATTACTCTAAAAGATTTAAGTGATGAACTTTTCAAAAGTTACGGAAATTTCCAGCCCTATAATTCTATGCTTAGAAAAAATGAAATTTCAATTTATGAATATTGGAAAATGACTTTTAATACATTACCAAGTAATTTCTCTATAAAAGATTTAGAAAATTTTGCTCTACAACAAGAAATTGATACATATTTTTATGATTTCTGTATTTTTTGTAAACAGAATACTATACCTATTTCTATTGTAAGTGATGGCTACATTGAATATATAAATCCAATATTAAAAAAATTGAATTTAGACTTTGTTAATGTATTTAGTAATAGATTGATTTTCGCTGATTCTATAATGCCTGTATTTAACGGAGCAACTGAATCTTGCAAATGCCCTTGTGCTTCTTGTAAAAGGAATGTAATATTAAACAACTCGAGCGATGACGATATTATAATATTCGTAGGAGATGGATATTCTGATTTTTGTGTAGCAGAGCATTCTGATATAATTTTTGCAAAAAGATATCTTGCAAAATATTGCACTGAAAATAAGATACCACATTACCATTTTAAAAGTTTTTTTGATGTAAAAAAAATTCTTTCGGAAATAATAATAAAAAAGGGAAAATTAAAACCACGAAGACAGGCTCAAATTAAAAGAAAAGATGCTTATGAATCTGAGTAATCAAAGAGCATTTTTTAGTATGTTAACATTTTCTTCTTCGCCCATTATAATTATAGTGTCATCTTTTTTAAATTCGTAATCAGGAGTAGGAATAATCTGTTCGTATACATCATCTTTTTTAGTTTTGATAGTAATAATTTCTACATTATATTGATTTCTTATTTTCAAACCTTTGATTGTTCTTCCTACAAATTTATCAGGCACGGGAATTTCTGCTAATGAATGACCTTCGATAAATCTAACATCAGAACTTTTATTTAAATTATATAGTTTATCAGTAATATTTGTTGTAGTATCTTTTAGATACATTTCTTGATGAAACAATTCATTTATATCATCTAAATATAGTTCACCTATTTGAATATCAGAATTTAAATTTTCGAAAACAGGTAATTTATCTAATTCACTATTCCTAAAATAAGAGTAAATTTCAGAAATTTTAATATTTAATTCTAATCTTTTAATATTAGGATTTACTATATCACCAGCAATAATAACATTATTAACTATTTCTTTGTCAAACATTATTTCTTTTATAGAGTTAATTGAAATATAACCCATAAATTTATTGGTATTTAATTGATAAACAGATACACTATTAATATTATTTTTAATAAATAAGCTAACAATATCAGTGAAATTAGTATTTTCAGGTATGCTTAAAAAGTTTTTTTTATATAAATCTTCTACAGTAAAATGAGAAAGTAAATTAATATCCTGCGTTTTATTCAGAAATAAATTTCTTTTAAGCAACTTTAAAGTATAAATTGATTCTCGGGAAAGCTTTTGTGAAAGGATTAAGCTAATTGTAGATACTAACATTAATGGTATAATAGCTGTAGTTTGCTTTGATAATTCGAATATAATAATAATAGAAGTCAAAGGAGCTCTAATAATTCCAGCTATCAATCCACCCATTGCTACCAAAGCATAAGCACTACTTTCGGCTGTAGAATTTGGAAAATAAAAATTAATTATATTCCCATAAAAACTACCTAGCATTGCTCCTATAAATAATGCTGGAGCTATTACTCCGCCTGAACCGCCCGAACCCAACGTAATTGAAGTAGTAAATATCTTTAGAAATACTAAAATCAAGGCAATATACCAAATAATATCATTATTAATTGCAGAATTTATTGAATCACTACCTACTCCCATTATATGTGGAAAATAAATTCCTACAAATCCTATTATTAATCCTCCTAATGCAGGTTTTAATACTTGGTTGATATTAATTTTTTTTTCAAAAAACTCTTCGGCTGTATATAATACTTTAATGAATATAAATGAAACTATACCACATAATGCACCCAATACGAAATAAGAAATAACTTCGTAAGGCGAAACAATCATTAATGGAGGTACTATAAATTCCGTAAAATCTCCTACAAAATAGTGAGTTATGATTGTTGCTATACCAGCAGAAATAAGTATAGGTGTAAATGATACAATGGCAAAATCAAATAAAATTATTTCGATAGCAAATAATGCTCCTGCAATAGGTACATTAAATGCTGCTGCTATACCCGATGCTACTCCACAACCTACTAAAACCCTCATCCTACGAGAATTGACTTTAAAAAATTGACCTACTGTAGAGCCAATGGACGCTCCTATCTGTACCATTGGTCCCTCGCTACCTACTGAACCACCCGAGCTTATTGTAAAAGAAGATGTTATAGACTTAAATAAGGCTACAAGTGGACTAATTTTACCACCTTTTTTGTTTAGTGAGTAAATTACTTCTGGTACTCCGTGACCTTTAGCATCAGGAATATTAACTTTAGAAATTAAACCTACTAATAACCCACCTATAGTTGGTATAAACAATATCAATAACCAATGTGTATTTGAAATTCTCTCGTGAGTAGAGCCTTCGCCAGAAAAAAAAATTAAACTCAGTTCTTCAATTAACCATCTTACAAATACTGCACCCAATCCACCAATGATTCCTATGATTATAGCCATAATTATCATAAAAAAGTGCTCTGTAAGCGTTGCTTTTTCGTACCATTTAACTGCTTTTCTAGAAGAAATTAACCAAATATAACGTAGCCAAATTCTAAATTTTTCGAGCATTTATTTAATTTTCTAATTTATTTAATTTATTTTCTGCAATCATCAAATTGACATTAGAGCAGTAGGTTATTGCTAATTCGGAATATTTACGAAGGATATTTAATATTAATTTATTATCTTCTAATGGGAAATCATTAATTCCTTTTAATGTTTTTAGAGATAATATAATTTTTGACAGAAATATATTTTTTTTATATTCTATATTAATCATATTGTCTAAAGGAATTTTAATTTGTTTAATTCCTGATTTGACTAAATTTACAATCCCATCTTTAATTTCGTATTCTATTAATAAATGATTTTGTAGAATTTTAAGTATACCATTACATTCAGCAAATCCTAAGTATAAGTTTGTAATTTTAAAAGGAAGTATTATATCCTCATTTATCATTATTGAATTGTTTCCTCTATACGTTCTACACTTTTTACACCTTTTACACCTAAAAGTTTAATAAAAACTCTATTAAGTTCATTTTCACCCATTACATTTAAAGATATCGCACCTTCGAATTTTGTACCACTTGTATCTAATTGAATTTTTTTGATATTAGTTTTTCCAATAGCTTCGGTAATATCATATAACATTCTTGCTCTATCATCGCCTTTTATTATTATTTTAGCTTCGTAATTTTGAATTTCATTATTTATCAATTTATTTGTTTTTTTCAATTCTTTAAAATATTTATGAAGACCTGCAATTGCTCTATGAGAAACTACTTCTTTTTGCCATTCTTCCTTTGGATAAGCATTAGGAGATTTGATTATTTCTACTTTATCTCCATCGTATAACTTATAATTTAAATCTTGAATTACTCCATTTACTTTACCTGTAATACATTTCAAACCCGTTTCTGTAGAAATTGCAAACGCAAAATCAATTAGATTAGAGCCTTGAGGTAGTTGTATAGGTTGTCCATCTTTTGTATAAACTGTTAAATCAGAATCGAAAATATTAACTTTTATAGAATCCCAAATAATTTTTGAAGCATTTTCGCCTTGTTCTTCTATTATATCTTGCATCCACGAACCCCAATCTTCAATTTCTTCGTCAGTAAAGTGCAATTCTCTGATTTTACCAGATTTAAAAGAATATTTAGCAGCAAAACCTTCTTCGGCAATTTTTTCCATTTCTTCTGTTCTAATTAGCAATTCTACTCTTTTTCCATCGGGACCTATTAACTCTGTAAATAATGATTTATACCAATCCATTTTAGAATTGGAAATATAATCAATGAAACTTATTGTTTTGAATGCTACAGCAAGCACTCCATGTGCACGATAACACTCGTGTATATCATTTGTATTCAAGATTACAACCATAGAGTAGAAATTATCTATATCGCTGATGGATTTGCCATCCATTATCATTTTGTAAATTTCGTATTCCCCCTTATGAACTACAGATAAAGTATGCTTTAGGTTGTTTTGATTAAGACTATTTGTAATTAAATCAGCAAATACTTTTATATAATTAATAAAATCTCTACGTTTAGTATTTAGAGCATTACGAATAGCTTCGTAATTTTCTCTATCCATATGATAAAAAGAACGATTTTCGAGTTCTGTTTTTATTTTCATTAATCCTAATCTATGAGCTATCGGAACATAAAAATTTAAGGTTTCCGAAGCTACTTCTTTTTGCTTTTTCTCGCTCAAGTAATGAAGAGTTCTCATATTATGTAGTCTGTCTGCCAATTTTATTAAAATCACTCTAATATCTTTTACTAATGCAATGAATAATTTTCTATATGTAAGTCCTTTGATTAAATCTTTACTGACACCTGCTTCGCGTGTTAAATTTTCGTGCGATATTTTCGTTACTGCATCTACAATATCTGCTATATCTTCGTTAAATTCTCTACTAATTTCATCTTTATCTATTTCTTTTACATCTTCTATAGTATCGTGTAATAAACAAGCAACTACAGAATTAGTATCGTGAAATGTAAATTCTTTTAATAATATTAATGCAACTTGCACAGGATGTGTGTAATAAGGATAGCCAGATTTCCTTGTTACGTTTTTATGTTTTTCTACACAATAGAAAAAAGATTTACCAATAATTTCTAAATCTAATGAGGCATCAATAGATTTTACCTGTTCTATAAATAATTCATAATCCTTTTGGACATCAAGTCCAAATGGCGAGTCTTCATCATATTCTGGTAAAAAATTAAATAAATATTCCATATTCATTTTTTAAATATCTAAATATTATATCGTAAAATAAATAAATTTTATTTTTTATTTTCGATAATAACAAAGATAAGAATATTTTAAATGAATAATTTAAGAAGATCATTATTAAAAACTGCAATTCTTTCGCCTTTATTAATTGCTGGATGTTCCTCATTAATTACATCAAATAATAATCAATCTAAATTGGAAATTTTAAAACCTAAAAGATTAAAAAAAGGCTCCGTAATAGGTATAGTAGCTCCAGCCACATTTGTTCCTAATCCTGATGATGTAGAAAAAGCTATAGAAGTAATTAAATATTATGGTTTTGAATATATATTAAGTCCTACTTTTAATACAATTTCAAGTGGATATAGAACTAAAGAACCACAAATTCGTGCAAAAGAATTAAATGATATGTTCGCAAACAAAAATATTGATGGAATTATTTGTATTCGTGGAGGTTATGGTTCTGCTCAAGTATTAGAATATTTAGATTATGGTATAATTAAAAATAATCCTAAATTCTTTCTTGGATACAGTGATATTACTGCTCTTCATTTATCAATTTACAAGAATACAGGACTAATAACATTTCACGGTCCTATTTTATTATCAAAATTTAAAGATTACACTGCTAATTATTTAGAAAAAATATTATGGTCAGATTATAGAGAAATAATACTTAAAAATCCATCGGAAAGAGATGGAATTAGAGAATTATACCCTGTTAGAGTGATAAATGATGGAATTGCAGAAGGAAGATTATTAGGAGGTAATTTATCGCTTATCACTTCATTAATAGGAACAAATTATTTACCCGATTTTAAAAATTCTATTTTATATTTAGAAGAGGTGGGCGAACCGCCATATAGAATAGATAGGATGTTAAACCAAATGAAAATGTCAGGATTATTAAGTAACTTAAATGGAGTTGTAATTGGTAGATGTAATGATTGTAATACAAATAGCAATCAAACTTGGGATTTGTCTTTAGGAGAAGTAATAGATTTTTATTTTAAACCATTAGGAATACCTGCAATGTACGGACTAATGTTTGGGCATACTGATGAACAATTTACATTACCGAATGGTTGTCTTGCCGAAATCGATACAGGTAGTAAATCTATAAAATTAAAAGAAAACTTTTTTGTTGATTAAAATTGCACAGGTAATACAACAAATATCAATAAATCCCATATTGCGTGTGAAATTAATCCTGGTACGATGCTTCTGTATTTGGCATATATCAATGTCCAATGCAGTCCTAATACAAACGCAGCTAGTAATAGCATAAAATTAAAAGCCCAAATATGTACGAATGTATAAAGAAATATAGCAATTATTGTAGCAATTTTTACTCCTAATTTATCTATTAATCTTTTATGAATAAATCCGCGCCAAAAAATTTCTTCTGCTGGAGCTATAAGAAATAATAAAAGTATAGAAATTAAAATAGGGGATGCCTGACTCCGAGTTTGATAAATTGCTTGAATTTGAGGTATTGTCCATTCAAAAAAAGTTGCAAATATATAAACACCCAATCGTGATAAGCCATAAAGTAAAATTGCGTGGATTATTCCAAACCAAACATATTTCAATTTAAATTCAAACATTGCATTTAGATTTTTTTTCTCAACGATTAATGTAAAAATTGTTAAGATAGATGTTGCTATACTCATCGCAACCCAGAAATAATTATTATGTATAAAATTTGTAAAATCAACAAAATTGGCAAACATTAAAAACCAAAAAGCAGTAGCAAGTAATATTCCTATTATTAACATATTTATATTTTTCTTATTAAAAAAAAGGCTGTCTAAAATATCAGACAGCCATTAAATCTTAAAAATATATCTTAATCTAAATCTTGTTCAATTACTTGATTTAGGTATTCTTCTTTAATATCTTCTATATCATTATTAGTATTGTCGTAAGTTCTATTGCCAAAAATATTGCCTATTTCAGAAATAACAGTCATATTCTGGTAATGTCGCAATCCTGTGCCAGCAGGAATTAATTGACCTAAGATGATATTTTCTTTTAAACCAAATAAATGGTCTACTTTAGCTGCTACAGCAGCATCAGATAGCACTCTTGTAGTTTCTTGGAACGAAGCTGCCGACAACCAACTTTCTGTAGTAAGAGAGGCTTGAGTAATTCCAAGAAGAATTGGCTCTGCAATAGCAGGTTCTGCTGGTCTAAATTCTGCAGGAGTAAGACCTTTTTTCTTTAGTTCGTTATTAGCATCTCTAACTTTTTTCCTTGTTACAATTTGATTTTCGTTAAACCTAGAATCACCTTTATCGGTAATTACAACCATATTTTTAATATTATTATTTTCATCCATAAATCTTTGTCTATCTACGTGGTCATTTTCAAGGAAATTAGAATCCCCCGAGTCAATAATACGTACTTTTTGCAACATTTGTCTTACAATTACTTCAATGTGTTTATCATTAATTTTCACACCTTGCATACGGTAAACTTCTTGAATTTCATTTACCAGATATTCTTGAACTGCATTAGCTCCTTTAATTCTAAGAATATCGTGTGGATTGATAGAGCCTTCGGTTAATCTATCGCCAGCTCTTACGGAATCGCCTTCTTGAACTAATATATATCTACCTACAGGTACACTATACTCCATTTTAGTTAATCCGTCAGATGAAGTTACTACAATTGTTCTTTGTCCACGTTTTTGTTTATCGAATGAAATTTCTCCATCTATATCCGATACTATTGCAGGATTCTGAGGTGCTCTAGCTTCGAATAATTCTGTAACACGTGGCAAACCACCAGTAATATCTCTAGTTCTACCTAAATTTCTTGGCATTTTTACAAGAGGCGTACCTACGCCAACTAAATCATTATCTTCTACTCTTAATTGGGCGCGTGATGGAATATTATAAGTCCTTTTTACCTCACCATCTTCGCCAATTATTTCGATTGCTGGAGATTTGTTTTTATCTTTAGAATCTATTACAATTTTAGTAATATGACCAGTTTGTTCGTCATTAACTTCTCTGTAAGTAATGTTTAAGTGTAGATCTTTATATCTAACTCTACCTGCAAATTCTGTTACAATCGTAGAATTGTATGGATCCCATTCATATATAATTTGCCCTTTTTTGACAAAATCGCCATCTTTTACTTTTAATTGAGCCCCGTAAGTTAGATCATACTTGGTTAATATTCTATTACTATCAGGTTCTACAATATTTATAACACCAGAACCGCTAATAGCTAATGTAACCTGCTCTTCGTCTTCTTCGTAGGTTATTGTCTTTACCTTTTCAAATTGTATAATACCATCGAATTTAGCAGTTAT
>Ga0272446_1005927_pt1 | contig 13104 bp, 15 predicted proteins | sample YNPCB0061_FD_194587 | JGI IMG/M metagenome (GOLD analysis project Ga0272446, IMG submission 194587) | Hot spring microbial mat communities from Yellowstone National Park, WY, United States - YNP-CB-006-1 | ecosystem: Environmental > Aquatic > Thermal springs > Hot (42-90C) > Sediment | place... | reverse complement strand
CTGTGATACGCGCGTTGCAGCCGTGACGCCGGCTATCCACGTGAAGGAGCCCACGACGCTCCTCCAGCACCTGCAGGAGGTTGAGTATCGCCTCGCGCTCTTTAATCGTTTTGTGCTGGCAAGCCTCGGCTCTGCATTCATCACTCCCGGACCGTTCTCGTTTTTCCGCGCCGCAGTCGTCCGTTCGCTCGGCGGCTGGCATTATGCGCATTCGACCGAAGACATGGAGATGGCAATGCGCATCCAGGATGCGGGTTATGCGATTGCAAATGTCCCCCACGCGCACGTCTACACGACAACACCGCGCACGCTGCGACGGCTCTATCGCCAACGCGTGCGCTGGACGTACGGCTTCATTCAGAACCTGCGCGACTACCGCCACATGCTCGGAAACATTGAGTTTGGCAACCTCGGGATTTTTATACTTCCCATTACCCTCATATCCATTGGCACGGGCATGTTCTTTTTCATTCGCATGGTCGCGAATGTTATTACGTCGGCACTCCATGCCTATACGCGCTACAACCTCACGAGGACGCTTCCGTACTATCATTTTGATTTGTTCTACATCAACACGAGCGCGCTCATGTTCCTCGTAACCGCGTGCGTCGCGCTCATTATCGGACTCATCGCCGCTGGTTCGTGGATCGGCCACGAATCGCGCCGCCCGCCACTCTCGACGCCGATCTTTATCCTTTTTTACGGATTTATCGCGCCGCTGTGGCTCTTCACTGCTGTGGCGCGCGCATGGTTGCGCACCGGTGTCCGCTGGCGTTAATCTCTTCTCCATGCAACAGCACATTAGTGGGGATCGGCTCGCGCGCGTAAGGTCGTATTTGGTCGCGTTTATCATCACCGCGTTTCTCTTTGGCACAGCATTCGGCGCGAGTATGTATTTCAGCGATCGGCGCATCCAGGATATCCGAGGCGCACAAGATGAGATCTCAACCGACATTCTCAGTATCGAGACACAATTCGACCTCCTGCAGGAGCACTCCTGCAGCGATGTCGCAGAGAATACCATACTGCCGAGCGCGCTCTCGTCCCTGGGCAACCAGCTCTCCTACATGGAGGCACAGGGCGGCGGTACGACCGACGAGGTAATCCGCCTCAAGCGCCTCTATTCCCTCTTGGAGATCAAGGACTACCTCCTCATGAAACAGATCGCTCAGAAATGCAATCTCAAGCCGGTGTTCATTTTGTATTTTTACTCGAACAGGGGTGATTGTACTGAGTGTGAATCGCAGGGGTATGTTCTCACCGCCCTCGCCGCGAAGTATCCGCAGCTGCGCATCTACTCGTTCGACTACAACCTCGATGTCTCCGCGCTCCAGTCGCTCATCGCGATCGACAATGTCGAGCCAACCCTGCCGGCGCTCCGCATCGGCAACAAGAATTACTATGGCCTGCAAAAAATCGCCGACATAGAGAAGATACTGCCCGAGCTCGCCAAGATGCCAACCGCGAGTTCGACGACAAGTACCCCGTAGTATTGGTACGCTTGATTTCTGAGAGCCGGGACCGGGACTCGAACCCGGGACCTTCTCTTTACAAAAGAGTTGCTCTACCAACTGAGCTATCCCGGCTCTCAGGAATCAATATCCGGCGGCGCGGAAGTATCACTCTTAAAATCGCCGACCCGCTTGAGAAAATCATTCGAGGTCTCGCGACGCTCGAAGTGGTGCTTGTGCGAAACGAGATCGGCCCAGCGATGCGCCTGCCGCTCAATCTGTCGTGCCGACGCGGCAATTACGAGTGCGAGCGAGCGTATAAAGCTGCGCAGAGCCAGAATCGTGCGTCCAGGCCACGTCGCCACCTCTGCACGTACCGAGGCAAGGAATCCTTTAAACGCGAGTGCATGCTCGTCTCCCGCTTCGCGCAAATTGGGCACCAGGACGCGCCCGGCACGCACCTCGCGGTACTTTATGGCGAACATCGCGGCGATGCCGAATAGAGAGAAGCCGAAGACGATCATCGCGGCTCCTTCCATACCATTTAGTGAACTGCCAGGCGCTCAAAACGGACGATTTCGATCTTCTCGCCAAACTTCTGTACCGCCTGGGTGATAAGCTCTCCAATCGTTACCTCCGGATTCTTCACGAACGGCTGATCGAGGAGGACTCTTTCTTTGAGGTAGCTGTCAATCTTTCCCTGGAGGGCTCTCTCGCGCTTATCCTCCGGCACGCTCTGAACTTCGCTCTCGAAAACCGATTTCGCGGCAGCGATGTCGGCTTCTCTTACCTCATCACGATTCTTGAACTGCGGATTCATCGCCGCAACATGCATCGCAATGTCATACGCGAGCTTGCCAAATTCCTCGTTTTTCGAAACGAAGTCGGTCTCGCACGCGAGAACGACGGCGCCGACAACGGCACCGCCCGCGTGCGTGTAGGCTGCGGCAATGCCCGCGCCGAGCTCACGGTCGGCTTTTTTACTCGCGATCGCGGCAGAAGCTTTACGGAGGATAACTTTCGCCTTTTCAATATCGCCACCTGCCTCTTCGAGCGCCTTCTTGCACTGCATGACAGAAACGCCCGTCAAGTCGCGCAGCTGTTTGATCTCTTCGGTGGTTGCCATATACGAACGTAAAAATCCTCGGATAGTAATTTATTGTAACACGGGATCTTCTCGCGCGGAATCACGAGACTGTTGTTGCACGCTCCGCGGAAGCGCTCGACATGCGTCGACCCGCGGCGAAAGCATCCGCAATCGCATTGGTTGCGAGCCTGATACTTTTCTGAAGTGTGTCGTTGCCAGGAATCGGGTACTGAATCTTTGCGAAATCGCAATCCGAACTCAGGAGTGCAATCACGGGAATGTTGAGCTGGTTCGCCTCCTTGACAGCCGTATCCTCGTGGCGAGGATCAACAATGAAGAGAGCACCCGGAAGGTCGTTCATCGAGACAATGCCGCCAAAACGGTATTCGAGGTTTTCGATCTCGCGCGAGAGGAGGAGCTGCTCGCGCTTGGTGTATTTCTTTTGGAACTCACCCGATTCGCGATCGGCCGTGAGTTTTTGGAGACGGTCGATGCGCTTACGGATATTCTTGAAGTTGGTGAGAGTTCCGCCAATCCATCGTCCGGCGACGAACGGTGCACCGATTCTGACTGCCGCCTCCTTGATCGGAATTGCGGCCTCATTCTTGCCACCGACAAACAAAATCTGCTTTCCGGTACCGGCGAGAGCCTTCGCAAATGCCGCCGCGTGTGCGAGACACTCCGACGTCTTGCTCAAATCAAAAAGATCGGTGCGATCTTTGGTGCCAAAGAGGAACGGCGCGGCGGTCGGATGGCGCCGCGTACGCGGGTATCCGAAATGCATGCCTGCTTCCTGGAGGACTTCGATCGGGGAGGTGTCGGACATAATTAGAAAAATAGCGCCTTTACAGGCTCACGGAGTGTAACAAAATCAGTCGTCTTCTGCAACCGTCTGTGCTTCTCCGCCTCCCGAAGCGGCAAGCGCATCTAGTATGGGCTGCAAGCGACCCTGCATAACGGCGGGAAGGTTCGACCACGATTCCTTGATGCGGTGATCGGTGATGCGGTCTTGCGGAAAGTTATAGGTGCGGATCTTTTCAGATCGATCGCCCGTTCCGACCTGTACCTTCCGATCGCCCGCGCGCTTGGCAGCCTCTTCGGCATCCTTCATCTCTTGCAGGCGCGACATGAGAAGCTTCATGGCGCGCTCGCGGTTGGCCTGCTGGCTGCGCTCAGAGGTACAGCGCACGTCGATCCCCGTGGGCTTGTGGATGATGCGCACTGCGGTCTCGACCTTGTTCACATTCTGGCCACCGGCACCCCCGGAGCGAGAAAATTCCATCTCGATATCGGCTGGATTGATCTCGATTTTCACGCGCTTGTAGACGGGCATGATCGCGACCGAGGCCGTCGAGGTATGAATGCGACCGGCTTTCTCGGTAGCGGGTACGCGCTGCACGCGATGCACGCCGGATTCATACTGAAGCTCCTTGTAGCAATCAGTTCCCTTGATCTCGAAGCTCGCTTCTTTAATACCCCCACCCGCCGCGCGCGACTCGTCGAGTTTCTTGACGCTCCAGCCTTTGGATTGTGCATACTTGGTATACATAATCGCAAGTTCCTCGGCGAAGAGCGCAGCCTCTTCACCGCCCACACCGGCGCGGACCTCGAGCACGATTTCGTTAGGCCATTCGCGCTCATCATCCCTTCCGACGATCGATTCGATCTGGGAGAGGAGCGATTCTTTCTGCTTCTCAATGTCGGCAATCTCGGCCTCGGCAAGTTCCCTCATAGCTGGATCAACTGCGACAAGTTCCGATGCGTCCTTCTCAGCCTGCGAGAGGCGCTGCCATTCCTGCACAAAAAAAGCAACACGCGGATCGTCGGAATAATCTAAGGGATTAATGGAACTCATAAGATGAAATAAGTATAGCGCAGCGGTATGGTACAAAACCAAAGGAAAGGCTCGATGCCGTAAGATTCTCTCGCGAAAACCGCCACGGCGCGCGTGCCGTATTGCGCGGCACGAACTACTGCTTCTTCGCAGCGGCAGCGCGCTTTTTGAATTTGTCGACGCGGCCGGCGGTGTCGACGATCTTCGCCTGACCGGTATAAAACGGATGTGATGCCGACGAGATTTCTACCTGAAAGAGCGGATACTCCTTGCCATCCTCCCCGGTAGCCGTTTGGGTGGTCGCAACGGTTGATGCGATCAAAAATCGCTTTCCCGCGGTAACGTCTTCAAAAATGACGGGGCGGTAATTCTCTGGATGAATCTCTTTTTTCATGTCGGCGCATTATATCGGAAAAACAGCACTGAGCAAGTCTGGCTCTACCCGCCCAGAATGTCGATCTGGCTCTGGAACTTGTCGGCGAGATCCATGACATCGTTCCCGTAGAAGGCATACGCCGCCTTTGAGGCGTTCTTCCAGCCTGCGAGGTAGCGTAGCGCTGCGAGACGTTCGGCGGTACGCGTCTGCGCGTCGGCCCCATTGTCCATCATGAGTATTGCCGCTGCAAAAGTCGCGGTGCGCGGATTCCACGGATTCGGCGGATTCTCTCCCGTCATCTTTGAAATGCGATCCTCGTACTGAATCCACGTCGAAGGAATAAACTGCGCTGGCCCCATAGCACCGCCCCAACCGTACCATGGCTTCTTGGACACCGGCATCGCATCGGGATTGAGTCCGAGCGCAGCACAAATCTTCTCAAACAGGGGCGCATCGCGGGTAGGATTCATGTCGATGCGCCAATTGCCGCTGCCCACATTCTGGCCAAGGTTACTTTCTTCGGAGAGAATCGCGAGAATCACCGCCGGTCTCACTCCGGTTTTTGCGCTCGCCTCCTTCGCGTAGGTGTACATGTCGCCGAATGAGACGGAGTTCGTGTCGCGCAGTGAGAAAAGTGCAGCGCGAATCTGTGCAGCAGTATTCTGCTTGGCGGCGATGATCTGCTGATAGCGCGTTTCCTGGCCCTTGGCGGCAGCCACGAGGGCCTGTTTTTCTTTCTCAATTTGTTTGAGCGCATTGTTTTCAAGCACTTGAATCTGGAGGAGATCCTGCTCTTCCTGCTGCTGGTCTTGGAGCGCAATTTTGCGTGCAAAGAGATCATCACGCGTCGTCGCAATCTCTTGGAACGACATGGCTAAAGCGCGCTGGATAGTGCCAAAATCGTCGATCTCGCGCACGACATCAGAGAGCGTACCACCCAGAGCAATTTCGACGAGCGACATCTTGTCGATCATGTGCGTCTCACGCACCATTTGCGCTATCGAGTCGCGACCCTTATCGACCTTTGCATCGAGGGCAGTTATCCCCTGCTCCTTTTCGGCAATCGATTCCTTGAGCTGCTGGATGGTGAGAGCACGCTGCTTGATCCCGAGTTGCGCTACCTTGATCTTCGAATCGAGGATCGAGACATCGCGCTCAAGCGATTGGCGCTGCTGCTGTTGTTGGGAGAGGGTCGCCTGCGTGCTTTGTATGTCGGCTTCTATCTGATTAAGTTGCGCCTGCAGCGCAGCCCGCTGATTGGATGCCGTGTCTGCCATAGCAGCACAAGGGATAAAACATACGCACACGAAGAGCACGGCGTAGCGACGCATCAGTACATTATAGCCGAAGAATGTGCACCCAAAGAGAATGTCTCGGCTGTTACGAAAAACCGTGCACCGGTTTTTCAGAACGCATCTAAATTAAAAGCGTGCGGATTAATCCTTCTTCTCCTCGGTCGAGGCGGCGCCCTCCGCTGAAGGGGCTGCTTCAGCAGGCGCGACTGGTGCTACTTCTTTCTCTTCGACGAACTCGGTAATGGAAGCAACGATCTCTTGCGGATCGGTCTTAAGCTCTGCCGACGGCGGCAGGATAATCTCTTTTGCAACTATGTGATCACCGACATTCTCGAGCTTCGTTACATCGACGATGAGATGGTGCGGCAATTCCGCGGGAGCGACTTTAATTTCGATTTCGTGGAGAGCTTTCACGAGGATGTGGCCAGCCTTCTCGGCGGGAGCCAGGCCTTCAAAGTGGAGCGGCACCGCGATCTCGACCTTCTTTCCCTTCTCGATGATGTAGAAATCCGCATGGATGACCTTACCAGTTACCGGATGGAATTGCACGTCTTTGAAGAGCGCGTCCTTATCCTCGCCAATGCCGGCGAGGCGCACGATCGTCGTTTCCCCTGCCTCCTTCCATACCCTTTCGAGCTCGCGGGAATCAATGGTGATAGCGGTCGATTTTTCTTTCGGGCCGTAGAAAACAGCAGGAACCGCGCCTTTAGCGCGAATGTCATTGTTGGACTGGTCGCCGCGGGGCTGTACGGAAAGCGTTACCATGACGGCTGATTATACGTATTTCCTCCTTCTGTGCAACCGGCGCTGCGTTTAGGAACGTCCGGCAAAGAGGGCGAGCTTGGCCTTCACCACCTCCTTCATGGCGTCGGTTCCGCTCACTAAGTATTTGGAGGGATTCACATCCTCGGTCTTTTGCAGACCTGCTTCTATTCCGCGTCGGTATGCGACACGAATTTCTGTATTGATGTGCACGATGACGCATCCTGCCTGGATCGCCGCCCTAAAATCAGCCTCGCCAGTCCCGGAACCTCCGTGGAGTGTGAGCGGAAGTCCGCATGCCGCGCTGATACCCGCAATGCGTTCGATATCGAGATGCTTGAACGTACTCGCATCCTTGAGCATGCCGTGAATATTGCCAACGGATGGCGCGAGAAGATCGATACCCGTTTCAACGGCGAATCGAGCCGCAAGCTCGGGCGTGGTCTTATCGAGCCCAGCGCCCTCGGGAATCTTGTCGAGGAGTGTAGAGCCGGATCCAATGTAACCGAGCTCGCCTTCAACCATGACGTCGCGCCCCGAAGCGCGCGCCATTCCAACAGCAATTTTCGCCTGTGCGATGTTCTCCTCAATCGATAAAGAGCTCCCGTCGAAAAGCACCTCGTCGAAACCGGCCTCAATGGCTTCACCAATTCCCTCAAGTGTCTTGGTGTGATCGGCATTGAGATAGATTTCTTGTCCCGCATCTTTGAAGCTCTTCACCATGGCAGCAACCTGTCGCACGCCAAACCATGCACGTTCACCCTCCGAGACACCGACCATAACCGGAAGTCCGAGCTCGCGTGCCGCAGCGGCAATTGCATTCAATTGATTAGAGTCGGAGACATTGAAATGGCCGACAGCGACGTGCCGGCTTTTGGCATCCTGTATCACTTCGCGCAGTGTCCGCATGGGGAAAGTATAGCACCGTTTTGCATGGTACACTCCTGTATATGAAATACGACTTCGTGGCCTTTGGGGACATTGTAATAGACGCATTTATCAAACTCTCTGTGGCTGAGGAGATTCAGAGTCATGGTGTGCGCGAGCTCTGCGTGCCTTTTGGCGTGAAGATTCCATTCGAATCGGTCACCGAGGTGCTTTCGGTCGGCAACGCTCCCAATGCCGCCGTTGCGGCGCATAAGATCGGCCTTAGGGAGGGTCTCGTCGTGCATGTGGGCGACGATCAAAACGGCGAACGCTGCATCGAAGACCTCAAGAGCCGCGGCATCGATACCACACTCATCTCGCGCGATCCTGGTTTTAAGACCAATTACCACTACGTACTCCAATTCGGCCCTGAGCGCACTATCCTCGTCAAGCACGAGCTTTTTCCGTATCGCCTCCCCCATTTCGACGAGCCGCCACAGTGGTTTTACCTCACCTCCCTTCCCCTCGAGACACTCGAATATCAACTCGAGATCGCCCGCTACGCGGCGCACAATGGTGTGAAGCTCGCGTTCCAGCCCGGGACATTTCAGATTAAACTCGGCACCGAAGCACTCAAGGAGGTGTACGCCGTAACGGACATATTTTTCTGTAACAAAGAAGAAGCACAACAGATATTACAAACGCAAGAATCCGACGTGAAGAAACTGATGGAGAGCATCCATGCATTGGGTCCTCAAATCGTCGTCGTGACCGATGGCCCCAACGGATCGAACATTCGCGACGAGAGTGGGGTTGCGTGGCATGTGCCGATGTACCCTGATCCGGCACCGCCAGTCTCCCGAACCGGTGCAGGCGATGCGACCGCCTCGACCACCGTTGCCTATCTCATCAGAGGCCTCTCGGTACACGAAGCGCTCATGCGCGGACTCATCAATGCCGCATCCGTAGTGCAGGGAGTCGGCGCACAAACCAAGCTCCTTACCGACGCTGAGATCGAGGAATGGTACGCAAAAAAACCAGTAGAGTTTGTTGCTACGCCACTCTAAACCCTCGTCCCAACGCGAGCACATGCTCCGTGAGACACTCGGAGACGATTACGAAACCACAATCTCGCGGGCGGCTGCACTTATCGTATGCACATCTATCCCGTATGTGCTGAGGAGCTCATTCGGTTCTCCCGATTGGCCGAAACGATCCTGTACACCCACAAAACGCATAGGAACCGGGTGGTGGCGGATCAAGACCTCGGCGATAGCGCTCCCGAACCCTCCGGCAACCTGATGTTCTTCGATGGTGATGACACGGCCGCATTCTTTGGCAACGCTAATCACGCCATCGATATCGAGAGGCTTAATTGATGGAACATTGACAACGACGGTGCCGAGGCCGCTTTCATCAAGTTCTCGTGCTGCGAGAAGGGCGTGGTGTACCAGGGGCCCTGTTGCGAGGAGTGCAACCTTAGGCGTGTTCGAGCGCCACATGACCAGAGATTTCCCTATCTCGAACGGCGTCTCCGGCGTCGTAATTTTTGGCGTCGGCGCGCGTCCAAAGCGCAGGTAGGCAGGTTTACCAAGTTTCGCCGCAATTATTGTCGCCTTGCGCGCCTCTTCGGCATCGCATGGCGAAATGACGATCATGTTCGGGAGCACACGCATGAGCGCGATATCCTCAAGCGCTTGGTGCGTCGCACCGTCGGGGCCCACCGAGATCCCCGCATGCATGCCGCAAATGATGACTGGCTGATCGTTGAGCGCAATCGTCGTACGCACTTGTTCCCAACTGCGCCCGGGACTGAACATTGCGTATGAAGTGATGAATGGAATTTTCCCCGCAGCAGCCATGCCCGCGGCAACCGCAGCCATGTTCTGTTCGGCGACGCCCACCTCAATGAACCGCTCGGGAAATTCTCTCTGAAACCATTCCGCGCGCGTCGATTCGGCCAGATCGGCCGAGAGAACCACGACGCGCGGATCTGCTTTCCCCGCCTCGACGACACCCGCTCCGAACCCGTCGCGTGTCGCCGCCGATTCTGCGGGCTCGAAGACATCTTCCCTGAGTTTTACAGATTGATTGATCATACTAGTTGTGTTCACCAGTGATGCGGCCACTCATCGAGCGCAGATCTTCAAGAAATCGCTTAGCCTCATCGGGCTTGGGCGGCTTGCCGTGCCAACGGTAATCACCTTCGATCTCGCGAATACCGCGGCCAGGGATCGTATGCGCAATGATGACAGTCGGTTTTTCGGCGATCGCTTTCGCCTCCTCGCACGCGGCAATGAATTGTGGAATATCGTGACCGTCGACCTCAAAGACGTGCCAGTTGAACGCCTCATACTTCTCGCGCAAAGGCTCGAGCGGCATGACGTGCTCCGTCATGCCATCGATCTGAATGTTGTTCCTATCGACAATCGCGGTGAGATTCGCGAGGCGGTATTTGCCCGCGAACATGAATGCTTCCCAGGTGTTCCCCTCGTCGTGCTCGCCATCACTCATTATGCAGTAAACGTGATTCCTCTTGCCGTCCATGCGCAAGGCATACGCGATGCCGGCGGCTTGCGAGAGGCCAGTCCCCAACGGACCAGAGGTTGTCTCGAGTCCGGGCAGTCGCGTGCGTTCTGGATGACCCTGGAGCCGCGAACCAAACTTGCGCAACGTGAGGCATTCCTCCACCGGGAAATAGCCGGCATGTGCCATTGCCGCGTAACGCACGGGCACGATGTGCCCATTCGAAAGTATCAGACGATCGCGCCCCTCCCAATCGGGATTCTTCGGATCGTGCGTGAGTTCATGAAAATAGAGTGCGGCGAATATGTCGGCCATGCCGAGAGGGCCGGCAGTATGTCCGCTCCCGGCCGCAACAAGCATGGATATGATAGTCTCGCGGATTGCTTCCGCCTTCGATTCGATTTCGCCGGTCTTTGCCTCGGTAAGCATTGCTCTTTATTGTAGCGCACTTTTGGCGAGCTTCTCGAGCATGCGGTATGCAGAGAGCGGATCCTCCGCCTCGGATATGGCGGCACCGACACAAATGCGAGTAGCACCCGCTTTTACGACCGAGGCGATATTCTCCTCATGAATGCCGCCATCAACCGCAATGACGAGGTGTGGGTAGCGCTCTTTTGCTTCGCTTATCTTGGGGAGAACGGCTGCCGAAAACGGTTGCCCCTGCATGCCGATCCGAGAAACCGACATGAGGTGCAGAGAATCCGCATACATAGCGAGACGATCAATCGCACGAATCGGCGTCTCGAGGAGGAGCGACACGCCCACCTCGCGTGCGCCCATCGCGCGCCAGCCCTGAAGCGTGTGCTCACCATCCTCGCCCTCCATCGCCTCTATGTGCCCAATGATGCGCCAGGCTCCCGCGCGGATAAACCGTTCGCCGAAGCGGCGCGGTTCGCGTGCCATGAGGTGCACCTCGTACGTGTGCTGCGCGGGGAGTACCTCTCCCGGGGCGGGAACCCACGTCGTGGGAAATGCAAAATCACCATCGGCTTGATCAATATGGAACGCAGCTACTTCGCCGCCAAAACGAGCGCAGTATTGCTCGATAGTGCTCAAGCCCTTGGGGACGATGGTTGGGATGATCTCGATCATAGGGATTCAATCTCGCTGATGCGGCGCTGGTGCCGCTCTTCCCCACTGAATGGGGTCGCCAAAAAGAGCTCGACCGCAGCCGTAGCATCATCCTCGTGTAAAAAGCGAGCACCTAAGGAGAGGACATTCGCGTCGTTGTGTTCACGCGCGAGACGTACAATGTCGGGAACGCCGCCGTAGTATACGGCCGCGCGCACGCCAGGGAAACGGTTGGAGACGATGGCCTCACCCGTCCCCGAGCCACCGATCACAACGGCGCGCGCCGACGGATTGGCTTTCACGTGTAGCGCCGCCTTCGCAATGAAGGGCGGATAATCATCTGTCTCATCATAGGTAAATGCGCCGCAATCGAGCGGCTCGTGCCCTTTTGCTGCTAGGAACGTACCGATGAGCTTCTTGAGCGCGAAGCCGGCATGATCAGAAGCGAGATAGACCCTCATGGCCATTATTGTACGCCCGCGGCTCATTTAGGAAAGCGTTTTGGCAGCCGCCGCGACGTGGCGCACGAGCGTGTGTGTGTATCCCATTTCGTTGTCGTACCACGCGAGCACCTTGACGAGATTGCCGCCGACGACGCGCGTCATGGTGAGGTCGGCGATGGAGCCGAACGGTTCGCCGACGATATCGTGCGAGACGAGCTCTTCTTCCGTGACGGCGAAGATGTCTTTCCAACGCGGATCCTGCGCCGCAGCCTTGAGCGCCGCATTCACCTCCTCGACGCTCGTGTCGCGCTTGGCGATGAACGTGATGTCGGCGATGGAACCGGCCGGCGTCGGGACGCGGATGGAGATGCCGTCGAACTTGCCCGCAAGCGGTTCGTACGCTTGCGTGACGGCGATCGCCGCACCCGTTGAGCTCGGGATCATGTTGAGCGCGGCGGCGCGGCCTTCGCGCACGCCCTTCTTCGAGGGGCCGTCGATGAGGGCCTGTGTCGCGGTGTAGGAATGCGTGGTGTTGAGGACCGCCTTATCGATCCCGATCGCAGCATCGAGAATGGCTATGACCGGCGACGAGGCATTCGTGGTGCACGAGGCATTCGAGCTGATCGCGCACGTTGCAAACTTCTCCTCGTTGACCCCCATGAGGATGGTCGCGCCATTGGCGGCTCCCGCATCGCCCTTGACGGGGGCTGTGATCACAACGCGCTTGGCGCCTGCATCGATATGCGCCTGCGCCTTGGCGTAATCGGTAAAGAGACCGGTCGATTCGACGACGATGTCGACATTGAGATCGCGCCACGGCAGATGCGCCGGATCCTTCTCGGCCAATACCTTCATGCGCCACTTCCCTGCCATTATAGAATCGCCGTCTACCGATACCGGAAACGGCGCTTTGCCGTAAACCGAATCGTATTTGAGGAGATAGGCGAGGCTGTGGACATCGCCGAGATCATTGACCGCGACGATATCGAAATCCAATCCTGTCGCGTGCGCCGCGCGCACGAACGCCCTGCCGATCCTGCCGAAACCGTTGATGCCGATGCGAACTGCCATGAGAAAAGTCTGATGCTTCTAAGTGAAGACAGTATATCACCTGGAAGAATGCGTCAGTTCTTGACGCAGGTGCGCGAACAATACGGGGTAACGCCCACGGTAAATCCTGAGGTACAGGTGCCTCCCGTCCCCGACACCCAGGAGACAAGCGTATAGCCGGCCGGGCAACTGGACGCTACCGATTGACCGTTGCAGGTGGCAACACTGCTGTAACTGCTGCATGAGATATTGCAGCCACCGACGCCGCTTGCCATACCGCAAAGGGTCCCCGAAGGAACGCTGCCTCCCGCCGCCGTCGTCTGCACGGTGCCATCGGGGAAT
>Ga0272446_1005926_pt1 | contig 13105 bp, 13 predicted proteins | sample YNPCB0061_FD_194587 | JGI IMG/M metagenome (GOLD analysis project Ga0272446, IMG submission 194587) | Hot spring microbial mat communities from Yellowstone National Park, WY, United States - YNP-CB-006-1 | ecosystem: Environmental > Aquatic > Thermal springs > Hot (42-90C) > Sediment | place... | reverse complement strand
CGCGTCGACGTTGTGCTGCTCGGCCGCCTCGAGGAACGAGGAGAGCGGCTGCGCCAGCACAGGGGACGCCACCAAGAGAACTCCGAGGGCCTGTAGATATAGTCTCACAATTGAGAATCTCAATAAGCCGACCGCCACCAGTACGCAACTCAACGAGCAGACGTTTCGCCATTGCATAGCTCGATTGAGACATTTAAAAACCGTCTCATGGCGCGGACAGCCGGCAGCCGGAACGCGGACTACGAGGAGTCGCGGCTCGCGCTCGCGCGGCGCCTGGCGTCGGCGGTGATGGCCGAGGGGGGCGTGCGGGCGTCGCTGCGGCAGTTGGCCGAGGCGGCGGACACGTCGGTGGCGACGCTGAAGCACTACTTCGCCGACCGCGAGGGCGTGGTGCGCGCGGTGATGGAGGCGTTCCGCATCGACGGGGCGCCGTACATGGCGCAGGCATCGACGCCGGTGGCCGGGCCGCTGCGCGACTCGCTGGCCACCTTCCTCAGGCGGGTGGTGACGGCGTGGCGCCGGCACGGCGTGGGGAAGATGCAGGCCTCCATGCTGGCCTTCGGGCTGTCGGCGAAGGGCCTCGGCCCGTCGTACGTGACGCTCATGCTCGAGCCCTTCCTGCAGACGGGCGAGGCGCTCTTGCGGCAACACATCGATGCGGGCGAGCTGGCCCCCTGCGACGTGCGGCACGCCTCGCTGACGCTGCTGGGGCCCCTGGTGCTGGCGCTGCTGCACCAGGACAGCCTCGACGGCGCCAGCTGCCGGCCGCTCAACCTGGACGCCCTCGTCCCTGCGCACGTCGACGCGTTTCTCGCGGCCTTCCCGCCCGCGACGGCCCGCCCGCGCCGCGGAAAATAGCCTCGGGGCGATTCACCCTCCGTCGCTGTGCACAGCGGCCCCGTCGGCCTGTGGAAAAGCCTGTGGAGTCTGTGGAGAACGCGCCGCGCCCGCGCGGGGAGGATGTGGAGAACCGCGGCCCGCGCCGGCCCTGCGGCTTTTTGCACGACTCATACTGGGAGTCACATCACGGGGGCGTGACGACGCTTTCCTGCAAAGGGCCGGCGCTCCGTCGTCCACAGGTGGACGCGCGGGTGAAAAGCGCGGACGATTCAGGGCCTTGAACAAAGCGCTTGATCAGAAAAAACGCCGTCGGTAGGACGGCCGCCCTTTTTGCTGTCCCCTCACCCTCTCCCCATCGGGGCTTTCAGTGTCCGCTCTCGTCGACACGGCCGGTTCGACAGCATCCGCACGGAATCTCTGGGAAAACACGCTCGACGAGCTGCGCCGCCAGGGCCACTCGTACGTCGTGTCGCAGCTCACGCAGCTCATCCCCTTGAGCTTCGAGGCGGACGCGCTCACCCTGGGCGTGGAAGATCTGTTTTTCCGCGACTGGGTCGACGACCACTACGGGCACCTGGTGGCCACGGCGCTCGAGCAGGTGCGCGGCCGGCCGGCGCAGGTCCGCTACGAGAAGGTGGAAAAGCGCGCGAACGCGCCCACCCTCCCGGACGCACCACCAGTCACGCAGGTGCGGCGGCCGATGCGCCTCAACGAGAAGTTCACCTTCGAGACCTACGTCGTCTCGGACTCGAACCAGCTGCCGGCGGCGGCGGCGTACGCGGTGAGCGAGTCGCCGGGCAAGGCGTACAACCCGCTCTTCATCTACGGCGGCACGGGGCTGGGCAAGACGCACCTGCTGCACGCCATCGGCAACCGCATCGTGGCGCGCACGCCCGAGGCGCGGGTGCTGTACCTGTCCAGCGAGGAGTTCACCAACCAGTTCATCGAGTCGGTGCGCGACCACCGCATGACGGAGTTCCGCCGGCGCTTCCGCGAGGAGTGCGACGTCCTCCTCATCGACGACATCCAGTTCCTCGGGAAGAAGCAGGAGACGCAGAACGAGTTCTTCTACACGTTCAACGCGCTCCACCAGATGTCGAAGGCCGTGGTGATGACCAGCGACCTGGTCGTCTCGGAAATCCCCGGCCTCGAGGACCGGCTGCGCAGCCGCTTCGCGATGGGCCTCATCACCGACGTGCACGAGCCCAACTTCGAGGCGCGCGTCGCCATTCTGAAGAAGAAGGCGGCGATGGACGGGGTGAACCTCACCGACAAGGTGACGCACTTCATCGCCCGGCACGTGGTGAAGAACGTGCGGGAGCTCGAAGGCGCGCTCATCAAGGTGCTCGCGGTGCACGCGCTCACCGGCCAGCCGCTCACCGAGGAGCTCTGCGCGCAGGTGCTGAAGGACCTGATCCCCTCGCAGAAGTCGCTCGACGCCGAGCACATCCAGCGCGAGGTGGCCCGCTACTACAAGCTGGCCGTCGACGAGCTGCGCGGCGAGCGCCGCATCAAGCACGTGGCCCACGCGCGGCAGGTGGCGATGTACCTGTGCCGCACGCTCACCTCCGCGTCGCTCCCGGAGATTGGGAAGAAGTTCAACAAGGACCACTCCACGGTGCTGACCAGCGTGCGGAAAATCGAGCAGCTGAAGGACTCCGACGAGCAGCTGCAGCTGGAGCTCGGCGAGCTGTCGCAGAAGCTGGGCTCGGCGTAGCCCGTCACTTCTTCTTCGCGGCCTTCTTCTTCTCGGCGGCCTCGGCCTTCTTCAGCGCGTCCTTCGCCTTCTTCAGCTCCGGCTCGAGCTGCTTGCCCTGGTCCTTGCACGCCTTGTCCAGCTTCTCGGGCGTCAGCGGCTTGCCGTCGACGGGAAAGCCCACCGCCTGCAGGTCCTTGTCCTTCGCGGCGGCCTGCGCGCCCGCCTCGCACGCGGCCAGCTGCTTCTTCGCCTCCTCGAGCGCGTCCACCCTGTCCTTCACGGCCAGCTTCTTCGCCTCGGCCCGCTTGCTCTTCGCCTGCGCCAGCGCCGCCACCGCGCCCGCCTTGAACGCCACGCCCTTCTTCGCGCGCGCCGCCGCCTCCAGCGCCTTGTCGGCCTTGCGCAGCTGGTTCTCGGCCCAGTCCTTGAAGTCGGGGCTCTTCGCGAACAGGCCCTTGTCGTCGTCGACGCGCTCCTTCACCCGCCTGGCCGCCTTCTCCACGGCCTCCACCTTCTCGTCGGTGGCGGAGGCGGGCGTCAGCCCTTCGGTGCCTTCCAGCATCGCCTGCACCAGGGGGACGACTTCGCTGCGCGCCTTATCCAACCTCGCCTCGAGGTCCCGCTTCTCGCGCGCCGCCCGCACCTCCGGCGCCTTCGCGGCCAGCTCCTGGTAGCGGTCCTGGTGCATGCCCGCTTCCGGGTAGAGGTGGATGTCGGGGTCCGCGAGGGCCTTCTTCGCGTCGGCCAGCGCGTCGTCGAGGTCGTCCGGCTCGAGCGCCTCCGCCGCCTTCTGCGCCCGGTCCAACGCCTCGGCCGCCTCGTCCGCGCTCTTCTCGGCCTGGCGCGTCCTCGCCTCCAGCGACTTGGGCCCGCACGCCCCCGTCAACGCCAGCACCGCCAGCAGCACCCCCGCGCGCACTCGCATGGCGCTGAGTCTGCCCTGCCCGCCGCGCCCCGTCGAAATGCCGACAGGCAGCCCGTCCACGAGGCGCGTCACATCGGCGAGGCCCTGCGTTGTGACCCGTTTGGGGGTTTCCCGTACAACTCCCATCTCGTAGGTGACATCTGTCAAAATGGTGCGCGTGTTGGTGGTGGACGACGAGCCGGCGGTGGGGCGAGCGCTGTCACGCGTGCTGGCCGCGCACGGCTTCGAGGTCCGCACCTGCACCAGCGGGCGCGACGCGCTCGACTGCCTGCGCGAGTGGCCGGCGTCGTCGGTGTTGTCCGACTTCCAGATGCCCGAGATGAACGGCGTGCAACTGCTGGCGCAGGTGAAACAGGCGTGGCCCCGGACGCGCCGGGTGCTGGTGAGCGCGCTGGCCGACACGCTCCACCCGGTGGCGCTGGAGCCCTGTGCACCGTGCACCGTGGTGGCCAAGCCGTGGCGCGAGGAAGAGCTGCTGCTCATCCTCCGGAGCGAGGAGCCCTGACGAGATGGTCGCCGCAGTGCCCTCGGATGCCGGCCGGCTCGACGCCCAGTCGATGCGCACGCTGCTGCAGGCCATCGAGGCGTGCGGGCACGACCCGGTGCGCTTCGTCGCCGGCGGCTGCGCGCAGGTGCGCGCGTGGGTGCACCCGCGCGGCAGCATGACGTGGGAGGACTTCGCGCAGGTCGTCGAGGCCGTGGCGACCGAAGGCCGCCCGCTGCTGGCCCGCGTGTCCCGCCTCGTCGCCGAGCTCCACCCCATGCCGCGGGTGCTGACGGGCTTTCTGCTGCCGCCGGCGCAGCTGTTCCGCGCCATCGCCAGCTTCACCGCCCGGGTGCCGTGGTGGGACGGGCAGGTGCGCGACGTGGGCCGCCGCGCACTGGAAATCGAGCTCGTGCTGCCGCGAGACCGCCAGCCGTCGTACGACGTCTTCGACTTCTACGGGCAGATGTTCAGCGCCCTCCCGCGGGCGCTCGGCTTCCACCGCACCGGCGTCGAGGTCACGCACCTCTCTCCGGGCGGCGTGCGCGTCTTCATCACGCCGGAGCCACCCCGGGGCCTCGGTCGCATCGTCCCGGAGGCCCACGCGCAGGCCGTCATCGCGCACCTCGTGGGCGAGCCCCGGCGGCAGCTGTCGCCGCGAGAGCGCGTGGCGGTGCCGCAGGTGAGCGACCTCCAGCTGCACTTCAACCTCACCCGGGCGGAGGCGCGCGTGGTGCGCCGGCTGGCCATGGGGCGCTCGCTCAAGCACATCGCGAAGGAACTCGACATCAGCCCCGAGACGGCCCGCACCCACGCCAAGCGCGCGATGCAGAAGACCCACACCCACCGCCAGGCCGAGCTCGTCTCGGTGGTGCTGGGCGGCGAGCTGGGCTGACCTGTCACGAAAGCGCCCGCTCGCGCCTAAGGGCGGCGGACGGTACATGGACGCGCGTGGACGCGGCACAGCGGGCACAGCTCAACGCGGCGATGGCGCGGTTGCAGCGCGGCGAGCGCGCGGCGGCCGACGACGTCTTCGCGCGCCTGTGGCCGGTGCTGAAGGCCTTCGCGGGCCGGTGGCTCCTGGGCTCGCCGCAGGCCGAGGACGTGGCGCAGCAGGCGCTGCTCAAGGTGTTCAGCCAGGCGGCCGACTTCGACCCCTCGCGCGACGCCCTGACGTGGGCGCTGGAGGTGACGGTGTGGGAGTGCAAGACGGAGCGCCAGCGCGTGGCCCGTCGCCGGGTGGACGGATGGAACGAAGCGGCGGAGCGCGCACCGGCGCCTTCGACGCCGGAGCGCGACGTGGAGGCCGCGGAGCTGTCGGCCGCCCTGGGCGACGCGGTGGAGGGCCTGTCGGAGGCGGACCGCGCCGAGGTGGCGCGCGTGGTGGCCGGAGAGGCGGCGGGCGACGCGGCGGCCCGCAAGCGGCGGCAGCGCGCGCTCGAGCGTCTCAAGCGACTGTGGAGGACGTTGCATGGCGAGTGACGTGACGGCGAGAGGCGGTGCCACGTGCCGCTGACGGAAGCGCAGCTGCAGGCGGCCGCGCGCGGCGCGTACGAGCGCTCGCGGCTGTCGAAGGCCGTGGCGGTTGCGGCGCCGGTGGCGGTGCTGCCCGCGCTGTCCTTCTGGCTGGGCACATCACTGGCCTCGGCCACGTTGCTGGGCGGCGCGCTGGTGGCGGCGGTGCTGCTGGTGGTGTGGCGCGGCGGCGCGGTGGCGCTGTCGGGCGCCGTGGGCCTCAAGGCGGGCGTGGTGCCGCTGGCCTTCGCGCACGCGGCGAAGCTGTTCGGCCACGTGTGCACGCCCGCGGGCTGCACGACGCTGTGCGTGCCCGCGTGCGCGACGGGCGGCGTCATCGCCGGGGCGCTGGTGGAGTGGTGGGCGCGCCGCAGCCCCCGGGCCCACCTGACGCGCGGCCTCGGCGCCGGCGTGGCGCTGATGACGGGCGCGCTGGGCTGCAGCTGCGTGGGCTACGCAGGCGTGGCGGCGCTGCTGGTGGGGCTGGCCGCGTCGATGGTCGCGGGGCGATTCGTCTCCCGCGGCACGCCGGCGTGAGGCCCGCCGGCGCCCTACATCGCGGCGGCCACCACTCCGGCGCGAGCCGTCCCGCTCTCCTCCGCGCGCACGGCCTGGCGCTTCGCGCGCTGCTCGTCGGACAACGCCCTCGCCATCGCCTCGTCCGCCTGGCGTCGTGGGGCAGCCAGCGTCGCGCACGCCGGCAGGTGCGTCAGGCCGGCGCCCAACTGCGCCGGCGCTTCATCGCGCACGCGCGCCGCTCCCGCGAGGCGGCGCGTCAACGCCTGCTCCTCCGCCCGGCCCGGGCCGGCCTCCGCGGGCGGCGGCGACGCACCGACGCCCGGAATGGCCGCAGCGCGGCCGGGGCCAGGCGGCGCCTCACGGAAGTCGGCCCGCCGCGTGCGTCGCGAAAACACGCCACCCACCTCTTCCCGGGGCGGGCGTCGTAGACTCGCGCCTCGATGCTCATCGCGACCGCCCTCTCTCTCTCCGTGTCGCTCGCGGCCGCCCCCGCCCCGGAGCGCCCGAAGCTGGCCGTGCTGGAGCTGTCGGCCGGCGCGGGTGTCGAGGCGTCCCTCACCGGGCCCTTCACCGACGCCCTCACCGCCGAGGTGCAGGCGCGCGGGTACTTCGAGGTCATCTCCTCGCGCGACATCCAGACGCTGCTGGGCCTCGAGCGGCAGAAGCAGCTGCTGGGCTGCGCCGACGACGCGCAGAGCTGCATGGCGGAGTTGTCCGGCGCGCTGGGGGCGCGCTTCGTCCTCACCGGCTCGCTGGCGAAGCTGGGCGACGCCTGGCAGCTGACGCTGTCCACGCTGGACACGAAGAAGGCACAGCCCATCGGCCGCGCGACGCGCATCGCGAAGGACGTCGAGGCGCTGCGGCGCGGGCTGCCGTCGTCCGTCGCCGAGGCCACCGCCACGCCGCCGCCGACGCCCCCGTCGCGCGCGCTGCCCATCACGCTGCTGGCCACTGGCGCGGGCGCGGCCCTCTTCGGCCTCACCTGGGGCGCGCTGGCGCTGACGCAGCAGGCGCAGCTGTCCGCCACTCTCGACGCCGGCGCCGACACGCCGGGCGTCCTGTCCACGCGCGCGACGTACGAACAGCAGGTAGCCAGCCTCACCACGCAGAAGTGGGTGGCGCTGGGGACCCTCCTGGCGGGCGCGGCGCTCATCACCTCGGGCCTGTTGCTGTGGCCGGCCGACGACGGCGGCGGCGCGCGCCTGAGCCTGGTGCCCTTCGGCGCCGGCCTCGGCGTGGTGGGGGTGTGGCCGTGACGCGCGCCCTCGTCGTCGGCGTCGTCGCCGGCCTCCTCGCGGCGTGCCCGCCCAACCTGGAAGAGGGCCGCGCCTACCGCTGCACGCCGGGCGGCGGCGCCGCGCAGTGCGAGCCGTGGGTGTGTCGCCTCGACGGGTACTGTCATGACCCGGCCGCGGGCGAGGCGCTCCCCTGCGCGGAGGACGCGGACTGCGGCGGCGGCTGGTTCTGCGGCAAGGACGCGCAGTGCCACGACCCGGCGCTGCCAGCGCCGCTGCCCTGCGATGACGACACGCAGTGCGCTGGCGGCTGGCGCTGCAACACCGAGGGCACCTGCGTCGACCCCGGCCCGGCCGTCACCACGCCCCGCGGCGCCGTCGAGGGCCTCGTGCGCCTGTCACCGCTCCTCCCGCGGGCGGAGTTGGTCGCCGTCAGCCCCGCCGTCGCGACGCCGCCGAGGACCCTCACGACGGTGGTCGCCACGTTGTCGGGCGGTCGCGTTCGCACGACGTCGGTCGAAACCGAGTTCGACCCATTGGTGCCCCTGCTCCAGGTCACATCTCTGGACGACACGGCCGCCGACGACGTGGTGGACCTGGCGTTGTCGGGCGGGGTGATGGCCATCACGACGGCCGACGGCGGTTCGCGCATCATCCACGCGACGAGCGCGGGTAACCAGGTGCTCGTCCAGTTCGCAGACACCCGACGCTTCCGCCCACTGCCCGTCCTCGCGCCCGACGACGGGACGCGCGCCATCGCGGCCCTCAACGGCGCCGAGGTGAAAGTCGTGGGCGTCGGCCTCGACGGCGGTTTCTCACTGGACGCCTGGGCCAGGAGCCTCGGCGCATACCGCGACGTGACCAGCACCAATTGGAAGGAGAACGCGCGCTCGTCCCTCGACATCCCGCTCCTGGCGCTCTCGGACCGGGACCTCGTCCTCTTCCGGCCCACCGGCGAGCTCGTCTGGTCCACACCCTACCGCCTCGTCTCAACGCCGGAGCTTGGCTACGAGTACTCGCCCCTCGGGCTTCGGGCCACCGAGCGCGGCTTCGCCGTGGCCTTCGAGAAACGGAGGTCCACCGGGCGGCGCCTCGACACCTGGGTGAGCGCGGTGCCGTGGCTCGACGCCAGCGGGGACCCGGCGCCCACGCTCGATGGCGGCCCGGTGCTGCTCACGCTGACGCGGGCGTGCCCCGAAGGCACGACGCTGGCGGACTTCGCAGTGGTGCCGACGAGCCCCGGGGCGGTGGCTGGAGAAGTGGTGTGCCGCAGCGACGGCGACCCGGGCGCCCCGCTGAGCGTCATTCGCGACGGACGGCCACTGCGGCAGCTTCCCCCGGGTGTCCTCGACGGCCGCACCGCGGGGGTGCACGCCTACGTGTCGGCGGAAGGGCACCTGGCCCTGGGCGAGGGGCTGGCCACGCCCAGCGAAATCTCCCTCGCGCGGCTGCCGCAGTGGATGGCCGGGGGCCGCGGCGGGACGATCGCGGGCACGGACCAGCTGGTGTACGGCGCGAACGAGACAGGCCTGGTGGTGAGCGCGTACGCAGCGGAGCCGGACTACTCCATCGAAGCAGTCCTCGAGGTGGAGCCTCCGACGTTCCTCTACCGGCAGGGCGCCGTGGCGCGTCACACCTCGGGCAGAGACGAGGCCGAGGGCCTCTTCTTCCTCGATGGTGTCCGCACGTCCAACTTCGTCGCGGGCGCGCGGCTGGTGGCCCGCGACGGCGGCGAGGACTTCATCGGCACGATGGGCGACGCCCTCTTCGCGGGCTCGCGCACCGGGAACTTCGCGGTGGCCAGCGCCGCCACCCGCCCGGCGCCGGGCTTCGACATCACCGCCTTCGACATGACGACGGCCACCGACGCCGGCGTCTATGAGGCCTGGGTGGTCGCCAATTCACGCCTCTTCCGCGCGGTGGCGCGCTCCGTCGAGCGCTGGACCAGCAGCGAGCTGCCCCTGCGCTCGGTCGAGCCACTCGCCATCTGGTACGACGGGCCGCGCGCCTTCCTCGGCACGCGCGGCGGCCAGGTCCTGCAGTTGCCCGAGCGCGTGCCCGTGTCCGCGGCGCTGGGCGACGGCGTGACGTCGATGGTGGGCGTCTGCGGGACGGCGGTGGCGCTGCGAGAGGGCGCGCTCTTCCAGCTGGCCGAGCCAGGGGACGGTGGCCTGTGGGCCTGGCGGCCGGTAGCTCGCGCAGCGTGGGTGCCTGTGGCCGACGGCGGCCTCCAAACGTGGGACGGGGGCCGACGCGACGAGCCCGGGCGGCTCTACACCTTCGGCGACCGCGCGTGGGTGGCCAGCACGACGGGCCTCGTCTACGCGCTGACGCTGCAGGGCTGCTCGCCCCGCTGAGGCCCGTCACTCCCAGTGGCGCTCGCCTGCGCGCGCCCGCGCCAGCACGTCCGTCATGCCGTGCGACAGCTCGGCGGGCAGCGCGTCGTCGGGGAACAGCTTCACCTCGAGAATCTCGAGCGCGTTCGCCTGCGCCTGCACGGGCAGCGTCACCTTCGCTCCGACGACGACGGTGACGGCGTGGAAGCGCGGGTCGCGCCACGGCGCGGAGTAGACGGCCAGCAGCTCGCCGGCCTCGAGTAGCTCCACGCCCGCCTCTTCCTTCAGCTCGCGCGCCAGGCTGTCGCGCAAGGTCTCGCCCCACTCCAGCGTGCCGCCCGGCAGCGCCCACCCACCGGAGTCCCCGCGACGGATGAGGACGATGCGCCCGTCGGGCACGCGCGCCAACGCCACCAGGCCCACCACGGGGCGGCGCAAGAGGTGCCGCGCCGTCTCCTTCACCAGGCCCCACACGCCCCGAGGGATGCGCATCGTGCGCTGCCTTCTAGCGCGGAATGCCGCCGGCGTCGGAGGCAGCGCGCACGAAGCCGGCGCGACGCGGCCTCCTCCCGGCGAACCGAACTCCGACCGACGAGGCCAACGCCCGGAGCGTCACCGACGCCACCTCCCCGACGCGGACGGGCGACGCGACGCGCGGCGTGAGCCGCCGCCGCGCTCGTGCGACGATGCGACGTCGATGGTCCCCGCCGTCTCCACCGTCTCCACGCCCGCCGCGCTGCTCTCGCGCGCGGCGCCCGCCTGCCTGCCCGGCGAAGGCTGGGCCACGTTCCGCCTCGCGCGCGACGTCTTCGGCTTCGCGGTGTGGGGCCGGCCGTCGGCCGACGCGGTGGTGGCGCTCGCTCGCGCGCTGGAGGCCGAGCTGCGCGCCGACGCGCCGCCGCACGTGTCCCTCGTCGACACGCGGCGCCTCGAGGGCGTGGACGCGGGCGCCTTCGAGGTGCTGCACCGCTACGTGACGAAGCACCACGCGCGGCTCTCCACGCAGGTGACGCGGCTTGCGCTGGTGCGGCCGCCGGGGCTGCCGGGCGCGGTGGTGGCCGGCTTCTTCCGCACGCTGGCCTCGCCCTACCACACCGACGTCTTCGACTCGCTCGACGACGCCGCCGCGTGGCTGGACGTCGACGCGCGCCTCGCCGCCGCGTGGGACGCGTGCCTCGACGGGCTGACGGGCGTGGACCACCTGGTGGCGCGGCTGCGGGCGCTGCTGGAGGCGCAGCCGGGGCTCGCGGTGGGCGACGCGGCGAAGCGGCTCGCGTTGTCGGCGCGCACGCTGCAACGCCGCCTGGCCGACGCGGACGCCACCTTCGTCGACGAGGCGGTGGGCGCGCGGGTGCGGCTGGCGCAGCGGCTGCTGCCGGACTCCGACGCGGCGCTCACCGCCATCGCCATCGACGCGGGCTTCTCCTCGCCGCAGCACTTCAGCGCGACGTTCAAGAAGGCCACCGGCGCGTCTCCCAGCGCGTGGCGGGCGGCGCGGCGGCGTCAGTAGGTCTTGATGAGGGCCGCGTAGACGCCGGTGTGGAAGCGCCCCGTCGACAGCACGCCGAAGGACACGTTCATGTCCAGCTGGAACATGCCGACGATGAGGGCGTGGAAGCCGGGCCCGAAGGCGGTGCCGAAGCGCGCCGTCTGGGCGCCGGTGCTGCGGTTGATTTCGCCGTAGACGACGGTGTCGACGAAGAAGCCCAGCTTGTAGAGGTCGCGCACCAGCGAGAAGCGGAACTCGGAGCGCGCGCCGATGCCGTTGCGCAGGAAGACGTCGCCGAAGTTACCGCGCAGGTACTCGCCCAGCGGCACCTCGAAGGTGGGGATGACGTCGCCGCCCATCGCGTCGCCGCGGCCCTTCACCCAGAGGTCGTGCCAGCCGAAGGGAATCACCCTCTGGTACAGGGCGTGGAGTTCCCAGTACGTCTCTTCGTCGAGGTTCTGCAGGTTGCCCCACAGGCGCGAGTCGAAGTCCAGCGCGTGGCGGCGGTCCCACCGGCCGTCGGACGGCGCGCCAAACAACAGCCCGCCGCCGAGCTGCACGAAGCCGCGCCAGCGCTCGACCGGGTGAAACGCCGGCGGCGGCTCGCCCACCGGCGCCGCGTAGCCGCCCAGCGAGTAGTACTGCAGCCCCATGCCGATGAAGAGGCGCCACAGCTCGCTCGCCTGCACCTGGATGTTGAGGGACAACCGCACGTCGCCCGAGTAGTAGTTCTCGAGCCGCAGCTCGTCCTTCCGCTGCCGCGCCAGGCCTTCGCCGGTGAGCCACAGGAAGCTGCGGACCACCTTCGCGAACGGCGGCGTGAAGTACTGCCCTTCGAGGAAGAGGCGGGAGGGGAAGAGGTAGAAGTCGTTGTTGACGATGTCCTGGCGCACGCCCACGCCGGCCATGACGCCGGTACGCCAGCGGTCGTCGCCGAACAAGAGGCTCCGGCCCTGGTAGTTCACGCCCAGTTCGAAGCCGTCGAAGTAGCTGATGCGAACGTCGAGCCCCAGCCCGGTGCTCCACTCCTTCGTGGCGAAGGAGAGGTGCAGCTCGTACTGCCGCTGCGGCTTCACCAGCTTGATGCCCTGGATGTCGGAGAAGCCGCCGAGGCTCTCGAGCTGCGGGCCGACGTGCTTCACCTTCTCCGTGGGCACCAGCTCCCAGGTGGGTGGGTCGATGCCCAGCTGCGCGGCGAGCACCGCGAGCTGCCGTTCCACCTCGGCGCGGTTGAAGACGTCGCGGGGCAGCACGAAGGCCAGCTTGAAGCGGATCATCTGGAACGTGAGCCGCCCCTTGAAGACGATCTTCTCGAGCTCGCCTTCGGAGACGTTCACGACCAGGCGGTTCCCATCGACGGAGCCGCCGACCTCCGCGAGCTCGTAGCCGGAGCGGTGAAGGAAGGCTTCGGTCTGCGCGACGACGGACCGAAGCGTCTCGGGCGTGGGCTGCGCGTCCTTCGGCAGCGTGACGACGGCGCGGTACACCTCTTCGGGCAACGCCGCGTTGCCGTGGAACTCGAGCGTCAGGCCGCCGTCGGTCGCGCCCGCCTCCACGCCGCCGTCCCCCGTCGCGCGCCACGCGCCAGCGTCGACCGGGGCCGCGCCGAGCAAACTGACTGCGAGGAGGAACGGCGCCATCACGTCGCGCGCACGGTAGACGAAGCGGCCCGGCGTGGCAGCGGCAGATGCAGCGCGTCCGGGGCCGATTCACCGGCCCGCGCTGGCCCGAGTTGTTCCGTCCTGGAACAGCTGGAACAGGGCGGGCCCGGGCCTCCGAGGGAACGCGGCGGCACGGCGTGTGCTGTGGGGCCCCCGCATGACGGACACGCCGGCACCGGACGAGGCGTTGCTCGAGGCGCTGCGCAGCGTCATCGACCCGGAGCTCGGGGTGGACGTGGTGTCGCTGGGGCTCGTCTACGCGGCGCAGCGGGACGGCGACGTGGCGCGCGTGGTGATGACCATGACGACGCCCACCTGTCCGCTGGGGGAGTCCATCGTCGCCGACGCGCGGGCGACGCTGGCGGCCAGGGTGCCTGGCCTGCGCGAGGTGGACGTGCAGTT
>Ga0272446_1005925_pt1 | contig 13105 bp, 10 predicted proteins | sample YNPCB0061_FD_194587 | JGI IMG/M metagenome (GOLD analysis project Ga0272446, IMG submission 194587) | Hot spring microbial mat communities from Yellowstone National Park, WY, United States - YNP-CB-006-1 | ecosystem: Environmental > Aquatic > Thermal springs > Hot (42-90C) > Sediment | place... | reverse complement strand
CATGGGGTCATGATATTTGGGATTCAAAGAGAAGAAGTCGCCAGACGATTATTCGATTAACTGCGAGAAAGATTTAGGATCAGTGCGGCGAAGAGAAGTGACGTGTGCGACGATCGGCAAAGGTGCAGGCAGGTGAATGGCAGCGGAGATTCCCTCAGCCGATGATCCACCTGCCTGAGAGCTACAGCTTAGCTCAACCACAAAGAACGCAGCAGCCACAGCGAGCTACTTACCCAGGGCAGCCCGAGCAGCAGCACCACCATGATTCGGCTCCACCACCGGCGATGCAGCGCAAAGGTCGCCAGCAGAAACGCGCTCACGGCAAGGAAGCTGGCGAGCAACGCCACCGGGAGTTGAGGTCCCCAAGAGAGGAATAGCTCGCTATCGCTCATCAAAGCGACTTGCTGTTGTAGACTCTTCCAAGCGCGATACTGGTGCACCGCGTAATGCAGCACGATCAGTGCTACCCCTGTTGCTGCGAGCGTGGCCACATAGGTGAAAGCTCGGCTGAGCAGGTTCGTAGCACGGCAAAACCAGCCGACGAGCAAGGCCAACGCAGGCAAGAGCAACAGCCCCAGAGGCACACCGACGACCACAGGCACTCGGTCGGGGACGATCGCGTCCAACACACTGCTTTCGCCCAGGATCGCAGCGGCCGGCCCTCGCGCTTGCAGTTGCATGCCACGCAGCCAGGGCGACGCCGCTAGCACCGACAACGCGAGCATCCCCAGCATGAGCCAAAATGCCGCTGCCTTGCCAAAGCGTGTCTTGAGCCGCACTGTCGGCACCACTGGGGAGGCAGGCTCCGGCGGCTTGCCCCGTATCTGATAGCGGGGCACATACATCCAAGCCGAACAAGCCGGACATCGGCCACGCATGCCGGCATAGCGCGGTTTGATGCGATGAACTTTGCCACACACCGGATTGGGGCAGGGCACAAGGATCGGCAGTGCCGGCGTCGCTGCCGTGCTAGGTTGAATGGTTGCACGCATGAGACAACCTTCCATGGTTGAGAACAGCCGAGGGAAGAACCCGTCGGCGGCCGGCGCGTGGGGTCGCACCGCCAACGCACACCGACGGGGTCGTAGCCAAGCCTCTTAGCGGAAACGACGGAAGCCAAAACCGCTTAGATAAGCGGCAGGTTTAGTATCGGGATCGGGGAAGCTCAAGATGGTGCCTTCGGGCACACCTCGATCCCGAAAAGAGGGGATCAAACCGCCGAGCGTAAGGGCACTGCCGAATGTGCTGGCCAAACTGAGCCGCCATTGCGCCCAAGTCGGCTGCATGGTGTTGGGCGAGGGTCGGCCGACGTTGGGTTGCGGTCCAAGGAGTTGGGCCTGAGCCGACCCCGCGACACCGAGGATCATCACCAGTACGAGAAGCGCACGACGCATGCCAAAGCCTCCTCCCAGAACAAGCGTCCGGGTACAGGGAATGGGAAAAAAGGTTTGCGAAGTGGCTTCCATACCATCGTTAGATGAGCTGTCAAGGAAAAAATGCCCATGCCCCCTGTTTTTATTGCTCGCACGGACACGGACAGGTTTCACCAGTTATTCATCGTTTCATCCCGATTTATACGCACGATTTGTTTACGATTCCTAAGTCCCGCTTTTTATTCCTTTTTGCAAGGAGATCGACGGACATGATTATGGCAAGACGAAGTGGCTTCACTCTCATTGAGTTGTTAGTGGTCATCGCCATCATCGCTATTTTGATTGGTTTGCTATTGCCGGCCGTGCAAAAAGTACGCGAAGCGGCCGCCCGCATGCAGTGCAGCAACAACATGAAGCAGATCGGCCTGGCGGTCTTGAACTATGAAAATACCAACCGCATCCTGCCGCCTTCGTTCGTGGCCAATGTGCCCGATCTAAATCCGAACAATCTTCGCTTTCATGCGTTTCACATCCACATCTTGCCCTACATCGAGCAAGAGAACATCTTCCGGCTGTACAACTTCAATGCGTCGTGGTACTCGGCCGGCAACTTGACAGTGTTGCAAAACCCGATCAAGACATTTATCTGTCCGTCAGCTCCCGGTGGTGAGGCACGCCGGGCCAACGGCAACTTTCGGCTAGGAGTGAACGTTGGGCCGCTTCCCATCAACCTGGTCAACGTCAATTTCACCAACCTGGGCATCACCGACTATGCCACCTGCAACTCGATTCAAAATACTTCGATCACTTTCTTCGGTTATCCGGCTGGCACGCCGATCGTGGCGGTGACCAGTGCGTTGCGGCCGCTCGTGCGCACCGGGCCGGTGACGGCCCCGTTGGCGAATGCGGCGTTCGGGATCAGCACGCTGGATCCCATGACGATCGAGTCGATCACCGATGGCACCAGCAACACGATTTTAGTGTGTGAGGATGCCGGTCGGCCGGACACTTGGCAAGGAGGCGCGCGGGTCGGGGTGGGCAATCGCGGCGACGGGGCCTGGGGCAACCACGAGAACGACTACGCTCTGGACGGTGTGGTGTCCAAGACCAATAGCGCTTCGCCAGGCAATTGCGTCATCAACTGCACCAACAACAACGAAACCTATAGCTTCCACACCGGCGGGGCCATGCACGTCTTCACCGATGGCAGTGTCCGTTTCATCCGTGAGTCGATCAACCCCCAGACCTATGCGGCCCTGATCACCGCACAGGGTGGTGGACTGACTCCTGCCGAGATCAGCCCCAACACCGACTGATTTGTTAGGGAGACATACTTCATGCAATCGTTACGATGGCTGGCTACTCTGCTCTTGGTCGCACTGGTTCTCGGCTGTGGAACTAGTGGCAAGCCGCCGGCCATCCCCGTCAAGGGGAAAGTGATGTTCAAGAAAGAGACGCCCGCTGTCGGCGCGATGATCGTCTTTCATCCGGTCAGCGAGGAGTTTGAGCGTCGCATTGGCGGCAAGCCGTTCGCCAAGGTGCAAGAGGATGGGAGTTTTGTTTTGACCACCTACGAGGAGAACGACGGCGCTCCCGAAGGGGAATATGGTCTGTCCGTAGATTGGCGGGTCAAGCCCAAGAACTTCTTGGTTTTCGACAGCGAGAGCAGCGCCACGGGCAAGCAAATGCTCAAAGAAAAATATACAGATCCTCGTAAGCCTTTTATGAAAGTGACCGTCCAAAAAGGTCAGGCGAACGACTTCTTGATCGAAGTCGATTAACTCCCTATGGCCTAACAATCAACCCCCTCAGAGCCGCTCACGCAAGGGTGCGGCTCGAGATGTCTAAGCGATTTACCGCTCTGTTGTGGTCGCGGCTCGAAGTGTCAGCGAAGCCGAAGCACCTCGGCAGCAACAAAGGCATCCACATTCCAGTCGCTCAGCAATTCATCGGCCAGCACCGGAAGAAAGATGGCACCGACCTGACGGCAGGCATCGTGCCAAAACTGCTGGTGCCGGGCCAGGTTGTCGCGATAACGCCGGGCGGTAGCGGCATCGATATGAATTTCCTTGACCTCGTCGGTCTCGCTATCGACCAAACGCAGGCTTTGGCCCTCGGGCGGTTCCACATCCCCCCGAGCTAGGAGCTGCACCACCACGGCCAGGGCCGACCGTTCGGCAAAGGGCCTGAGAAACCGCAGTGGCTCGCCCAGCCAGAAGAGATCGCTAATCAACACACGCGTGCTGCGTGCCTTGAATGCAGGCAGCTGCGGCGTCACATCGCCGCGATGCTGGAAGGGAATCGGCTCCCATTGCGTGGGTGGACGTTGACCACCGGGCAACGGTCGGCAGTCGCCACCTAGAAGCCAGGGCGTGACGCTGTAGCCACTGCGGGCAGCCGCAGCAGCGAAGAAAGCCGCCAGGGCTAGCGTTGCGCCCCCCTTGGGGGAGTCTTGCAGATCCATCGAGCGCGACGTATCCACGAGTAAATCGAGGTGTGGAGTGATCTCTTCGCGATACAGCTTCACCGTTAATACATCGCTGCGAGCATAGGCACTCCAGTCGATGTGCCGCAGATCGTCACCCGGTTCGTAGCCGCGGTGTTCCTTGAATTCCAGCGAACTACCGGCCCGCTGCGACAGGGTCGTACCGACTTGGCCCACTGGAGCGGCACGGGGCAAGCCCAGCAGATAACGCATCGCCTGCTGTTCGCCCAGGTGCAACGCTTGCTGCGTAGTCGTGTTCATCGGGTTGTCACCCTGGTGTCACCGCTGATGGATCGTCTCCTACAGGGGGTGGCACTGGCTCGGCCCGAATGGCCGTCGGAGCCAAGGGCCGGGCAGTCCGGACGATCGGATCGACCACCTCGGCTCGGAGCGGTAGCGATTTGACCGATTCGGAGCGGCGTTTGTACGGTCGGAAGCGCAACATTTGCTGCAGCGTCCAGGTCAGGGTCGGCAAGACCAGCAAGACGAGCCAGGCCCCCAGAAACAACACCACCAAGCTGAGAAAGGCCTCGTTTCCACCGCGCCAGGCTCGGCCTTCGAGTGAGAACTCAAAGGCAGCGGCGAACGGATTAGGAACGAGCCACCAGTAGACCGTCTGGCCCCGCATCCCATCGAGCAGAAAGATAATCGAGAACATCCACGGTAAGATGGAACCCACCCCGACCAGGCAGGCCGTTAGCACCCAAGTGAAGGAATGACGAAGCTGCTTGCGTAAAAAGAAGTAACGAATCAGCGCTCCCGTGAGACCATAACACACCACATATAACGCAATGATGCCCAGTAACCGCAGGGTGAAGGAGATAGGCGTGTCGTCATGGGCGTGGCCGGCCGCAAATAGCCAATCGCCTAGCAGGCCCAGCAACACAGTGGCGAGCAGTAGCCCGATCGTGAACAACACGCCGCCCGCTGCCCCCGTGTAGAGAAGAAAAGCGGGGAGGCGTAGCAGGATGTTTTGGGGAATGGCCCGGGTCATTCGCGTTCCCCACGAATCGCGTTCACAGGTGCTGATGATAAACTGCACGCACAACACCGACAGGTTATATCCTACAAACAGCACGATAGGTATCTGGATCATGTTACTCGGGCCTGCCCCTAAACCCATCGTGGCTCCATTGGCCGACCAGTAAAACATTGCCACCGCCGTGATCACCCAATTGAGCAAGAGCGTGACGCGAATCGGTAAGATGCGATTGCTGGTCACCGGGCTAATCAACGCCACAGCATAAAAGAATACTAGCACCATATTGGCCACCACGAGGGTGGTGATGGCTCCGATGACGGGCCACATGATCTCGGGTTGTAGGGTAATTTCCTGAGGCGACCAGATTAACGCCATGCTGCCGCCCATGACATAGCAGAAGCAAAAAAAGACAAAAATGAAGCCGCTGAAGACCGCGAAGACTCGCAGGGCCAGCACCCCCGGAATCGACGCCAGGAACAAGGCAAACATGGTCGCGGCGAACATTCCCATCAAATCCATCCACAGAACAAACAGGATGGTTGGGATGTCGATGCCGCGTAACAGATAGGTGAATACCATGAAAGGTGCGAAGATGCTAAAAATCAGCATGGCAAACACCAGTGCCGCGACGAATTTCCCACTGATGATCGCACTGGGGCTAAGCATGCTAATGAACAACAAATCCGCGTTTGTTTCGCTCCGCTCGGCTCCCATGCGGATGGCCGCATACACCGGAACCACCAGCATGATTGTGGGCAGAAGAAATCCTTGAAGCCAAGCGAACACCTCCCGCCCCATCCCACTGTTACTGCCGCCGAACTCGCTGCGGGCCGCCTGGAAGGAGAGGGCAAAACCCATCACCACCAGCATCAGCACCAAAAACACCATCAACACACTGACGACCAGCCGGCTTTTGACGGCCTGACGGACTTCTTTAACGACGATGGGGTTGATCCAGTCGTCGAAGCGATCCAACAGGGACCAGATCGTCATTGCACTTCTCCACGTGTCACGTCCATAAAGATTTGTTCCAGGTCCGCCTCACGCGGCCGATATTCCTTGATGCGGAAACCGTCTTTGAGAATCATTTCCAGCAAGTTGGCTATCGCCTCATCGGGGTCTTGCTCGGCTAGAACATCGACTTCGACGGTTTGAGGATCGACGGCTCGTGCATGATCGACAAAGGGCAACGTAAGCACATGTTTACACAAGGAATGAGCATCATTGAGCGTGCGTACAATCACGGTGCGATGCTTTCGCCCCTCGCGCAACAACTCGTCCATGAGACCGGCCTTGAGCAGCCGACCGCGTTCGATGAACAAGGCACCATCACAGATTTCTGAGAGTTCCGTGAGGATGTGCGAACTGATCAGGATGGCCTTGCCCTGGGTAGCTAGCACCTTGAGCAGTTCGCGTAGTTCAATGCGTGCGCGGGGATCTAGGCCGCTCGCCGGCTCGTCCATGATGAGCACAGCCGGATCGTGGACTAAGGCGCGGGCGACACTGACACGGTTTTTCATCCCCTTGGACAGGGCGTTGATATGTTTCTCCTGAATGCCTTTGAGATTACAAAACTCCAGGATCTCTTCGACGACGCGACGGCGTTTGTCGCCCTTGAGACCGTATGCCCGAGCAAAAAAATCAAGATATTCGTGGACGCTAATATCGCGATGATCGGGCAGTTGATCGGGTACATAGCCCACTAGTTGCCGTGCCTTCTCGGGGTCTTCCACCACCGATATACCATCAATCCACACATCCCCATCGGTTGGCTCGTCGAGTGTGGCCATGATGCGCATGGTGGTCGATTTGCCCGCTCCATTCGGTCCGACGAAGCCGTAAATCTGTCCGCTACCGAACGTAAACGAAATATCGTTAACCGCCTTCGTCGAGCCGTAATGTTTGACCAAGTTGCGGATCTGCACCTGCATGGGCCACTCCCACCAATCGAGGGTCACTTCGCTGGAATCTCAGCAAACACGCCCAGCACCACAGACGGCGAGGCACGCCGCGCCGCCCACGAAAGCCCCTGCTCTAAAAACGGTGTCTGCTCGACCACGGCCACATAGCTGTTGGGCACCAGCAGTTCACCGTCCTTGAGGTTCTGCACCGTTTGCACCATGCCCCAGTTGGCTTGCGAGTACAACGGGCGATACGCCTCGTGCAGTTGCCGTTTGATCGGCTCGTGATCGCGACGCCTGAGGGTCGCTTCTTGGCCGGCGGGAATTGGCCCAGAGGCGACGTAGAGGTGGCCTTTTTCATCGGCCAAGGCAAGTTTGCTGAGGTTCGTGCCCAGGGCGTTGACAACGGAAATCGTGCCGTCGCGGCTGCGGCTGAGCACCAGGCGTTGCTTGGCCTGGGTTTCGCTGCGTCGCAATCGGTAGTGAGCCGGCACACGAGCCGTCACCCAGCCGCGGGCGAGGTGCTGTTGCCCGACCCAGTCGAGCGTGCAGCTATTCTCACTGCTGCTGTGATCGTTGCCGTACGCGCTGACCTCGACCTCTTCGGCAAAACGTAGGCCGTCGCTGGGTGTGAGCGGACTGTAGTAGGCGGCCCGGCCCAGGGTAGTGGCGCGTTCCTCGATTTGATCGAGCAACGTGACCCCCGCCACTCGGGCGTGACCGCTCCAGCCCTCGGCCAGGATCATGTAGCCCAACACCGAGAAACAGGTCAAGGCGCTAATAGTCGGCACAGTCCAAAGCATCCAGATGCGTCGTTTGATCCGGCTGAGTATCGTCAAATTGACCGGGCCGATGACGATGGCAAAAAGGAACATCAGAGCAAACAGGCCACCCACGGGCACCCCTTGATCTTCCACGACCGGAAACGAACTATTGGCATCCCGGGTGGTCGGTTCGTTCAGCCACGGGTTGTTGCTGGTCTTGGCGTTTTGCTGCAAGAGAGACCAATCTTCTCGCTGCCAATTTTGCGAGTTGACCTCTTGGTGATGCAGACACACACCAAAGCCCAAGCCGTACACCGTCCAGCCGGAGGCGGCATCGCGAGTGCCGGGTCGATCCCAGGCTTTGGGCAGATCAGGCTTGGACCCGCCGACGATCCCCACCACCCCGCCCGCTTCGGCATAACGCCAGATGGCCCGGAGGATACGGCGGGTGAATTCGGAGCTGACGGTCAGTTCGTTCAGATCGGCTGGCGTCAGCAGAATGGCATCATAACGGGTGTAGGCCAGCCAGTTTTCGCTCCAGGCTGAGACCGGCAACGGCGAACGCTGCAGCGAGCAATCGACGGCCACCACTCGCGGGTTGTCGGGACGTGGCGCGACGCCTGGTTCGCGTTGTTCCCTTCCGGGCAAGCCAAAGCCGTCGCGTAGGCCACCATTCACGGCGCGAGCGGGCGGCACCTGAAAGAAAGCCTCGGTGAAAGCCTGGCTGTACAAAATCAAGGCCGGCTGGGCCATCTCACCCCCTACGGGAGGCACCGGCCCCCAGCCCCGAGGTCCTCTCCTCCCTCCACGCCATTTCGCATTTTGGGCTATCCGCGGGGCCAAGGGAAAGGGGTCGGCCATCTCCCGGCCGTCGATCACCACTCGGACATCACGGCCGAACACTTCTGGGCGGGCCGGATAAGCCAAGCTCAGAGTAACCGTACGGTTGGCTGGCACCTCGATGGCCCGGCGGACCGCACGGAGATAGCCGCCCAAGGCTCCCCGAGCCGTGCGGTCTTCGGGCAGAACGAGTTCGACTCGGTGGGCTTGGTCGCTTTTGTTTTCGATGGCAAACAAATACTCGCTGTAGCCGTGCTGATGGTCCCCGAGCGGCTCACTGATCAGGCGAAGGTCGAGATCGCCGTAGCGAGCGGCGCTCAGGGGAAAGGTCAGCACCAGCAGCCAGAGTATAAGAAACAAACGCAGCTTCATTCGTCGCGACCTCCGATGGCAATGTCGGCCGGTAGTTGCACCCCGCTGGTATCGAGTTTTTGCAGTAGTTCTCGCACGATGGCCAAGGCATCGACTTGATCCAAACGTGCCTTGTAGCTGAGAATCAGTCGATGATTTAATACGGGGCCGGCAACGGCCTCGACATCCTCGAAGCCCACCGTGGGCCGACCGCTTAGCAACGCCATAGCCCGCGCCGATTCTGCCAACGCGATCGCCGCCCGCGGCGAAGCCCCGTGGCTGACGTAATGCTTGACCAAGGGCGTCGCATCGGCCGAAGAGGGATGGGTAGCGGCCACCAGGCGTGCGATGAAGCGAGAAACCGGCCGGGGCAAATAGATGCGGTGCATAGCCCAGAAGAGCTGGTCGAGTTCGTCGCGCTGGAGGCGGTCAGTGACGGTGGGGAGGGTGCCGTGGCGACGGGTCGAGATGATCCGCTCAAGCGTATCCGCATCGGGGGGCGGAACGAGGAGCTTAAAGAGGAAGCGGTCCAGCTGGGCCTCGGGCAGCGGATAGGTCCCTTCCAACTCGATGGGGTTTTGCGACGCCAGCACGAAGAATGGCTCGGGCAACGGTCGCGTCGTGCCCATGAGCGTCACGCAGCGTTCTTGCATCGCCTCCAGCAGGGCCGATTGCGTTTTCGGCGAGGCCCGATTGATTTCGTCCGCCAGCAGCAGGTGGGTGAAGATCGGCCCGGGCCGAAAGACCATCTCGCGGCCACCGCTAGCGTTCTCTTGCAAGATGTGGGTGCCGAGGATGTCGCCGGGCATCAGGTCGGGAGTGAATTGGGCGCGTTTGAATTCCAGGCCGAGCAGTTCGCCCAGGGCTTTGACCAGGGCGGTTTTTCCCACGCCGGGAACCCCTTCAAGCAGCAGATGACCGCGGGCGAGGATGGCAGCCAGCACCAGACGATGCAACTCCGGGCGACCTAGGAGCATGGCGTCGAGTTGCATTAGGACACGACGGGCCACTTCGACGGCAGGGGCGATTTCGTCTCGCGACAAGAGGGGAGCGGTGCTAAGTGTCATGCCGTTCTCAACACTCCGCAGGGGGTAGGGGGTTTTTTCGGGTTTTTCGTTTTTTCAGTCCTTTTTCGGGCTGGCCGACCGCTCGAAGAAACGTTCGACGGCTCCGCGATGGCGTGGCAAGATCGGCTGGGTGGCGCTGGAGCCGCCCCCGGCCTTGCTTCCCCCCAGAGCACCGCCGACCACCGGCCCCTGGCCTTTTTTGGGAAGGCTGGGGGTGCCAGGGCTGAGGCCCTGCAATTGGCTGTCGCGTAAGTTGTTCCGTTCGCTGGGCGGCAGTTGTTCTTCCTCAAACTTTTCGCCCTGCTCGCGGGTTTCGTCGCCGAACTTCAATTGAAATTTACCGCCCCCTTCATTCGTGCCGCCGCGTCCTTCCTCGTCGCCATCGCATAGGCCATCACATGGGCAGCCGTTTTCTTTGAGATAACGGGCTAGGGCGGCCTTGTCACATTCGCTGCACTTCTCGCATTTACTAAGCAACTCGGGATCGATGAGCCGAGCCTTGACCAGCTTGGCCAGCTTCTTGGCTTTTTCGCCCTTAAGCCCTTTGAGAGCGTCGGCCCATTGTTTGAGTTGCTCGTTGCTGAGGTGGCCCTTTTTGAGTTCTTCAAGCAATTGCGGGTCGAGACCTTCTAGAAGCAGGTCGTTCTCTGCCTCGGCTTTTTTGAGTAGGTTGTCGAGTTGACCCAGGGCTTCGCCTAATTGGCTGGGGTCGATTTTGCTGCCGTTTTTTTCCAACGCTTGGGCAAGGGCCTCAGCTTTGGCGATCTCTTCGACCTGCTTAAGGGTTTTCTCGGCGGCATCGGAGGCCGCCTTCTGGGTGGTGTCGTGCAAGAAGTCGAGGGCTTCGAGGGTTTTGACAGGATCACGGGCCAAGGCATCTTTGCGCACCTGATCGAGCCGGTCTTTCAACTCTTGGGCGCGTTGCGCTTCGAGGATCTTTTCTTCTTTGAGTACGGCGAGTTGTTCTTGGAGTTGTTCGACGGGGCGGCGGACATCCAGGTGTGGGGCACTCAGGCGGGCAAAGCTGTTGGGCACCACAAACGCCAACACTAAAAAAGCGAACCCCACGCTGCAGCACAGCGTAAGCCGACCCGCATGCCAGCGTAGGGGCGGACTGGCAACCGGCGGCACCGACCAATCCCGCGCGTCGGTCTCCTCGCGCACCATCAGCAGCCCCCCTGCTTGGCCGTAACGATCGAGCAAGGCTCGGGTGGCGGCCAGGGAGGGCAGTTGCCTCACAGCCAGCACCAACGCCATCAACGGGACCAAAGGTAGCGAAACCAGACCCCACAGCAGCGGCACCGGCTCACAGGCCCATCCGGCACGCAGTGTTAGCACGGTGACGCCGTAGAGAATGGCCCAAATCCCCAAGCCCAACAAGCTATAGCGGACCACGAGCAACCAGAACAAGCGTGTGCGAAAGGCACTCACTTCAGCTTCGCCATCGCCGCGCATTGGTCCATCCTCGGGGGGACCTATATCGAAAGGGAATAAACTCCATTATTGGGTTTTGCCTGGGAGATGTCAAGGACGCCAGCCGTTCCATGCGGAGCGAAGATACTCAGCGAGGTGGGGAGCATCCACGGGAGCCGTTGAGCTGTTTGATGGGGTTGCGACGGTGTGGAAAGCCAATCCATGGACGCATCGAAGAGTTAGGCCTGCGTCGAGCTACCAACCTCGCTTTGGAGAGGTGGCTTGGGTTAGACTGCAAGCACGTCCGATTCCCGAGAGTGAGGCGAGGTGTGTCATGCAGCAGGATCTTTTTTCCCAACCGCAGGTTCCTCCCTCTCCCGCCGCGCTCTACGCCGAGGTGGTTTTTGATCGTCCGTTGGACCAAACCTTTACCTACGGGGTGCCTGCCGACCTGGCGGCGCGGGTAGCGGTTGGTACCCGCCTGAAGGTGCCTTTCGGCCGGGGCAATCGTAGTATTGTCGGCTATTGTGTTGGCGTCCACGTCGCGGCTCCAGAACGACCCGTCAAGATGATTTTAGACGTTCTCGATGAATACCCGTTGCTGACGGAGCAACTTCTGCGTCTGACTCGCTGGATGGCCGACTATTACCTGTGCGCCTGGGGCCAAGTGTTACAAGCGGTGGTGCCAGCCGGGGCGCGGCAAAGTGCGGGCAGTATCAGACGGGCCTATTTAGAGAGGGTGGCCGAGGCGGAACTGCCCGCCCACTTGTCGCCTCGGCAGCGGGCTGTCCTGCAGGCGTTGAGCGATGCTGGCAAGGCTTTGGATGTGCGTGCGATGCAGCGTTTGGCGAATTGTGGGATCGGCGTGATTCGCACCTTGTTACAACGTGGACTAATTCGTCAAGTCGTCAAGCGTGTGGATCGCGCCCTTGCTACCGACCAGGAGAACGACGAACCACCCGTTAGCCAACTCAACCCCGACCAACAAGCAGTCGTGGCGGCATTGCTGCCGGCTCTCCGCGAGCCGACCTTCAAGCCGTTTCTGCTCTACGGGGTGACCGGCAGTGGCAAGACCGAGGTTTACCTGCGAGCCATCGAGCAGACGCTCGCCCAAGGCCGACAAGCCTTGGTGCTGGTGCCCGAGATCAGCCTCACCCCTCAAACGATCCGACGCTTTGCGGGGCGTTTTGGCGATGTGGCGGTGCTGCATTCGCACTTAAGCGATGCGGAACGAGGTGTGTACTGGCGGCGGGTTTACACTGGTCAGGCTCGGGTGATTGTCGGAGCGCGTTCCGCGGTGTTTGCCCCCGCTCAACAGCTTGGTCTGATTCTTATCGACGAAGAGCATGAAACCAGTTTCAAGCAAGATACCACGCCGCGCTATCAGGGTCGCGATGTGGCGGTGATGCGTGCGCGGTTGGAGAACATCCCGATCGTGCTCGGCTCGGCGACGCCCTCGCTGGAGAGTTGGCATAACGCTCACAAAGGGAGCTACACCCTGCTCACGCTGCCGCAGCGGGTGTCGTCACGGCCCTTGCCGCCCGTGCGATTGATCGACATGCGACGACAAGCTCCAACCAAAGGGCGTCCAACCGCTTTGAGTGAGCCGCTCGTCGAGGCCATGCAACGAGCGTTGGCGGCGGGAGGGCAGGTAATGCTGCTGCTGAACCGTCGGGGGTTTTCCACCTATGTGCATTGTCCGTCGTGCGGGCGTGTCGAATCGTGTCGTTTCTGCGATCTGGCCCTGACCTATCACAAACAACGCGATCTGTTGATGTGTCACTATTGCTCCTACGAACAGGAGCCGGTCCATACGTGCGCGGCCTGTGGGCAGTCGGCCGTGCGCTATCAAGGACTGGGCACGGAGAAGCTAGAGGCCGAGTTGCAGCAGCGGTTTCCGGCGTTGGTGGTGCGACGGATGGATTCCGA
>Ga0272446_1005924_pt1 | contig 13106 bp, 12 predicted proteins | sample YNPCB0061_FD_194587 | JGI IMG/M metagenome (GOLD analysis project Ga0272446, IMG submission 194587) | Hot spring microbial mat communities from Yellowstone National Park, WY, United States - YNP-CB-006-1 | ecosystem: Environmental > Aquatic > Thermal springs > Hot (42-90C) > Sediment | place... | reverse complement strand
ATCTCGGTACAAGCATACGCGGCATCATGTTCGACATGAACGCGAACATGTTGAAAGTGGCAAAGCCAAAACTGACTCATATACACAACAACGTGCGCATCGTTGAGGGAAACTTGGAAGTCTCGAGTGATTTTCCCTCTCAGCGAAGCAATCTCGTGTTGTGTATGCATAATGTCATTGGGCTTGCAAGAAATACCGAACTCATCCTTCGCAATCTCTGCACGTATTTGGAAGATGATGGGCTTGCTTTCATCATGGCGATGAACAAGTACCACGCCCTTAATTTCGCAAGGCAATTCCGAGAGGAAGCAGAGGTTTTGCGTGTAGTACAGGACGGAACCGTCAAGTTCAAAACTGACATGCCCGAGATGTTTTGCTACACGCCGGAAGAATTCGAGAATATCCTACGGGATGCTGGGTTTGAAGATATAACGGTCTTGGGATTCCCCGTGACTGTTTATCCTTCTGTTCAGGATACCAAACTGTTGCAGAAGGGTACTTCTATCCTGCAACTCAAAAACCCGAAAGCTCGAGCGGAGCTACTCGCCCTAGAGAAGAGATTGTGTCTCTATCCAGAGCTCGCCTATCGTGGCGGCAGTAACCTGATTGCCGTATGCAAGAAAAATACTGTCGCATCAACCTAACAAGCCCGGGGAGGTAACGAGCATTCGGCTACGTGCTTCCCGGGCTTCTTTTTTGGCATAAGTGTTGTCTCTACTATTATTTTCTTATTTTTTTGGCGAGTTCAGCTAATTTTTCATCATCCCCTCGTTTGTAGTCATGAGAAGAAATGTAACCCTCATATTTTTCAAAGTATTTGTCCACATTTGACTTGAGCGGCTTCCATTCGTCCATTTTAGTGCCGTGCATCGGGAAAAGTTTTGCGTGAACGTGATCAACGCCAAACCCCTCGAAAAACATCCCTGTTCTGCCGACGTCATCAAGTTTTGCGTCAAGTAGTTTCGCCGTTTGTTTAGCCGCTTTAACCAGACCCACCAAAACGTCTTCCGGGAGATCAAAAGGATATGACGGATAATGCTCTTTCGTAATCACAACCGAAAAACCCTCGGTGTTCGGGAAAATAGAAAGAAAAGAAAGATGTTTTTCGTCCTCCCATATTTTGTGAGCCGGAGCTTCTCCTTTTGCAATTTTACAAAAAATACATTCCATAGAATTTATATATAAATTATAACACAGCGGGATAATTATTTCAATATTTGTAAAGCCTAGCACGTATTTTCGGCGAGCGGGCAAAAAGTGGAGGGGATTGAGGGGGGAGGGAAACTTTTTGTCCGCGATCCGAAGCGAAGCGGCTGCTTTCGGTCAGCTATTCTCGATAAAATGAGTTCGAGTCGTGTTGTAAAGACACACCAAAACCATACTTTTCGGTTTTTCACCAGCCATTTGCGGACGGAACGCGGAGCCGTCAGACAACCAGATTGATGAATAATGTGAGTACGTTATACTTTTTTTATGCCCCCCGGCCTGAATCCTGATCACGAAACCATCCAGGAGATTTATCGCCTCACGCGCGAGAACAATCGCATGCTGCATGCAATGCGCCGTAATGCCTTCTTTAGCTCTGTCCTCAAGTTTGCATTTTACGCCGCCGCTATCGGCTTGTTTGTGTGGTCGTACCTGCAGTTTGTGGCGCCCATGATCGATCAAACACTCAAGGTGATGCAGCAGGTACAAGGTACCGGCGCGCAGGCACAGGCTCAGCTCTCGGGTTTTGAAGATACGCTCAAGAAACTCCAGCAAATGGTGCCGAGCTTGCCGAAGGCTCAGTGATGGTGCCTGGGACCAGGTTTGCACTGGTGACCCTTCGCTCTTCAGGCGAATGCTCTACTAACTGAGCTACCCAGGCGATTGCGATACTATACCACCTAGAAGCCGAGTGAAAAAGTCATCGGCTTTGCGTTTGGTATCATCCAGTTCGTGGTGTCGAGCTGCACCTCTTGCGTGCGGCCGAGCTCCTTAAATTTCAGCGAGCCATTTTGGAGCGCGTAATCGAAGATGCGCTTGGTAATTTCGACATCTTTCAGACAGTACTCACGCAGTTTCTTGATGTTACCTTCTCGCCACCACACCTGTGCCTGAAGACCAGAACCGTTCTTTTTTATGCCGAGTGTCCCCTCAGCTATGGAATCCAGCTTGATGCGGCGGCCCAGCACCTGGGCCACTTCTTTGAGAAGATCGAGACTCTTAATATTGGTGAGCTCGCCCGGATAGTACTTGTTGAGAATGGGAATATCGAAGTGATCGGAGTTGTAGCCGACAAGCATGTCGGCGTTTTCCACAACTCGCCAGAGTCGCGGCAAGTCCTCTCTCATAAACGAGTCATACGAATTAGTCGCGGAATCATGGATGCAGCAGATCGTAAGCTCGAGATTGTGTGGGTCGAAAATGCCATTAACGTTTCCGGCAGTTTCGATATCAAAAGTAATGACACGCATGGCGAGAGTATAACAAAAAAGATTCAGCCGTCGCAGCTGCGACGGCTGATCTTAGATGGCGTCCGGCGGATCGACAAATTGGTGGAAGAGTATGAGCACCACAAATCCTCCGAATGCCCCGCTACCCGCGTACAGGAGCACCGGGCTGATCTGGCCGGTAAGCCAAAACTGGAGTCCTATGAGGGCCATTAGTCCACAGGAAAGCACCAAACAGCATATGGCGAGAATGAGCATAACCGGAACCTTCATCTCTGGGAAGCGATACGGGCCGGGTGGCTCGTAGTTCCAGTAGCGAGGATCGCTCGGGTCGGTTCCCGGTTCTACCCCTGTACGCGTACCTCTCTTTTTATAGTCGTAGATAAAGGCCATGGTGACCTCCCTCTCGGCGTTTCTCCTCTCTTCAGCCTAGCACTCGTGGGCACGTCGTCAACCAAGCGCCGAAAAGAGGTGTTCGGCTATGCGATCGGCGGGAAGTGTGATCTCGGCACCCGTGCTTAAATTTTTTAAGGTGTAGCGTCCCGAATCGCGTTCTTTAGAGCCAACTGCGATGACAAATGGAATTTTCATTTTGTCGGCCTGGCGGAACTGATCACCAACACGCTTGTCAGAAAAGTTCACCGCAACCGAGACATCATCACGGCGCAGATCCTGCGCGAGCGAAAGGGCATGTGTCATCGCCTCGGGCTCCACGACGGCGATCATGAGCTCGGTCGCAGGTACATACGAGGGGAGTAGATTATGACTTTCAAGAAAATCGCGCGCGGTAACATCACCCATACCGAAACCGACCGCGGGGAGGGGTGGATGCCCGAAGAGCGCAAGCAGGTTGTCGTAGCGTCCGCCTCCAAAGAGCGAACGGCGATTAGCCTCGTGTGTATCAAACACTTCAAAAACCATGCCGGTGTAGTAATCGAAGCCCCGCGTGATCGATGTATCCACCACCATATTGTGCACGCCAAAATATTCGAGCGTGGTACGCAGGTTTTCGAGAAAGGCGGTCGAGGTCGTGCGCTCCAGTTCATCGATGAGCGCTTCTTCCTTTACCTCATCTCTCAGAATGGCTGAAAGCTTCTCGCGAAATTCCCGCTCATCGATCTTTGCGCGACGATCGAGGAGGCGAGTTACCTGAGCCTTCACTTCATTTTCGATGCCAAAAATGTGGTACGTGTTCTCGAGAATGCGGCGGTCGGAAACGCGAATTTCAAAATCGCCCTCCTCGGCGCCGAGGCTCGTCATGATGGAGTGCGCGAGTGCCACAATCTCGGCGTCTGCCTCGATGCGGCTGCTCCCGATAATATCGGCGTTCAATTGCCAATGTTCGCGGAGCCTTCCGCGCTGCGGTCGCTCATAGCGAAAGACGTTCGCAATCGAGTAGAGGCGAGCCGGAAGCGGAATCTCGCGCGACTTTGCCGCGATCATGCGCGCGAGTGTGGGTGTCATCTCGGGACGCAGTGTTACCTTGCGATCGCCACGATCCGTAAAGGTGTACGTCTGCTCGTTTACAATCTCCTCGCTCGTCTTTGATTCGTAAAGTTCTGCCGGCTCCAGGATACTCGCGTGGTACTCCTCATAGCCGAAGAGTTCGCAGGCGGCTTCCATGTGTTCAAAGAGGTAGCGTTGGATAAACTGATCTTCGGGGTAAAAATCGCGAACTCCCTTGTAGGGCTCCGTCGAAACCGCATCGTGCTTTCCCATGCGTGCAGTCTAGCTCGTTTTAGCGGTACCGGAAAGCGGCAATACGAGGAAAAAGCGAGACCCCTTTCCGGCCCCATCCGATTCGGCCCAAATGTGTCCGCCGTGTGCATCAACAATTCGTTTGGCGATGAAAAGTCCAAATCCGGTGGATGCGGGGTTTATCGACCGCGATTGTGCGCCATGGCCACCCTCGGTGAAGAGTCGCTGCATGTCCTCGGGAGTAATGCCTACACCGGTGTCTTCGACAATCACGACGACATTGTCGTCGACCGCAGTAATGCCGACGGTAACCGATCCGCGGGGGGTGTAGCGGATCGCGTTTTCGATGAGGTTTCGCAAGACGTCGTTTTTTATTTTTGCCTCATCTCCATTAACGAGATAGAGCCGCGCATCCGCCACCAAGGTGAGCGTGAGGCCCTTTTCGCTCGCGAGCGGTTGCTCGGCATCCACAACTGCCTTAAGCGCCGCACGCATATCAAACGGCTTGATCTCGATTGCAACGGTGCCGGTGCGCAGATTAGCTCCCTGGAGGATATCCATCACATTGCCGACACCGGCGCGCGTATCTGACAGTGCGTTTGTTGCCGTTTTTTTGAGCGGATCGGGTACCGTACCGAAGTCGCCCTCGACGATGGAGGCGAGCACCGCCGCGTTTTTACTCAAATATCCTTTCACCTCGTGTGCCACCATGTGGAGGAGTTGCTCCTGCTTCTTCGTCTGCTCCTCGAGCACTCCAACACGGCTGCGACTTTCTTGTATTGCAACGCGGACGCGTTCCGGGTGGGGGATACCTTCGGCGACGATATACTCACTCGTCGGACCCGCTGTCTGTATCTCGATCGTGCCGTAGTGCAATAAAGTTTGTAAAAAGTTTTCAGTCTTTACGACTATTTCCTGTACATTATCAAGTTCACAGCTCGAGGCCTGCCGCTGAAACAAGCCAATTTGTTGGATATTAAAGATGCGGCGATTGGTAACGATCCAAAGATCGAGGTAATAATCGGTCCACAAAACGAAGAGCGCGATCCATGCGGCCAAAAGCCACAAAAGCCCGAGGTAGCGGCCTATGGCGCCCGTAATGTGCGTTGGCGGTATTGCGCCGAGAGTAATGAGTATGTTCCAGAGGATAAATGGCAAAATGCCAATTACGATTGTCGCCGCACTGTCGCGCACATAGATAAACCAGTGCTTGCGGAGCGTCAGAATAGGCATTTCACCCTCATCGAAGAGCACGATGTCGAAATTATTCATAGAAGGAGCAGCAGAGGTGCGGTAATGTACAGGAGCGTCAACAGGAGCACGCAGCCAGCCGCATAGAGCGCGAGGGCACCGGTGGCTGCGAGGGGCGAAAGTGCGAAACGGTACCAATGATAGCCGAGTACAATGCCGAACACGATCGAGAGCAAAAGTGCACCAGTTGTTATGACAAACGAGGCGGTCGAGAGAATTGAAGCCGAGACCACGATGTGCATAGCAAGAGTATATCAGCCGGCAGCAGGGATATCCCCATGGTGAACGTAGATTCACTCGCGTATAATCCCGAATCTATGAATGCGCAGGAGCGTGCACGATTCGAAATCCGGCCTACTCCGGGTCGCGGCAAGGGCCTCTTTGCAAAGATTCCTCTGCGGAAGGGGGAATTCGTGATTGAGTATACTGGTACGCCGCTTCCGACCGAGGTTGCCGACAAAATGTCGAACCGCTATCTCTTCGATATGGAGAACGGTACCACGATCGATGGCACGCCGCTTTCCAACACCGCACGCTGGATCAACCACTCATGCGATCCCAACTGCGAAGCCTTCATCGAAGACGGAAAAATTATGATTTATGCGTGCCGAAACATCGCCGCGACAGACGAGCTCACGTTCGATTACGGTCAGGAATACTTCGATGAATTCCTCGGACCACACGGGTGCCTGTGCAACGCCAAAAAGCACCGCACCTTTTCAGGCGCTGCCGATAAGAAGGCCAGCGGCGAGCACTAAGGCGCCACCGAGGATGACTTGTACGACAGACATCCAAAACGGCATGCGGAAATAGTGGTAGCGAATGTAGGCGATTGCCGCGAGCTCGAGACCGACAACAAAATATGCGGTGTAGAGTGCTATCGAGAGCGATGGAATGAGGAAGGGAAGCGTATGCAGGATGCCGCCGAGAAAAGTGGTGACGCCGACGATGCCGCCACGGACGAATGGATGTCCCCGATCGGTTTGCGTACCCGTATCTGAGAGCGCCTCGGCGAACGCCATGCTGATGCCGGCGCCGACTGCCGCCGAAACTCCGATTACGAACGCGACATGCGGGTTGCCAGTCGCAAATGCCGCTGCAAAAATCGGCGCCAAGGTCGAGACCGAGCCGTCCATGAGCCCCACGAGCGCCGGCTGGACTACTCGCAGAATGAAGCTCGTGTGTCGTGCCGCGATATCGCGCTCCTCGAGGTGCTCAATCTGTTCTTCGTAGACCATAGCGAGAAGTATGGTACCATACCGCCATGCAAAGAGGTATCGTGTGGTTTTGGGGATTTATTATCGTTGTCATTTTGGTTGCCGTCGGGGCGTCTTTTTTCGTTACCGCCGGACCGGGAAAGTACGACAAGCTTGCGCAATGCATTAAATCTAACGGCGTGGTCTTTTATGGTGCGTACTGGTGTCAGCATTGTCAGCGAACTAAGGCTCAGTTTGGTTCCTCTGCCAAGTACTTGCCGTATGTTGAGTGTTCGACGCCGAATGGGCAGGGTCAGACCCAGATTTGCATTGATAAAAAAATAAGCACCTATCCGACCTGGGTCAGGAAGGATGGCGCCGTTACGACCGGGGAGCATACGATTGAGGAGTGGGCTGCCTTTTCGGGATGCACGCTCGATGGTGAGCCGACGACTCCCTCGGACGTGATTGCGGCTTCGAGCACGCTCGCGAGTCCGGCCGCGCAGTAGCACATGTATCCAATCGAGTTCTACAATCAGTGGCTCGGGATTGGCACGCTCGTACTCGAAATCTTTACGGCTGCGTTTTTGGTGCTGTACTTCATGCGTGCGCGCGTGCCCGATCTTGAGGCGGCGGCGCGACTTTTGTCCGGCTGGGGACTCTGGATCGGCTTTGTGCTTACAATCTCCGCGACCGCGGCAACCCTCTTCTATTCGGAAATTTTAGGCCTTGCACCATGCGGGTGGTGTTGGTTCCAGCGCATCTTTCTCTATCCCCAGGCGGTCATTTTTGCGATAGCGCTGTATAAAAACGAACGGGCGGCAGCTGACTACTCGATTGGACTTTCGATCGTAGGCGGCGCCATTGCGCTTTACCAGCACTATTTACAAATGGGCGGGTCTGCGCTTATCGGCTGCCCGTCGAACCCGGGACCGGCCGATTGCGCACAGCGCTTCATGTTTGAACTCAACTACATCACGTTTCCGCTCGCGGCATTTTCTCTCTTTTCGTTTTTGATCGTACTTATGCTCTTTGTCCGCCAGCGCACATAGGACGATATCCGAGGTGCTGGCGGATAGTCTTCGGCCAGCTCAAATGCGTAACGTGCAATTGCCTTTTAGAGCGACGTGATCATATCTCGCTCGATATCGGCGATAGTGCCGCCCACCTTCTTGCCGGGATTGAAGACGCCTGCCGGGTCCCAAATTTCCTTGGTCTTGGCGAAAAGCTCAAGCATTTTTGGTGAAAATTGGTAGGAAAGATACGGCGTGCGTATAATGCCATCGTTGTGTTCACCGGTGATCGATCCGCCATATTTTTGCACGAGGGCAAAAACCTGGGGCATCACCTCCATAATTTCGGCGCGCGCTTTCGGATCGGCCATGTTCGTGAGCGGAATAATATGAAAATTACCATCGCCGATATGCCCGGCGATCGTGTAAATGAATGATCTGCCGCGCACAATCGCATCGAGCTCGGGGAGGAACGAGGGGTAATCCTTCGGATGAACGGAGAAGTCATCGATGAAGGGTGCCGCATAAAGCCCCTTCACGTTTTTGCGCAGAAGCGCGAAGCTCTCGCGTCGCACCTTCCAGTACTTCGCGGTCTGAGCCTGGTTGTGCGCGATTTTGGTGCGCACCGGAAGCCCCTGGAGCGCAGCCTCGGCTTCTTGCGCTTTTGCCTCGGCTGCTGCCTGGGTATCCTCGGCAAATTCGGCCATGAGAACAAGCTTCGGGATCCCGCCGGTGAGTGTCATCCATATTTCAGGAATAAATGAAATACCGAGCTGTGCCGCCTGCATAATGCCCATTTGCTTGAGCATCTGCGGCATGAACCTAATCGCAAGCGAAAATGTCTTGTCATCGTACGATTCGAACGACTCAGGTGAGAATGCGAGAACGCGACTGACTATCTCGGGGAGCGACCCGAAATCGGAGAGGAAGATGATGAGCATCGCCTTGTGCTCCTTGGGCGTGACCAGTGCGAGCGTTGCGCGTGTCATAAGCGCAAGGGTGCCCTGTGCGCCGCAGACGAGGCGCGCGAGATCGAAGGTTCCTTTCGCGTCGTCTATTACGTTCCAGAGCGCATAGCCAGCCGAGTTCTTCGTGACGGTCGGACGCGCCTTCTCGATCTCGTCCTTGTTCTCGCGGATGAGCTGCTCCATCTGGCGGTAGATGGCGGCTTCGAGAGTCGGTTCGCGCTTCTTCTTCTCGAGCTCGGTTGCGTTCAGGGGGCGCAGGGTCGCCGTCGAGCCGTCGGAGAGGACGACATCGATCGCGCGGATGTAGTTCTCGGTCTTGCCATAGCGCAACGTGAGTTCGCCGCCGGAGTTGTTGTTCACGATCCCACCCATGGCGCACAGCTCGCGCGAGGCAGGGTAGGAGGGGAGGAGCGCCCCGGCGCGCGCCAAGGTCGCTTTCTCGAAGTCGCGGTAGTAGACGCCGGGCTCGGTCGTCGCCAATGGCTCCCGGCCTTCGAGTGCCGGAACGATGTCCCCGAGATGGTTCATGTATTTCGTAAAGACCATCGAGATCGACGTGGTAAGGTCGCCGCCGGTCATGTCGGTTCCAGCCGAGCGGGCGGTGATGGTAATGTCGGCTCCTGCCTCCCGTTCCTCTCTGACGAACTTCACAACGGCAGCCACATCTTTTTCATGCTTGGGGAAGACGACGATTGCGGGAATCCGCTTGAAGATGCTCGTGTCCCGGCTATACTGGTGGCGAGTCTCAGTATCATCACAGACATCGCCCTCGATGAGCGAGCGCAGCTGATCGGCGATAGACATCCCAGCAGTATACAGCACGAGTTGCGACCCGATTGCGTTCAATCATGTGCACAGAGCTCAGTTGCGTTCCAAAAGAATCGTGTTGCAACGGGGGCTCACTGCCTCGCTTTCCTATAGGACAGAATAGCGATGCGTGTGTCCGTTAGACAGCTCCTATAAGATGTGTTGAAAAAACGATTATATGGCTTATTTCCTAGCCATTTTATCTTGACAATAACGCTCAATGAGGGTAGCGTGCTTGGCAGATTGTTGTGGCGCTTCTTGCTCGACTAACAAGCAAGAGTGGTTCGCATTTCTCATCATTATTTACGTGTGAGTAACTTATCGGTTTAAACATAAAAATTTATGGGTTCGCATTTTAAGTTCTTGGGAGCAATGATTATTTCGTTTGTTGTGGTGGCGGTCGGCGCCGTCCCTGCCGTTACCACAGCAGCTAGTCCCCACTCTCCTTCATATTCCATAACATGTGAGAGCGTAAGTATCTCCGGAACCGTGTGGACGCTTTCCGGTAATTGGACAGCCAACAACTACGCTGGGCAGCCCACCGATTATGACGTTTCGATCCAGTCCCCGACCAGCACGACTGTTGATATCAGTTCGAAGGATTCACCGGATAGCTTTGTGATTCAATCGAACTCTGGCGGCGACATGTACGGTACGTGGTCTAATCAGTACGATTTCGGAACCACTTCTCCGACATCGATTGGTGCCAAGCTCTACCATGCTCAAGTTGGTGGTCACGAGTCCGCTGACAGTTCCTGTAGCTTCACCGTCCCCACCCGCCTCACGCTCCATAAGACCGTCATCAATGATGATTTCGGAACGGCTCACAACACCGACTGGACATTAACCGCTACGAATGGCTCCACGACGATCTCCGGCGTCGACGGTTCGACAGCGGTGACCAGTGCCATCGTATCGACCGGCACATGGACTCTCGGCGAAACCGGCGGTCCCTCCGGCTATACCAATGGTACTTACAGCTGTTCCAAGAACGGCGGTGCGGCCGTCGTGAGCAACACTATTACGCTCGCTGCAGGTGACAATGCCATCTGCACCGTCACGAACAACGATGTCCCGGGTGCGACGATTACCTTCACCAAGACCGCGCTTGGCGGCGATGGTGTCTTCAGCTTCACGGGCACGGGTTCGATTTCAGGATTCACGATCACCACTATCGGTGGCGTCGGCACGAAGTCATTCATCGTGAATCCGTTCACTGGTCCGTATACGATCACCGAGACGGATCCTACGCCGGCATGGGATAAGACGGCAGACACGTGCGCCAGCATCGCCGTAAGCTCCGGCGCCACCGCCACCTGCGGCATCACGAATACCGCGCGCGGCTCCATCGTCGTTCATGAGAACGTCGTTGCTCCGGATGGCACGACCGACGTTTCCGACAGCCACTCCTTCACCGTCACGCTCAACGGAAGCGATTCTCAGACCGTGAGCGAGAGTGCAAACCACACCTACACCTACCTCACGCCCGGCACCTATACGATCGCGCAGGATCCGGATTCGAATTACGACCTCGTGGGAATCACGAGCAGCGGTTCGATCACTCTCGGCGCCGGTCAGACGATCGACGTCACGATCACTAACAAGCAGAAGCAGGGCAAGCTCACCGTCGTGAAGCATGTAAGCAACCACGGCATCGGTTCTTCCAGCCCGGGCGACTTCATGCTCACCGTGCATGACGCTAACGGCCACACGCCGTCCGTCGCCGGGAGCGACACCGGAAACGATGTCATGATCGATCCGGGCAACTTCTCCGTCACCGAGAACGGCCCGAGCGGCTACGCGATGTCGCAGTCGAACTGCTCCGGTCCGATGGCTTCCAACGGCACGATGACCTGCACCGTCACCAACAGCGATATCCCATCCGGCGAAGGCGCGATCACTGTCATCAAGAACGTAATCAAGGATAATGGCGGCAGCGCAGTAGCGAGCTTCTTCAACAGCTACCTCAAGATCTTCGATGGTAGCTCGACGACGACGGTTTCGAGCGGCACGGCGAACTTCCTCTCCGCATCGACGAGCGCATACACCGTGAGCGAGGACGACACCAGCCTCCTCAACTACACGTTCAAATCGATCAGCTGCACCGACGGCACCGATACGAACAGCACGGGTATCATCACGCTCGCCGATCAGGCCGCATGGGTGTGCACTATCACCAACGACGATATCGCGCCGGCGCTCACGCTCGTGAATAACGTCGTGACAGATGACGGTGGCACCGCTGTCGCGACAGACTGGACGCTTACCGCGACCGGCCCGACGACCATCTCGGGTGAAGGCGGCGCGACGAGCGGCGCGGACTTCCAGGCGGGCACGTATACTCTATCGGAGAGCATCGGCCCGTCCGGTTACGCTGCGGGCGACTGGAGCTGCACCAACGGCATCACTGTGGGTGAGGGCAATACGATCACGCTCGGTATCGGCGCGACGACGACCTGCTCGATCACCAACGACGATCAACCGGGGACGATCCACGTCATCAAGCACGTGATCAACGACAACGGCGGTACTAAGACGGCACATGACTTCAGCTTTACCGTTGATGGCGCTGCCACGACTACGTTCACTCAGGATGGTGATAATGCGCTCCTCGGAACGGCTGATGTAAAGGTTTCTGCCGGTACTCATACGATCGTCGAGGTACCGGTCGACGGCTACGGCTCCACATCTGACGGCTGCACGAATATCGAGGTCAGCAATGGCGGCGAGGCCACTTGCATCATCACCAACGACGACGGCAAGGCGACGCTCACGATCAAGAAGGTTGCGATCGGCTCCGACGGCACGTTCGGCTTCTATATCGTCGGCGGTTCAGCGACCACGTCGCAGGAACTGACTACCGTGAACGGTTCTTCGACGGCGGACGTCGCGCTTGATGCGGGGAGCTACGACGTGACCGAAGCGGTGCCGACCGGATGGACGCTCCAGAATGTGAGCTGTGTCTATGACAACAAATCGGTGGGCAGCGCCATAATAGATGGCGAGCATATCGTCGTCGACTCCGGCGATCATGTGACCTGCACCTTTACCGACATCGCGAGCGGCGCGGATCTCTCGCTCACAAAATCGATCGACGACACGACGCCTGATCATGGCCAGAACGTGACCTACACGCTTACGGCGCACAACGCCGGTCCGGCTTCGATCGACAGCGTATTCGTTACGGATATCCTCCCGTCCGGCCTCGACTTCGTCTCGGCCGACGGCGATTACGCGACGTCGACCGGCATCTGGACGATCGGCACGCTCGAGAACGGCTCGACGACGGTCTTGCATATCGTCGCGACGGTCAGCGCTTCGCAGGGGACGACCATCACCAACGTCGCCACGATCGGCAGCAAGAGCAAGAGCGTTTCCGAACTCGACGAGACCAACGATACCGGCACCTCAAGCGTGACGGTCAACACCCCGGCTCCGTCCGGCGGAGGCGGCGGGGGCGGAGGGGGAGGCGGCAACGGCCCGATCGTCGGCTCGCTCGGAGGACTCGGCGGCGGCCAGGTCCTCGGTATCTCGACCTCGACGACCGAAACCGGTTCGAAGGAGGAGGCGTGCACTGCCTACATCCATGACTTCATGCGCAAGGGCATCACCAATGATCCCGAGCAGGTGAAGCGATTGCAGCAGGTGCTCACGCTCGACGGAGAGGCGGTGGCGACCACAGGCATCTTCGATGACGCCACGCTTGCAGCCGTGAAGGCATTCCAGCTCAAGTACGCGGCC
>Ga0272446_1005923_pt1 | contig 13118 bp, 10 predicted proteins | sample YNPCB0061_FD_194587 | JGI IMG/M metagenome (GOLD analysis project Ga0272446, IMG submission 194587) | Hot spring microbial mat communities from Yellowstone National Park, WY, United States - YNP-CB-006-1 | ecosystem: Environmental > Aquatic > Thermal springs > Hot (42-90C) > Sediment | place... | reverse complement strand
GTCGTGTCAGGTAGTTCATAGTTGTGCCTTTCATCAGACGAATCCCTGATCGAGTTCAATAGTGCTTAGTTCTGAGGTCTTGGCCGGCCTGCCCAGCCGAGCCGTCAACCCTTTGGCCAAGATTGTGTAACAACCGCTCCCGTTCATAACGCCGCCGCGTCTGAGTCTCACGCTCAGCCCGCCCTGGGGCCGCCCGGCCCCAGCAGAGCCAGCCCCGCCAAGTAGCTGGCCCACATCCACGCCCGCGCCCCCGCTGTTCGCTGTCGTGCCGGGCCATCGTCGCGCCGGCTCTAGCGAGTCCACCGGCTGGCTTGGTCTGCTTCTGCTAGGGGTTCGACGCCGAACGCCTGATCGTCGAGACCACCCAACCGTTTCCCAACGGCAACTTCACTTTTCCGGCACCCGCTTGTAGGTGGCCACTCGCAGGCGAGAGCCTATGCCGCCAGAGAAGTCTTTGGGGCGTTGGGGGGCTGGCCCATCCTGCCAGCAGATGGTCAGAGTATCTCCCTCCAACCGATAGATTGCCAAGCGCACAAACGGAATTTTCGGATCTATGAGATTCGGTAATCTCATATCAATCGTAGCTGGTTTTCGCTTGGGGTCCACTTTAATAGTGGACTCAAACACGACTTTGCCATCTTTGTCCAGGGCTATGAGTTTGTTGCCACGGTAAACATGCCGCCGGACAAGCCACTCCTTGATCTCTTCCTCTGTGTACTCAAATCCCTCGATGCTGCTTGCGATCAACTCCCAGGTGCCCTCTAACTCGGTCTTGTCTTTCGCTTGGTTCTGGGCCAAGCCACTGGCTTGGAGCACAACCAGTAAGGCGGCGATGCACCACGGTAATTGCTTCATGTCTGCTTCTCCTTTAGCGGGTCACGATGTAATGGGCATAAGCGTAAACGGTGTTCTGACCAGCCCCACTGGATACCCGAATTTCGTAGCCCAACTGCCCACGTTCCTCGACCCTTCCGAAGCGTGGATAGTTCCGGTCGAGCCTGATGGTGAAGGTAGCCCGTCCGTTGGCATCTGTCCGAAGGTTTCCTGGTTGCACCACATTGCCATTCTGCAGGATAGTAACCTCAGCTCCGTTGAAAAGCACTCGCAGCCCTGCGTTGGCGTCAAAGCCCCTCTGCACGGTAACCGTGATCTCCGTTCCCTCGGCACCCGAGCCCGAGCCGGGTGTAATCGAGATGACTCCGCGGGGGCGGCGTGGCCCTTGAACTCGATTAGGGAACTGAAGGTTTTGGACGAACAAGTTGAAGCCACCGAGTTGTTGGATGGGCACCGCCGGAGGGTCAGCGACACGCGGTAGCGGGCCTGTTCCGCTAGGCAAGGATTGCAGGTAGGTACTCCAGGCACTCGATTCCAGCGATTGCCAACTGGCCAAAGCCTCGCTGTAAGCCTGGTTGAAGCTCGACACGATTTGCCCTTCCTGCGCTAGTCGATTCGCTTCAACGAAGGCGACCGCAGACTGGTATTCGGCGTGCGCGGCTGTCAACGAAACGAGCAAAGTTGACCAAGCATCCGCTTCTGCGGCGACGAAACTGTTCCACGCCGCTTGCTCCGAATTCACCCAGTCTTGTTCTGCCGCACCATAGCTGGCTAGATATTCATCGAGTGCAGCCTGTTGCTCAGGGGTCAGCGTCACCTGATCTTCCATTCCAGCAGCCGAAGACGAAGCGAAGTAGACAGTCTTGGCACTGGCTTTAGCGGATGCCTCGGTAATATCCGCTTCTGCAACGGTACTCTGGTAGGCTGAATACGCCATTGTTTGAGCCAACAGGTAGACTTGATACGCTTGGGCCACGGTCGCCTGATACTGGCCATAATAACCGTCCGCTGCGGTCTGGGCCGCGGCCCGCGTCGCCGCGATGGTCGCATCACGCCAGGCCACCGCCGCACCGACCGCGTTCAGATAAACCTGATTGGCCTGCGACACTGCCAACTGGTAGTCGGCGTACAGTTCCGACGGCGAGGCGGCCACGGTCAGCGAGGCCATCGTGCTGGTGCTGGCGGTGCCGTCGCTGGCGGTGACGATTAGCTCGATCAGGTCGCCGCGGTCGCCCAAGCCGGGCTGACTCAGATCGAGCACATCGCTAGCCGTGCTGCTGGAGTGCAGGCGAACGGTTTGGCCGTTGACCCGCCAGTCGAACTGAAAGGTGAGCGGCTCAGCGTCCAGATCGACGACATCGACGACTTGCACTTGGAGCATGTCGGAGGTTTGTGGATGGGGGTTGTCAAAGACTAGCCCGCCGATGCTTGGGGCGGCATTGAGCAGATCACGGGTTTCCAGTGGTTCGATTAGCAGAGAAGCCCGGAGCGAGGCCGGACGTTTGGAGGCGGATCGGACCCCCCCCTGTGTACATACGTTTACATCTTCGGAACATCGAGTCAAACATGATGCTACTCCTTAGCCAAGCGAGCTTACAAAACCGAGGAAATGATCAACGTGAAAGCTCCAATGAGGATACAAAAGCCGCGGTTGGCTGTCAAGAGAAGAAAAGGGGGAAAGCTGGGGGCAGCCGGACTGGATGAGCCTAGATCAGGATAAAGCTGGGTATTGCCAGGAGCGAGCGCGGTGGGTATAATCGGCTAAGTACATGCTGGATGGTGGCTCCGTAGCCAAGTGGTAAGGCAACGGTTTGCAAAACCGTCATTCCCCGGTTCGAATCCGGGCGGAGCCTCTCAACCTCAGCCCACTTCCCTTCCAGCGTCCCCCACCCACGGCGGCACGGCTGGGGTAAACACTCATCACCCCCAACACCCACGGCGGCACGGCTGGGGTACTCATTCATCCCCCACCCACGCAGCACGACGAGCGTACTCGCCATGCCTCGGCTATCGTAGATCGTAGCACGGTGGGCGTACTCGCCGTCCTGCGGCTACCGGGGCACGATGAAGGTGCCCGCGAGGCGATCTGGCAGGCCACGCTCCGGCCAGACCAGCGCTAGCAGATTCAGCAGTGCGAGCCAGCCCAGCACTCCGGCCAGGCACCAGGCATGGCCCATCGGTACGCCCCACTCGACGCAGCCGACGCTCGCCCCCATCAGCACGACGGGCACGCCCCAGATCGCCGCCGCCCGCAGCATGCAGCGCCAACGCCGGGCGAGTCGGCCATCGCGTTGTACCAGGGCCGTGCCCACCAGCGGATAAACCACGCCGCCGCGGAATACCCAGACCCACAATAGCACGACCGTTAGCACCAGTGCGTCCAGGATCAGGGGGACGGTCCAACGGCTGGGGCTTGGCGGTGGCTCGCTACCGGCAGACTGGGTCGCGCGGTACTCGTCGAGATAGGCGTTGAGCAGCAGCTTGCCGGATTCATCGAGCGGGTTGGTGGGGATGGTGCCGACGCTCGATGCCACTGGGGTGAATTGCTCGTTGGCTTGTCGCAGCCAGTCCAGCACGAGGCGGTCGCTGGCCGTCAGCAGCGAGTGCTGGGCGGTCAAGCGTTGGCTGGCGGTGGCGTGTTCGCGTTGCAGCCAGTCGATGAAGCCCGGCTGACTGAGGGCGGCTCGCGTCGAGGCGGGCAGTTGCGGGGGCGGCTCATGGTGTTGCAGCACGGCCAGGAGCCGAGCGGTCTCTTGCTGGCGCGTCTGGGTTGAGAAGGTGGTCAGCGGTAGGTACAAGCCGATCAGCAGCAACAGTAGCGTCGCGGGCAGCATCAGCACCGACTGGATCAAGAGCAGCGTCAAGCGCCAGCGGGTCGAGAGCTGGGGGGGGAAGCCGCTGTAGGCGGTCAGTTCCTCCCGCGCCTGGCTGACGGTGGTGAAGGGTTTGCGCAGGCCGCAGAGCCGGGCTAGCCAGGCGGCGGCGTAGCGGGGCACCGGGGCGGCGATCCGCTCACCCGCTGCCCCGGCGTGGCCTTGCAGGCAGACAGCCGCGCACTGCCGAAGCAACTCCAACGCGGGGCGGGCGGACTGCCCGTGGGCCGGTGGCGTGCTGCTCCGGTGGGGCGGCGGCGGGGTGCCGGCGTTGCTACCGCTAGTACTGCTGGTCGCACCGGCCTGCTCGGCCCGCGCCCAGACGGCGGGGTCGAGTGGGGCGTCGAGCAACTGCAAGCGGGTGTTGGTGTTGACGAAGACTTGCTCCAGGCACAAACTCGGTGGGCCAGTGCGGTCGCGGCTGGCCGCGTCCAGTTCGTCGCTGAGTTGCTCCAGGATCGGCCGGGTCGTGGCCCAGTTGAGGGGCCGCTCGGGCGTGCTGGCCCAGGCCAGCGGGAAGCCCACCGGCGCGACGTGGGCACGCCAGTGCAGGCGTTGACCGCCCAACTCGATCTGGCCAGTGCCCAGGCAGCGCAGGCGGGTGGCCCGGTTGATCTCGGCCGTCTCGCCGGTGAGTGGTGCAAGCGTCGGCGGGGCCGTGTCGGGGTGGGCCGCGTCGTGGTGGTGGTTGGGGTCGGGGGTGAGCCAGATCAGCACCCGGCGGACCAGGCCGGGGTCTTCGGCCAGGGCGACGGCTCGGCCATCTGCACCGCGTCGCACCCCCAGCAAGCGCCAGCCGCCCAGCGTCGCGGGCCAATCCGCCGGGACGGGGTCGAACGGCTTCAACGGGTCATCGCCGCGGCGGTTGCTCACCTGCACGCCCTGCCGTGGCCAGGGCAAGCGGACCACCCCGGCCCCGGCGAGTAGGTCGTGCAGTCCCCGGTAGCCCAGGCCAAAGACGATCGGCAGCCCCAGTAGGGTCAAGCCCGCCAGCCCAGCGAGCAGCGATAGCCACGTTCGCCCGTCTTCGTCCAGTGGCCAGTCCTGGCTGGACGCATACGCCCAGGCCAGCGCCGACAGGCCGTAGCTAGCGCTGAGAAAGCACAGCGTGCGGATCAGCCCCCGCCAGAAGCCCAGCGGCTTGGTGCTGCCCACCTGGCAAACGCGCAAGGCCAGCCAGTGCTTGCCGAGGCTGCCCCGGCATAGTCCATCACCCAGGGTAAAGTAGACCAGCGCCACGGCCGCGAAGAGCAACTCGTCGGCCCAGAGCAGCCAGTCCGGGTCCTGGGTGAGGGCGGTCAGCCCCAGGGCGTGCCAGCCGGCCACTAGCAGCGGGATCAGGGCCAGGCGCAGGATGAGTTCGTCCAGCAGGTAGGCGACGATGCGGGCACCGGAACCGCTCAGGGTCATCCGCTGCGGCACCAGCGCCTGGAGTTGGCGTTGCAACTCCTCCAGCGACTGCCAGCGGCGGCTGCGGTCGCGCTCCAGGCCGCGCAAGATGATGCGTTCGAGCTGGGGCGATACCTCGGGGCGCAACTGGCGTGGCGGGATCGGCGTTTCCGTCAGTGCCCGGGCCATCGCCACCGACGCCTCCTCGTGGTCGAAGGGGGCCTTGCCGGTCAGCAGAAAATACAGCGTCGCGCAGACTGAATAGACATCCGAGGTGAAATCGACGCGCTCGCCCCGCAACTGCTCCGGGGGGGCGAACAGAACCGTGCCCAAGAAGGCCCCCGTGTTGGTCAGGTGCCCATCGCCCAGCAGCGACTTCGACAGGCCAAAGTCGCCCAGCTTGACGGTGCCGTCGTGGTTGACAAAGCAGTTCGACGGCTTGATGTCGCGGTGGACCACGCCCAAGCGGTGGACCTCGGCCAGCCCCTCGATTAGCTCCAAGGTCCGCTGGATCGCCTCCAGGACTGGCAACGGGCCACGCTCATCGACCAGATCGCGCAGGGTCTGGCCGGGCATCAGTTCCATGACGATATACGGCCGGCCCGCGTCTTCCTCGGCGGCCAAGACGAACACGCAATGCGGGTGGCTGATTTGGCTGGCCAGCAGCCCCTCCCGGCGAAAGCGCTCGAGCGAGGCCGGGTTGGTGGCGATGCGCGAGGAGACGAGCTTGATCGCCACCCGCCGCTGGCTGTGCAGGTGTTCGGCCTCGAAGACCGTGCCCATGCCCCCGGCCCCCAACGGCCGCAGCAGCCGGTAATCGCCCAGCCGCTCCGGCAGCGGTTCGCTCGCCGCATCGCGTGGGCCGACCAGGCTACAGGTTAACTGCGACAGGTCCGCGAGGGCGTCTGCTTGGTGGAAGGGCTGGGTGGTCACGCCGCTGGGCGGGCTGAGCGGTTGGCCGCAGTAGCTACAGAAGCGCGGGGGGTCGGTCGAGTACTCCAGCGTCCGTTGACAATGCGGGCAGCGGACGGATCGAAGCGAACGCGGTGAGTCGCCGGGTTGGGTCATAGACATCGCATCGCCCGTTACGCTGGTTGTTGACGGTGGCCAACCACTGCTATTATGGCAGATCTAGTCGGCGACTCAAGAACCGCCTCAACAACCCCGGAGATTTTCACCAGACACCGACCGGGCACCGGGCAAGCGGCACGCGGGCCCGGCACGCGGGCCCGGCACCAGCCCGCGCGGCCCGCGCCCAGACGGCGGGGTCGAGCGGGGCGTCGAGCAATTGCAAGCGGGTGTTGGGGTTGACGAAGACTTGCTCCAGGCACAAGCACGGTGGGCCAGTGCGGTCGCGGCTGGCCGGCCTTCTACTCAAACGGACTCGGTCGAGGCGGCGGGTTCTTGTCCGCGCCGGAGTCCTCCGGCGGCATGGGAGTGAACTGGGCCTTTTGCTCCGCGCATCCGGTCACGACCAGGAAAAGCAACGCGATCAACCAGCAGTATCGGCGCATATCTCTTCACCCAATTACGGTTGCATGGGCGGTGCCGGAATGCGACCACCCTTTTTGACTTCGGGCGGCGGACCGGCTCCAGAATCCTCGGGTTTCACTTCCGGGGCTTTCACCACCGGTTGGTTCTCGGAACCGCACCCACAGACCGCCACGAGTATGCCAAGAATGAAGGTAGCCAAGATGGTTCTCATGCGTGTCCTCGAGAAAAATGAAAGAGGAGGGGCCGTGGCTGCGTGACACAGCCACGGTCGGTCATGATACGATCAGTTGAGGCTGACGACCTCGCCGCCAGCACGGGTGCTAAGGGCGGGAATGATGCCGTCATTGTTGTAGGTGATCATTCTTGCGGAGCCGTCACTCATCAAGAAGATCGCCCCGCCGGGGTGGAAGCTCCAGTAGTGGGCCGCGTCACAGCCTACGTTCGGCTTGCCCGGCTTCAGGCCGATCTTCAAGGCCATGTTCGTGGTGTCGCATCCATAGCTGCCGCTGAAGTAGTTGGCCATGGCGAGGTCGTTGGAGGTCATCGTGCAATCGCCGGTGCCACGGCCGTCGTAGCCGTAAGCGGCGAACCACCAGCCATACTCAAGGTTCGAGTTTGGCGGCCGCTCGCCCACCATGATCGTGTTGCTGGTGCCGTCGGTGATTTCCACGAGGGTGACCTTGGACTCGTAAAACAAAACCCCGTCGTCGGAGGCCGACAGTCGGCCGGAATTGCCCAGGTAGGTCGTCAAGGCGTAATCGACGTACGGACTGCCGTACATCGAGCGGCCAGGGAATTTCTGCATCCCACGCGGGTCGGCCGGGCAGGTGTATACCTTCAGCTGTAGCTCGCAGACCGGATTGAACCAGGCGTACCAGTTCCACCCGCCACTGCTGGCGAAGGCCTTGGCTTGTCGCCAGGCGTTGTCCTGTTCGATGTACGGCAGGATGTAGGCCATCCAGGACCAGGCCCCCTCGTATGGAAAGGCACTCGTGTACATGCTGAACCCCTTGGGCAGCATACTATATGCGTCGTGGTAGTTGTGCAACGCCAGCCCTTGCTGCTTCAAGTTGTTCATGCACTGCGTCCGGGCGGCCGCCTCGCGGACCTTCTGCACCGCTGGCAACAACAGCCCGATAAGAATAGCAATGATTGCGATTACCACTAACAGCTCGATCAGGGTGAAGCCTTGACGATGACGTGCATTCATGATAACTCCTTGTGGCAGCGCTAAGTGATGGGAGCCACTCAAATTACTCTAAACTGAAACCACTTGAAAGACCTCTGATCGTTAGCGTAGTCACCGGTTGGTCGCTTGTCAAGAAAAAATTTTGTGCTGTCCGGATCGCAGGTCACCGGAGGTCTGGCGCGGCCAAGTTCGTGTCGTCAAGGAACGAATCATTCGCTACAATGGCAGGTGGTGAGAGCAGGATTGTCAGGTTCGCTTACGGAAGGATCGTACCCATCATGAAGCCGCGTTTGCTCACGCCGGGGCCAACCCCCGTCCCCGAGGAGACTTTGCTGGAGCTGGCCAAGCCCGTCTTCTTCCACCGCTCGGCGGAGTTTCGCTCGATCCTGGCCGAAACCATCCAGGACATGCAGTATGTCTTTCAGACGCAGAATACGGTGCTGGCCCTGACCGCGTCGGGCACCGGCGGCATGGAGGCGGCGGTGGTCAACACCGTGCCAGCCCAGGGCAAGGCGATCTTGCTGATCGCCGGTCGGTGGGGCGAGCGCTGGCGCAATATCTGCAAATCGTTCGGCATCGAGGCGGTGTCGGTGACGGTGCCGTATGGGCAGGCGGTGCAACCTAGCCAACTGCGCGAGGCGCTGGCCGCGCACCCGGACGCGCACGCGGTCTTTGCCACCTTGAGCGAAACCTCCACCGGCGTCAGCCACGACATCGCCGCCTTTGGCCAACTCGTCGCTCCCACGCCGGCGGTGTTGGTGGTGGATGCGATCAGCGGGTTGGGCGCGGTGCCGTGCAAGACCGACGAATGGGGCATCGACGTATGCGTCACCGGGTCGCAGAAGGCACTGATGCTGCCGCCGGGCTTGGCGTATGTGGCGGTCAGCAACAAAGCCTGGGCCAAGATCGACGCCAACCCCAGCGCCCGCGCCTTCTACTTCGACCTGCGCAAATACCGCGACAAGCTCAAGGAGAACGACACGCCCTACACCCCGGCGCATACCCTCATCAAGGCCCAGCGCGCCAGCCTGAAGCGGCTGCGTAGCGAGGGCATCGAGTCGGTCTGGGCCCGCTGCGCCTTGATGGCGCGCGCCGCCCGCGCCGCCGTCGCCGCGCTGAAGCTGGAACTGTTCGCCCAGCAGCCCAGCGACAGCCTGACGGTCATCCGCGTGCCCGAGCAGATCGACGGCAACGCCGTCCTGTCGAAGCTGGAGAAGCAATACGGCATCAAGCTGGCCAACGGGCAGGATTCGCTCAAGGGCAAAATCTGGCGGCTGGCGCACATGGGCTACATCGACCAATTCGACGTGCTAGCGGCCATCTCGGCCCTGGAGTTGGTGCTGCTGGAGATGGGCTACGACCGCTTCCCGGTCGGGGCGGGGGTCGCCGCCGCCCAGCAGGTCTTCGCCCAAGCGTGGGCTGCCTGACCGCCCCGCTCGCGCGCGGCCACCCGCAACGTCAACCGAGGCTCGATGAGGCAATAACGGGGCATGAACGGGGCGTCAACGGAAGGAATCGACTATGCCACGGGTACTGATTTGCGATGAACTGGGCGCGGGCGGCGTGCAGATGTTGCAGGCTGCCGGGCTGGAGGTAGACAACCGACCGGGGCTGAAGGAGGCCGCCTTGACCGAGGCGCTGCGGGCAGCGGACGGGGCGATTGTCCGCTCCGGCACCCGCATCGGCGCGGCGCAACTGGAGAACCCCGGACGCCTGCGGGCCATCGCCCGCGCCGGCGTGGGGGTGGATAATATCGACGTGGCCGCTGCCACCCGCCGCGGCATCGTCGTGATGAATACCCCCGATGGCAACACGCTCTCGGCCGCCGAGCATACCATCGCCCTGATGCTGGCCCTGGCCCGGCACATCCCCACCGCCGACGCCCAGATGCGCGCCGGCAAGTGGAACCGCAAGCTGGTCGGCGTGCAACTGACCGGCAAGACCCTGGGCGTGGTCGGCCTGGGCCGCATCGGCCAGGCCGTCGCCAAGCGGGCGCTGGGGCTGGAAATGAAAGTGCTGGGCTACGACCCGTTCCCCCCCGAACGCATCGCCGAGATGCACATTGAGCTGGTCGGCAGCGTCGATGAGTTGATGGGCCGCTGCGACTTCCTGACCATCCACGCCGGGCTGACCGACAGCACCCGCGGGCTGATCGGCCAAAAGCAATTCGCCCTGGCTCGGCCGGGCTTGCGGCTGCTCAACGTCGCCCGCGGCGGCATCGTCGATGAGTCGGCGCTGATCGAGGCGCTCAAAGCCGGTCGCATCGCCGGGGCGGCCCTGGACGTGTACGAAACCGAGCCACTGCCCGCCGACCATCCGTTGCTCAGCACACCCAACCTGGTGCTGACCCCGCACCTCGGAGCCTCCACCGTCGAGGCGCAGGAGAACGTCGCCCGTGAGGCGGCGAGCTTGCTGATCGACTATCTGACACGGGGGGTGATCCAGTCGGCCGTCAACATGGCCGCGGTGGACCGCAACGAGCGCGAGGCGATCCGCGCCTATGTGGACCTGGCCCGGCGGCTGGGTCTGCTGCAAGCGCAATCCTGCGACGGCGTGGTGCGTCGGGTCGTCCTGACCTACCGGGGCGAGGTCGCACGCCGCAGCACGCGGCTGCTGACCACCGCCTTCACCGCCGGCCTGCTCGAATACCGCCTTGGCTCGGAGGTCAACGCGGTCAACGCCGAACTGCTGGCCCGCGAACGCGGCATCGAGATTGTCCAATCCATCAGCGACCGCACCGGCGATTTCAGCACGCTCATTCACACCGAACTGATTACCGATCAGGCGACCACCATCGCCGCCGGCACGCTCTTTGGCAACGACTATCCCCGCGTCGTGCAGTTGGGCCAATACCGCCTGGAGGCATACCTCGATGGCGTCCTGCTGGTCTTCACGCACCAGGACGTGCCGGGGTTGATCGGCTTCATCGGCACCATCTTCGGCGCGCGGGGGGTCAACATCGCCCAGATGAACGTGGGCCGCCGGCAACCGGGCGGCGAGGCCATCGCCGTCTTGAACCTCGACAGCACCCCGCCCGACGACGCCCTGGCCGAACTCGCCCGTCACCCCAAGATCGCCAGCCTGCGCGTGGTCAAGCTGCCCGCCGCCGGCGAACTGCCTGCTTGGTTCGGCTGACCGCGCCCCGCCTGCCTAGCCCCTGGCGGCATCGGTCTTGCAGTGCGGGCAGGACGTTGGTATGGTCAAAGAATGTCTGATCGGTCGCGTGGCTGAGGCTGTTCCTAGCCGAGGGGTGATTATGCGCAACGCTCAACGTCGGGCTATCGTCGCGGGGTTGCTGGTGCTGCCGGTCTTGTCCGTGGGCTGGTGCTGCCTGGACGCAGTCGATGCCCCCGCCCAGATCAAGGTCAACAACAACGAACGGCTCGTCTCGCCCGAGGTCCACGAAGACGACCGCCAAGGCGTCTGGGCGCTGCATTTCAACTTCAAGGAGCCACGCATCCTGAAGGTCAACCTGCCCGGTCGCGGCGCGAAGTTCGTCTGGTATATGTGGTATCAGGTGATCAACAAGACCGGCGAACCGCGCTTCTTCATCCCATTCTTTGAACTGGCCACCGAAAACACGCTGCATGTGGACGAGGTGCTGCCTGCCGCCCAGGAGGCGATCCGCAAAGTCGAGTCGCCGACGCTGCCGATGGCCGACTTCATGAACTCCGTCACCATCGCCGAGCGGCCCATCCCGCCCAGCCTGCCCGAGGCCGCCCCCAAGACCGTCACCGGCGTGGCCATCTGGCCGGATGTCAACGACCGGGCCCCGGGCGCGCCGCGAATCAAGGTGTACGTCAGCGGCCTATCCAACGGCTGGGCCCGCGACGGCAACGGCATCATCCGCCGCAAGACCCTGCAACTGAACTTCCAACGCAACGACGACGGCCGACGCCCCGAAGATTCGCAGATCCGCTTCGTCGGCTACGAGTGGACCTACCGCCCCACCAGCGCGGACTTGCTCAAGGAAGACGAGACGAAAAAGTGAGACGCCCGCCGCGTCAACTCGTACAATAGCTACCAAGTACACGGCCTCCACGGCCGATCAGCACCAAAGACTACCGCACGAAGAACAGACTACAGCAAGGACAACGAGGGAAGCAACAGTCATGGCACACAAGAAAGGGCAAGGTTCGGTTCGCAACGGCCGCGACTCCAACGCCAAGCGCCTGGGGGTGAAGCGTTACGCGGGTGAGTTCGTGACTGCCGGCAGCATTCTGGTTCGGCAGCGTGGCACCCGCTTCGTCCCCGGCCGCAACGTCGATCGGGGCCGCGACGACACGCTGTTCGCCCTGATCGACGGCTACGTCAAGTTCGACTCGTCCAGCCGCCGGGTGAACGTGCTACCTGAGAAACCCCAGCCCGCCGGCACCCGCTGACCCCAGTGAGCCACTGACGCCAGTCAGCGGGTACTCGCTCGACCTGGCTAACTGAGCGGGCAGTGATATGGCACCCGCTGACTGGCGTCAGCGGCTCGTACCACACCGCACGCATCCGTACAAGCTGGTTGGACCCGCTGACGCCAGTGAGCCGCTGACGCCAGTCAGCGGATACTCGCTCCACGTCATCCGCATCCGCCGAGTCGTCTTACCACATCCTCACGTTGATCGTCTCAGCAGCAAGTGTAGCAACTTGTGAAGATGGTTGGGTGATAAGCCAAAGAATGGTAGGTATACGAGTGGGCGGTACAGGACTCGAACCTGTGACCCCTAGTGTGTCATACTAGTACTCTAGCCAGCTGAGCTAACCGCCCTTATGCTGTTACTGTATTCGCTGGCGGCGGGCTTGGCAAGGGCAGTTTGCTTGGCTCGGTGGTTTTCGCTGGTTTTTGCTAGTACCCGGCTGAACAGGGCGGGGGCGTGCGAAGGGTAGGTGGTGCGTCATGGCGCTGGATTGGCTGGGGTTTGACCATTGCTCGGTGATCGTCACCGATGCGGCCCGCAGTCGCGCGTTCTACGGCGGGGTGCTGGGGCTGGAGGAGATCGCGCCGCCCAAGACGTTCGACTTTCTGGTCTTGTGGTTCCGCGTCGGCGGCGGGCAATGCGTGCATCTGCTGCTCAAGCCGCAGCCCGACACCCGCAGCCCGCGGCACTTCTGCTTGCAGGTGCCCGACGCCCAGGCTGCCCGCGCTCACTTCCGTCAGCACGGCGTGGCCATCGAGGAGACGACGCCCATCCCGGGGGCGGATCGCTTCTTTGTCTACGACCCCGACGGCAACCGCATCGAGATTCTGCACTGGCAACGCGCGTATCGCCCCGAGGAGGACGGGCGGTTCCAGGTCTAGCGGCCGTATCGCCCTGAGGAGGACGGGCGGTTCCAGGTCTAGCGGCTGGCTC
>Ga0272446_1005922_pt1 | contig 13120 bp, 9 predicted proteins | sample YNPCB0061_FD_194587 | JGI IMG/M metagenome (GOLD analysis project Ga0272446, IMG submission 194587) | Hot spring microbial mat communities from Yellowstone National Park, WY, United States - YNP-CB-006-1 | ecosystem: Environmental > Aquatic > Thermal springs > Hot (42-90C) > Sediment | place... | reverse complement strand
ATGGCCTACTCGGTTGTTATCGTGCTGCTGCTCCCCTTGAACTGACTCGTGGCGACGACGTTGTTATCCGCAGTAGCCGGGGGGTCGAGATCGGCACTGTACTGCGTCCTTTTCCTGCCGCTCTTGCCGATTGCTTTCCCACAACCGGCGATGGCCCTTTGCTTCGTCGTCCGACCAGCGAGGATCGAAGCCGTCAACTGGCGACTACCCGACTGTCCACATATTTGCTAGCAAGAGGTCAACAACTCATCGACCAACTCGGATTGTCGCTGGCTCTACTGGAGGCAGAAGTCCTGCTCGAAGGCGATCACGCCATCCTGCACGGTCTCGTCTGGGATGATACGGCCAGTCCTGCTCGCCTGGTCAAGGCTCTGGGAAACGAGTTGTCTTTGTCGCTGGATTTCTTCGATCTGCGACCTCCTCAGCAACCGCATATGGGCTGTGGTTCCTGTGGCGGTTGTGGCTCATGCAGCAGCAAGGGCTGCAAGCCGGGCAGGTGCGTAGGATGCAGCAGTCGCAAACCAACCATCTCTCAGATGCCGACTGCCAATAAGTCGCCTCGCATTTCGTTGTTGTGATGAAGCCATCGAGCAACGACTCCACTCGCTCAGGCGGGGAAGCTCGCTGGTGAGCCGCCCCGCGTTAGCGGGCGGAGTGCGAACCCTCCAGGTGCTGACGCAACCTGGCTCGCTGGTGAGCCGCCCCGCGTTAGCGGGCGGAGTGCGAACCCTCCAGGTGCTCAGGCGGGGAACCCTGACCAAGAAAGTTTCAGGGCCGCGTTGACTTCGCGCTGGGGGCTTCGAGTTCGTTCCGCACCTCACGCACGCCAGGGGTTAAGCGAAGGACGGCCTCGGCAATGCGACGCTCACGCTCGTTGCTCACCCGACCGCGTAGTACCACGACATTTCCTTCGGTCACCACCTGGATGTTGCCCCGAGAACTCAGGCGAGAACTGCGATCAATGACCGATTGCAGCTCGACACGTCGCGATTCCAGACTCGGACGAACGGGTAAATCGAAGACGGGTTCTGTGACGTACTGCGGTGTACGAGGGAAGCCACCTGTGTTGGCTCCGTAGGCGGGAAGAGTGCTGGAGAGGGTTAATTGTTGCCCTGCTGTGCGTCCTGTGAGGATGGCGTTGCCGTAGGCGGGTTGGCCGAAACTCAGGGTGGCGGGATAGGGGCGAATGAACCGGGTCGCTTGAGATCCCGTGGCGTTGGCCAGCCCAGCGACAATCGGATTGCCGTAAAACCGGCCGATAGTGCCGGACGATCCGGGCTGATTGGGACTGGCCCCGGTAGCTCGGGCTCCCTGGACGCTGCCGAAACCGCTGCCCAGGATGCCGCCGCCCGCCGAGCCGAAAGTGTTGGCACTGCTGCCACCTCCGGCACCGCCGCCACCTCCTCCAATACCGCCAACACCGCCAGCTCCGCCACCGAATCCGGTGCCTCCACCGCCGAAATTAGCTCCCGTCGTACCCGTGATGCCTCCTCCCCCGCCGAATGACTGGGCAAACACCGTAGTGCCGCTCAACAACAGCAGCCCACAGGCGAGCATCCGGTTCCAGTGCTGTCGCAACATGGCAACTCCTTATAAAAAAAGAAGTGAGCGGCGTAGCCTAAGCCTGCCGGTTGTGAGTGCGGGCACTCTTTGCTAAGAAATCCCATCTGGCCTGTTGACAGAACGGCTGTCGCATGGCAAGACAGAGCGAACAGCCCCTGCACCTACTAGAATAGCAACCCCGAGAACTGTTGTGGGACTCGAATGATGGCGAAACTGCATCTGGCCACGTTCCGCTGTGATGTCACTCCACCCCTGGGCCATCCTCTGTGTGGCGGTTGGATCGAACCAGCTCGAGGAGTCGATGACCCGCTGTGGGCCGTTGGTGTCGTCCTGCTCGGGCCGGCGGCTCCTGTTGTGCTGTGTGCCGTAGACTGGACGGGGCTGCGCAATGAGGCCCATCTCGCCTGGCGAAAGGCACTGGCCAAGGCGGCTCACACCACGCCGGAACGCGTCAGCGTCCATTGCGTCCATCCCCACAACACCCCCTTTGCCGACACTCGGGCACAGCAACTTCTGGCGGAGGTCAACGGCCCTCCCTTGCTCGACTTGGCGTTTTTTGATCGCGCCGTGGCCAACTGTGCCGACGCGGTGCGTACCGCTCTGGCGCGAACGCAGTCCTTTACTCATATCGGCATTGGACAGGCCAAGGTCGAGCAAGTCGCCTCAAATCGTCGCGTTCTCGGCCCAGACGGCAAGATCCGCTTCACCCGCACCAGTGCCACCCGTGACCCCGTCGCCCGCGCCGAGCCGGAAGGGCTCATCGATCCTTACCTCAAGATCCTCGCCTTCTTCGACGGCGAAAAGCCCCTGGCCGCCCTGAATTACTACGCTACCCACCCCATGAGCTACTACGGCGATGGCCGAGTCTCCAGCGATTTCGCCGGCTTGGCTCGCGAAGCACGAGCCGCCGAAGGCGAGCGTGTCTTCCAGTGCTACTTCACCGGCTGTGCCGGTAACATCACCGCCGGCAAGTACAACGACGGCAACAAGGCCAATCGCGTCGTCCTACGCGACCGCCTCCTGGCCGGCATGCGGGCCGCCTGGAAGAACCTGACCCGTCAGCCGGTCGATACCTGGAACTGGCGCACCGCTCGGCTGGCCTTCTCTCCCCGTCGCGAGGCCAACTTTACCAAAGAAGGCAGCCGCAAGATACTGGAAAATCCCAAGGCCAGCAAGGCACAGCGCGGCAACGCAGCGTTGCAACTGGCCTGGCTGGAGCGAATCGGGCAGCCTGTCGAACTGGGCTGCCTGGAGATCGGCACCGCCAGCGTCCTACACCTGCCCGGCGAGGCCTTCATCGAGTACCAATTACTCGCCCAGCAGGCCCGCAAAGATCGTTTTGTCTGCGTCGCCGCCTACGGCGACGGCGGCATGGGCTATATCCCCACCGATCGGGCCTTTCTCGAAGGCGGTTACGAACCGACTGTGGCACTGGCCGCCCCTTGTGAAAAACTGTTCAGCCGAGCCATCATCGAGTTGCTAGGTGGGAAAAAGGATTCCTGAACCTGCGATGCGGATTCCTCTTGGCTCGACAATCGGCCTGACGGCCCATTCTCGTCGAGGTGGTCACGCCCTTGCCTTGGCTGCGTCACGGCGAAAACCAATAAGCCGACCTCCACTATGAATGGCGATTCCGACGAGGAAAAGTGGTTGCAACACCTGCAAGCCGGCGGGCAAACGGCTCTGGCGGAGTTGTTTGCCCGGCATCGCGACCGCTTGCGGCGAATGGTGGCCTGGCGGCTCGATCCGCGTTTGAGGGGCCGACTCGATCCCTCTGACGTGTTGCAGGAAGTCTACCTCGATGCAGCTCGTCGGTTGCCGGCTTTTCTCGAACGGCCCAACCTGGCCGTGGGACTGTGGCTGCGTCTGTTGACGGGCCGACGACTGCTCGAACTGCACCGCCAGCATCTGGGCGCGCAGATGCGAGCGGCGGGTCAAGAAATCTCGTTGCAAGCCCCCGACTGGGCCTGGGCTAGTGCCCCGTCGCTGGCGATGCAACTCGTCGGCCACCTCACCTCGCCCAGCCGAGCCGCCGCCCGCGCCGAAATCGCCGCCCGACTCACCCAAGCTCTCGAAGAAATGGATGCCATCGACCGCGAAGTCCTCATTCTTCGCCACTTCGACGAACTGAGCAACAACGAGGTCGCTACCCTGCTCGGTCTGCAAAAAGCCGCCGCTAGCAATCGCTACGTCCGGGCACTACGCCGACTCCGCGAGATCCTTAAAAGCACGCCCGGATTGAGCGACCATCTGTAGGCACCTCTCTGCTGACACGTTCGCACTCCGCATCGTGAAATGGATAACTTCCTCCTTTTTGCTCACCTCGCTTTTCGTATATACGTCTCGGTTATACGCTGTAGAATCCCGATTATACACGGTTCGCTCCCCATCCTCCGTCCTTCAGGAATGTCCCGATGAAAGTCCAGAGTTGTTGTCGCCGCGCCTTCACACTGATCGAGTTACTGGTAGTGATCGCCATCATCGCCATTCTCATCGGCCTGCTGTTGCCGGCCGTCCAGAAGGTTCGCGAAGCGGCGGCTCGGCTGAAGTGTCAGAACAATCTCAAGCAGATCGGCCTGGGCCTGCACAGTTACCACGATCGCCTGGCGGGCTTTCCGTCCGGCTATGTCTCGGGACTGTCGGCAGGTGTCGAGACAGGCCCCGGCTGGGGGTGGGGCACCTACCTGCTGCCCGATCTGGAGCAGGCTAACTTGTACAATCAAATCAACCTGACTCTGGGCATCGCAAATCCGGCCAATGCCGGCCCTCGCGTCCAACCGCTGCCTGTGTTTCGCTGTCCCAGCGACACCGGCACGCCGACCTTCCTGACCGTCTCGGTGGTGGTGCAGGTGGCCACCGCCAACTACGTCGGCAACTTCGGCAACAACGAACTAGAAGACAACCCCGGCGCGGGCAATGGCATCTTCTTCCGCAACAGTCGGATTCGCTTCGGCGACATCATCGACGGCACGAGCAACACCCTGGCCGTGGGCGAACGGAATTCGCTACAGTTCTATTCCACCTGGACGGGAGCCGTCACCGGAGCCGACGAGTCGGGGGCACTAGTGCTGGGCGTTGCCGACCATCCGCCCAATCATGCTGGAGGCCATGCCGAGGATTTCGGCAGCCCGCACACCAACGTGACCAACGTCTTGCTGTGTGACGGTTCGGTGCGTTCGATCAGCAACAGTATCAACCCGGTTGTATGGAGTGCCTTGGCCAGCCGCGCAGGCGGTGAAGTCATTCCCGGCAACTTCTGAGCGGTGGTGACGAATGAAGCGAGCCGCGAGCGTCAGCGACCGGAAGGGCTAGAAAACTCCGGTCGCTGACACTCGGCGGCTCGCTAAGACGAATGCGATCCTCAAAAATCGCCGATGACCATACCGTCGGCCCGATCCGCGAGCAGTTTCAGCGTCTGCAAGGGAACGCTGGCGGCCAAGAATCGCACGGAGCCATCTGCTATCAGCAGGTTGGTGCCGCCACCGAAGCCGCGCGGGCCGCTCAGTCCGCCCTCTCCACCACAATCGACATCGGGTTTGTCATCGTTAACGGCCCGATTGAAGCTCATTGTCGTTTGCAGGAAGCGGCCGTCGATCCAGGCGCTGCCGCGCGTGCCGACGATGTTCTTGCCATCGGCAAACTCCTTGACACCGGATTCGTCCGTCAGGCCGGCCAGATCGGCCTTGCCCAGACGAACGTGCTGCTGCTGAACGCTGACCGCTGTGGTCTTGCCATCGCCGCGTAGCGATTCGACCATCAGGGCTGTGTTGCTCGTCCCGTCCGTGATTTGCTGTAGCCGGATCTTCGATTCCTTGAACAGCAGTCCGTTGTTGTTCGCCAGCGGAGCCTTGCTGCCGGCACACAGGAAGTAGTTGGTGGGGCCGGACTTGGCCGAGATGGCCTCGTCGCGATCGCGCGGGCTTTCCAGGATTTTGATGTGAACCGCTCGTGCCGTGGCGTTGCCCTTGTCGTCCGGGCTGGTCTTCAGGTCGATCGAGCGGTACAGGTTGTCTTGCTCGATGTAGGGCAGCAAATACACCAGTCCGGAGAAACCGCGCGCATCGACTCCAGGGGGAAAGGCCCCCATGACATCGTGGAAGTTGTGGGAAGCGAGTCCGAGTTGTTTGAGGTTGTTCTGCGATTGCATGCGGGCGGCCGCTTCACGAACCTTCTGAATGGCCGGCAGCAGCAGACCGATGAGAATGGCGATGACGGCGATCACCACCAGCAACTGAAAGAGACCAAAGCCTTGACGAACCGAACGGCTCATGTCAGTCTCCCTGCGGAAATGTGTGGAGAAGAGGTAGGCCGCGACAACGCGACCCGGAGGAGATTGTGGCAAGCGATTGCCCCCTCGTCAAGGAGGTGCCCGGTTCCTCACGGCTGTGCCTACCACAGGCCCCCCCCTTGGCTGGGTTGCTTGCCGCGAAAAGAGATTCCCCCTGAGAATGTCCTCGATGAGAGCCGAGGAATGCTCAGGGGGAAGGCCGTTGTCGTCCGAATTGTGCAGCGGACTGAGAACCTCAAGTCCCTGCACCGACAAGTTCGCCCTCGCCGGTCTTGACGGCCTCGAAGAACAGTTTCTTCTCGCCGTTCTCTTCGCGGACAACGACGGTGATCAGATCCTTGCCCGCGAAGGTGCCGCGGAGCAGGTCTTCGGACAGCGGGTCTTCGAGATTCTGCTCGATGGCCCGACGCAATGGCCGGGCACCGTACTCGCGATTGCTGCCCTTCTCGATCAGGAACTGCTTGGCTTCGTCGGTCAGAACCAGTTTCAGGTTCTTCTCGGCCAGACGCTTGCTGACCTTGTCCAGTTCGATGTCGATGATGGCCTTGAGGTCGTCGTTGGTCAGACCGCGGAAGACGATGATGTCGTCCAAACGGTTGAGGAACTCGGGACGGAAGTTCTTCTCCATCTCATCCTTGAGCTTGGCCTTCATCTCGGCGTAGCTGGCCTCGGCGTTCTGCTGACGGGCCCCCGTGTAGCCGAACGGCTGGCGACCCATGATCTCACCCGCGCCAATGTTGGTGGTCATGATGAGAATGGTGTTCTTGAAATCGACCACTCGGCCGACGTTGTCGGTCAGTCGGCCCTCTTCCATGATCTGCAACAGCATGTTCCAGACATCGGGATGGGCCTTTTCGATTTCGTCGAGCAACACCACGCTGTAGGGCCGACGACGAATCTTCTCGGTCAACTGACCGCCCTCTTCGTAGCCGACATAGCCTGGAGGAGCACCAACCAGACGGCTGACGTTGTGCTTCTCCATGTACTCGGACATGTCGAGTTGCACCAGGGCGTTCTCGTCGCCGAACATGAACTCGGCGAGCTTCTTGGCCAGCAACGTCTTGCCGACACCGGTCGGGCCAGCGAAGATGAACGAGCCAATCGGACGCTTGGGATCCTTCAGCCCCGCACGACTCTTGCGCACCGCCTTGGCGATGGCCTGGATGGCCTCGTGCTGGCTGATGACCTTCTTGTGCATCTCCTCTTCCATCTTGAGCAGACGCTGCGTCTCGTTGTCCTCGATGCGAGTCAACGGCACGCCGGTCATCTTGGAGACGACCTCGCGAATGACCTCCTCATCGACGACGCCGTCGATCTCCTTGGATTTCTCACGCCAGTCACGGGTGAGCTGTTCTTTCTTCTTCTTGAGCTTGTCGGCCCGATCGCGCAGGTCGGCCGCCTTCTCGAAATCCTGCTCGGCAACAGCGGCTTCCTTCTCCTGATTGAGCTGCTCAATCTGGGCATCGATATCCTTGAGATCCGGTGGCCGAGTCATGGCTCGCAGTCGGACACGCGCCCCGGCCTCGTCGATGACATCGATAGCCTTGTCTGGCAGGCAGCGCGAACTGATGTAGCGATCTGACAACTCGACAGCGGCCTCCAGAGCCTCATCTTTGATCTGCACGCGGTGGTGCGCCTCGTAGCGATCACGCAGCCCTTTGAGAATCTCGATGGTCTCGGCCTTGGAGGGCGGATTGACGATGATCTGCTGGAAGCGGCGTTCCAGGGCACCGTCTTTTTCGATGTACTTGCGATACTCGTCCAGCGTGGTCGCGCCGATGCACTGAATTTCGCCGCGGGCCAGGGCTGGCTTCAGGACGTTGGAGGCATCGATGGCCCCCTCAGCACCACCGGCACCAACCAGGGTGTGCAGTTCGTCGATGAACAGAATGGTGTTCTTGGCTCGACGCACCTCGTTCATGACTGCCTTGATGCGTTCCTCGAACTGACCGCGATACTTGGTGCCAGCCACCATCATGGCCAGATCGAGAACCACAATGCGTTTGTCGCGCAGCAGTTCGGGGACACTGCTATCGACAATGAGTTGTGCCAACCCTTCGACGATGGCGGTCTTGCCGACACCAGCCTCGCCGAGCAGAACGGGATTGTTCTTGGTGCGGCGTGACAGAACCTGGATGACGCGTTCGATCTCATTGGCTCGACCGATGACTGGATCGAGCTTGCCCTGACGAGCCAGCTCGGTCAGATCACGGCCGAAACTGTCCAGGGCAGGTGTCTTCGATTTGCTCTTGCCGGCCTGGCGTTCGCCACTGCCAGCACCGCCGCTTTCTTCCGTCGCCATGTTGTGCCCCAGTAAGTTCAGGACTTCCTCACGCACATCTTCCAGTTTCAGACCCAAGTTCATGAGAACCTGAGCGGCCACACCTTCCTGCTCGCGTAGTAAGCCGAGCAACAGATGCTCGGTGCCGACGTAGTTGTGGCCCAGATTGCGAGCTTCATCGATGGAATACTCGATGACCTTCTTGGCTCGCGGAGTCTGGGGCAGCTTGCCCATTGCAACCATGTCCGGGCCGGACTGGACAATCTTTTCGACTTCCAGACGAATCTTGCGTAGGTCAATGTCAAGATTTTTCAATACATTGGCCGCAACCCCAGAGCCTTCCTTGACGAGCCCCAGAAGAATGTGTTCCGTGCCAATGTACTCGTGGTTGAAGCGCTGGGCCTCCTGGTTGGCCAGCTGCATCACCTTCCGGGCCCGATCGGTAAACCGTTCATACATATCAGTGCCGTCTCCGTTTCATAATCCCCCTCGTTCGGTCGATCAGCCCTTCATCGATCCACGGTGGAAGTTCCAGGGTGGGTGTCCCAACGGTGCGTATGGGACGTACGCGAAGGGGCAGCTTCTGATCCGGCTGGTACCCCTGGAGAGAGTAGGGGGGTGAACAAAGGTAATAACCCCTTATCCACTTTGATTGTAGTGTGAGTGGTCTAGCGAATCAAGGCGGTGACATGCTCAGTGTCGAGCAACCACTCGACAGAATTGACACTTGCAAATATGAGAGTGCGAGCAAATAGTGCATCCGAAAGGCCGCCTTCGCTCCCTGGGCAAGACCACTCCCCGATCCGTTCGATCCAACAGGATTGCGTCCCTGCAGCGAACGGGCCGGGGAGACGTGATACGGTCGCAAGCCAGCTTACTTGTTGGCCGACTCGAAGTACTTCTTGGCCCCTTCGACATCGGGCTTCATTGCTTGCTTGCCCTGCTGCCAGTTGGCTGGGCACACTTCGCCGTGCTGTTCAAAGTGTTGCAGCGCATCGAGAATCCGAATCGCCTCATCGACGCTGCGGCCCAGAGGCAGGTCGTTGATGAGAGCGTGGCGGATGATACCAGCCTTGTCGATCAGGAACAGCCCACGCAGCGATACCCCTGCATCTTCCAACAACACGCCGTACTGCCGGGAGATCGATTTGTTGAGATCGCTGACAAGTGGGTAGCGGATCTCGCCCAGACCGCCTTGCTTGCGGGGCGTGTTGATCCAGGCCAGATGCGAGTACTTACTGTCCACTGACACACCGATCACCTCACAGCCACGCTTGGTGAACTCGGCGATCTGGTCGCTAAAAGCGATGATCTCCGTGGGACACACGAAGGTGAAATCGAGCGGATAGAAGAATAGCACAACGTACTTGCCGCGGTAGTCCGACAGCTTGATCTGCTTGAACTGGCCGTTGACGACGGCATCAGCAGTGAAATCGGGAGCAGGACGCGTTACCTGTGCTGACATAGTCAAATCCTTTCACGAAGGGTGTTCGATGATTCTTCGAGGAGTTGTTGTACAGCGCAACCGACTTCTGACAACAGCGACTACTTGTCCGCCTGTTTCCAGCGGAAGGCGATCAGGCCCTTGAGTTCGCGGACGTAGATTTCATCCCCGGCGACGGCAAGGTGGCCCCAGGTTTCCTGGTTGCTGATCTTGCGTTCGTCGAGTAGCTCGAATTTGTCTGGGTTGGCCTTGAGCAGATAGAGAATGCCCCGCTCGTCCAGAGCCAAGATGCGATCGCCTTGGGCCGCCATGCTCCAGTACTTGCCAAAGGTCTGTGAGGTCGTCCACATTGTCTTGCCCTGTTCGACATCAATGCAGGCGACCCGCTGGTTACGCAGGTGCAGATAAGCATATTTGCCGACCAGCACTGGACTGGACATGTAGCCGTCCATCGGCAGTTCCCAGGCGGTTTTGATAGAAGGCGTGTTGGTGGGCAACACGTCGAAGCGATAGGTCTTCGCGCTGTGGGCACTGGTGAAGATGCTGTCTTTGTAGGTGGTCGGAGTCAGAATGTTCATGCCACGCATGGCTGGGATCTTTTGCGACCACAGCACCTTGCCGTCCGTCTCGTCGACGCCGGCCAGGGTGGTGCGGGTTTGAACCAGAATCTGTCGTCGGCCCTGCAAGGTGGCAATGGTCGGCGAGGAAAACGCACTGCCCATCATGCCGCCTTTGTCGTCCAGAGTGCGCCAGATGGTCTCGCCAGTCTTCTTGTTGAGCTTGACGAACGCTCCACCGGCCTGGACGTAGACCGCATCACCATCGACCAATGGCGAACATACGAAGCCGAAGGTCGGCAGTTCCGACTTGAACCGGGCCATCAGGTCGGCCCTCCAGCGTTCTTTGCCGGTCTTGCCGTCCAGACATACCAGCACATCACGCATGCCGGCTACATACAGACATTCGCCGTCGTAAGCGGGGGTCGAGCGAATCCAGCTGCCGTTGCGAGCGGCAAAAAAGGGCACGGTCATAGAGCCGGGCCAACCGTACTCCCAAAGTTGCTTGCCGGTCTTGCGATCCAGACAACGAACGATTTCTTCCTTGCGATCTTTAGTCTCGGCCACGAACACGCGGTCAGCGGCGACGATAGGGCCAGGGTAGCCCTCGGCCAAATCGACGCGCCAGAGTTGTTCCAGCCCCTTGAAGTTGGAGGGCCAAGTCGAACCACTGACCTGCCCATCGCGAGTTGGACCTCGCCATTGCAGCCACAGATTCGCGTCCGAGGGGGCAGGTTCAGCCGCCAGAATCGGTAAGGTCAGGACAAAGGCCAGCACGGCCAGCAATCGTTTCATGTGCGCTCTCCGAGGAAATGTGGATCGAATCCTATATCAAGATTCGTAGGCACGGCTCCTCAGAGTGTCGAGAAAGAAGTTTCCACTAGTTGGATTCTGGAACCGAAATGCCGGGGGGGGGCGTGTTCGGTCGATCACGATTTGCCCCGCTCGGCCTCTTTGCAGGCGGGACAGGGTTTGCATGACTTTGCTCTCAGCGGTCGCTGTTACTTCTTTTTCTTCTTGGCAGGCATCAGCAGCGACCCGTAGGCTTCTCGTGGCATCCGCTCTGGCACCTTCAACTCTTGACGCAGTCGATCCAGTTCGACGCGCAACTCTTTGACGGTGTCGGCGTAGGCCGGATCGGCGTAGTAATTCTTCAACTCGTTGGGATCTTTTTGCCGATCGTACAACTCCCAGTAGTCCGTCTTGAACGGCCCCTCCAGCGTGGGGACGTAGAAGCGCACGAGTTTGTAGCGATCGGTGACCACGCCGTAGTGCGGCATGACACGGTGCGGCGCGGGATACTCGAAATACTCGTAGTAGAAGCTCTTGCGCCAGTTCGCTGGCCGCTTGCCCTCGAGCAGAGGCACCAAGCTGGCTCCCTGCATTTCCAGATCGGCGGGCACGCCGGCGGCATCGAGGAACGTCTGGGCCAGATCGACGACGCTGGTCAGATCGCTGTTGACCAGCCCAGCCTTGGCGCGGCCCGGCCAGCGGATCAGCAGTGGCGTGCGCAGCGACTCCTCGAAGATCCACCGCTTGTCGAACCAACCGTGTTCGCCCAGATAGAAGCCCTGATCCGAGCAGTACACCACCAGTGTGTTGTTCGTCAATCCCTCCGCGTCGAGGTATTGCAGCAACTTGCCGACCGCCTCATCGACTCCCTTGATGCAGCCGAGGTAGTCGTGCAGATAGCGATTGTATCGCCAGCGAATCAGATCCTTGCCCTGCAACTTGGCCTCGCGGAAAGCCTGGTTGCGTGGCTGGTAGTAGGCATCCCAGACGGCGCGTTGTTCGGCCGTCATATTGGGAGGGGGCACCAGTTTGGCATCGAGTTGCGTAAACGTCTTTTCCAGCGTCATGTCCTGATCGCGGACGGCTGGGCCGCGGCCTGAGTAGTCGTCGAACAGATTGGCCGGCTCCGGATACTTGCGATCCTTGTCATGGCCCAGGTGGCGCAAGGCGGGTGCCCATTCGCGATGCGGGGCCTTGTGCTGCGTCATGAGCAGGAAGGGCTTGTTGCGGTCGCGCTGCTTGAGCCATTCGATGCTGAAATCGGAGATCAGATCGGTGACGTAGCCCTGGTGGTTGACGCGCTTGCCGTCGCGGATCATGGGCGGGTTGTAGTACAGCCCCTGGCCGGGCAGGATGTGCCAGTGATCGAACCCAGTCGGTTCGCTGACCAGATGCCACTTGCCGATTATGGCCGTCTGATAGCCGGCCTTCTGGAGCAACTTGGGGAAGGTCACCTGCGAGCCGTCGAATCGGCTGTTGGTGTTGTTGTAGAAGCCGTTGCGATGCGAGTACTTGCCGGTCAGCACGGTGGCTCGACTCGGGCCGCAAATCGAGTTGGGCACCAGACAACGGTCGAAGCGCACGCCCTCTTTCGCCAAGCGGTCGATGTTCGGTGTGTCGATCAACTTGCGCGGATCGCCATAGGCACTGATGGCCTGGTAGGCATGATCGTCGGAGAAGATCAAAATGATGTTGGGCCGGTCGGCCGCGAGGGCCGGCACGGCTAGCAGCAGTAACGCCAAGAGAGAGCGCGTCATGGTTGCGATCCAGATCCTTTCTTCTTGAAGTACTTCTCGACGATCCAGGCCGGTTGCCAGCGATCCGGCTTCCGCTCGAAGTCGTCGAACGAAACCGCCTTGTTGCGTGGTTTGGCGACTTGCAGCGGTTGTTTGTCGCCGACCCGCTGCTGCCATTTCTGCATCAACCGGGTGAGTCGTTCGACCGTCTCGCGCTGCGCGGGGGCATCTACGAGATTGGTCGTCTCGTCCGGGTCGGCCTGGAGGTCGAACAATTCCCGGTGGTTGATGGGCGGATAGACGATCAGTTTCCATCTCGCATCGCGCACCGACCGCATCAGGTCGCTGAAGGGCAGAAACACCGAATCGCGCACGGCCGCTTTCTCGCCGGCCCACACGGGACGCAGGCTATGGCCGGCCAGTTTCGCCGGTGCAGAGACTCCGGCCAGATCGCAGAGG
>Ga0272446_1005921_pt1 | contig 13123 bp, 15 predicted proteins | sample YNPCB0061_FD_194587 | JGI IMG/M metagenome (GOLD analysis project Ga0272446, IMG submission 194587) | Hot spring microbial mat communities from Yellowstone National Park, WY, United States - YNP-CB-006-1 | ecosystem: Environmental > Aquatic > Thermal springs > Hot (42-90C) > Sediment | place... | reverse complement strand
GGCCCAGTAATTCTATCGCAATGGGGGTTCCGGAGTCGTTCCCCATTGCCGGCCGAGGTTTTTCCGCCACCATTCTCATTGATTTCGAAACGGCTAGGAAATTGAGTTTGACATACATTGGTTCGAATACCGCAATTTTCCCATTTCTGCGGGTTCGTTAATTTTTTGTTTACCCGAAGCAACGTGAATCCCACTTAATAATTTGCCAACGCAAAGGGCTGAATTCCATGGGCCTTCTGAGACATTGGACAGTTGCCCTCGCAGTCATAACGGCGCTGATATCCTCCTCTGAGGAGGGCGCTGCCCAGAATTTGAAAGGCGACATATTGATCGCGACGCAAGCGCGCTGGGCCTCGGGCTACATGGGCCTTGGCGGCGGACTTGGGAAGGCAATGGCAGCGCGCACGAACGGCCGGGCCTTACCTATCGCGCGTCGCCCGCGCCGCGATAATTCTGCCCGGAATGCCGTCGCCATAATCGACGACGAACTGCCTATCTTCCTTATTTCACAAACCCTCGACCACACTGGCATGAATATCGCGAACCTCCGAACCCACCGGTCGCGATAGGAAAAGTGGCGGAACGCCGTGTAAGGGTTCCGCCTGCAACATAATTCCTCCCCCTTTGGGTAATTCGAGCCACGCCAATCCGCTTCATCGGTTCCGGATTGAGATTTGCAATTGACCAAAGGCGGGCAAATCAGATTTCTTTCCCCAGCCGACATCAGCATTCGTGCCGCGTTGTTGTTGCTCCCGGATTTACGGGATGACTTCTACCCCGAGGTCAGCAATCGGCATGGCAGAACCGAGCCGTCCCCCAAATAGCGGTTCTGCAGAGCGACAAGCTCGAAAGAGAGCGGCCGAAGATGCCGCTCTCTTTTTTTGTGGGGCAACTTTGGAATCGATTGGAAAACGTGCATCGCCCCTAGGCCGGTATTTGCCTTGCGCCTAATTCCCCTCATCGGCGCTTGGCTCCGCTGAAGAACCAAGCGGCGGCAGGCCAACAACCGATCGAACCGGTGCGAATGAGCGGCGATGTATCGGGGAGGCGCCAAGCCGTTTAAGCGCCGCAAGATGTTCGGGGACAGGATAGCCCTTGTGCTTTGCGAACCCATAACCAGGATATTCGGCATCATATTTGCGCATCACTGCATCTCGTGCCGTCTTAGCAAGAATGGATGCCGCGGCAATCGACAGGCACTTGCTATCGCCTTTCACGATGCATTGCTGAGGTATATCGAGGTCTTTCAGGGCTCGTGCATCGATCAACAGGTGCTGGGGTTTCGAGGAAAGCCCTTCAACGGCACGTCGCATGGCGAGGAGGCCCGCCCAATAGATGTTGAGCGTATCGATCTCTTCGACATCAGCGAAGCCGACCGACCATGCAGCTGCCGTACATTTGATTTCCACGGCAAGGCGCTCGCGAGATGCGACATCGAGCTTCTTTGAGTCATCAATTCCTGGGATCCGCGATCCCGGCAGGAACACGACGGCAGCGGCCGCCACCGGACCGGCAAGCGGACTCATGCCGGCCTCATCAACGCCGGCCACCTGCTGCACTCCGGCCGCCCAAAGCGCACTTTCGTATCGCAGCAATTTCCGAAGTCGTTGGCCTTCCGATCGGTTCTCAAAGCGCCGCCGCGCAATGGCATCCAGGATCGCCTTGGCTCCCGGTCGGGGGTCGGCCATGAGCGCCGCCTCGGTCGCTGAATCGAGCGGGCGCGATTCGATCAGATAACGGCGCCGAACCTGAGCAAGTGTAAGGCGGGTCACAAGAAACTCTCAGGATGAAGCTGCCGGGCAAAATCGCCAACGCGCGACCTCGCCTTCGGCATCGGCTCTCCCTTGATCTAGGACAATGTCAGGGGAGCCTTATCTGCGAAGGTCGTGCATGAGTAAAGGAGCTTTTGTTTGGCGATGCTTATCGAAGTTGATACATCGACGGCCACGAGGGGCGTACCCGCGCCAGCGCGAATTCACCTCAATGGACGGCGGAATATCGAAGTTGTCGACGTAATCGACCAATGGGTTGGCGCGCGGGACCAGTATTTTAAGGTGAAGGACGGCTCCGGCAACGTCTATATCCTGCGTTTTGATGAGCCGAGCTCGGCTTGGGAGCTAGTGATGTTCCTGAGCAAACAGGGTGCTGGCCTGCCGGATCTTCTTACAAGACGTGCCACGAAGCGGTCGCCGCCAGCAGTCGACGGAGGACTTTGAGGTCATGCCGATCGGGAGAACTCGAGTGCATCGAGTGCAATGGGCTTCTCCCTCTCGGGACACCGCCTTGCACCCGCTTTAAGCGCGGACAGCGAGACGGACGAACGCTGGTCTGATCACGAAACAGAGGTCAAATCGGCCATGGTCGACATCGAGACAAATCCGATCCCAGAAGAAGATCGATTAGAGCTCCTCGCCAAGGTGCGCGCAACGTTGAGAAGCGAGCCGCTTCTCGGGCCATCCTTCCATCTTCGCGATTTGCGAATAGAGCCCGACGGTGCCCTTGTTCTCGACGGAGAAGTGCCAAGCGTTGCGGCCAAGAAGCTTGCGCTCGAACACGTCGCGGCTGCGGTTCCCTCGGCCACCTGCATCGTTGATCGCCTCCATGTCAAACCGGCGGTCCACATGACCGACAAGGAGATACGCATTCATGTGCGTAACGCACTGATCGCGGACCCGGCCCTCCGGGCGCTGGAAATATGGGTCGTCGAAGACGGAGAGCCGCAACTGTTCCGTGGCGCGCCGGAAAAGCCTCTCGGGAGGATCAATGTTGAAGTGACGAACGGTGTCGTGATCCTCAACGGCCATGTTCCGGGGCTGACATCGAAGCGTGTTGCGGGTGTCACCGCCTGGTGGGTGCCGGGCGTCCGGGATGTTTTCAACGGTATTGAGGTGGACCCTCCCGAGGAGGACAGTCCCGAGTTGATCGCCGAAGCCGTTCGTGCCGTCCTCGAAATGGATCCTCTCGTCAATGCCAGCCAGATCAATGTCGGCATTCATGGAACGCAAGTTCGGTTGACGGGCCTTGTGCGGACGGAAGCTGAAGCGCAGGCTGCCGAGAGAGATGCCTGGTGCGTCTTTGGTGTCGATACGGTGATCAACCACATCAAGGTTGAACCGTAAGCTGGCAGCTGGAAAGAGCACGCGAACGCCAACCCCTTTGCGGTGACGTCTCCTGAGGATGGATCGATGAGAATCGGTGTGCCGAAAGAAGTAAAGATCCACGAGTACCGCGTCGGCATGATTCCGGCGTGCGTGCGCGAAGCAGTCGCGCATGGACATGAGGTGTTCATTGAGACAGGCGCCGCGGAGCGCCAGGGGATTTCCGATGACGATTATCGAAAGGCCGGCGCCACGATTGTGAGGTCACCGGATGAAGTGTTTGCTGCCGCCGATCTGATCGTCAAGGTCAAAGAGCCTCAGCCGCACGAACTCGAATTGCTGCGAGCGGGGCAAACGCTCTTCACCTATCTGCACCTTGCCGCGGACCCGGCACTGGCTGCGGCGTTGATGAAATCTGGGGTCACGGCTATCGCCTATGAAACGGTAACGAACGCGCACGGGGGTCTGCCGCTGCTCTCCCCCATGAGCGAGGTGGCGGGCCGCATGGCCGTGCAGGTCGGTGCGCATTGCCTCGAGATGGAGCAGGGCGGCCGCGGCATGTTGCTTGGCGGCGCCGCTGGTGTCGCACCGGCTAACGTCGTCGTTCTTGGCGGGGGCGTGGCAGGACTGAATGCTTTGCGCATCGCCATCGGTGCCGAGGCCCACGTGACGTGCATCGATATCAATCTTGAGCGGCTCTACGCGCTTGATCAGCAGTTTGGCGCCTCCCTCAACACGATCTTCTCGACACGCCAGGCCATCGAAGATTACGTGCTGACGGCCGATCTCGTCATCTGCTCTGTCCTGGTGCCAGGGGCGGCGGCGCCCAAACTCATCAGCGCCGAGCTTGTGGGTGCGATGAAGCGCGGCTCGGTCATCGTCGACATCTCAATCGACCAGGGAGGCTGCGCGGAGACCTCGAAACCGACAACCCACGCAAACCCTACGTACGTCGAGGAAGGCGTCGTTCATTACTGCGTCACCAACATGCCAGGCGCTGTCGCTCGTACCTCCACGTTTGCGCTCAATAACGCGACATTGCCCTTCGTGATGGCGCTTGCCAACAAAGGGCCGGAGGCGGCCTTGCGACACGATCCCCACCTTCTTGCGGGTCTCAATGTGCATCGCGGAAAAATTACCCATCGCTCCGTTGCGGAGGCACTCGGACTCGATTTCGCGGATGCGAGGAAAGTGGTCGGCGCCTGAGGGGGTCCCCGAAACCAGCATGACAAAAGTCAAAGCCGGACTCCGGCGGTTGGCCTAGCTTGCCATGTCTTGAGGAGCCCCGCGCAATGGACTGGCCGATCATACGAAAGCAAATTCGGAGGGTCACGCGTCCCCCCATCCTTGCCGATTACGACGAAGCGCAGAGGACCTTCACATGGGAGCATGCGAGAGAGGCGCTTGCAGGTCTTCCCGGCGGACGTGGTTTCAATATCGCTTATGAGGCAGTCGACAGGCATGTCGCGGACGGCCACGGTGACCGCATCGCGCTGCGCTCAATTGCAAAGGGCCGCGCTGCAAAGGTTTACCGGTACAGCGACTTGGCCGAACTCAGCAACCGTTTCGCAAACGCTTTGAAATCACTGGGACTGGGCCCCGGTGATCGCGTGTTCACGCTGCTCGGCAGGGTTCCCGAACTCTACGTCGCCGCGCTTGGAACTTGGAAGTGCCGTGCCGTGCTGTCGCCGCTCTTCTCCGCCTTCGGGCCTGCCCCGGTCAAAGCGCGCATGACGATCGCCGAACCTTCCATCCTCGTCACGACCCCGCGTCTTTACGAGCGGAAAGTCCACCCGATCCGGTCCGAGCTTCCCTTCCTGAGGCATGTGGTGTTCGTTGGCGGAGATGGCAGCGAGCACGATTTCGATCGGCTGGTTTCCGCCTCCTCTCCACATTTCGAAATTGCTCCGACCGATCCAGAAGATTTGGCAATACTGCATTTTACGAGCGGAACGACCGGCCGGCCCAAGGGCGCAATGCATGTGCATGCGGCCGTCATCGCCCACCTTATGACCGCGCGCTTCGCCCTTGATCTGCATCCCGATGACATCTTCTGGTGCACGGCTGATCCCGGCTGGGTCACGGGCACATCGTATGGAATCATCGGTCCCCTCGCCGTCGGAACCACTGTCATTGCTGACGAAGAGGAATTCGATGCTGAGCGCTGGTACCGAACGCTTTCCGAAGAGAAAGTGAGCGTCTGGTACACCGCTCCAACGGCGATCCGCATGTTGATGAAGGCGGGAACAGATCTGGCCCGAGGCTTTGACCTATCATCGCTTCGGTTGATTGCGAGCGTTGGAGAACCGCTGAACCCCGAGGCCGTTCTGTGGGGTGAGACGGCGCTCGGCCTCCCGATCCACGACAACTGGTGGCAGACCGAGACCGGCGGAATCATGATCTCGAACTATGCAGCGATGGATATTAAACCCGGATCGATGGGCCGGCCGCTGCCGGGTATCGAGGCCGCGATCGTGGCCCATACGAACAAGGGCATCTCCGTCATCACAGAGCCGGGCAAACAGGGAGAGCTCGCCCTGAAGGCCGGCTGGCCTTCGATGTTCCGCGGCTATCTGAAGGAAGAGGAACGCTATGCGACGTGCTTCGCCGATGGCTGGTACCTCACCGGCGATCTCGCAATGCAGGATTCCGATGGCTACTTCTGGTTCGTCGGGCGCGCTGATGACGTCATCAAATCCGCAGGCCACCTGATAGGTCCTTTTGAGGTCGAAAGCATCCTGATGGAGCACCCTGCCGTCGCCGAGGCTGGCGTCATCGGCATCCCTGATCCGGTCGCCGGCGAGGCCGTCAAGGCGTTCGTCAGCCTGAACAGAGACTTTGCCGAGAGCGAAGAGCTGCGGAAAGAGCTTCTGGCGCACGCCAGAAAGCGACTCGGACCGGCCGTCGCACCGCGCACAATAGATTTTTGCAGCACTCTCCCACGAACGCGGTCAGGCAAAATCATGCGCCGCCTGTTGAAGGCCCGCGAACTCGGCCTCCCGGAAGGCGACATTTCTACTCTTGAGGGCTCCCAATGACCGCCGAGCACGCTTCAAAGCTCCATCTGACCCGCGAGCATGCTTTGAAGTTGCTTGAAAAAATGATCCTGATCCGCCGTTTTGAAGAGAGATGTGCCGAGCTCTACGGTGCCGGCAAGATCCGCGGATTCCTCCACCTTTACATCGGTGAGGAGGCAAATGCCGTCGGTGTGATTGAGGCGCTGACCCCTGATGATGCGATCGTCGCCACCTATCGCGAGCACGGCCACGCGTTGGTCCGGGGCATACCGATTACGAGCGTAATGGCCGAGATGTATGGAAAGGCCGCCGGTTCGAGCCGCGGTCATGGCGGCTCAATGCACATCTTCGACGCTAAGACCCGCTTCTACGGGGGCAATGCCATCGTTGGCGGCGGCCTGCCGCTCGCCGTCGGACTTGCGCTCGCCGACAAGATGCAGGGCCTGAACCGCGTGACCTGCTGCTTCTTCGGTGAAGGCGCGGCCGCGGAAGGCGAATTTCACGAGTCCCTCAATCTTGCGGCATTGTGGAAACTCCCGGTCTTCTTCGTGTGCGAAAATAATCGTTATGCGATGGGAACGGCGATTGAGCGCTCTCAATCGGTCACCGATATGTGTGTGCATGCCCGCAGCTATGGAATTCCGGCTGAGGCGGTGGACGGCATGGACGTCGTCGCGGTTGAGGCGGCCGCACGTCGTTTGGCAGGTGAGGTTCGCGGAGGCGGCGGACCACGGTTCCTCGAAAATAAGACCTACCGCTTCCGCGCCCATTCGATGTTCGACCCTGAACTCTATCGCCCGAAGTCCGAAGTTGAAGAATGGAAGAAGCGCGATCCGATCGTCCGGCTCACGGATTGGCTCCAACGCATCGGCCTCGCGCATGAAGCGGACATCGATGCCATCGACAAAACGGTAAAGCTTGAGATTGATGAAGCGGTAGCCTTTGCGGAAGCTGCGCCGTGGGAGCCGGTCGAGGATCTGGCGCGCGACGTCTATACGCCTCGGGTCAACGCAGAGAGGCGGCCATGACGAAGGTGCGCAAGATCACCTATCGCGATGCGGTGCGAGAGGCCTTGATTGAAGCTCTCGAGCGCGATCCGCGTGTGTTCTTGATGGGGGAGGACGTTGGTCGTTACGGCGGCGCCTATGCATGCTCGAAGGGAATGCTCGAGAGGTTCGGTGAGGAACGCATCCGCGATACGCCACTTTCCGAATCGGGTTTCGTTGGTGCTGGCATCGGCGCAGCACTCGGCGGCATGCGGCCGATCGTCGAGGTCATGACGGTCAACTTTTCGCTTTTGGCGCTCGATCAAATCGTCAACAATGCTGCCACGCTCCGGCACATGTCTGGCGGGCAGTTTTCGGTGCCAATCGTGATCCGGATGGCGACGGGGGCCGGCCGGCAGCTTGCAGCCCAGCACTCACACAGTTTCGAATGCTGGTATGCCCATGTTCCGGGGATCAAGGTCCTCGCGCCGGCGACCATTGCCGATGCGCGCGGCATGCTGTGGCCCGCGCTGCTTGACCCGGATCCGGTCATCATTTTCGAGCATGCGACGCTCTATAACGACGAAGGCGAGATTGCCGAAGAGGGTGACCTTTCCGTAGACATCGAAAGAGCTGCAACGCGGCGTGCGGGCCGCGACGCAACGGTTATCACCTATGGCGGCAGTGTTAAGAAGGCCCTAGCCGCTGCCGAAATGCTCGCCGATGACGGCATCTCCTGCGAAGTGATCGACCTGCGATCGCTGCGTCCGCTCGATGACGAAACGATTATCGCGTCGGTCAAGAGGACGCACAGGGCCGTGATCGTGGATGAAGGCTGGCGCTCGGGCAGTCTTGCGGCAGAAATAAGCGCGCGGATCACCGAGCAGGCGCTTTATGCACTCGATGCACCGGTCGCACGGGTTTGCAGCGTCGAGGTTCCGATTCCTTACCCGAGGCATCTTGAGATTGCGGCGACCCCCCAGCCCGAGTCGATCGCTGCTGCCGTCAAAGGAGTACTGCGTAGATGATCGAGTTCCGCATGCCGTCGCTCGGCGCTGACATGGATGCAGGTACTCTTGTCGAATGGTTGAAGAAGCCCGGCGACCCCGTGCGACACGGCGATATTATGGCGGTGGTCGAGACGCAGAAGGGGGCAATCGAGATTGAGGTGTTCGACGACGGGGTGCTGGACCAGATCCTGACCAAGCCCGGCGAAAAGGTCCCGGTCGGACACGTCATCGCAACGATTCGCGGCGCGGACGAACCACCGGGCGAGGGCCCTCTCCCGGTTGGCGCACCTCCTCCGCCACCGACGGCAGCTTCCGCGATGCCACCGGCGAGCAAGGTCACACCTCCACCCCCCGTCGAATGTCCAACGCGCCAGATCAGCGTTACACCAGCCGCGCGCCACCGTGCAGCGGAGCTCGGCATTGACCTCGGTCAGATCGAACCGGGCCCCGACGGAATCATCGGCCTCGACCAGATCGAAGCTGCCAAGCGTCCGCCCCCCCCGGAACCCGAGCGGAAGCCGGCAGGCATTTCCTTCGAGGAGATGCGCAAAGCCATCGCGGCCGCGATGGCAAAATCGCATCGGGAAATTCCGCACTATTATGTCAGCTCGACGATTGATGTTTCTCTGCTGATGGGCTGGCTCGAAGCGGAGAATGAGCGCCGCTCCCTGCCCGCCCGGCTGCTCTATGCGGTCCCCCTGATCCGGGCGCTGGCGCTGGCGCTGGCCGAGACGCCGGAGCTCAATGGGCATTATATCGACGGCCGTTTTCTGCCCGCTACACACGTCAACATGGGCATTGCCGTCGCCATGCGCGGCGGCGGCCTCATCGCCCCCGCGATCGCCAAGGTGGAGGCGCTGACCATGGATGCCATGATGGACAAGCTTCGCGATCTTGTCGGACGTGTGCGCAGCGGGCGCCTGAGGAGTTCGGAGCTGTCGGAAGGCACGGTCACCTTTTCAAATCTCGGCGAGGACACGGCGGACGAAGTCTTGCCGATCATCTATCCGCCGCAGGTCGCCATCATTGGCTGCGGAAAAATTGCCAAACGGCCTTGGGTCAGCGAAGGCTCGCTCGTCGTCCGGCGGACCTTGACCGTGTCCGTTGCCGGCGACCATCGGGTGAGCGATGGCCGGCGCGCAGCCCGCTTTCTGTCGCGTTTCGAACAACTTCTGAAGAGCCCGGAGGCGCTATGACGGATCAAGAGCTGGCCGAGTTTGTCAGGTCAACGCTGATCAAGGTTGCGCCCGATCTCGAAAGCGAAGTATTTGCGCCCGATAAAGACTTCCGTGAGCAGTTCGAAATCGATTCAATGGACATGCTCAACTTTATCGTCGCTTTGCATCAGGCGACGGGGATCGACATTCCGGAGCGCGACTATAACAAGCTCGTGTCGCTCTCGGGCTGCGTCGCCTACCTCAGGGCAAAGGGCTACGGTCAATGACTTCCGAGGTGAGATCCGCCAAAATCACCGATGAAATCGCCATTGAGCGGCACCGCGCCTGTCGCGGCAAAGTCCAAATGATGCCGAAGTGTCCGCTGACCTCATTTGACGACTTTGCGGTCTGGTATACGCCGGGTGTTGCCGCAGCCTCCCGGGCGATCGCGGCCAACCGTGATTTAGCCTATGAATTGACGAACAGAGGCAACACGGTCGCCATTGTTTCCGATGGAAGCCGCGTTCTCGGGCTCGGCAACATCGGCGCCGAGGCGGCGCTGCCGGTCATGGAAGGCAAGGCGCTGCTCTTCAAGTATCTTGGTGGCATCGATGCAGTCCCGATCTGCATTGATGCCCATGAACCGGATGCGATCATCGCCTGTGTGCGAGCTCTCGCGCCCTCCTTCGGTGGCGTGAATCTCGAGGACATCGCCACCCCGAAATGCTTTCGCATTCTCGACACACTACGCGCGGACTTTCCGATTCCAATCTGGCACGACGATCAGCAGGGCACGGCGACCGTTGTTCTGGCCGGGCTTTTCAATGCACTTGAGCTCGTAGGCAAGCGCCTCCAGGACGTGCGGATAGCGCTCATCGGCATCGGTGCAGCCAACATGGCAAATTATCGCCTTCTCAAATCCGAGGGGGTTGATCCGCGCGCCATCATCGCCTGTGACAGTATCGGGACTCTTCATCCCGGCCGAATCGATATTGAATCGCGCGCTGAATCTCTTGTTGAGAAGCGCCAGATCTGTCGGGAGACGAATAGCGATGGCATCGTCGGCGGCATTGCCGAAGCCTTGAGAGGCGCCGATGTTTGTTTGGCCTTCTCGCGCTCCGGCCCCAATATCATTCCGCCCGCCGCGATCCAGGCAATGGCAAAGGACGCAATCGTGTTTGCCTGCGCCAACCCGGTGCCGGAAATTTTTCCTGACCTGGCGCGCGCGGCAGGTGCCGCCATCGTTGCGACGGGACGCAGCGACCTCCCGAATCAGGTCAACAATTCCCTGGCATTTCCTGGTGTCTTTCGCGGCGTGCTCGACGTGCGCGCAACCGCCATCTCGGATCGCATGGCCCGGGCAGCAGCTGATGCCCTTGCCGGTTACGCGAGGGCCAAGGGTATTGCGAGAGACGCCATTCTTCCCCGCACCGATGACATGATCGCCGCCGCGACCGTTGCGGCGGCGGTCGCCCTCGAAGCACAAGCCGAAGGATTGGCAAGAACGAGCCTCGGCCGCGATGAGCTCATGGCGGCAGCGCTCGCGCGCATCAAATCATCCCGCCGTGCTCACGACGTCCTTCGCGCTGAGGGAGTTCTCTGAGACGTCTCGGCCAAGTTCGCCTGCTCTGAGATTGACTCGCCTGTCATCGAAAGCCATGTGCCTGCTGGATTTTCTCCAGCAAGGCGTGCTTATTCGCTGTTGTCCCGCCACGCACGTCTTGGAGAACGAATGCTCGCGATTGTGATCTTTGTCGTCACCGCTGCCCTGGAGATAGCGGGCTGTTTTGCATTCTGGGCTTGGGCCCGGCTGGGGGTATCCGCCGCACGGCTCGTCCCGAGCCTCGTCGGCTTGATCAGTTTTGCCTGGCTGCTGACCAGGATCGAGACCGACGGAGCAGGTCGGGCCTACGCCTCCTATGGCGGAATCTACATTATGGCATCGCTCGCATGGCTATGGGCCATCGAGGGCAAGCTTCCGGACCGGTGGGACGTCATGGGCAGCGCGATATGCGTTCTCGGCGCGCTCGTCATTTTGTTCGGCCCCCGCACGGCATGATGATCTGAAGCCGGCACCAGAGGCGGAACCGGCGGCAAGCAAGGAACCATGCGTGATCTCGGTCGGCGCACCGGAGCGGCCTTCGCTCCGCAAGGGACAACACCGCCAAGCAGGTCAACGTGCCCGGCACCGGCCGCTATCCGATCGGCATCGCCATCGAGGCCGCCGACAACGGCGCGACCATCGTGCATGTGCGGCTCGACGGGGTGGCGACGACTGCGGCGGCATAGCATTGGTACGAGGCGGTTCTGGCCTCCGAGGGTTACGCCGGATAGAATGCCCGAGCTAACCGGAGCGGACGCGTGACCGAAGTCGAGAGCCAGATTGCCCTTTTGTTTGCGGCCGAACTTCAATTTCGCTTGGCTTCTGCCGTGCGACTTGCGGCCACCATGGAAAGTCAGCCGCTAGACCTGCCGATGGAGTGGAGTCACGGAAGGCATAAGGTGCGATACGAAGAAGTCGCGTTACGCACTGATCAAGCTCTATTTGCTGCTCAGTGCATGCAACGCTCTGCGACCTACCTGATGGCAGTTGCGATGAAGGATGCCATTCGGGTTGCTGTTCCTGATCCAAAAAATTCGACTGATCCCAATATGCAGTCTGCGTACCAAATCTCGCGGTTGATTAGAAATGCATTCGCGCATAGCCCATTTGATCCCGTATGGTCGATTGATCCTGATTGTCGAGATCGATTTTTCCAAGTGACCGACATCATTAGCTTGAACACAACTGGATTGCACGGGGTTCGCTTCGATTGGCGCCATTATGGGGGACCGCTCGCCCTGTTGCGCCTCTGCAGGTATGCTCGCTTTGAGATTTTGAAGGACACGCCGCGTCCCAGGCAGGTCATTCCTCTGCCCAAAGACATCTATTATCAGCAAGGCGACTTAATCTTGAAAAAGATCGCTGACCTCGACGAGCAGCAATCAGACACTCAGTAGGCTTGTGAGGTCTTGCTCTCATGCGCGCGGCGGGATGTGTGCAGCATCAATTCGCTTGTGGATCAGCGACAGCAGCGTGAATACCTCCTCCGCGTCCGCCTTGTTCACCGCCCAGTTGATTTTCGGCGCGTGGGCGGTGGGGTTGCGGAACATCCCAAAAACGCCTTTTACGAGATTCGCGAAGCCGCGCTGCTCTGACCTTTCGCTTTCGGTGCTCAAGGAGTTGATGGCCAGCAGAGGCAAGTCGCCGCAAAGGGCTCGATCGACCAGCGTGGCTCCATCGTCCGACAACCCAGTGCGCTGACGCAGCTTGTCCGCGACGCTCTTCGCAGCTTCGAGCACCGCATGGAAGTAGTTGTCGGCCAGTAGCTCCTCCCGGCAGAAGCGGAGCACATCAGGATGAACGCTCCGCAGCTCCAAATCGGTACGAAGATCGTTGGCGCGCCGTTGCGCGTCTGAGAGCGTCCGCGCTTGTTCCACGGAAATGAGCGTGCCCGAATCATCGACGGCCAATCCAGCGAATGCGAGCGCGCGATTGAGCTTCGCCCTCATTGGCTCGTACCGCTCCGGCTGGCGCGCATACGAAGCGGGCTTCGCATAATCGAGGAAACCGGCATGAAAGCGGTGCACGCCGCGCCCGTAGGTGTTCCGCTCGATTACGACCGTGCGCATGTTGTCGTAGAGCACTTCGATCGGCACGCCGCCGAATGCCAGCAGCGCGTTCTCATGGCAACGGATCAGTGACTCCACCTTCTCGTCATCGCAAAACTCGACGTAGGCCACGCGGCTCCAGCCCAGCGTCGCGATGAACACCTTGAGCTTGTCGGCGCCGCGCCCAACGGTCGCCCAATCCGC